>Ga0193726_1001415_pt1 | contig 19005 bp, 17 predicted proteins | sample H2c1metaG_FD_144928 | JGI IMG/M metagenome (GOLD analysis project Ga0193726, IMG submission 144928) | Soil microbial communities from a riparian zone of the East river system, Colorado, United States - H2c1 | ecosystem: Environmental > Terrestrial > Soil > Riparian zone | place: USA: East River... | reverse complement strand
AATCGCGTCCACCGTCATCCGCAGCACGCGATGATCGTCATCGCCCAAAGCGATAAAGCGGAATGGCTGCAGGACTCCATCCGTGGCCCGGCGCGTGGGCGGCAGCATTTCGGCCATGCCGTGGACCGGACCCGAACCGGTCTGGAAGGCCACCTCGACAAAGTCGCCATTGGAGAGCGCCTTCGTCAGACGCAGCAGCCCACCAGTCATGGAGACGATGTAGAGCCTGGCCTTGGCACGTTGCCCACCGTCGGACTGGACGAGCGCGGTAATGAGGCTGTTGAATTGAATGCGTGGAGCGCGTTGTTGCGGGTGGGGTTGGGGGAAATGTGTCATAGCAGGATCACTATGTCACCGGCGTTTGAACGCGCCTAGATTACCGAAGCAGCTGTCCCGATTCGAATGGTCCCCGGTGACCCCACGTTAGTTTCCTCGTAAACCCGCCAGCAGCAGGCGGTTAGGGGGGATTACCGGAATTCAGAGATGGGGCATCCGCGAATTTCAAGGGACGATTCCCGCGCCGCCTGACGCACTCGCCGGAAGGCTTCCGGCAGGGCTTTGATCAGGTCCGTGGCAACCAGCGAGTGTTCTCCGGTGGATTCACAAGCGACATCGCCGGCCAGTCCGTGAAGGTAAACGGCTGCGACGACGGCTGCGAAAATTCGCGTGGGATGCTGGGCGATGAATCCAGCAACCATCCCGGTGAGAATATCTCCGGTACCGCCGGTCGCCATGCCCGGGTTCCCGGTCGGGTTCACCCAAAGGTCTCCATTGGGCTGGGCGATCAGAGTGCGGTGGCCTTTGAGTACGACGATCAAGGCATGGTCCCGAGCGAAATTGCGGGCGACGGGGATGCGGTCCTGTTGCACCTCCGCGATGGTGCAACCGGCAAGCCGCGCCATTTCGCCGGGATGCGGCGTGATGACCAGCGAACGTCCCTTGCCATTCAGTCCTTTCGCCCCGCCTTCGAAAGCGTTGAGTCCGTCCGCGTCCAAGACCATTGGCTGGCCCGGGTTCTTCACCAGTTCGCGCACCAATTCCGAAGTCTCGGGATGGCGCGAGATGCCGGGACCGATGGCGAGGACAGTTTTGTTTTTCGCCAATTCGGCAAGGTGTGTTCCGGCCTGGATCGCGATGCTGCCCGCGGTTGTTTCGTCCAGTGGCTCGGTCATCAGCTCGGGATGAAAGCCTGCCACCGTTGCCAGAACCGACTGCGGCGTGGCCACGGTGGAGAGACCCGCGCCCGAACGCAGTGCCGCCATGCCCGCCATTGCAGCCGAACCGGCTTTTCCCCGTGACCCACCCACGACGAGAACGTGCCCGAAGCTTCCTTTGTTTGAGTCCCGGGGCCGCGGCTTGAGCAGAGGCGTGATGTCCCGGGCGGCAATCAGGTTGAGCCGCAATGAAGAAATAACTGCTTCCTCGGGGGAGCCGATCGGCGAGATTACAAGCGGACCGTTTGTCAGTTGTCCGAACACATGAGCTGGACGGGGCGCGGTGAAGGTGATGATCGCGTCGGCGCGAGCGATTGCGCCATCCTGTCTGCCCATCGCGTCGGCATCGGCGCCCGAAGGGATGTCGACGGCAACCACCGGAGTTCGGGTCGCATTCAAGACCGCGATGGCCGCGCCGTAAAGTCCGCTGACCGGAGGACGAAAACCGGTGCCGAGAATTGCGTCGATCAGCACATCCGAGGCGAACGCGCTGCAAGCTTCGTCGCTTTTCAACTTCTCCCCGGAGCTCGCAATGACCGGTTTCAGCGGAAGCCGCTGGAACATTTCCGCAGCATCTCCGCGCAACTCTGACGGCTCGGCGAGCAGCAGCAAGCGCACTTCCCTGCCGGCCTCATGAAGCTTGCGGGCTACGACAAATCCATCCCCGCCATTGTTTCCTTTTCCGCAGATCACGCCTGCGGCCTTCGCCTGCGGATGGCGCTTCATCACAAAGTCCGCGACCGCCGTGCCGGCATTTTCCATGAGTGACAGCGAAGGGGCACCGAAGCGTTCGCTGGTGACCCGGTCAATCTGACGCATTTCGGAAGCGGAGACGATTTTCATGAGGCGGTGTACCGTGCGTCTGCTGCGGGTTTTCTACGTCATCGGCCTCACGGCACGGCTCAGGAGCCGGCGCCGTGATTTGAACCTTACAGTCCCATTCTGAGCGGCCGCCTCGTTTCGCATTCGGGCATCGCTTTCAGGCGCGCCGTGATCGCTGCCGCCTCCGAAAACCCGCACTGGCGCTTCCGAAAGCCATCCCAACTGTAAAGCAAAAAGGCCTTCCGCGTCTCGGCGAAAGGCCCCAAGAAATGCCCGTGCTGTTATGCGCCCTTGGAATTTCCTTCCGCAGCCTGCACCTTGCTGTGCTTCACACTGTAGGTGAAGTAGACCACCATCCCGACTGCCAACCAGCCAAACAGACGTGCCCAATTGATCCAGCCCAGGCTGTACATCATGTAGCCATTGAACAAGATTCCGAGAATCGGAATCAACGGCACCCAAGGGGTCTTGAAAGGACGGGCTTGTCCGGGGTTGGTTTTACGCAGCACCATCACCGCGATACACACAATCACGAAGGCCAACAGGGTTCCGATGTTGACCATTTTCCCGATGTCGTCAATCGGCGTGACGCTCCCCACGATGGCGGCTATGAAGCCCACGAGAATGGTGTTTTTCCAAGGAGTGCGCCACTTGGGATGCACATCCGCAAAGAATTTCTTGGGCAGCAACCCATCGTTCGCCATCGAATAGAGCACGCGAGTCTGCCCGAGGAGCATCACCAGCATCACGCTCGTCAGACCAGCCAGAGCACCCAGAGTGATGATGTGAGAAGCGCCGGTCAGTCCGCGATCCATGAAGGCGCGGGCAATCGGGGCCTCAATGTTCACATCGCGCCAGGGAACCATGCCGGTCAGTACTCCAGACACGAGAATGTAGAGGCCGGTACAGATCAGTAGGGATAGAACAATTCCAATGGGCAAATCCCTTTGTGGATTCTTTGCCTCTTGCGCCGTGGTGGAGACTGCGTCAAATCCGATGTAGGCGAAAAATATGTATGCAGCCGCTCGGCGGATGCCGTCAAAACCGTTCGGCGCGAAACTGGACCAGTCATGCCCCCAGTTTCCAAAGTTCACATATTTCAATCCGAGTCCGATGACAAAGAGCACGACCGCGACCTTGATGACGACGATCGTCGAATTGAATCGCGCACTCTCTTTGATGCCTACCGCCAAGATAGCCGTGATCACCAAAGCAATCAGGAAGGCAGGAAGATTGACACCGATTTCCGCGCCGAATAAATGGGGAGCGTTCAGCAGCTCATGGGCGCGTTGCACAAGATCTGGAGACTGTGCCCCCATGATGTCGGCAACTTTGGTCAAGAAAGCTTGCGTGCCCGGCACCAGCGAGGAATCTGAGGCCATCGCCATTTGCCGCGCAATCGTGCCTTCCGCGATGCGAAGCCCTGTCCAATGGTCATACGCCAGCCATAAGGGCATTCTGAGGTGGAATATGTTGAGCAGTTCGATAAAGTGATTGGACCAGCCTGAGGACACGGTGCTGGCGCCCATGGCGTATTCCAGCGTGAGATCCCAGCCGATGATCCAGGCAAAAAACTCGCCAAGTGTTGCGTAGGCGTAGGTGTAGGCGCTGCCAGCCAGAGGAATCATCGCGGCGAACTCGGCATAGCAAAGCGCCGCAAAGGCGCAGCCCATTCCCGAGAGCACAAATGACAACATGAGTCCCGGCCCCGCGTAGCTGGCGCCGAGGCCGGACATGACAAAGATTCCCGCGCCGATGACGGCACCCACGCCCAGGGAGGTCAGCTGGAAAACTCCCAAGGTGCGCTTCAGACTGTGCTCGCCAGTTTCCCTGGCTTCGGCCAACAGCGATGCCAGCGACTTCGTAGCCAACAGATTTGCCATTCGTTGCTTCTCCCCGGAGAGTTAAGCTGATGAACCCATGTTCGTCGCTCCTGAGCGCCGCGACCATGCAAAGTACACCGGAATTCCCAGCAGCACGATGATCAAGCCCGGCCAGGTGAATTGCGGTTTATAGCGCAATAGTACGACATCAACGAATAAAGCCATCACAATATAAACCGCCGGCAACACCGGATAACCAATCGCGCGATACGGCCGTTCGGCTTCGGGACGCGTATAGCGCAAAACGAACAGCCCCACAATCGTCAGAATATAGAACACCAGGACCGCGAAAATAATGTAATCCAGCAACTGTCCGTAGCTTCCCGAGATGCAAAGCATGCAGGTCCAGACCATTTGCACCATCAGCGAAACCGCGGGCGTCTTATGGGTGGGATGCAGTTTGGCCACGGCGCGGAAGAACAGGCCATCTTTCGCCATCGCGTAATACACGCGCGCTCCCGCCAGAATCAGGCCATTCACGCAACCGAAACCGGAAAGCATGATCGCAACCGCCATCATGTATCCGCCCATCCTGCCGAACATTTGTGTCAAAACCGCGGTGGCCACGCGATCTTCCGTCGCATACTTGATGCCGCGATCGAGGACGGTCGCACCTTGCGGATCGCCTCCCAGAGGCAGCGCCATCAGATAAATGATGTTGCAGCCGATGTAAAGCGCAATCACCACGCCGGTGCCGAGCGCCAGTGACAACGGCAAGTTGCGGCTGGGATTCTTCACTTCACCGGCAGTGAACGTCACATTGTTCCAGGCGTCGGCGGAAAACAGAGATCCCACCTGTGCGACCGCCAGAATCGTCAGCGTCCCCACCGAAACTTCTGGCCCACCCACTCCCACCTGCACGGCATGCTGCGCACTCAATGCCGCGTTGTGCCAGAAGTTTCCATGAAAATTCGCCAGCAGAGCCTGGGAATTTCTGCCCAGAAAGACGCCCAGTAAAACCAGTCCCAACAAGGCTGTGACTTTGGCAGCGGTAAATATGTTCTGGATCAACGCACCGGTCTTTACGCCAAAAATATTGATGACCGACAGAGCAATCACCAGGAGAACGGCCGCGAGATTCTGCGTGCTTAGCCCCACATCCATATTTCCCAGGACCATGGGGCCCAGCTTGAGGGATGGAATTTTCCCCAGATGCACGATCCAGTTCGCCGAAGAGACCGCCGGAAAAAAGACACCGAGAAACTTGCCGAACGCCACGCCCACGGCGGCGATCGTACCCGTCTGGATCACCAAAAACAGCGTCCAGCCGTAGAGAAACCCCCAGAGCGGTCCGAGCGCCTCGCGCAGATAAACATACTGCCCGCCCGCCCGCGGCATCATGGCGGCCAGCTCGCCGTAGCACAATGCGCCGACGATCGTCATGAACCCGGTAACCAGCCAGGCCCCGATCAGCAGGGCCGGAGAGTCCGTTTCGCGGGCGATTTCGGCGGACACAATAAAGATGCCCGACCCTATCATCGACCCCATGACCTGCATGGTGGCGCTGGTGAGGCCGAGTTCTTTGACAAGTTCCTTGTCTTGCTGGGTATGGATCGCCCAATCGGTGCCGGTGTTAGCCTTCGTAATTTCGGAGTTCACGAACCTCCTCGGACAGCTAAGGCCATGACTTTACCTCAAGATGCAGGAGAAAAGCTGCGAATAAATTCCTCGGCGGCCCTTCGAGGGTCGCGCCACAGGTCGGAGATTACGGCAATCGAGTCGGCGCCGGCAGCCAGAACCGAGCTTCCGTTGGCGCGCGTAACGCCGCCAATGGCCACCAGCGGCTTGCCGGTAAGCGCTCTTGCCTGGCGGACCCCTTCGAGTCCGACGACCGGATCGGGATTAATTTTGCTCGAGGTTGCGAACACCGGGCCGATTGCGACGTAGTCCGCCGAGGTTTTATCCGCCCCGGCCACCTGCTCGGGATTGTGAGCGGATACTCCGAGCCACAAGCCGGGACCGAGGACTCTTCTTGCGCCCTCCGGCGAGAGATCGTCTTGCCCTACGTGCACCCCGTCGAATCCCGCCATCAGACAAAGATCGGTGCGGTCGTTCATCATGAGCTTTGCCGATCCGCCTATTCTGCGCTTCAGTTCTCGCGCCTGTTCCAATATCTGCCGGGCGCCGTCGTTCTTATTTCGGTATTGCAGCAGGGTGACGCCGCCCGCGACCAGTTCCTGGGCGGATGCGCACAGAGCTTCGCTGTCGGGGAAGACAGAGGAGTCCAGGATGGCGTAGAGGCGCGGGAGTGTGATCATGTCGAAATTCCTGGCCGGAAGAGCGGGAAGCTTTCTGGTAAATGTCCGGTCAGTTGCTTGCGAGCCACCGCGATTCTGCTTCGCTCATGATGGGGGCGGTTCATCGTCCTGCGCCTGCGGGGCTCGGCCCCGCCCCTGAACCTCCGCAGATCGCGAACCGTCTCCGAGCGCCCCGACGAGAAGGACCCAGGCATGGGGCACATCAAGTGAACCGTCTTCCCCGATTTCCCCCAGGACAAGCACCCGAGCAACGCTGGATCCGGAACACAGAGGAGGGATGGGCGATTCGGCAGCGGCAACACCGGCAGGGGCATTCTCATGGGCGCTCACACCTCCGATCCCTGTTTCGATCCCGATTTCGATTGGGATGCGTCACCGGCCGTCTTGGTGGAAGCCAAGACTCAAGCTGCCGGTTTGTCTTTACCCTTACCCTTCGCCAGAAACCGCTCAATAAACGTGGTGTCGATCTTCCCAGCCCGAAAATCCGGATCCGCGAGAATTCGACGGTGCAGCGGAATCGTCGTATGAATGCCTTGCACGATGAACATTTCGAGAGCCCGCGACATGCGGGAAATCGCCTCAGGACGGTCTTTGCCACGAACGATGAGTTTCGCGATCAATGAATCATAGTAAGGCGGGATGACGCCTTCCGCGTAAGCGGCGGTGTCGATGCGCACGCCCGTACCTCCCGGCGGATGGAAGGCTGTGATCTTCCCAGCAGAAGGAACAAAGGTGTCGGGATTCTCGGCGTTGATGCGGCATTCGATGGCATGACCACGATGCACGATCGGCCCTTGCAGCACATTCTCCAGGCGCTCACCGGCCGCGAGCAGGATCTGACTCTTCACAAGATCGACGTCCTCGTCTTTCTCCGTCACCGGATGCTCCACCTGAATGCGGGTGTTCATCTCGATGAAGTAAAGACGCCGGTCCTCGTCCATCAAGAATTCGATGGTGCCGGCGTTCACGTAGCCAATTTCTGAAAGTGTCTTGCTCAGAACCCGCCCAATCTGTTCGCGCAGCTCGGGAGAGACCTGCGTCGAAGGCGACTCCTCCAGCAGTTTCTGGTGGCGCCGCTGAATACTGCATTCGCGTTCGCCCAAGCTGACCACGCTGCCGTATTGATCGGCGAGAACCTGGAATTCGATGTGCCGCGGGCGCTCCACGAATTTTTCCATGTAGAGATCGCCGTTACCGAAGGCGGCTGAGGCTTCCGACTGCGCGGCCTTGAACAGCGCCGGCAATTCTTCTTCACTGCGAACAATGCGCATGCCGCGTCCGCCACCCCCTGCGGAGGCTTTGATGATTACGGGGAATCCAATTTGCTTTGCCCACTCCAGCGCCTCGCCATCGCTGGCTAGAATCCCCTCGGAACCCGGAAGAATTGGAACACCGGCCTTTTTCATCGCCGCCCGGGCCTTTTCCTTCTCGCCCATGAGCCGCGTAACCTCCGGGGGCGGGCCGATAAATTTGATGTTGCAGGTTTCCGCGACTTCCGCAAAGTTTGCGTTCTCCGCCAGCAGCCCATACCCAGGATGGATGGCGTCCACGTTGGCGATTTCGGCCGCGCTGATGACCGCAGGAATATTGAGATAGCTCTGAGCTAACTGGGGCGGACCGATACAAATGGCTTCGTCGGCAAAACGAACGTGCAGCGAATTGCGGTCGGCCTCGCTATAAATGGCAACCGTCCGGATGCCCAGTTCCTTGCAGGCGCAAATCACCCGCAGGGCGATTTCTCCACGATTGGCGATCAGGATTTTCTTGAACATTCGAAGTTTATGCAGGGCTTGCTTATTTTCGCGGCCGGATGGCAAACAAGTCCTGCCCATACTCGATGGGCTGGCCATTGCTGATGAGCTTGGTCACAATCTCCCCGGCGACGTCCGATTCAATTTCGTTCATCAGTTTCATGGCCTCGACGATGCACAAGACCTGGCCCACTTCGACCACGTCCCCGACTTTCACAAAGGGTGGCGACCCTGGCGAGGGACACTCATAGAAGGTTCCCACGATCGGGGAATGCACCATGTGCAGCCCTGCCTCAGGCTGGTGCGCGGCCTCATTTTCCGGCGGTGCAGCCGCAGCGACTGCCGGGTTGGTGCCCTGCTCGGGTGCGGGCGGCGGCGCGGAGTGCACGGCAAAATAGCGCGCATCCGGAGATGCATGCACCACCGGCTCGGCCCCGCGCTTGATGCGCACCTTGACGTCGCCGCGTTCCAGTTCAAACTCGGCAATATCCTTCTCGATCAGGAACTCTATGAGTTCTTTGAGCTCTTTTTGGTTCATTGTGTAAGGTAGGACTGCTTTTTCCAGGCACTCCAAAACGGCACAGGATGCCGTTCGATATGGTATCCGATTCTTCGGCCAAGTTCAGGTGGCCGGCCAACCTTTCAAAGCGTTATCAGCTCTTTGCTGGTGGACCCCAAGACTTCGCACCCACTCGTGGTTACCACCACCATGTCTTCGATCCGCACGCCCCATTGGCCCGGAAGGTAGATCCCGGGTTCGATGGTGATCACCATTCCCGGTTGCAGCACCTCGGTTTGTCCCGCGGCAACGCGCGGAGTTTCATGGATTTCGAGGCCCACGCCGTGGCCGGTGGAATGTGTAAAGTATCGAGCAAGCCCTTCTTTTTTCAACAACTTGCGGCCTGCCCGATCAACCTCGCCGCAGCTTACCCCGGGCCGAACTCGGTCAATCGACGCTTGCTGGGCGCTAAGAACCGCCTGGTACCCCCGCCGCTCTGCTGCGGAAACACGACCCACGTGCACCGTCCGGGTCATGTCGGAGCAATAGCCCGTGAGTATAACACCGAAGTCGCAGACCACGAACCCGGACGACGGGATCCGGGCTGCCGAAGCCCGGCCATGGGGCAGCGCGGAACGCTTCCCGGCGGCAATGATCGTAGAAAAAGACATCTCCTGGGCGCCCGCCTGGTGGGCAGCGTATTCCATCTCGGCCGCGACCTCACTCTCCTTGACCCCGGGGCGGATGATCTTGAGCGCCCGATCGAAAAGGCTGGCACCCAGCCCGACCGCAGCGCGAATGCAATCCATCTCCTGCGGGTCTTTCACCATGCGAAGCCGTTCCACCAAAGCGGGCGCCTGACGCAGTTGACAACCCCCCGGAAGGGCTCCCGCCAGCCGGCTGCGAGCTGCCACGCTCAAGTGTTCCCCCTCGATCCCGAGCCGCCAACGCTGCTTACCCTTGTGATTGGCGGCGATCCATTTTGCCGCAGCAGCCAGGGGTGGCAGTTGCGCAATCACCACCTTCGATGCCTTGACTTCGTCGTGGGCCTGCGAGGTGTAGCGGCCATCGGTGAAGAACAAGCTGCGGTTTTCCGCAACCAGCAGCACGCCGGCGGTGCCGGTAAATCCGCAGAGATAACGAACGTTGGGAAGATGGTTGACGAGCAGCCCGTCCAGCCGATGGCGGGCGAGAATATTCTGTACTCTTGTCTGGCGACCCTGGTGGTCCATCTGGAAAGAGTCTAGCAACTCCGGACCCGCAAAAGCCATGCAGGCATCGATTCTCTACGACACAACCCCCAGTCATGCCGAAGGAGGGGCACCCTCAGCCGGGCAAGGAGGGAAGCACCTCAGCCGGGCGAGGATTCTCGCGCGCCGCCTCTGCGCCTGCTTTCTTGGGACCGAGGACTGCAACCCCGCAGCGGTGCCGCGCCGCACGGCGCATTCCTCGACGCGCAGAAGAGGGGACCCGGGCTGTCCGAATGACACTGCCCACGCCAACAAAAAAACAGCCGGCTCTGAGATATTGCCTCAGAGCCGGCGGCTGTCTTTACTTCTACCTTGCACTGCTATGTCGGACCGCCGCTAGGTTTCGATGACTCGCGGCGTGATGAAGAAGATCAGCTCCGCATTGGTGGTGCTGACCGCGGTATGTTTGAACAGGTTGCCCAGGAACGGAATGTTGCCCAACAACGGAACCTGCTGAATGCTGATGGAGTTGTTGGTCTGGATCACGCCGCCAATCACCACCGTGCCGCCATCGGTGACCAGGACCTGCGTGGTCGCCTGCTGGGTGATCAAGCTTGGGTTACCCTGAATGGCGTGGCCGAAGTCGGGAGTTGTGTTCTCGACGTCCACGTTCAGGAAGATCGTCTTTTCCGACGTGATCTGCGGAACCACAGTGAGCCGCAGGAATGCATCCACGTAGGTGACGGTCGGTGGGCCGCCCAGCTGCGCCAGGGTCACGATTGGTACGCGAGTACCCTGTTTCACAACCGCGGAAATGTTGTTCTGGGTCACGATGCGCGGACGGGACAGAATCTTGAGTAAACCGCGAGACTCCGCCATGGTCAGGATCGCATCGAGACGCACCGTGCCGCTGGCGGTAATGAAGCTAAGACCGCTGGTCGGGCTGGTTGCTCCCAGGTTGGAGAACAGAGGAATGGAACTTCCGCCGCTGGCACCGCTACCGGTGGTCGTGATGTAAGAAGGATGCGCAAGAGTGTCGGTGAGCGGCGACGATCCCGCGCCGGAGGAGCCGCCCACTGCGGCGCCCGCGTTGCCGAAGCCGAAGCCAAGCTGGGTACCGATGTCACGTGCGAAGCTGCGGGTTGCAGCCACGACGCGTGCTTCGATTTCCACTTCCTGCGTCTTGCGATCGAGCTGGGTGAGCAGCCGGTCGATTTGCGGCATCACCGTCGGAATGTCCGAGATGATCACGGCGTTGGTGCGGTCATCGGAAATCACATCTCCACGCTGGGAGAGGAATTTCTTAATGGTCGTCATCACATCCTTCGAGTGCGCGTAGCTCAGGAAACGTGTGACTGTGACTTTATCAACTGCCAGGGCCTCGGCTTCCTGCGCTTTGCGGCGTGATTCCGCTTCCGCGCGCAGCGTTTCCAGAGTAGCGACGCGCAGCACATTGCCTTCGAGCTGACGGTCGAGATCGTTGTTCTTCAGAACGATGTCCAGTGCCTGGTCCCACGGCACGTCGTCGAGCACAATCGTCAGGCTGCCCTTGACGTTGGGATCGAGCACAACGTTCAGACCGCTGATTTCGTGAATCAGGCGGAAGAAATCTTTTAGGTCGACATCCTTCAAGTTCACCGAAATCGGCTCGCCGGTGTATTTGGGACCGATCGCCGAAGGCTGTTGCTGCAACTGCGCCTTTTGCTCGGCAGCCAAATTGACGGCTGGCTGGAAGGTCGCGGGGGCTGGAGCGGCTTGTGGCTCCATGGCCGCGCTGGCCGTGGGCAGCAAGTTGGTGTCGGGCTTCTCCACGAATTTGGAGGCAGCCTCGATTGCCCGGGCCGGTTGACTGGTCACGGGCTTGTAGGCAGGCTCAACCACCACAAAGGTGCTGGCGGCGGAAGGGAGCGGGGCCGGCTTGGTCTGGAGCACCGGAGCCGCCAACGCCGCCTTCGGAGCCGGGACTACGATCGGCGCCACAGCAGCGCTTGTCGTCGCCACCGGGGCTGGCTTGGCAACCTTCGCCAGGCTCACTCCCGAGTGCAGCTTCAGGACAACTTTGTTGTTGTCGCTGGGTACCAACTCATATTTGCAGGCCCGCGCCAGGTCGATCACAATGCGGCTGGTCGGATTGGCATGGCCATCCGTGCCGATGCGAACGTCCTGCACTCCATCGCGGCCCACAAGGATACGGCCGGTGGAGAGGGCAAGCGCCGTGTTCGGCAGATCGAGCACAATGCGGGCTGGTGAATCCAGCTGGCTCAGCTTGGGCGTCACTGACCCTCGGGCAGTGATCTCCAGGGTGATTCCATCTTCACCCTGCACCACGTTGACTTTTTGCAGCGTGGCATGTTGTGTGGCTTCCGTGCCCGTGCTCTGCGTCTCAGCCGCGGCCATTAGAACGACGAACAGCAGCGGTAGACTAACACCCAGCAGTTGCTTTCGCATTTCGCTTCTCCCCACGGGCTTGCATGTGCTCGCTCCGTGATCTCTTTCTAAAATTCGTTGCAAACCGGACCAACCGGCTTGCTCCCTGGCCTAAACCGCCGGGGTGCTAATCGTCTTCTTCACTTCCCGCATGAACGGCTTACCCAGCTTGTCCTGCACCGTCTCTTTGAAAACAATCGAATCCCCTGTGATCTTCACTACGTATCCGTTGAACACTGGGTCGTTTTCATGCAGGAAATATGCCTTGTCGAGAGCATTGGTCACTACCGCAATCATTCCTGAATCCGACTTCACAACTCCCTTGAGCGCGATCTGGTCGATGGCCAAGCAACGCTTGCCGGTGCTGCAGCCCGAACCGATCATGGTGCGATTCATCACTGGGCTGATGAACGGATCCCGTCGGCCGGTAAGATTGATCTTCTTGTTCTCTGGTTTCTTGGCGTCCGCTGGATTCTTCTTCTCTTCCACCGCGACCACTTGCTCTGGCTTTGCCGGCTTTGCCTGAGCTTTGGCTGCCGCTGGCTTGACCTTGGACGCCGCCGACTTGGCCGCAACCTTGGGGGCTGCACTCACGCGGACAGTCTTTGCCGCAATCGGCTTGCGAACGATCGTGATCGTCGCCTCCTCCGCCTTTGGATTCGCCGCTTTTGCCGCTCTCGTCACTTTGGCGGTGTTGCTCGGCCGGGCCGCGGCGGTCGCTTTGGGCGCCGGGCTCGCGGATTGAGCCTGCGGAGATCCCAGGGCAGCATTTTGGTCCATGACCTGCTTTTGCTGCAGCGCCTTCATCGTGTCCCGCGTGTTTTCGATGGCGTCGGTATTCTGCCCCCAGGCAGTTCCAACCGCCAATCCCAATACTAGAGTTCCGATCGTCAGCTTCATTGGACCCTACCTTTGCCCTGTACACCTGCTGCGGGTGGCATCACATCATGACTAAAGAAGGTCGTTGCCGTGCAAGTGGCCACGATGCTCTCATTCGGTGCGTACGCGTATTGATGCTTCGCTTTCGCCTCGCTCCCTTTTTTGGTGTTCGCCACCAGGAGGTCAGAGACGTTGACGATTCTTTCCAGTTTCCCTACCCGGTCAAAGAAGTCCAGCATGGAGTAGTAAGGACCATCCAGTTCCACTTCAAACGGCACTTCGGTATAGAACTCCCTGGTCGCCACTTGCTTCGCCGTGTAGCGGCGGAGTTCGATTCCGGACTTCATGGCCTCGGCATCCATCATCTTCATGAAGCCGTCGACTTCTTTTTCGTCCGGCACGATGCGGCGTTCGATTTCCAATTGCTGTTTGAGGCTTGCCAATTGGGCTTCGATCTCTTTGAGTTTCGGCCGATAGGCTTCCAGTTCCGCGTTTTCGCGGACCTTGGTGTCCAGACTCACCTGCGCCGTGGTGTTGGCTTCGCGCTGGCTCTTGAAAACCGTGAAATACAGCGCGCCGGTCAGCAGCAACGCTCCACCCAACAAAGCGCCCCATTGTTTGAGACCCGATATTTCGTCGAAGTTAGCCATATTCTCCCGCCTCTTAGGACTTCTTCTCACACGTCAGTGTGAATTGAAACGCCTGCATTTCCTTGAAAGTGTCGTCCTGATAGGTCTCTTTAATTTCAATGTTTTTGAAGTAGCCGGTGTTCTGCAGGTTCTTGATCAGGTTGGCGACCGCATCGGTGCTCAGCGCCATGCCTTCAATCGCCACCGAACCGCCCTGGTCTTTCATGGTGTTCAACCAGACCGCGTCCGTGCCGTTGATCGTCTCCCCGATGGTGTTCATCAAGTTGACTGGACCCGCCTGGCCGGCGCGCAACGAGTCAATCACGTCCACCCGTCGCTTGTAGCCATCCGCCTGGCGCTGCCGCTCGAGATATTGAGCCTTCACATCGGCCAGTTCACGGTTCTTCTGTTCCGCGGCTTTCATCTGCGTGGCGATCTTCTTGCCTTGGTTGTCCAAATGGGAGTAGTAGGCATAGTTGCCCGCGCCCGCGAGGGCCAGCACCACCAGAACTTTCATCATTGGTGAGCCGACATTCCCCACGTCCATGGAAGGCATGGTAGACGCGCTACCGCCGCCGCCCTTCCGCTTCGCCTTCGGTGCTACCAGCAGATTGATTCGGATCATAGGTTTTCAAAACTCCTTAGGGCCAATCCCACCGCGACTGCAAGCTGGCCAGCGTTCTGCTCGATCAATTCCACTCCCGGTCCATCGGTCGGCGGCGTGATTTTCTGGAACGGATTGAAAATTTCCACCGGCAACGAGAACTCCTGACGCAACGCTTCGACCAGCCCGGGGACCTTCGAAGATCCGCCCGCCAGATAAATCTTCTCGATGTGCTCTCCCGCCGCACTGGCGCGGAAGAAATCAAAAGTCTTCTGAATTTCCAGGACGATGATTTCCGTGACCTGCTGCAGGATCGGCGTCTTCGCGTCTTCGCTCACCGTGCCCACCTTGTGGCCCAGCTTGAGAGATTCCGCGTCGTCAAAGCTCAAATCCAGTTCCTTCTGCAGCGAATCCGTGTACTGGTGTCCGCCCACGCTCACGTCGCGCGGGAACAGCGGCGTGGTGCCCTTCACGATGTTGATGTTCATCACGCTCGCGCCCAGATTCAAAAGAGCCACCACTTGTCCCGGTGCGGGTTCGTAGTTGTACTCATAGCAGTTCTGCAACGCGAGGGCATCGATGTCCACAATAGCCGGAGTCTTCCCCGACATCGAGAGTACGTTGGTGTAGTTCAGGATCTTGTCCTTCTTGACGGCGACCAGCAAAACGTCCATCTGCGGGTTGCCGGCGTCTTCGGAAAGAATCTGGTAGTCCAGGTTCACGTCCGCGAGATCGAAAGGGATGTGTTGCGCAGCTTCCTTCTGGATGGTCTCGGCCAATTCCTGGTCGCTCATCGAAGGCAGGGAAATCTTCTTGACGATGACGGAGTGTCCGCTCACCGCCGTCGCCACGCTCTTGGTCTTGATGGCGTTGTCCGTAAACAATTTCGAAATCGCGCTCGACACCGTGCCCGAGTCCACGATCATGGAATCGACCACGATATCTGGTGCCAGCGGTTCCAGGCCCAGGTGCGCCACTTCGATCTGTGAGCCCTTTCTCCTCAGCTCAACCGCTTTGATGCTGGAGGAGCCCACATCCAAACCAACAATCGTCTTCGATCCCAATCCAAACATGTGCCCGCCTTTACGATTGCCCGGCAGCTTTGGCAGCCGCCTTCGTTTTCTTCTTGCTCTTCACTTCCACCTGGCTGGACTTTTCTTCCATCCACTGGTCAAGTCGCGATTTCTTGAAACGCCAGCGGTTGCCAAGTTTGAACGCGGGGATCTTCTGTTCCCCTACGTACTTGTAAAGCGTGTCCGGACTCACCCCCAGGTACTGTGACGCCTGGCGAATATTCATCACTTCTCGTGAGTCAGCCATAGTTTCTGTCCCTGTCCCCAGGAATCCATCCTGCTATCGCAGGACAATTCGGGAGAAGCTTCCCCGAAAAACTGCTTTCGAGTGAATTCAGGTGGACTGAGCATATCTCAGCCCCCCTTTGCAGCAGGTCAAAGTGAAATACCGTGTTTTGCTGGGTTTCTTAGGGTTTTTCTGGAAAGTAACCAAAATGGAGTTGCGGATGATGTCTATAGGTTGTGATCGCTTTGACGACCGAATCGATTAGTGGTGGTTTTAGCCCCCGGGTGTCTGGCGACTTCCCGTAAACGTAACCAAAGTACCATAGACGGTACCAAGGGTCACGTACAAGCGCGGACCACGTCCTCTTGGGATAATCTGTTTCTTTTCATAGGAGAAGTTCCATTGCGCACTCTCGACCGGGTTCAACCCTTTGCTTTGTTCGTGCTGCGAATTGTGCTTGGCGCCATCATGATCGCCCACGGCTACGGAAAGATCTTCGGCGGCCTCTCGCATCATGTCGAATTGGTCAGGAGCGTTGGCCTGCCCGGATGGCTGGCCTATCTTTCGGCCGCCGCAGAATTTTTCGGCGGCATCGCGGTCCTGGTCGGACTGTTCACCCGATTGGCCGCTTTCGCGATCGCCATCGACCTGGGCGTCGCCATCTGGAAAGTAAACTGGAAAGGTGGACTGCTGGGAGACCACGGCTACCAGTTTCCCCTCGCTCTGGCCGCGATCGCTTTCGCCCTGATCTTCTTCGACGCAGGCTCGATCGCCCTGGATCACGTTCGCGGCGGCGGCAGCGGGAAAAAATTCAAATCCGGTTGAGGCAAATCCAGCCAGGGTGTCGCCGGTCTCCGGCTTTTTAAGAGGCAGGGCGGGGGAAACGATCACGATCAACGCCGGGTCCCCACGATTTTGGGCGGGGCAACGCTGCCCTCCGGGCTGGGGTGGACGGCCGATGCCCTAAAATGGCTTGTTCCGCTCTTCCACCAAGGCTTTCATCGCAAGGCTCTCCGGAGTGTTGAGTTTGGCCAGCCCTTCGATGACGCCTTGGCGTTCTTTGTCGGTGCGGTTCTGGCTCACTTTCCACTTCCCCTCAAGGCGCTGGATGGATAACTCCAGACCAATAATTCCATTCAACAGCGATCCGATAAAGTCTTCCGGCGGATCGCTGACCTTCCAGGGAACAGGGAATCCTGCCTCATGGATGTTGGTCAGAGTGCTGACATGGGCCAACAGCCACTGCTTGTCCTCGACCACCTTCAAGGGAGCATAGGCATGCACCACCGCGTAATTCCAGGTCGGCACCTGTTTGGCATGCTCTCCGTCTTCGGAATACCAAGTGGGCGTGACGTAGTGCTGATGACCGGCAAAGATCGCGAGCGCCTCCACTGCCGGCGCAAAATCGCGCCACTGCGGGTTGGCCCTCGAGACATGCCCCTTCAGCACGCCGAACTCTGAGCCGTCAGCTTCAAACACCATCGGAATGTGCGAAGCAAACAGGCCGTGCGATCCCAGGGTCACCAGCGTCGCCAGGGGATGAGAAACCATCAACGCCTGCATCACCGAAACGCGTTTCTCCTCGTTATGCCTCGGGATATACATGTAGAATCTCCATCGTCATTATCCAACAGGTTGCACTGTAGCAAATTGATTGGCAGCCAGCTCCGATCAGAACTTGGTGAGGAGAACCTGAGGTGAGGAGCGCGCCGGCGCGAGTTGCCCTCCAGCGCAAACCCCGGTGGAAGCAGAGACAATTTGATGGAAGAAATTTTCCAGATGCAGCACCCTGTCGAATCCATCTCGGCCCCGGCTCCGAAGGAGCGGAACCTGAGAGCCCGGCACGGAAGCGCCGGGCAGGGCACCATGCCCGACCCCACGCCCGCAGGGCGCCACCGAGGCAACATCCTGGCATGAGGCTTTCCCCGGCAACCTGGACGCTCTATCTGGCAACGCTATTTTTCACCATCGCTCAATGCTCATTCGCGGCACCCAACGAGGGCGCCTTTGCCACCAACACATACCGCAACCTCTTCACCGAATCCGGACACTCGCAAACAGAAATCAACGCAAAAATCACCTCCGCTTTCCAGCAACTCTTCCACGGAGACCCGCAAACCCAATCTCTATATTTCCCGACCGGAAAAAACGCCAGCGGCCCGCTCGCCTACCTCACCGATTGGAACAACCACGACGTCCGTACCGAAGGCATGTCCTACGGAATGATGATCGCGGTCCAGCTCGGCAAAAAGGCCGAGTTCGATGCCCTGTGGAACTGGGCCAAGACCTACATGTACATCGGCGATCCCAACCACCCGTCGCACGGATACTTCTCCTGGTCGTGTAAAACTGACGGCACGCCCAATGAAGAAACCGCCGCACCCGATGGCGAAGAATACTTCGTGATGTCCCTATATTTCGCCGCCAACCGCTGGGGCAACGGCAAGGGTATCTACGATTACAAATCGCAAGCCGATGAGCTCCTGACCGCCATGCGACATCACCCCCGAAAGACCGGCCCCACCGGCAAAGGCGACCGCACCGTCTCCGCCGAAGTGAATGAGGAATTCAAGATGATCCGCTTCGTCCCGGTCGTCACCCGTGGCGATTTCACCGATCCGTCCTACCATCTCCCGGCGTTCTACGAACTGTGGGCACGCTGGGGCCCAGGAGCCGATCGTAAATTCTGGTCGCAGGCAGCCACCGCCAGCCGCGAATTTTTCGTGAAGGCCACAAACCCAAACACCGGCCTGGCTCCCGCCTACGCAAACTTCGATGGCACTCCACGGGCGACAAAGTTCGCTCAATCCTCACGCTTCGGATACGACTCCTGGCGCACCGCCAGCAACTGGTCGGTAGATTGGTCGTGGTGGCGAAAGGCCCCGCAGGAACAACAATTAAGCGACCGAATCCAGACATTCTTCCTCTCGCAAGGATTATCCACCTACGGGGATCAGTACACCCTGGACGGCAAACAACTCGACGCCATTCACGCCCCCGGCTTGGTCGCCACCAACGCCGTAGCCAGTCTGGCGGCGACCCACCCTCGCGCCAGAGATTTCGTGAATGCCCTCTGGGACGCCCCCGTCCCCTCAGGACAACTCCGCTACTACGACGGCATGCTCTATCTCCTGAGCATGCTCCACTGCAGCGGCCAATTCCGCATCTGGCAACCGAAGGTTCCGTAAAACTCACCGCCTCAAATGACATCCGGAGGCGGCGAGGTTCTGGCGGTCCCGCGGATATCTCCGCGTGAATACAAGAAACGGATTTCCCCCGGCGCCAACACCCGCTCTCTACTTGCTCGCCGAAATCCCCTTCCGCAGCTCCGCGCCCGAGCCCTGCAACAAGTTCCTCATCATCGCCACCTCCGCGGCGATCCCGGTCCGCAACGCAGGCTCCGCATCCGGCGCAAACAACGGCGAATGATTCGACGGCAAACCCCTGCCTTCCGCTTTCGCCTTTAGATATTCCTGAGGCTCGGCGCCACCCAATTCCAGATAAAAACCCGGAATACCCTGTTCGATAAAGTAAGAAAAATCTTCCGAAG
>Ga0193726_1001414_pt1 | contig 19012 bp, 8 predicted proteins | sample H2c1metaG_FD_144928 | JGI IMG/M metagenome (GOLD analysis project Ga0193726, IMG submission 144928) | Soil microbial communities from a riparian zone of the East river system, Colorado, United States - H2c1 | ecosystem: Environmental > Terrestrial > Soil > Riparian zone | place: USA: East River... | reverse complement strand
AGTGACTTTACCCCCCGAATTGAAGGACCAGCTAGCGGAGCCTGTCGAGCGACTCGTTAAACGGGCAAAGACCGTTTACAGTGGAGAAAAATTTGTGTTTGGGCCTTCTGGCGGACCTACTTCGGTTGGTGGCTCGTTTCGAGGTGGAGGGCCTGTCCGGAATAGCGGAGCCGAGAAGAAAAGTTCGAGAGAAAACAAGCCAATCGCTCTCAAGAGTGCTTTTGAACAAGCTGCCAACGACGCAGGTGAATTGAAGGCTCTGAAGAAGATCATCCGTGCATTGATAAAACGATTCCCGGAGCTTGCCAATGAATTCGGGTTCTGAGGCGATAGAAAACTATCTTCGCGTCTTGCGTGTCCATATGGATGCGCTAGGCCAGAATTTGGAAGAAGCCTTGGCTGCGGTTCCGGCCACACATCGGGACGCAGTGCGCGTTCGTTTCGAGGAAGAAGTCGCACAACCCATATGCCGTGCGAATATCCTTTCTGGTGCTGGCGGTCCGAAGGGATGGTTCAAGGATTGGGACCCCTCGGCGGGCTACTATTGGCGGAGACTGCGCTCCTACCTGCTCGATAAAGTTGGGCGCTCTTCCGTCGAAGTCGAATCCTTGGACGATTCCACAGACACCATTCTTGCTCACTTGGAGGATCCACGCCCGACCGGCCCCGCAGAGTTCCAGACTCGTGGTCTTGTCCTTGGATATGTGCAAAGTGGAAAAACCGCGAACTTCTCAGCGCTGACTGCTAAAGCGGCAGACCTTGGGTACAAACTGGTTATCGTGCTCTCTGGGATTGACAATGGATTGAGGCAGCAAACACAGCGAAGGCTTGACAAGGAACTAGGGCTCACCGGAAGTCAAGGAGTAGGAGAGCCCCAAGCTGGTATGCGGTGGATTCCCCTTACGACACCGGATATCGGCGGAGACTTTCGACCTGGGACAGTCAGCCACAATGTCCTCCAAGGAAATGAACACGTGCTGGCCGTTGTAAAGAAAAATGCTACTGTGTTGCGGCGACTTGTTCAATGGATGGATCAAGGCATTCCCGCGGGCTTGCCTGTTCTTGTCGTGGACGATGAAGCCGACCAAGCTTCGATTAATACAGGTGGGAACAGACCTCCGCGCGACGAGGGAGATCCTCCTGAAGACGAAATTGATCCTTCAAAAATAAACGGTCTTATTAGATCATTGCTGAGATCGTTTCGGCGCGTGGCTTATGTCTCCTACACGGCAACTCCTTTCGCGAACATCCTGATCAACCACGAAGCGATTGACCGCGTAGTTTGGGAGGATCTTTATCCTAAGGATTTCATCGTTAATCTTCCTCGTCTACCAGGCTACGTAGGCGCTGAGAGATTATTTGGACGAGTCGGATTACCGGGCGATGAAGGCGGAGACATAGAGGGTGTAAACGTTGTAAGACTCGTTTCCGACGTGGACATGGAGTCAATTGTTCCTGCTGCTGGCCAAGTGGATGTGTTTCAGCCGCAACTATGTGACTCATTGAGGGATGCGTTTTTGGATTTTGTATTGGCGATTGCCGCCCGCGCTCATCGAACAGGAGTGGATCATCCTGCATCGATGTTGATTCACACTCATCATCGAACGGTGATTCAAAATAGAATAGGTGAGCTAGCGCGCGAGCACGTCTCCGTACTAAGACAACAGTGGCGATACGACAGACAAACAATTCAACCCATTTTGCAAGACAGATGGGATACACAATTCCGGCCTGTAATCGTTTCGGTTGATATTACTCGTGACGTTCCATTCCAAACGATTGAGCCTCAGGTAGATCATTTATTCAGGGATCCCCTTAGCGTGATAGTCCTCAACTCCTCTTCTCCCGACGTTCTCGATTATGAAGCGGAGCCAAATTTGAAGGCCGTTCTCATAGGAGGCAATCGATTGTCACGTGGACTTACGATTGAGGGCCTTCTCGTAAGTTACTACGTTAGGAAGGTCGGAGCCTTTGACACACTTCTTCAAATGGGCCGCTGGTTCGGTTATCGCGAGAGCTATGTTGATCTCACGCGGTTGTGGACAACGTCTGACTTATCTGAACTTTTCAGCGATGTAGCATTGGCTGAAGAAGAATTGCGGCGCGAAGCAGAGCGTTACGAACGTGAGCACCTTACTCCGACAGATTTTGGTTTGAAAATTCGCGCTCATCCAGTGATGTTGGTTACTGCCGAAAACAAAATGGGTGCCGCGCGTCTAATTCAGCAAAATTATTCCGGACGCCTTCTTCAAACGACAACATTCCGCTTGGAGGACTTGGAATGGCTACGCCGAAACTTGGAGGCCACTCGTCGATTTTTACGGCCGCTTGGTACTCCAGATGTGGCGCGAAACGGGCGGCTAATCTGGCCAGATGTAAATTGGCGCCTCGTTGATGAATTTCTCTCGCAATATTCTGTAGATCCTCGCTCAAGCTTTATTGACGTTGCTTCAATTCGACAATATATCGCTGAGCAGGTCAAACAAGAAGAACTCGTCTTTTGGACTGTCGGTGTTGTGGGGCAGGGGACAAGAAGTTTAGACAGTGAGAATCTGGACATTGTTGGCCATCGGGCGGTCAATACTATTGGACGCACGAGGTTGAGCGACAGGCCGCACTCTATCGGCGTGCTCACTAACCCTGCTACCGGCGACGGCGCGCCCGGTTCAGGAGACGAGGAAATTGGACTTACGGATAAGCAGATTCTCCGGGCGCGTGCCAACGCCTCAAGTGGTCGGTTCGGAGATCTGGGCATCGCTCTTCGTTCCGAGCGAGATCGCAGAGAAGGCCTGATCTTGCTGTATCCCATAAGCAAAGATTCGCGTCCCCGTACGAGTTCGACAAAGCGTATTCCGCTGTTTGAGAATCCCGCGCGTGACGGTTGCACAGTAATCGGGATGGCTCTCGTGTTTCCGAGTTCTGACAGCGCCGCAACGATTGAATACATCGTGGGGTCTGTCGGAAATCACGGAGCGTCTGAGCAATGACGCCTGGAGAACTAGAGAAGGCTTGGTCAGAACTTCCTAGTGCTGAGATCGGTCAGCTAAGCGGGATTCGCGCAACAGGGCTTCCTCCCTATGCGCCGGTATATATTGCAATTGATTCTGAGCGACGACGTGAATTGTTAATCGCTTTGCCGACAGGATCAGATGCACTCAAGCCAACAGTTACTCGTGGTCTTGAAGTCAAGACGGATGAGTTACGCATTGGCGGATCTACGGCACAGACTTACATCCAACTGGTTTGCCCGCATCCGGGACACTATTCGATGTTTGCGGCCTTGGCTGCAAACATCGTGACGGCAGTTGCCGCGGACCCAACAGAACCAAAAGCGTCCGTAGCGCGATGCTTGGACCGCTGGCGTTCATTTTGGACGATTGACCAATCCGGATTGTCTCGTGAACAGGCGCTAGGCCTGTTCGGCGAACTGTGGTTTCTTCTAAGATGGATGGGAGTTCTTTCTGCGGTGAGCGTGAATCGTTGGCAAGGGCCCCTTGGAGCGCGCCACGATTTTCAGTGGCCAGCGGCATCGGTGGAAGTGAAAACGGCAGCTTCAGGGTCAGGAACAATTCCAGTCCATCGCATTGGAAGTCTCGATCAATTGGATGCTCCCGAGTCCGGCCAACTCTACTTGTTCAGTTTACATGTCGCGGATGACGCGCTTGCCGCGAACTCATTACCTCTATTAGTCGAACAAATTGACAAAGAGTTGAGCCACGACGCTGACTTATTTTCTTCGTTCGCGGAGCGATTGGAGAAATCAGGATACGACCGTGCTGATGCGAATCGGTACGCGCGTCCGCTTCGTGTATTGAGCGAAGAGCTATTCGGTGTGGATGAATCATTCCCGAAACTTACCGCCGCAACCTTTAATCCCGGATTGCCGCCCGGTATTGGCGACGTATCCTACACGCTCTCAATGGCGGGATGCTCCGCATGGCGAATAGCGACCTCACCATCAGCCTCTACAGCATTATTCCTGCAACACACATAATAGATGTCAGAGCGGTACATTCAGCGGTGTGCTCACGCCCGAACATCATTCCTATGACGTGCCCCCAGATCCGCAAGTTCAATCATACGACATTCGCAACCCGCACCAGAATCAGGTTATAACCTGACATTTGCGAACGAAACTCAGCATATATACTGCTTTTATTACCTAGAAGACAGGTTATAATCGTATTCTGGAGATTGACCCATGAAATCGGAGTTTCGGGAATTACGAGTCGATCAAATTGACCGCAGTCTAAAACCTTTCGCCGGAGCGCAAGCAGTTAGCCGACCGAAGCGTGGCTGGCTTCGCTCCGTGCGGGAAGCTCTCGGAATTAGCATGCGCGATGTCGCGCGCAAAATGCGGAAGACTCCGCAAACCGTTGCATCATTCGAAAAGTCCGAGGCCGCAGATCGAATTACTCTGCAAACGCTTCGACACTATGCTGAAGCGATGAACTGCGAACTCGTGTATGCCATCGTTCCCAAATCCGCTTCGCTCAAACAACTTAACGAAAAGCTCGCTCGGCAAATGGCTGAGAAAGATGTGCGCGCCGTTGAACACACGATGGCGCTGGAAGATCAGGCTACCAATAGCGTCCAAGACAAAATCGAGCGCGAGACCAAGCGGTTGTTGAAGAAACGTTAGGAAGATAGAGTCGGATGCCAAACATTCCAAACCAGGATGCCAATACGCCTCTCACTCCAGAGGAGCACGACGGCCTCATTCCTAATCTCGCAACGCATGAAGAGTTGAACGAATGGGAGCGCGATAACATCCTGCGGGCGCGGCAATGGGCACTCGGTGATCGTCAGTTGGCTCGGTTAGACCCTTTGACCGAAGACTATATTCGGGAACTCCATAATCGGATGTTCGACCAAACATGGGCGTGGGCGGGAACATATCGAAAGACGGAAAAGAATCTCGGCGTTCCTGTCGTGCACATTCGTGAACGACTTGCGCAATCTCTAGGCAATGCGAAGTATTGGTTGGAAAACAAAACATACGACGTGGACGAATGCGCCATTCGCTTTCATTATGAACTTGTCGTGATCCATGCGTTTCCGAACGGAAACGGAAGACATGCCCGCCTAATCGCGGACGTCGTCGCAGCGAAATACGGACGCGCCGTTTTTTCGTGGGGCAGCAAAGATCTGATTCCCACTGGCGAAACACGGGCAGCATATCTCGCGGCTCTACGAGCCGCGGACCATGGAAATATCCAACTGCTTCTCAAATTCGCGCGGTCATAAGCCTAGGTGAAAGTCATGAATCCATCGTCACCGAGAAACGCTTGGACAGCTTTCCCGCCTTGATGTTTTCGTTAACTGCTGCTCGCGCCGTCTTCAATATCAAAGCTCCGATTGCTTCGCCGATTTTTCGTGTGAAGCGGCGACCATCCTGCCGTGTGATCGCCCGAGTACTTTTCATTGAGACGATTTCGATTTGGTACGAGGTGTGCGTAATCGTCCGGAAACGCGCCATATCAGCGAAAGCCTTTTGGAAGGACGTATTCTTTGATTACCTTGGAATCGCCGGTGGACATGTCGTACAGAGTTATGGTGTGAGGAAAGAGATCGACGCGTAGGGTCACATTGAAACAGGTTCCGTCTTCAAAGTGAACGTTGATGCATCTATAGTCTTCATCGAAACTGGTCGCGATGAACGAGACTACCTTTCCTTGGACTGCGCGATAACGTCGCCTGCGTGCTGGCATTGGATTCGCCCTCGAGTCAGCACAATACAAAACAATTTCGCCGTCGGAGCGAAGCATTTCATTCTGGTCGGTTTGTCGAGCTCGCTTCTCCTTGGTGCTTTCGTTAGCGGCGTTCGTGCTCCAGATACCTGGAACGGCCAGCAACTCTCGGTCATCTTTCCGACCAGAGACTTAGGCTCAGATCGAATACTCCACTGCCGAGGCTTCAACTCCATAAGTGCGACCGGAATCAGCGGCCATGTGGTTGTCAAAACGTTATACTAGCGTTATGACTAATCCGGACTATCGCGGAGCACGCGGAGCAAACGCCGGAGACAGCTATCACGAACTTTGGGCGGTACGTCACGCGCTGACACTGCTTGAACACGGCTCCGAGCTGACACTTCTCACGGTCGAAGGGATTCTTCCCGAAGATGAAATTACAGGGGCTGCAACCGATTGGGATGGAGTCGACTGCGGATTGTATTATGGAGGCACAAGCGTTCAAGATTGCAACCGCATCGTCATAGAACAACTGAAGTACTCATCTTCTGACTCGCAGAAACATTGGACAGTCGCTCGGCTGACAAGAAATACTGCAAAGAAAACAAACAATTCCGTGATCCGGCGATTAGCAGATGCGTTTCAAGCCATTTACGGAATTCGTGGAAGTTCGCCGGCTGGTATTGTCATCCGTTTGGTGTCAAATCAATCCGTCGATACAGGTGTCATTGAGTCTTTACATGACTTGGACTCATTCGCTGCCTCGTCCAGCGACTCCACATTCGCGATGGATCGTAAAAAGCTATTCGAGGCTTCTGGTTTATCGGCCGAAACATTCCGACATTTTGCATCGTCCTTAGACCTTCGTTCCCAAACAGGTTCTCGTTTTGACGTCGAACAATCAGTGCTCAAAGCGATTGCTTCTTGGACCGACGGCGATGCGAGAGCGATCCTTGATCAGCTCACCCAGTTCATCCGCAGGAAAATGCTTCCCGAGTCAAAAGGTGAGTTCGTGACGCCTGAGGCGATGCTTTTGCAGTTTGGGTTCTCCAGCCCACAGGCACTCTTTCCATGTCCCGTGGAGATCAAGCGCGTCGCGTCTCCTGTCGTGCGCTCCACAGCGTCGGAAGTTATCAACGCAATGGAGGCGGGCGATCAGTTTATTTGTATCCACGGAGTTGGTGGCTGCGGCAAAACTACAATCCTCCAGGAAATAGAAGCGAAGTTGGCGCTAGGTTCGGCGATGATTGTGTTCGATTGCTACGGAGCGGGCCGCTATCTGGACTCCGACGGTCTTCGTCATCGCCCGCAAGATGCATTTCTGCAATTGTCAAACGATCTTGCATCACGGCTGCGAGTTCCGCTTCTGTTGACAAAATCAAAGGATAGCGATTACCCGAGATTGTTCCGAGACCGTTTGAATCGTGCCGCCGAATTGGTTGCGTCAACTACCAAAGGTGCACTGCTCGTTGTTGCCGTGGACGCAGCAGACAATTCAGTGACCGCGGGGGCCAGCTTTACTCCGCCGGAGCGTAGTTTCGTGTCGGACTTCGTAAATCTCGGTGGGCTCTCGGAAAGCGTTCGTCTGGTCGTAACTGCGAGAACTGGTCGACTCGATGAACTTCACCTTCCGCCTCGGTACAGACGCATCGAGTTGAAGGGTTTCAATCGAGCCGAGACCGAACTGAATCTAAAACGGAGTTGGCAAACTATCTCTGTGGGATGGATTGATGACTTTCACTACTTGAGCGACGGCAATCCGCGCGTTCAATCCTACGCGATTGAGTACGGCTCCAAGAATCTTGACGCGACTCTCAATTTCCTGATGCCCCATGGCAAGGGCTTAGACCAGATTTTTGATTCAAGACTTGCAGAGGGACTTCTCAAGAGCGGGGGAAGTCAGGCGATTGATGGATTCTGCGCAGCGTTGGTCGAACTACCGCGCCCTATTCCGCAGGATGACTTAGCAGCGATTACTGAACTAAGTGTCCCACAAATTCTCGACATCTGTTCCGATCTCGCACCCGCAATTCGACTAACGGGTAACGGCGTCGGGTTCGCGGATGAAGACTTCGAAGGATTTGTTCGAGCAAAGGTAAAGAGTGTGACTGCTATTCGTATTCGAATTGCGGATCGATTCATGGCACGGAAGGATACGGACCGTTATGCCGCGACACATGTTGCTGCTGCACTTTATCGGGCAGGACGAGGCAACGAAATACTTCAGTTACTGGAAATTCAGTCTGGATTGGCAGCTATTCACGATCCTTTATTGAAACGGGAAACGCAGCTTCAACGAATTCGCATCGCCGTACAAGCTTCTACTGACGCGGCTGACACGGTGCTTGCTCTACGAATAATTCTCGCTGGTGCACAGGCACTTAAGACGGACGCGGCGATACGTGAACTCGTCGTGACGAATCCCGATCTGGCAGCTGCGTTCATGAACGAAAGCGCCTCCAGAATGATTCTTCTCGATTCAAAACAGATCAAGCATCATGGCCCGTTGTTGTGCCATCAGTTCCTCGGAGATGCGCGGACGGGCAGCAAGACCATGGCGCGACAAACCATGCGACGAATCGAAGCGTGGCTTGATCGCCGGAGAGCAAATGTTGCCGAAAATCAGGAAACGAATTCACACCACCGACATGACCCGTGGGAGATTAAAGATTTGGATGTTGCGGCACAGATTGAAGGAATACTCCTGCTCTGGGGCGCTCGAACTGCTGTAGAACAATTAAGGCGATGGCGACCTCACGAATTGAAGTTTCGTGTTGCGCGGATTCTAGTACAACGACTCCTAGCGTCAGGTCGAAGTGATTTGATCGAGGACTGTTTGCGCGAGAATTTAGTTCCCGATCCTTGGAGTTTGGTGCTTTCCGTGCCCCTTGCGCTTGCTGGCCGAAATGTTGAACTCGAACGTATCAAGAAGGCCATCGCGGTCGTTGTTCGTCACCGTCGATTCTTACCCCTTGATCGGGCGATGGATGCTTGGAGAGGCGATCTCGCAGCTGATTGGTTGAACACGATCATAACGGCCTGCGAAATACTGACGGCCTGCGGACACGGAGCGCTAACGCTACCGTTATTGGATCGAATCGCAACTAGGGAGCAGCGCCAAATAGACCGCCTCTCGCCTTCTCACACGTCGCGCATTGATCTGATGTTGCGCGCCTATGCTCTGTCGGAGGAGATTGCGGGCCGCATTATCGCTACGGAGACGTTTCTTGTAGAGTCGCCGTCGGAGCAATCAGTCGGCGCAGCAGGGGCGGCAAGCCCGAAAACCCGAGATCGGGAAAAGTGCGAAGAACTTAAGAGTTTCGTGGACTCGCTAATCCCGCTATACGCCGCACGCGTCGAGGTTCTAACCGGAAGAATCAGCGTGCAGGGTGCCGAGAGAATTCTTAAGCAATCAATCGGGTCGTTTGCTCACAACAGTTGGCGATTCGACAGAAGGTTTGGAGCTGGGGGCATTCGCGATCGAATGTCATCTGCGATTGCTGACCTTGCGTTTGTACCCCACATCGATCCGAAGATGCTTCTCGCCCAAAGCATAGAGGTATTTGAAAGCCACATTGATCCGTTTGGCTCGGACGAACTATCGGTGCTGTCCGTGCTGGCGCAGAATCCCTCCGTTCACGCTGACGCTCTAAAAACGATTGTTGCGCGCTGGAATAAGATCAAAGAAATGAAGACGGTCGCCCAAGAGAAAATCGACGCGACACTAAAGTTGGCTCGATTTTTGATTCCAATTAGTCGACCAGACGCGAAGGCTTTGTTCGCTCAAGCTCACGGTATGACAGAGGAAATAGACGTGGAGGCCATCCATCAACTGAAGAGTGTTGGAGCACTTTCTATGCGCGCAAAAACGGCAATGTCGGAAGACAACGCTCGACAAATGGCGTGCGCCTTGATTTCCGTCGCGACCGACGCCGCAGCTCGTTTGTCTGGCCACGACGGGTTCCCGTGGGGTAGGGTCGTCGAGGCACTTACAACGCTGAACTTGCCAGTAGCACTAGCCGCAGTCGCACGGTGGGATGATGCTGGTGTGGCAGATCGAGACACCTGCCTCGCGGTCGTGCTGACCACCGCTCTAGCGGCACAATCCATTACCTCCGAAGTGGCCGCAGCTTTTTTGCCTCTTCTTGACACGGCCGATCGGGAACTGTTGAGATCGATGTTAGCGAGCCTTCCGGCCTCGGATGATGACAGGATAAACGCTGTTCTCGAAGGGTTGGCGAAGGACGAATTGCTTCGGTTTGAATACGGGTGGCGCTCTGATCTGCTCGATGCTTCAGACAAGATTCGATCTGCAAGTGTTGGCAACGGGATTTGGATGGATCACCTCAGAAGAGCGTCGGAGTATAGCTCACAACGAAAATCTGAATCGGATCATTTGCCGAATCCCATGGACGCATTCAAGTCACGAGGAATGCAGAACTGTGAGGTGCCCGTAGTTTTGAGCGGGAGATATGTCACAGTTCCTGAAGTTACCCAAACTCTTGCAGATGCGACAAAAGAAATGCGGACAAGAGACGCTTATATATCTGCGACGACTGTGCTCGATCGGATTCGGGACGTTGTCTCAGTCAGCGATCGAATTCTGCACCTAGATGCTCTCATCCAGCTACCAAAGGACGGCATCTTGGAAAGTGAAATTGCGGAGGCAGTCGTTCATGCTTTACATGATTGGGTTTCGCCCGCCGTGACGGATTGGTGCGAGCAATCCCTGCCTAAATTCCTCATGCAGTGTCTCCCGACACTGGCAGGCTATCTCAGGTATGACGAGACGAGTCCAATTTGTTATTTGCTGGCAAGTGTTCCCAATCCAGTAGAAAGTGTTCCCAAAATTCTAACGCAGGCTGTTGCTTTGCACCTCGACGATATGACCGCGGGCAGTGTGTACGAGACCGTGTCCCTAATAGCAAACCATATGAAGCCTGCCGATGCCGCCGCGATAATCGAGCAGTATCTCCCTCGTCTTGTGAATCGAATTCCGGCAAGCGATCTAGACCAATTGGCCGTGAACGATATTCCGACGTCCCGTGCACCTGCGCTCGCGCGTTACTTATTCGCGCTGCTCTCGGATTCCGACGTGCGCATCCGCTGGCGCGCTGCGCACGCGATCCGACGGCTAGCTCAATACGGACAAATCGATCTTCTGAGTGCTCTGACTGAGGTTTACGAACGCCAAGTGGAGGCATCGTTCCGAATATCAACCGCGCCGTTCTATTGGCTCGCAGCTCGCCTTTGGCTGATGATCGCGTTTGACCGGATCGCCGCCGAAACGCCCTCCGCGTTGGCGAGCTTTGGGACATTCGTCTTTGGGATATCCGTATCCAACATGTTGCCGCACGTATTGATTCGGGCGTTTGCAAAGGATGCCGCGAATAAACTCGTTAATCGCGGAATTTTGAAGCTAAGCGAAGAAGAACTGGAATTGCTCAACAAGGCAAATACCGGCGGTGTACCGAGAAAAAAATCCTCCAATCCTTACGGACGCGACTTGTCGTCATCGTCTCCTGCTGAGGAAAATGCAAGGAGATTTCACTTCGATAGCATGGACACGCTGCCATATTGGTACACGCCAGCAGTGAGAGTGTTTGCGGACTTAACATTGGCGGAATTCACGGATGTCGCTGAAACTTGGATCGTGGAACGGTGGAATGCTCCCACCGAAAGACAGCACTGGGACAATGATCCTCGTAGGCATCGGTTTCCCGAACGTCGTTGGGGATTGTGGAGTAACGACCACGGTAGCCGCCCGACGATCGAACGATTCGACACCTATCTTGAATGGCATGGCATGTGTTGCGCGATTGGCGAATTTTTGGAATCTAGGCCTCTGCTGGCGAAAGATCCAAATTCGTATTCAGGTTTTGAAGAGTGGCTCCGCAGCGAGCTACTTTCTTGTCCTCCATTCTGGTTGGCGGATTTTCGGGGACCAAAACCGCTTGAATCAAGATTTCGGCTTACCGCACCTCCGGATGGTTTTACTGATGGCGTCAGCGATGATGAATGTCTTCTTGAGATTGGAATCGGGACGGACCGAAAAGGCATGATCGTTGTCGAAGGTTTACACAGAACAGGATCGTCAGAATTCGCGCTCGACGCCCAAATTCAAAGTGCTCTCGTACAACCCGAGAGTGCGACGTCGCTTTTGCGAGCGCTTCAAACAATAGAGGAACCAGTGCGCTATGGAATTCCTCATGACGGCGACAATGAGAGACTTCAGATTGATAAGCCGCCGTACCGGCTACTGGGCTGGGCGTCGAGCAGAAGTTCGGGCTCTGGAATCGATAAGGTTGATCCACTAAGGGATGGAGTCAACGGGATTGGTTACTCTCCAGGCAGGAACGCCCGGAAGAATCTAAAGCACGAACTTAGGGCTGACGGAACAATGGTTTGGCAAAAACCTATGGAAGACGTGAGCTACCTCTACGAACAGTGGAGCGATGGGGTGGAAGATGACGAGACTCATAGCAGCGTCGTTTACTCCCACGGAGAGCGTCTTTGGGTTTCAGTCGAGACGCTCCGAGAATATCTGACAAAGACTGGATTCGACCTCATAATTGACGTGGGGTTGGACAGAAGAAAGGGCAGACGCAGCTATGAGCGAGTACATCAAGAAAAGGCCGCTGAGGCACGATTTGACCGACTCCTCCTCCTCCGAAAAGGCGGCACCATCGAGACCGCCGAAGGATGTATTGGAACTTGGTATACACCTCGTACGTGAGCTTGAACTTGAAGATAGCTGCAACACACTCGGACGGTGGATGGCGCACCATCTGGCCGAATTAATGGATGAGATCAAGAATTCAAAGACTAATGATGACTGTCGCGAGACGACCGAGCGAGCGACAAACCTTATACTAGCACTTTGGAAGCAACGAGCGACTTTGCCTGAACATGCGAATCCTCTTGCGTCATATCGTGACGTCTTACCCGCACTCAAGCTGCTCAACACTAATGCATCAGCGTGGGGCTATTCGGGCGGGACACAAAGCGAAAAGCTCGTGATAAAAATATTCAATCAAGCTCGACACATCGTACGGTTGACACTTGGAGACGTGGTGCCCTCGACGGGTACGAGAAGACCCGTTCCACGGCTCGTTATGAGTTTTCTTTCCAGCCCAGAGCAGACGGTCGTCACTGGACTTGATCAGTTGCTCGCAGCGAGGCAGCGGCTGGGGCTCGACCAGACTGAAGATTCAAAGCGCGACAAGACAACCTGCTCCCCGATCATCTCCGAAATTGACGCAGCAATGAGCACTCTACAGGAGTTAAGAAGTCATCTTATCGAAACGAAGACCACTACTAAGCCGGGTATAAAGACCTCCAGAAAAAAGAGCCGTTAGTGCACTCGGTGTCCCGTTTCATAGCCTTTGTCGCGAACCGGTCGAAGAATACAATTGTGTTGTAGGAGTTGGTGATAGTTCGCCGTCCAAACCTTATGGTTACGGACAATCTACGGACAATTGAGAAGGTTTAAAGTGGGCATCTAGTTCGTAAGCGACACCAGAGAAAGCACTTAGATTTTGTGCTGCTCTAGCTACGAACCAGAAGGTCGGGAGTTCGAATCTCTCCGGGCGCACCGGCTCAACGTTGAATCCTAAAATCCCTAACGTTCTTCTAGGCCAACAGTGACTCTTTGCCGATGATTATTCGTCGGCATAATTCCCGAAAATCCCTTGGGAAAGATTTGGGAAAGAACTCTCTTGAAATCTCGCCCGCTAAGTCGCACAGAATCAACGGGCTACATATTTAGATCGACCTCATAAATCGAAGAGCTATTACTTCGAATCCGCCGCGGATAGCGCATGCCTTTGGCTTCTCAGGCAATTCGATTCAGTCAGGACACTCGGTTCACTACCGCACGGTTCCCAATTCAAGATTGGCTGCTGCAACGAATCGTCAACAATTGCGCGATCCTTTTGACTGCGGATCTTCTAGTAAAAGGAATCCGATTTTCATTTAAGGTCAAACTACTCCTTGGAGCCCGCTTCTCCTCGTGCCCAAGAAAAGGGCACGGAAAAACGGGAAATTGCATCGACCGAAAACATCGTCGCCCATCATGAAAAATCATGGCGAGAGCTGTTTAAGACAATCTGTTACTTGACGGTGAGGCTGAGAGATAGATTCCTGGTGGCGCCGCCGGAAGTTCCGCTAACCGTTAGTGTGAAGGAACCAGTTGGAGTTCCGGGCGTCACGACAGGCGGATTTGTCACGCCTGCTCCTCCGCAACTAGTTAGTGTCAACAAAACAAAAAGTACGCAGAGGATTAGCGAAATCGGCCTCGATTTTATTTGCTTCGAGGCCACGAAAAACACGCAGATGCTCACCGCAATCGTTAATAAGAGAAGGATTTGATGCTGATCAGTGGCTCCGGGGGGAATTTCACGAGGCGTTCGTAGCTGCACTCCGGAATTCGCCGTCGTTGTGACCGAAACGGTGAAATTTGACGTTGTTCCATTTACAGTTACTAAACCGCTACTCGGTGAACATGATGCAAGCGACGGCGCTCCGACGCAGCTGAGTGTCACTGGACCCGTCATGCCATTGGAAGGGCTCACTTGCAAATTGTACATAGCTGCTTGCCCTGCGGTAACGGTCGCCGATGTTGATCCTCCAGCCGCCGCACTGAGCGAAAAATCCGTCGCGGTGCCCGTGAGCGAGATGGACTGCGGGCTAGGAAGCGCGCTGTCTGCAATCACGATGGTCGCAGAGCGCGTTCCGGTAGTCGTCGGTGCAAATTTCAAACTTACGGTGCAACTCGCGCTGGAGTTGACTATGCCTCCTGCTACCGGACAAGTTCCTCCGCCCGCAAGTGCGAAGTCGCTGCCGTTCGTTCCTGATATGGATATTCCAGTGATCGAGAGATTTGCGTTGCCCGAATTGGACAACATTACCGATTGAGATGTGCTGCTAGTCCCAACAATTTGCCCCAAGAAAGTAAGAGGCGCTGTTGGCAACGAAACTACAGGCCCGACACCTAATCCCGCGAGTGCGACCGTGTGGGGACTTCCGGGCGCGTTGTCTACGACTGTAAGCGCCGCCGCCTTTGTGCCCGGAACCGCCGGAGCAAAATCTACATTGATGATGCAAGTCATCCCGTTTGAGAGAGTTCCGCCACTCGTCGGGCACGATCCACCAGTTGCTATTGCGAAATCACCGCTGTTTGCTCCCGCGATCGATATTCCGGTGATGGCGAGGTTTGCATTGCCTGTATTCGCGAGCGCAATTGATTGCGGTGCACTTGTTGTTCCAATATTCTGCGAAGAGAAATTGACGGGCAACGTCGGTAATGAAACTGCCGGGACAACGGCTGGCAGAATCCCTGAGACAAATCCCGCCGGAATATTTGGAGCGATCATGTAGACCGTGAACGACGTGGGCGTGCTCGACGAATTGCCAATTGAGATTCCGAATGTAGAAGCGTTCTCTTGCGCCATCGCGGACTGTTGACCATTGAGGATCAGAAATGCTTGTGTAGCAGTGGTGGCGGATCCGTCACTCAGAACCGCAGTAGCAGAAATCGTGCTGGTGCTTCCATCTTGCTGCACGCTCACTGTGGGTTTTAAGTAGGTTTGGGGAGTCAGCGCTCCGGAGCTGGCGTTGAATACGACCGGCAACGTGACAGAGCTCTGCCCAGCAAGCATTCCGGCAAACAACTCTGGCGGCTGTGAACGAACGTAACTGTAAATCTGGGAATCATAAGGCAACACAATGTTCTGGCCGGTCGCCGTTAGAACTTGCGAAAACTTAGAAGGAGTAGTTGTATTTTCAGAAAGATATGCGAAGTAACTATCACCAGCTTGGAACAGTATGCCGCTAGAACTAACGTAGTTAATGCTTCCGTTCGTCGGATCATATCCCAACACTAGCGTCCCGTTGGAGTCGTAAATAGAGGGCACAATCGTTGAGCCCGGCGGATCGATAATACTTGTAATCGCGTCTGCGCTATTTTGAAAAACTTGGAAAAGATTATTTTGCTGTAGCGATGGAACGGCTGTTCCGACAATATCTATTCCGAGATCCAAAAGCGTGACGGCAGTGCGCACTGCAGGAACAACACCGAGCGGATCTGATGTGGCCGCGGCTACAGCGGTTTGCGCAGCGCCTGTCATTAAGAAAAAGATCTTCCCAACTATTGAATCAATCGTACCCCCGTCATTCAGCAGTGTCTTCACAAACGACAGATCGAATAAAACATAACTTCCGAGTGGTCCAGACTGACTCAGATCAGTCGTAATTACGCTGATTGTCACATCGCCCATATCCAAAAGCAGTTTCAGCTGATCAAGCAGCGCGCTGGTTACACTGCTAGCACCCTGCTTCACGATGGCGGTTAAATCGCCTAACAAGACATTCTGCAAGTCGGTCACAGTTTGCGCCACGTTCGCGGATGCCCCGCCAATTGTGAAAGCCAGGTCGATGTTGCCTGCAGCCGTTGTATTCACAATTGGATTGACAAGCAACGCAGAATTACCCAGACCCAAAGATTGCGAGGCGGAAAGGTTTGAATCGAACAGAACATTGCAAACAGGAGTGAAGGGGAATTCGACAATAAGCACTGCTGCCGGGTTATACTCGCTCGGAATACAACCTGCCTGCCCGTCTGCCGTACACTGCGTAATTCCAAAATATTGCGACAATGCCTGAGCAAACGTTGCTTGCGATCCCTTTGGCGTCAAGAAATAGAAATTTGCCGTTTGAGTGAGATTTCCGAACGGCACCGTCGGTCCAGAGCAGTTCGCAGCCAGGATACAGTTATTCCGAAGCCCCAATGTTGTCGAGAGCGCCTGTTCCATGCTGAGCGATATCGCGTTCACGTTGAAGGCCGCACTTCCGTCCCAGTTTGTCGGAAGGCCTCCGGGCGGAATAAAGTGGATATTTATTGTGTTGCTGAGATTCCCAACGGTGGCCGTCACAGACGAGATAATCAGCGAAGGGGACGAGCTGGTTGGCGCAAGTGTAACAGCCGCCTGACCATTTACATCGGTCTGTGCGCTGGAGGGGGACAGTAGTCCACTGCTGGCGGCGAACGTCACCAAAGTTCCTGCGACTGCATTGCCCTGCTGGTCGAGGAGTGTCGCCGTGATAGTCGTCGAGGAACTGCCAGTTTCCGGTACGTCGTAATGATCCGCAGACAAATGCATTGTGGTCGGGACTGGCTGGGATGGAGGCCCAAATAGTTTGACAATTCCTATGCCGTTCAATGAAACCGCCTGCGGAGAGCTGCTTGCGTTGTCGGCGATGGCTATCGTCCCGTTGCGAATCCCCGTTGCCGTAGGCGTGAACTTGACACTGATCGCGCAGTTCGTGTTTGCGGACAGGCTCGCCGGGCAGTTGTTCGTCTGAGTAAAATTGCCGCTTGCCACGATTGACGAGATCGTGAGATTCGCGGTCCCAGTGTTAGTCAGCGTCACGGATTGAGCGACGCTAGTCGAATTGATTGTCTGCGATGAGAACTTCAGAGCGTTGGTGCTGAGCGTGGCTGCGGGTCCAGAGGCCGCAACGATTACTTGTTCGATTGCACCCGATGAACTTCCAGCAAAGTTGGCGGCGCCGCCGTAGACAACTCCGATTGAATGAACTCCCACAGATAAAGAAGCAGTCGAAAAAGATGCGATTCCCGAACTATTGAGATTAGCGGTTCCTAGAATTGTTGGCCCATCGTCGAACGTAACGGTGCCGGACGGTGCTCCAGCGGGTGAACTGGTCACGGTCGCAGAGAAAGTTACGGTCTGCCCTGCCGTCGCGGGATTGTGATCCGAAGTCACGTTGGTCATCGTGGTGTGTGGCGATGACGGTACGATGTTTAGCAAAACGCCGACGCAATCCGCACTGCCAACGCAACCTTGGGCAATCGCTACATCTTGTTTGCCGTCAGCGTTCAAGTCTGCAGCGGCAACGGCACCTGGAAAACTAGAGTTGATGCCAGAACTCTGGGTCGCGGCTGTTTGGAAGGTGCCGTCACGGTTTCCCAAGAGGACACCGATTCCTCCACCCGTGCAGGTACTATCGGCACACTCGTTTAACACAACCAGGTCGAGAATACCGTCCCCATTCGCGTCGACGGTGGTCACGAAATTTGCATTAAACCCACCGGAAGCGTAGCTCACAGGGGATTGAAAGGTTCCATCCCCGTTGCCCAACAAAACTCCCACCGCTCCGTTCCCGCTCGGGCAACTGGCGACATTCACGCAACTGCTGCTGTTCGAAACCACGATGTCTGGCTTTCCGTCCCCGTTAAAATCTCCAATCGCCACTGACGTTGCGGTGAACCCGCCGGAAGAGTAAAAGGCCGCCGACAGAAACGTGCCGTCTCCGTTTCCAAGCAGCACTTCGACATTGGGATCGCACTCGGCAACCGTTGGGCAAGAACTTGCGACGACGATATCTGGCTTGCCATCGCCGTTTAGATCGGCGATTGCCAGTGATGCAGCGGGATTGGAGCCTACGGAGTACGTTCCATCAGACCTAAAGGTTCCGTCACCATTATTCAAGAGCACGCCCACTACGCCGCCTGCCGGTCCAAAGGCAGTGATTGCAGTGTTTGAAACTGCGATGTCTGGTTTCCCATCGCCGTTCAGATCCGCGATGGCCAACGAAGAAGCGCCCAGTCCGCCCGAAGGATAGTAGACCGCGTCTTGAAACGTCCCATCGCCATTTCCCAATCGAATCCCAATTGCTCCTCCGGCATCGCAGGTAAAGGACAGCGGCGTGCAATTCACAGCCGTTACTATGTCTGGCTTTCCATCGCCATTCACGTCGGCGATAGCTAGGACGCCTGCAATAGGGTAAGTTTGTGCCGGCTGGAAAGTTCCGTCACCATTTCCCAACAACACCCCGACGGTACTAGCTTCCTGTCTGCAGTCTTGACTGTGAGTGCAGCCGTTTGCGACTACGAGGTCGAGCTTTCCATCGCCATTTAGGTCAGCGATTGCAATGGAAAAGGACATCGCGCCACCAGAATCGTAAAGTGTTGGGACCCCGAAAATCATGTTCCCACCTTGGGCCAGCGCAAGCCTCGCTGAGAACAAAGTGACGATCACTAGAGCGAATGAACGGAGTTGTGTCGTAGAAGCCATTTTCGTCTGCTCAATCGATTGCTTGCTTGGCACTTTTAGTCGATTGGTATAGAGTTTGGCAAGTGTCGGGAGCAGACAAAAGCTGACATCGGGCGATTTACAGCCCTAAACGTCCCCTGAATCGTTCCATTACCTATAGGACTGGTGTGTATGCTCGAGATCGATTCAGATCGGCTGGAATCCTGGAAGGAAATTGCGGTGTTTGTTGGGCGGACTGAGCGCACA
>Ga0193726_1001413_pt1 | contig 19013 bp, 16 predicted proteins | sample H2c1metaG_FD_144928 | JGI IMG/M metagenome (GOLD analysis project Ga0193726, IMG submission 144928) | Soil microbial communities from a riparian zone of the East river system, Colorado, United States - H2c1 | ecosystem: Environmental > Terrestrial > Soil > Riparian zone | place: USA: East River... | reverse complement strand
TGGAATTTCCGGATTCCGGTCTTTTCAATCAGCCGCTTTCGCAAATAATTGCGAAAACTTGCAGGATGCGTTTCTGGAATTCCGACATACTCATCGAGATGGAACATTTCAACGCGTGACCAGTCGATTCCGGGGAGTTGGGTGAGTACATCCAGAAATTCAAATTGAGAAGCGCCGGTGGCGGCGATGATGCGCGCCTGGCCTTTCGCGGCAATGGCGTCTCGTATCGAGTTGCTGGCTCTGGCGGCGGCCGCTTGGGCCATCGCTTGCTTATCTTTGAATACCCGAATCTCCATACGCCGTTTGCTCCGTTGGTGTGTGACGGGAAGAGTAGCTCCCGCGTTCTCAGTGAATGTAGGCGCCCGAAGGCATCAGATATTCAATGGGCCACAGTTCTTGCTTTTTTTCAACGAGCTCGGACCAGCTGAGCGCCTGGGTATTCGGCTGGGCGAGAAGTTTTAGTCCCGGGAGTGTACTCGCAATGCTGCTGGCCGCCGTAAATCCGTTGCCGGGAGAGGTGACCGCGGTGATCTTCACACCCAGCTTTTGCGCAGCAAAATGGCGCGCGATCTCCGCATCCTCGATAACCTCAAGAAGATAGGGCCGCCCTGTGAGCAAAGAATTGTAGACCTGGTTTGCCAGGACTCCGGAAAGCGGATCGAGGTAGGCTTTGTCGAAATCCGCCTTCGTCAGCGATGGGTCATCTGGCGACGCTGCCGTATATTGCATCCTGGTTTCACCCAAACCCCGGAAATCGACAGAAATAATGTCATAGCCGGAATTGAGATATTTTTCGAGTTCCGGCCAATCCTCGGCCGTGGCCTTACCGCTCTCCCGGAACCACAGCAGGACCGCCCGCTGGGGATCCGCCTTTTTGTGAATGTACAGGAGCGGAATCTCCAGGGAATGGCTGTGGCGAAGAAGGTAGCGGTCAATGGTTACGCCGAGGGCGCTGCTGCTGCCCGCCAACTTCCAGCGAATCTCATTTTTTGCCGGCGGGACCTGATCGTATTCGCCGACGCTCCAGCTGGCGACTTTCGCGTCTCGCCCGTTGAAATATTCCTTGGCGAGAGTTGTGCCCGGGGAATTTTTTCGTTGCTCATAGTACTCGCGAATCAAATCTGTCAGCGGCCGGGCATCGGTAAAGTCCAGCATGGCTTGACCGGTACGCGTGCAGAGCAAGGAGGGAGAGTCCAGTTCCTTCACAGGAGGCAGTCCCTCGCGGGCAGGCAGGCCGTTGAAGTGGTCGAGAAAATTGAGAGCAGCTTCCTGATTTTCCGGCGAAAACTGATGCTGGTGATAGCCTTCGGTCATGGCGATACGATCGCCGTGGCCAAACCTTTCATACATATTGCGCGCTTCGCGATAGGTCTTGCGCGCACCCTCGATCGGAAAAAAATCGAGCACGGCGGACGCTACCATGACCGGGCGCGGATACATCAGCAGCAGCAAGCCTGGATGATCGAGCCCCGCCGGAATCATTCCAAACAAGTCCTGTTCCGGATCGCTGTCGGGGTCCACAAAAATGCGATTGTACATGCGCATGGGCAGCGAACTGATGTAACAGGACGGCACGGCCACTTTAATGCGCCGGTCCACGGCGGCAATTTGCGCCGCTTGAAAACCGCCTCCGCTGGTTCCCGTGATGCTGATGCGATCGCCGTCCACGTCCGGGCGGGTCAGCAGATAGTCGAGCGCACGAATGCCATCCCAAATTTCCCAGCGAGCGAGGTTGGTGCCAGCGAGATAGGCCAGGTTGCCCATCACCGCATGTTCAGCGCAGATCAGGTTGTAGCGACTCTTCCCGGCTTTGGCGTCCCAGAACTGGCTGCGTTCACCTTGACCGACCGGGTCCCAGGAAATAACCACGTAGCCGCGGCCCACCAGCCGTTGACTGAGCGCTTGATAGTGAAGTTTTCCGTCGGTCGCGTGCCCTGCGGGAACCAGCACGGCAGGATGCTTTACGGAGTGATCACTCGGAGCATAAACCAGCGCAGTCACATACACGCCGGGAAGGCTTTCGAAAATCAATTTCTCAATCGTAAACCCATCCATCTGAATCGTGCCGGTGACGCGTGGGTGCAAGTCGGTCTTTTTTTCCGGTAGCCCGCCGATCATTTGCAAAAGACTCTTGCGGAGTTCGTCCTGCAGTTGGGCCAGTTCCTGGGGGGTGCGGATAGCCTCCCACCGTTTTTGTCTGGCTTCATCCTGTTTCCAGGCTAGTTCGGCCTGGTACGCAAGGAAAGGAGTGACGCGCGGGCCTGCTGGCGCCGTCTGGTGCAGCACTTCGAACGCTCGCTTGTCCGGAACTTGGCCGGCGACCGGAGGCGCTGCCAGAACCAAGGCCGCAGCCAGGGCCGTGGCGATGGCGGCACACACGGAAAGGCCCGTCGCTCGGGCAGGAACGCTCACTGCGCTTTCACCGTGAGCGAACCCATCGCGTACCAGCCATCGTCCTGGCGGCCTTCATTGGCAAATCGAATGGCGGGTTGACCGGTTCGCGGATCGAGCATGGCAATGCGAACGTCGTACGCATCATCCGGCAGGTTTTCCGGGATGAACAGCGAGCCGTCATATACCGCGTCGCCGGGAAGCCACTTGCGAATGTCGACAGGAATTTCAAGCACAGCCGAATTCTTCGCCGACTTCAGTTGCATGACAACGGAATATTGTCGATAGATCGGAGCGACTCCGGCATTCAGCCACCACATATGGACCGGCATCATCGTCCCAGGCCGCACTACTTTGGAATATTCCAGCCGTCGCAGAATGAACCGGTATCCCATTCTTCTTTGGAACTCGTCAAATTTCCCTTTCCACTCCCCTGGTACCGGCGATGACTTGAGGTTCACCGTCGTTACGTGCCAGCGAATCGCCTGCTCGATGATGTAGTCCACATCGTAGCCATGTTTTTGCCAGCTGGAAACTGTGCCGCAGACCTCGAGTGAAACAGGTTTGCTCTCCCAAACATTCTGGACGCCTGCCCGCATGATTTGCTGCGGATAGATTTCCAGCATTTCGGCTGGAAAGTACGGGTCGTTTGAGCTGACCCGCATATCACCCCAGCAATCGAGCCGCCAGCCGGCCCCGCGTTGCGTGCCGTAGGCCAGCCCGTGTGGCTCGTCAAAATTCATCAGCAAAATTGTCCGCGGAAAGGCGTCAACCCAGATATCGATGAGCTCCCGTTGATAAGAAACGGCCGGCATATACGGGCTCCAGCCTTCTCCCCAGTAGCCGACCGAAGAAATATCAACGCTGTCGAGCGACGGATTGCCGTCATAGCGTTTGCCCGCTTCGGCAACCAGCCGGCCCCAATATTTCAGGTACAGGGGGTCTGTGAAATCGGGCTGCCAGATTTTTCCGTCTTTGTCGGAATCCTTGTTCGCGCGACGGGCTCCCGATTTCCGGTACCATTCTGGAAGCGGATCTTCGTTGGAATAGGGCATCAAGCGAATCGCCAGCGTCTGCCCGTGAGCACGCGCTTCGGCGATCGCCAGATCGAGAATGGCCCAATCATATTTGCCTTCCTCAGGTTCAAGAACGTTCCAGTACCAGCGGCAGTAGGAAACCGAAGTGTCCGCGAAGTCAGGCTTGGTGTTCGCCTGCGCGAGTTTGGATACCGGCCCTTTTTCAGACCATTTCAGGAGCGGGTTCAGTTCCTGTCCATTGAACCGATTAAAAGTCGTAATGCCCATTCCCGGATTGAGCAAAACCTCGCGGGTCTCTTTCGGTCGAACAACCACCACATTGGCATTTTTTTGGGCGCGCAGTCCCGTGGCAAAAACAAGCAAAAACAGGCCGGCCAGCAAAGGAGCCTGCCACCGCGAGGCGCGGCGGCACCAGCAAGACGCGGCGAAAATATGATTTTCCTTCCGACCTGACATCGCAGCTCCTTCGAAAAATAAGAGTCCCCGCTCTTCTGTCTGAAGAAGTTAAATGATATGGAAAGAAAAAGAAAGGAAAAACAGTAATTCGCAAGATTAACGCAGGTTAAGAATTTGACAGCCACTTCTGCGCTTCGTCTAGGGCTTCCTGGGCCTTGGCTGGATCCTCCAGACGGCCGCGGGCAAAATCACGAGGTCCGCCCCCTTTACCTCCTATTTTCCCGAAAACGTGTTTCAGCAGATCGGTCATGGATTTCCCGGCCGCGGGATTTTGCGCGAAGAAGACATGCCCGCATTCCACGCGGGCGAGCAGAGCCACGGCCCTCTCCTGCTTGGCAATCTCTGTGGCGAAGAATTGCAAATACTCGGGTTCGACGCCCCGGAAGACCCGACTAACTACGCGCAGACCGTTTTCGCTCCCGGGCGTCGCGTCTATTGCGGACCGCGCATCGGCTTCAGCCAGCAACTGAATCGCTGCTCGGGAAGACTTGAAATAGGCGTCCCGCTCGGCGGAAACTCGCGCTGCAGCGGATGGCACTTCAGCCGGAGCACAGCCTAGTTTTTCAGAAGCGCTTTGCAGACCTTCAAAATCCTGCCGGGCAGCTCTTTGCGCACGACTTCCGCAGACGAATTCAACACGCCAGTCCTGGCGCATTTTCGTGCATCGACGCACGAGCACCAGTCCGATCTGCCCCGTCCGTTTCACATGGGTTCCCCCGCACGGCTGCAGATCGGCGCCTTCAATTTCGATGGCGCGCAGAAGGCCTTCCCGCTCCACGGTTTTTCGCACGCCGATTTCCGCGAGTTGCCCGGCGGTTCCGTAGCGCACGTTCACCGGACGATCCTCAAAGATAACCTGGCTCGCCGCGCGCTCAGCGCCCGCCAGAACGTCTCGCGGCGGCTCCGGCCCACGTAGATCGATGGTGCAAATCTCCGCGCCCAGATGAAACGAAACGGTTGGCAATCCAAACCGCTCCTGGAACAGGGCCGATAGCAAATGTTGGCCGGTGTGTTGCTGCATGTGATCAAAGCGCCGGGGCCAGTTCACGCAGCCCAGAACGGCGCCGCTCGGAATCGCGCGATCGACGATATGGATGATTTCGCCGTCTTCTTCGCGAACGTCCAGTACACATGCTTCACCAATTTTTCCGGTATCGAAAGGCTGGCCGCCGGAGGTCGGATAGAAGGCCGAGCTGTCCAGCAGGACACTCCAAGCAGGAGCCGTTCCGGCGGGCTCGGAATGTGCCTGGACGGCCTGGCAACTCAAAACACGCGCAGCAAATTCGGTCTGGAAAGAATCGTCGTAATACAGACGCCGGGTGGCCATATTTGCAAAGTCTAACACAAGCCTTTTGGCTGTTCTTTTGGCGACCGGTGCAGCACGGAACCGCCGGAAGGCATCTGAAATACACGTATAATGAGATATGTCCGTTCGACTCATCGCGCTGGATATTGACGGGACGCTTCTCAATAGCAGCCAGGAGCTTCCCGACGCGAACCGCGCGGCACTCTCTCGAGCGAGCGGCCGCGGGGTAGAAATAGCCCTGGTTACCGGCCGGCGCTTTGACTTTGCGATGCTGGTAGCGGATAAGCTCGATTTGCCGCTGACCATGATCGCCTCGAATGGGGCTGTAATTCGTTCCACTGCCGGGCAAACGCACCTGCGTCAATTGCTTCCAGCTGCCACGGCCAAAAAAGTATTGCAACATACGCGGCAGTGGAGAGACGGCGCGGCCGTCATTTTTGACCGGCCCGGTTCCCCCCAAATCATGCTGGAAAACTTTGCTCCCGATGATTCCGTCCGCTACTGGTATTACACCCGGAACAAGGCATACATCGGAATGGCCGATTCACTGGAATCCTGTGTGACCGAAGAACCTCTCCAGGTGCTTTTTTCCGGTACCGTTGCCCGTATGCGGGAGGTGGAAACGGCGCTTCGCGGATTGCCATTTGCCGGGGAATACGCGATCGCCGCGACGGTGTATGAACAGAAAGACTTCACCATGATTGACGTGGTTCATCCGGACGTCTCCAAACAAGCAGCGCTTGCCACGTGGGCGGGCCAGCGCGGAATCCCCCGAGCGGAAATCATGGCCATTGGCGACAATCACAACGATTTGGGCATGTTGTCGTTCGCCGGTACACCTGTCGTGATGGGAAATTGCGTGCCCGAGCTAAAGAAGTTTGGCTGGCATGAAACCGGAACCAACGACGAAGCGGGTGTGGCCTCCGCGATTGAACATTTTGTGTTGAGCGAGGCGGCTTCATGCGTCTAGCGACCAGGGCAGCGCTCGGCCTGCTGCTGTTGGCCTTTGCGCACGGCGCGCGCGCCGACTATATCGTTTTGCGGAACGGCCAGCGACTCGATGTCACAGGCTATCAGCACGTGGGCGACAAATATAAATTACAGATGGTCGGCGGCTCTGTGGAAATTCCCGCTTCCGAAGTGGCGGGGATCGAGCCGCAGGACGTTTTCACGCCGGTCATTCGGTTAAAAGCCGCCAGCCAGGCCCCGTACCGTGAATTGATCGAGAAAAGCGCATTGCGGTATGGCGTGGATGCCGATCTCATCAGCAGCGTTATGGGAGCCGAATCGAACTTCAATCCCAGAGCAATCTCGCGAAAAAATGCCCGCGGCCTGATGCAGCTGCTGCCGGAAACTGCGGCGCGGCTCGGGGTGAAAAACATATTCGATCCGCAGGAAAACATTGACGCCGGGACGCGCTATTTGCAGGCTTTGCTGGCTCGCTACAACCATGACCTCGCACTGACCCTGGCTGCCTATAATGCCGGTCCCCAGCGTGTCCAGTTGTATGGCCGCGTGCCGCCTTTCCCTGAGACGATCTCCTATGTTCGTCGCGTAAAAAGCGCGTACACCAAACGAAAGAGCTCAGCTCCTGGGAAGCTGGACGAGGGTCCGGCGGTACTCGCCGCGGGCGAATCAGGAAGCGCGGCAACCCAGAAGACAGGACAGCCCTAGTCCCGCACTTGTAAATCTAAAACTCTGCGGGTGAAGTTCCCTCCTGCGCCGTCATCCGCAGCGCTCGAGGTCTAAAAGGCAGGCCGGGTTTTACCTATTGATTTTCCGGCGGTGGTGGGTTTTGCGGACTTGGTTGCGGATTTGTTGTGGGAGCTGCCGGAGTGCTCGTTCCACCCGGGCTGGTCCCGTTGATATTCTGACCCAGACCTGGTCCGGGTTGCAGCCCTTGCTGAATTGCCGAAGCCGTATCTTTAGAGGGATCCCAATAAAACTCAAAGAGCCGGTAGCGTTTGGCTTTTTCGTAAACCTTAAGAGAAGGCTGGTTCACTTTACTCGCCACACCAATAATGTTGCCGCCGATGATGGTGGAGTCTGAGGAAAGCGGTTGAAACGCGGAATTTGTATCGCTCGGCTCGCCGCCCGCCACTGCCGAACCGGTTCCCGCATCGGACGCCGGGCTGTCGGCCGCTTTGCCCGGTGCCAGCGCCCCGCTGGGCGACTGTCCGCTTGCTCCCGGAGCAGCGGCCGCCGTACCGTTCATTGAAGAGATGGGCTGCCCGAACCCGCCGGCCGCGGGGAGCTGCACTCCGGTTGGTTGCGGCTTCAGGCTACCAATAATCTGGCCGGCCGCGCCGACATAAAGCAGGCGCCACGAGCCGTCCACTTTGTTCATCGGATCTTTGTAAGCCTGCCGCAAAAACCGGAACGATCCCATCTTGGGCTTCGTCAGGTCTTCGATATTTGTTGGAAATTTTCCGGTCTTCCGGTAATACAGTTTGATCGCGCGCACATACTGTTGGCCGCGCCAGATCATTTCTTCTTCTTTTTCGCGTTTGCCATCCGTCAGCACCCGCGGGGCAGCAGCAGCGGCGGCCAGCACCAGCAGTAAGATGAAAAAGACCATCATCATCAGCGCGTAGCCGCGTTGCCTGCGCTTGCCTCGCGTATTTGCCGGAAGTCTCCTCACGTGGCAGGACCTGCGGACTGCTCTTCAAGAGGCGCGGTATTGCGGCGGCCAGAGGAAATTTCCTCAAATTCGATGTTGCCACTGCTGATTTTGACGATGCGAAAACGGCCGAGAAGCGTATCGCCTTCGCCAACGATGTACACATCGTCTCCGTTGGTCAGAAAAGCGCGACGCGCCGTTCCATTGGGAATTGTTCCATACCCGAAATACTTTGCCGGCAGCTGGGGCTTGGGTGGCTCCTGAACGAGCTCCGGACCGGTCGGCCCTGCTGGCGTGTTGTTGGGATTTTTGGTCTTGTCGTCCGGAGGCGGTGGCGCTATCTCCGTAAAAATATTACGCCCACTGCTCTTGTATTCCGTTTCCTGCGCGGATTCCATCTTTTCATGATGCAACCGCGGATTCTCAACCGCCAGCAGATGAATGTCAGAGAAGCTGGAATACCCTCCTCCGCCCGCCGACGGCTTGACCCGTTGCACGGTCCAGACCAGCACCGCCACCGCGATCAGGGCGCCGAGCCAAATGAGTTTTTTCTTCTCGCTCATCACGCGGTCCGGAAATACGTTTTCAGATGTATGGCAACCCGCAGGACGTTAGAGGTTCCCTGCCCTGAAGTATCGGAAGCAAGGTTCAAGGCATCGACCGCATACATATTCTGCGAACGCTGAAGCCCGTTCAAAAAACGCACCACATTGCCGTATTCTCCGCTGACGGTTGCCTCGACCGCCACTTCATCCATGCTGCGCCCCGAAATTTCCTTCTGCTTGAAGCCCAGCGCTTCGACATGCAAACCGGCTTTCTTCGCAATCTCGCCAATTTCCGAACTCAAAGCCGAATATCCCTCGCTGCTTGATCGCAGGGACTTCTCGAATTGCTCACAATCCTTTTGAATCGCCGGAATATCGTTTTTGATCTCTTCCGCGTGCTTGATATCGGTCTTAAGCAGGTCCCGTTTGAGCTGCAGATCCTTCAGCAAGGCGCGCGGTGTTTGCGGGGCATTGGCGACTTGCCAGCTGTAGACGGCGAGCACCACATCAGCAGCAATCAGCAAAGCGACGGCCACCAGGATTCCGCGTTTTTGAATTTTAAAGTCTCGCCGCATCAGGTCCTCGAATAAACAGCAGAAAGATCCAGCATCAATTGATCCGCAGAACCGCCAGCGGTGTCCGCTGGTCGCGCGGCCTGCTCGCTCAGCAGTTCTATGGCGGAAAAAGCATGTGAATTCTCTATGGCTTTCAAGAATTTCAGTTTCGCTTCATCGCTCGCTGCGCCGATTCTGAAGCGGACTTCGATTCGTCCCTTGACTTGCTTGGGCTCGATGCTCACGATGCGCACGCCGGAAGGAAGAATCTTTTCCAGATCCATGAACATCATGGTCCAGTCAAAACTTCGTTCGTCGATCAGTGTGTTTAGAAACTGCGAACGATCGTGCAGCTTGGAATTCTCGGTCCGTTTGAAGAAGGTATCGAGTTCTTTGTTCCTTTGATCGAGGTAGGCCATTTCCTCCCGCACCTTCTCGACTTGTGCCCGCAACTGCGATTCGGCGCGGCGGACCTTGACCACATGCACCGCCAGGATGAGGCACAGCAGCCCCGCGACGCCGCCAATCACACCTGCGGTAAGCAGAAGCCGGCGGTGCGTTTCAAGTGCTTTGGTCGCTAGATTTAGCCGTACTCTCATTCTGAAGTGGTCCTCGGTTCCCTTCCCGACCTACCCATGATGCAACATCCAGCCCACCAAACCTTCCAGTTCCCGGTCTGCCAGCGGCCGGGCCGCAGCGTCGACGCGGCCCTCGGAGATCGCGTTGTGCAGCAGGGCGTGCACCTCACAATGAAACTCTTCTTCGAGCGGCGGAACAAATTCCGGCAGTCGGGTGCCCAGCCCCGCCACGCGAACAGATTGAATCCCTTCCTGCCAGGTATCCTGGTAGTAGGCCGCCACCGGATAGACTTCCTCGAGAAGCATCTGCGGAGTAAGCCCGGCGCCTTGCGCCGGCAACTCGGTACAGCGATAGCCGCACAGCACGCCTTGCCGGACAATCGCGGTGGTCAGCGATGTGCCTGAAACACGGGCCATGAGCGTGGGCTTTTGATCGTCCAGCAACGACACCGCCGCCAGCGAAGAACTCAGAACCACTCCCGGATACAGCCCCGCATTTTCTGCCAGGACTTCATATTCCCTAATAATTCGCAGCCGCGAAAGTGCGGTAACGATGTCCACCCCGTCTTCGCGCGGGGTTTGTCTCATGTACGAAATCAGAGTTTCATCCACTTCAAAGGGAACGCTTTTCTTGAGTTTCCAGCGAAGCATCGGAATTGCTTCCTGCGGCGAACGGGGAAAGTCATCAAAGTGCTGCACAAACACGCGAATGACCGGGTCCGGCAAAATAAGGGCAATGTCTTCGTCTTTGGCGCGGAGCCGCTCGCAGGCGCTGGCAAAGGCCGCTTTGAGCGCAGCTGGATTTGCGATGTTGGTCTCAACCGCGGAAGGAACGATGGTTCCTGGCGGCAAAGGTTCAACGGCAAAGCCATCGAGTGCGCCGGTTCTTGTCCACCGGGCGGCAGCCAGGCGATCATGCGCAATTTCAACAGCCAGTGGCGGATGCGGAGTCGCTTCAAGCCACGTGGCCAGCCTGCGCGCCCAGTCGTTCTTGTAAATTCCCTGGCGAAATGTGTCGGCCCTAGTCAACGAAGGTTACCTTGTTAATTTCCTTTACCGTCGTAATCCCGTCCCGGATTTTAGCCAGGCCACTCGAGCGCAGAGTAATCATGCCCTCGGCAATAGCGGCCCTTTTGATTTCCGACGTCGGTCGCCGGTCCACGATCATCTCGCGGATGTTATCCGTCAAATCGAGAAGTTCGCAGATCGCGGTACGGCCATGATAACCGGTACCCGAGCATTCCAGACAGCCTGCGCCTTCAGCGAACGTCATAGGGCCCCAGCTCACAGGATCCAGACCAAATTCCTTCAGCTCTTCGGCAGAATATTTCTTGGCGCGTTTGCATTTGCTGCACACAATGCGGACCAGACGCTGCGCCATGATGCAATTGAGCGCGGATACAAAGTTGTAGGGCTCCACCCCCATGTTGATGAACCGGCCGATGACATCGGTGACGTTGTTGGCGTGCACCGTGGTAAAAACCAGGTGGCCGGTCAGGGCGGACTGAATCGCGATCTGGGCGGTTTCCTGGTCGCGAATTTCTCCAACCATGATCTTGTCGGGGTCATGCCGCAGAATCGAGCGCAGTCCGCGGGCAAAGGTCAGGCCTTTTTTCTCATTTACAGGAATCTGGGTGATGCCGCGCAGCTGGTACTCAACCGGATCTTCGATCGTGATGATCTTATCTTCATCGGTCTTGATTTCGTTGATGGCGGCGTACAGAGTCGTGGTCTTACCGGAGCCGGTCGGCCCCGTGACCAGCACCATGCCGTACGGCTCTCGGATATATTTTCTGAAACGCCGCATCTCTTCTGCGGAGAAACCAACAACATCCAGACTGAGACTCGTGAATTTTTCAGAAAGCGTTTCTTTGTCGAGTACGCGCAGCACCGCGTCTTCGCCGTGGCTCGCCGGCATGATAGAAACGCGCAAGTCGATGAAACGCCCCTTGTACTTCACGCGGAAGCGGCCGTCCTGCGGAACGCGGCGTTCGGCAATGTCCAGGTCGCTGAGAACCTTAATGCGTGACAAAACTGTCTGGTGCCATTCCTTGGCGATAGGCTGCATGGCATGCTGCAAAACACCGTCAATGCGGTATTTAACCGCCACTTCCGCATCGCGGGCTTCAATATGGATGTCGCTCGCCCGCCGTTCGAGCGCCGTAAAAATGATCGTTTCCACCAGTCGAACGACCGGACTTACCGTGGTATCGCCCCGCGTCAGGCGATCGCCGGAAATCGTTTCGTCGCTTTCCTCTTGTTCGTCTTTTGATACCTGCAGCGTAAAGGCTTCGGTGGCTTGCTCGAGAACACGCTGCGACTGCTCGGTCCGCTTCAGCAGGTCGCCGATTTGCCGCGCCGTGGCAACCTTAATGGAAAGCTTCTTGCCAAGAAGCAAGGGAAGTTCATCACTCAACAAAACCTGGCTGGGGTCCGCCACCGCAATGTACAGCACGTTGTTCTGCACTTCCAGGGGAACGAAGTTGTAGCGGAACATTAAATCGGCGGGGATGGTGCGGAAAAGCTCCGGATCGATGCGCTGCTCGAGCAAGTCGATAAAGGCGCAACGATAGCGCTCCGCCAGTTTCCTTGCGAAGTTGCGCTGGTGCTGCTCGTCGCCGCCTGGAATGCCGGCTGGTGGTAGATGTTCAGTCGTAGCCATTCATCCCTTACTTTGCCGGCCCGCTCGCAGAGAAGGAGAATATCGGGAGATAAAGCGAAATTAGAATAAAAGCAACCAACAATCCCATGAAAATAAGAATAACCGGTTCAATAATGGAAACCAGCGCCCCCAACCGCAGATTGACTTCATCCTCATAGAATTCTGCCACACTCGTCAGCATGGGAGCCAAAGCGCCGCTGGATTCCCCCACTTCAATCATGTCCAGCGCGAGTTCCGGCATGATGCCTTTGGTCGCCAGCGCGCTGTGCAAAGATTCGCCTTCGCGGACCATCTGCGTTGCCTGCAGCACCGTCACGCGAACCAGCTTACTGCGTAAGGCGTCGGCGGCGGTAGACAAGGCCGCCACCAGAGGCGTGCCTCCGGTAAGCAGGGTGGCCAAAGTTCGCGAAAACTGGGCTACCTGAAACTTCAGCAGCGTGTCTCCGACGATCGGCAACTTGAACTTCAAGCGGTCAAATGTTTCCCCGCCTTCGTCGGTCCGCGACCAAAAATACACAACAATGGCAAAAAGAAATATAAAGCCAATCGCGCCCAGACCGTAGTAGCGATACTCCCCGGTCATCGCCAGCAGAAACTGGGTCGGACCCGGCAGCTCGACGTTCAAATCCTTGTAGAGCAAGGCAAATTTAGGAACCACGCTGGTAACCAGATAGGAGACGATAATGATGGAGACGGTAACCAGCAAAACCGGGTAAACCAGCGTGGCCAAAATTTGCTTGCGGACCCCGGTGCTGACTCTCTGGTAGGCAATGTAGTAGTCGAGAACGCCGGAAAGATTTCCGCTCTTTTCCCCTGCCAGAATGGCCGTTGAATAGACTTTGGAAAAAACCCCTGCTTCGACAATGGCGTCGGAAAGCGACTTGCCTTCACGGACGCGATCACGTAAGCGGGACACGATGGGGCGCAATTTCGGAGAAGCGGCACGGTCGGCCAGAAGGTCCAGGGCCCGCAGAATGGGCAACCCCGCCTTTATCAGGGTGTTGAACTGCTGGTTCAGGATGAGAAAATCGGACCCGTCAATCGAACGGTTGCGGCGGCCCTGCATGATGCCGGTAATAACGCTGTTGCGGGATTCCACCGAATAGACATACAAGCCCCGGTCCGCCAGCTTTTGGCGTGCTTCGGTCAGTGTTGCGGCAGCCTCGATATGGGAAAAAACGCGCCCGTTCCCATCTGCTACGCGACAGACAAACTCCCCCATAGGCCCTCAGTTTACCTCAACTATTAGATATGCAGTACTGCACTGGGGTTGGCCGTTCCTTCCTAGAAAGGGGGGTAAAAACGCCGACTCCCCCGGCCGACCAGCTACTTTTTCGCGCGATTTCCGACCGGCTCGTCTCCATTTACGATGGCCACTCCCATCGGCGGCGCAAAATGGAATTTTGCTTCGGCGATGACCGGATCCATGACCCAATTCGCAAAATTAAATTCAATCGCGACGCCTCCGCTCTGGCGCACCACAATTCGAACCAGTTCGCCTGTGTCGCGGATGATTTCAAAAAATACGGCGTCATTCTGCCCAGGGGCAGGCTGCTCGCCCTGGCCTTCTTCCCCCCGCAATACGCAGCGAAGGACGGTGTCCTGGCCGTTTTCGGGCCGCTCCTCCGTCGTTCGCTCCACGCGTGAACACACGCGCGAGACTTTCATTTCGCCGGCGAGAAGCGCCAGCGGGGTACGCCAATCCGAGCTTTGCTTGGCAGGCGCGCGGGTAACCGTGTGGTCGGCGGGAACGTAGAACCACGCCCACTTCCCGTCCACTAGAAATAAGTTCCGTTCCGGCTCTTCATATTCCCAGCGCATCTTCCCGGGCCGCCGAAAGTACGCAACTCCAGCTTCGGTGCGTGCCAGTCGCCCATTCTCGAGATAACGCTCAAGGAAGGTAGCCTGCAGTGTGCGAGCAGACCGGTAACGGGACTCAAACGTAGCAACGACCTTCTTTAGTTCGGGATCTTCGCGCTGGCCCTCCGCCCGCGCGGCGGCCTGGCCCCAGCCTGCCGACAACCCGAGTACGCAGAGGGCCAGGAGAAAGAAGCAAGGAAATCGGTGCGTCATCCGTTTCAGTATAACAAGGAGTTCGGGTCGCACGGCCGGGCCAATGGGTTGTTAAGCAACGCAGCACGCCAACCCACATCTGCCGAGCGGCTGGCCAGGCAGCTTGGTTACACTGGGCAGCAGAATGAAAGTCGTGGACTCGAACGGCTCGCCGCCCCGTACAGCTCCGTGGTCCGACGCTACCCTGGTCGGCATCCTGCTGCTGATTACGCTGGCCTGCTACGGCAACATTTTGATCAATGGCTTTGTCTATGACGACGGCAACCAAATTCTGGAAAACCCGTATGTCAAGAACTGGCATTTTCTTCCGCAGATCTTCGGGAGCACAGTTTGGTCGTTCGTAGGTCAGGCCGGCACCACCAACTACTACCGGCCCTTGATGACCTTTAGTTTTCTGGTCCTCTGGCATCTTTTTGGCCCCTTACCCTTTGGGTTTCATCTTTTCAGCCTGGCAGTGCACGCCGCAGTGGTCCTGCTGGTTTTCTTCTGCGGCCGCAGACTATTCACAGATTGGCGTGTTGGATGGACAAGTGCTCTGCTGTTCGCGGTACATCCCATTCACAGCGAAGCGGTCGACTGGATTGCGGCTCTGCCTGATATCGAAGCCACATTTTTCTGTCTCATCGCCCTTCATCTGCTCGCTGATCCTCTGCGCCTCGACAGGAAACGCAACACAATCGTTGCGCTCTCGTTCGGCCTGGCCCTGCTGTGCAAAGAGCCGGCCTTCATGCTCGCTCCTTTGGCGATCCTGTATATCCACGCAATCAGCCCCGATCACGACCAAACGAGCTTCCGGCAAAAGTTTACGCGCTATCTTCCGCTGGGCGCGCTCGCCGTCGCCTACCTGCTGTTTCGCACTCTGCTCTTCGGCAAGCTCGCTCCTGTCTTGCAACGGCCCACACTCGGCTGGAGCAGCACAATCTACTCCGCATTCGCGATGATCCTGGACTACGCCAGAATGCTCACGTGGCCCAGTTCACTGTCGGTTTTTCACGTTTTTCACCCCTACACGTCTTTTTTTGCACCACGGGCTCTGGCCGGTGTGCTGGTTGTTCTCGCTCTTTGCGCCGCCTTTGTCACACTTTCCCGAAGACACGCTCCCGCGGCATTTTCGCTGGCCTTGGCGGCCGCGACGCTCGCGCCGGTCCTCAATGCCCGTTGGATGGCCGGGAGCGCAGTCGCTGAACGCTATCTATATCTGCCTTCTGTGGGATTTTGCTGGTTTGCCGGGTGGTGCTGCGTCCGGCTATGGAATCGCGCGAGCCTCGGGTCGGCACGCACATCCCCGTCGCGACTGGCCCTGGTTGGGTTAGGCTGCCTGCTGCTGGCAGCCGCCTCCGCGCGAACCGTTCTCCGTAATTTTGCTTGGCGCTCGGACTTCACCCTGTACACCGAAACGCTCAAGACCGATCCCGATGCGCACAACATTCGCGCCAATCTGGCGACGACTCGGGAGCCTTACCTGAGGCGGAAGCACAATGGGACCTGGTTCTGGCGAGGAAGCCCGATAGCGTCGAAACCATGATTAATTTGGGAAGGCTGTACACGAGACAACACCGGTATCCGGCGGCGACGGCGATCCTGGACCAAGCGATTGCCGCTAGGCCGCTGCAAGCGGACGCTCACTACACCAAAGCGCAACTCCTGCAAAAGCTCGGCGAGAGCGCAGCGGCCACGACCGAATTCCAGCGAGCCGTCGAGCTCCGCCCTCTGAGCCCTTTCGCGCACTATCTATACGCGGACCAGCTTGCCGCTCTCGGCCGGCTTCCTGAAGCGCAAGCTCAATTCACTGAATCGATCCGGCTGGGTCCATCTCTGGTCGCTTTCCAGGGTCTGGCACGACTCTATCTAAAGCTCGGCGAGCCATCCGAAGCCGAACAGATCCTGCGTCGCGCGCTCGTCGACTCCCCCCATGACGGATCTTCCCATCTCATGCTGGGGCGGATTCTAGAATTGCAGGGCCTTCCGGTGGAAGCCAGGAAGGAATACGAAGAAGTATTGCTGACCGATCCAGATAGTGTGGAAGCCCACGAAGGGTGGGTACGCTTGGGGGGAAAATAGCACTGCGGAAACGAGGATTCCGGATCGCCGGCTTGAAAATCGGTCCGCGGCGCTTTCCAGAAATTCGGGCGCGAAGTTCTGCCGCGGTCCCGGCAAACTATTTCTACTGGATTGGCGAGCTGGCCGAAGTCGGCGTGGCGGACTGATCGTAACGAATCACACCCGTGTGGTCGGTATAAAACGAACGCTGTCCGGTTGAGCCTGGACTGACTGGACTGCCTACAATCGAGTACGCTGTGGTCACCGCGCCGAATGTGAAAAGTCCGCCATAGGTAAAGTAGTAGCCGCTCTTGGCGCTGGCAATGGTGGTGGCCTTGGCGAGGACGTCGTCCACGATGCACGCGGCTGCCGGGCTTGCTGTGCCTCCGTTGCAGGTCGTTGGAAGTCCGCCGAGGGACGCGATGTCGGGTGAATATCCAACCGTCGGATACAAAGCCGCATAGTTGATCTCTGCTGTGTTCAGCGTTCGCAGCGAACTGATGGCCGAGGATTCGTTGGCGGCCATTTTTGAGCGAAGCAGGTTCGGTATGGCGATGGCGGAAATGATCAAGATGATCGCCACCACAATCAAGAGTTCTATTAGTGAAAATCCGTGTTGTCGCTTCTTCATCAGAGTATCCTCGAACAGTTGAGCTCGGCCCTTATCCCAAGTTCACAGCAGTTTCGTTCGGGGTCGTTTCCTGTTAGGTCGCGCCGGCAAGTGTCAGGAACAGTGACTCGAAGGCGCTGCTACTTATAAACGATTCACTATACTTCGTCTACATCCCTTTCAGGTGCTTATTACACTTGCAAGCCTTCTGCCACTCTTGTTCTGCCACCCGAATTAGCATCTCGTTTAAAGAAAAAAGGGGAAGTCGCAAGACCTCCCCTTTTGCCGTGCATCGCTGCACTGTTTCCAGTCTTACTGGATGGGTGAGTCGCCAACCACTGCCGGGTTCGAAACGTTGTAACGGATAACGCCCGACTGGTCGGAGAAGAAGCTGCGTTGACCGGTCGTACCACGGTTTGCTGGGTCATTCTTGATCGTGTAGGTCGGGAAGATGCCGCCCGAAACTGCACCGACCAAGTAGGTAGCCAGGTAGCCGCTCTTCGCGGTCACGTCCGACTTCGCCAGCGTGTCGTCAATCAAGCAAGATGTTGCGGCCAAAGCTGTGCAAGGATTTGCACCGCCGAGGTTGCCGAGAGTTGCCGAATAGCCGACGTTCGGGTAAGCCGTTGCATAAGCAACTTCCGCTGTGTTGATGGAGCGGAGTGAACCAACTGCCGAAGACTCGTTCGCTGCCATTTTGGAGCGGAGGAGGTTCGGGATGGCGATTGCCGCGATGATCAAAATGATCGCCACGACGATCAACAATTCGATAAGAGAGAAACCCTTTTGCTTCTTCATGTTGTTGCTATCTCCTTGAGAGTATGTGGTGCCAGAGCACGCATACCTTATCGCAAGGCTCGTGCCAATCTAGAAACTGCCGGTACCCGGCGCCATTAAATCTTCTAATCGTAAGATAATACAAGGTTTATATCTGCCACGCGGACAGCTTGCGGCCTTGCTCCGCCCGGCTCGCCCGCAGATCGCCGCCCGGATTGACCTTTATCGTCATCGGCAAACGACGCAAAATGGCGACCTGACCCGTTCGCCGTAGGGCGCCAGGGCAGAAAGACCGGCCGGGGGCCCGGGAGACCGCCCGAACACCCGCGCTGGCCCAGCTAAACCCTATAGATTGTGCTTCTTAGCGTAGTGCCGAAAGGACCTGTAACTGATTTTAAGGATCTCTGCGGCCTGCGTGCGGACGCCATTGGCTTTGGCCAGCGCGGCTTGCAGATAGCGTCTTTCGGCGTCGGCAATCTCTTTTTCAAAATCCAAACCTTCCGGAGGCAATCCGTTGGATTCGGCAAAGGCGGCGCCGCCCCCCGAACCGCTGTAGCCGGCGACCCGGTCCGGAAGTACGCGCATGGAGATCTCCGGGCCGGACTCCAGGGCCACGGCGCGCTCGAGAGTATTTTCCAGTTCGCGCACGTTCCCCGGCCAGTCATACTCCTCGAGCTTCCGCATGGCTTCTGGCGAAAATCCCGCAATGGACTTTTCCATGGTCTTGCAGAAGCGTTCCAGAAAATACCGTGCCAAAAGGGGAATGTCTTCCCGCCTCTCGCGCAAGGAAGGAAGCTGAATCGGGATGACGCTTAAACGGTAATACAAATCTTCCCGGAAACGCCCTTCGGCGATTTCTTTTTCAAAGTCCTTGTTGGTAGCCGCAATGATGCGAACGTCAACGTCGGTTTCTGCGGTGCTGCCAATGGGGCGAACCTTGCCTTCCTGCAGGACCCGGTACAGCCGCACCTGCATGGTCAGGCTCATGTTGCCAATCTCATCCATGAACAGCGTGCCACCGTGCGCGGCTTCAAACAGCCCTTTGCGGTTTTCGTTGGCTCCGGTAAAAGAACCTTTCATGTAGCCGAACAGCTCGGATTCCAGGAGTGTTTCCGGGAATGCGCCGCAGTTGATGGTGATGAACGGAGCATGCGAACGCGCGCTATTTTCGTGAATGGCCCGGGCCACCAGTTCCTTTCCGGTTCCGCTCTCTCCGGTAATCAGAATTCTGCTGGACTGCGGCGCGATAGTCTGGATTAAATCAAAAATGGCCCGCATCTTGGGGCTCTGCCCGATAATATTGTCCAGCCCCGTCAACCGGCGCAGTTCCCGGCGCAGATAGACGGGGCTGGACAATATTATCG
>Ga0193726_1001412_pt1 | contig 19034 bp, 15 predicted proteins | sample H2c1metaG_FD_144928 | JGI IMG/M metagenome (GOLD analysis project Ga0193726, IMG submission 144928) | Soil microbial communities from a riparian zone of the East river system, Colorado, United States - H2c1 | ecosystem: Environmental > Terrestrial > Soil > Riparian zone | place: USA: East River... | reverse complement strand
TCTGGGAATTCTCCGGGACCGGCTTCCGGCCGGTCGAGGAATCGAACGAAGCCTTCAAGCTCGGCGTGAACTACATCGTGTACGGTTTGACACATTAGAAAGGATCACCGTGGACTCTCGCGCCGCATCGACCGTCGATCTCGCGTCCGCTGACGACATCGCGCTCGCCGACCGGATGAACGCCGGCCGCCAGCACATCGTCTCGGAGCTCAAGAAGTTGATCATCGGGCAGGACGAGGTGATCGGGCAGATTCTGCTGACGCTCTTCGTCGGCGGCAACAGCCTGATCGTCGGCGTGCCGGGCCTGGCGAAGACGCTGCTCATCGCCACGCTCGCGCGCGTGCTCGATCTGAAGTTCACGCGCATCCAGTTCACGCCGGACCTCATGCCGTCCGACATCACCGGCACCGACCTGATTCAGGAGGACTCGACCGGCAGGCGGCAGATGGTCTTCGCGCCGGGGCCGATCTTCAGCAACATCGTGCTCGCCGACGAAATCAACCGCACGCCGCCGAAGACGCAGTCGGCGCTGCTCGAGGCGATGCAGGAGCACCGCGTCACGATCCAGGGGCGGACGTACACGCTCGAGGAGCCGTTCTTCGTCTTCGCGACGCAGAACCCGATCGAGCTCGAAGGCACCTACCCGCTGCCCGAGGCGCAGCTCGATCGCTTCATGTTCCACATCGTGATCGAACATCCGCCCGAAGACGAAGAGTTCGACGTCGTCCGGACGACGACCGCGATCCTGGAGCCGAAGTTCGAGCGGACGGTGACGGGGCCGGACCTGATCGCGTTCCAGCGGCTGGTGCGGCGCGTGCCGGTCGCGGACGCCGTGATGCGCTACGCGCTGTCGCTCGTGCGCACGAGCCGGCCGAAATCGAAGGATGCGCCGGACTCGGTGAAGAAGTACGTGGGCTTCGGCGCCAGCGTCCGCGCGGCGCAGTATCTCGTGCTCGGCGCGAAGGCGCGGGCGCTGACGAGCGGCCGGTATCACGTCAGCTTCGACGACATCCGCGCGCTGGCGCACCCGGTGCTGCGGCACCGCGTGCTGACCAACTTCCGCGCGGAATCGGAAGGCATGACGACGGACACGATCATCGACGAACTGTTGCAGGTGGTTCCGGTGCCTAAGTCGGGAATGTAGGGGCTGGTGGCTAGTGGCTGGGGGCTCAGGGCTAGGTTGTCACGAAGAGAAGCCAGTCGTGGCTACCAAGATCCGGAGCGTAAGCGACGGCAACGAGCGGGTGGGGCCCCGCGAGAAAGTAAATAATGATGGCACGGTCAGCCGGGACAGCGTTGCCAGGGGCACGGTTCGTGGATCCGCAGGTGCTTGCGCGGGTCGGGAATCTCGATCTGCTCGCGCGCAACGTCGTCAACGGCTTCATCAACGGCCTGCACCGCGCGCCGTACTTCGGCGCGTCGATCGATTTCGCCGAGCATCGCGGCTACGTGCCGGGCGACGACATCCGCCGCGTGGACTGGCGGCTGTACGCGCGCACCGATCGCTATTACGTGAAGCAGTACGAAGCCGACACGAACACCAACATGTCGGTGCTGCTCGACGTCTCCCGATCGATGGGATTTGAGAGCCGCGGCGTGTCGAAACTCGAATATGGCTGCTACCTCGCCGCGTGCCTCTCCTATCTCGCGCACCGGCAGCGCGACCGCGTCGGCATCATCACGTTCGACGATGCCGTGGTGAAACATGTGCCGGCGTCGGCGAAGCACTTCGACGTCGTGCTGCATACGCTGGAACAGGCCAAGGCGGTGCGTCCGGGGAACCTGACCGTCGTCAACGGCCTGGCGGAGCATTTCAAGCGGCGTGGGATCCTCGTCCTGATTTCGGATTTCTACGAAGAGCCGGACGCGATCCTCGACGCGATCAAGCCGCTGCGTTTTCTCGGCAACGACCTGATCGTCTTTCACGTGCTGGATCCCGCGGAGCTCGATTTCACGTACGACGATCCGTCCGCGTTCGAGGATCTCGAGAGCGGCGAGCAGATGCCGATCGTGCCTGAGTCGCTCGCCGATCAGTACCGAGCGCTCATCCGCGAGCATTCCGCGGCGCTCGCGACGAAGTTCTCGGAGCATCGGATCGACTACACGCTGCTGAACACGTCGGAGCCGCTCGACCGCGCACTGTTCAGCTACCTGTCGAGCCGCGCGAAACTGATGCACGTACGTTAGCTGGGGGCCAGGGGCTGGTGGCTAGCGGCTGGGATCTCACAGTTTAATGACTTTTCTAGCACCGTTCTTTCTGATTGGTCTGGGTGCGCTGGCGATTCCGGTGATCATCCACCTGATTCAGCGCGAGCGGAAGACCGTCGTCGAGTTTCCGTCGCTGATGTTCCTGCGCCGGATTCCCTACCAGTCCGTGCGCCGGCGCAAGGTACGCCACTGGCTGCTGCTCGCGATGCGCGCGGCGGCGGTGCTGCTGATCGTGGCGGCGTTCGCCCGGCCGTTCCTCCGTCAGAGCGCACTCGCGTCCGCAGCTGCCGGCGGATCGCGCGAGGTCGTGATCCTGCTCGATCAGTCCGCGAGCATGGGCTACGGCGATCACTGGCAGCGCGCCCGCGATTTCGCGCGCCAGGCGATCGACACACTCGGCGCCGACGATCGCGGGACGCTCGTGTTGTTCGCCAGCAACGCGGAGGAGAACGTCCGCGCCACGCCGGACCGGGTCCGCCTGAAGGCGGCCGTCGATGCGGCGCACGTCACCGCGGGAGGCACGCGGTACGGACCGGCGTTGAAGCTCGCGGCGAGCATCCTGAGCCGCTCGCCGCTGAAGCGCCGCGAGGCGGTCCTCGTCAGCGACTTCCAGAAGATCGGTTGGGCCGGAGCCGAGGACATGCACTTCCCCGAAGGCACGGTGCTCACGGCGAGGTCGGTGGCCGCGCCCGATTCCACCAATGTCTCTGTGCCGTCCGTGTCGTTCGCGCGCGCGTCGTTCTCGGGCCAGGAGCGCATCACCATTACGGCGGGCGTCACGAATCGCGGCGCCGCGCCGATCAGCAGCCTGCCGGTCTCGCTCGAGCTCGACGGAAAGACGATCGAGACGCAGCCGGTCAGCGTCGCGACGAACGCGTCCGCGTCCGTGTCGTTCACGCAGTTCACGCTCGCCGATCCGAACGTCAAGGGCACCATCCGCGCCGGATCCGATCCGCTGCCGCAGGATAACGCGTTCAACTTCGTCCTGACGCCGGGCCGGCCGGTTCCGGTGCTCGTGGTCGATCAGCCGGGCAGCCGGGATCCGAGCTTGTATTTGTCGAGGGCGCTCGGCATCGGCACCGCGCCGGCCTTTCATGCCGACCAGGTGCCGGCGGCGCAGCTCACAGCCGCACAACTCGACAAACACTCGGTCGTCGTCCTGAACGACGTCGCGTTTCCGCCGGCGCTCGCGAACGGCGCGCTGCGGCACTTCGTCGAGCGCGGCGGCGGACTGTTCGTGATCCTCGGCGAGCACAGCACGTGGCCCGCGTCCGAAGCGTCCGTGCTGCCGGGCGCACTCGGCGCGATCGTCGATCCGCCTGGCGGACGCAGCGGATCCATCGGGTACTTGAACTACAGCCATCCGATCTTCGAGGTGTTCAAGGCGCCGCGCAGCGGCGATTTTTCGGGCGCGCGCATCTTCCGCTATCGCGCGCTCGACGCCACGGCGGCCGGCGCGGACGCGCAGATTCTCGCGCGCTTCGACGATGGCGGCGTGGCCGCGGCGGAAAAACGCATCGGCGCCGGCCGCGTCGTCGCCTGGACGTCCACGCTCGACGACTCTTGGAGCGACCTGCCGCTGAAGCCGGTGTTCCTCCCGCTCACGCACCAGATCGTCCGTTACCTCGCGCGCTACGAGCAGCCGGCCGCCTGGCGGACCGTCGGCCAAGCGCTCGACGTCTCCGAGCGCGTCGCCGCACCGGCCGCCGGGACCGGTGGAGATCGCATGGCCTTGACGCCGTCGGGCCAGCGCATCGCGCTCACCGGGCCTGACGCGCCGCGCTTCGTCGAGCTCGCCGAGCAGGGCTTCTACCAGATTCGCTCGACCGCCGGCCGCGCGGACGCCGCGGCGGTCGTCGCGGTGAATCTCGACCCGGCCGAGTCCGATCTCTCGCCGATGGATCCGCGTGAGCTGATCGCCGCGGCCATCGGCCATGCGGCGCCCGACGCCGGGCAGCCGGCCGCCTCGCCGATGACCGCCGAGGACGCCGAGCGGCGGCAGGCGATCTGGTGGTATCTGCTGCTCATCGGCGCGCTGCTGCTGGCCGCCGAAACGATTCTCTCGAACCGGCTGTCGCGGACGACGGCGCAGGTGTAGTCTAGACGTCAGGAGAAGAAGATGGCCGAGGCGCATCGTGCCGAGCTCGTCGCTCTCATCCAGCAGATTCGCCGCCGCTGGCGCGTGAAGCTCGCGCTGCGCGGCGCGGCGATCGTGATCGCCGGCACGCTGCTCGCGCTGTTTGCCTCCGCGTCGGGCCTCGAGGCGCTGCGGTTCAGCGCGTCGGCCATCATCGCCTTCCGGATCGCCGACGCGGTCGTCGTGGTGGCGCTGCTCGCGTGGTGGGTCGTGGCGCCGCTCATGCGGCGCGTCAGCGACTCGCAGGTCGCGCTGTATCTCGAGGAGCACGACCGGACGCTGCAGACCGAGATTCTGAGCGCGGTCGAAGCCGCGAACGCCGCGTCGTCGAATCATTCGCCGGCACTCGTCGAGCGGCTCGTGCAGACCGCGGTCGCCAAGTGCCACGAGCTCGAGGCGACGCGCGCCATCGAGCGCGGTGCGATGACGCGCCACCTCGCGGCGATCGGCGGCGTCCTGGCCGCCGCGGCGCTGCTCATCGTGCTCGGCCCCGCCTTCCTGCGCCACGGCCTCTCCGCGCTGTTGATCGTGTCGCGGAGCGCTGAAGCGGCGAGCCCGTACAAAATCAATGTCCGTCCGGGCAACGCGTCCGTGCCGCGCGGATCGGATCAGACCGTGTCGGCGACGCTCGTCGGCTTCAAGTCGCCGGACGCGGCCCTGATGATGCGGTCGGCGCCGCAGGGCTCTTTCGCGCGCGTGCCACTGGTCGCGGGCGCCGATCCAGCCGCGTTCGAGGGGATGCTCTTCCACCTCGAGGCGCCGGTGGACTACTACGTCGAGTCGAACGGCGTCCGCTCGCCGATCTTCACGATGACGCTCGTGGATCTGCCGGCCGTCAAGCAGCTGGCGATCGAGTATCACTTCCCCTCGTACACCGGGCTCGCGCCGCAGAAAGCCGACACCGCCGGCGACGTCGCCGCGCTCAAGGGCACCGACGTCCGGCTGCGCGTCACCGCGACGATGGCGACGCCGGGCGGGCGGATCGTGCTGAATGAGAATGCGTCTGCACCGCTGACGCGCGAGGCCGACGGCACGCTCACCGGCAGCTTCACGATCGACACGCAGGGTTTCTATCGCATCGAGCTCGACGGTCCGCGCGGGGAACACGTCACCGCGTCGCCGCAGTACACGATCGACGTGCTGGCGGACCAGCCGCCGACGATCTCGATCACGAAGCCGAGCCGCGACACGTCGGCGTCTCCGGTGGAGGAAGTGTTCATCGAGGCGCGCGCGGCTGACGACTTCGGCGTCAACAAGATGGAGCTCGTCTACGCGGCGAACGGGGGCGCCGAGAAGACGGTGAAATTGTTCGACGGCGCGAAGCCGGTGCCCGAAGCGACCGGGTCCCACACGCTGTATCTTGAGGAGATGGGGCTCAAGCCGGGCGACGTGGTCTCGTACTACGCGCGGGCGACGGACAACGACGCCGTGAAAGGCTCGAAGAGCGCGACCAGCGACATCTATTTCGTCCAGGTGCGCCCGTTCAAAAAGGACTACAAGCCGGCGCAGTCGCAGGCGCAGGGCGGCGGCGGGGGCGGCGGCGGCGACGTCGGCGCGCTGTCGCAGGCGCAGAAGGAAGTGGTCGCCGGCACGTTCAACGTCGTCCGCGACAAGGACAAAGTGTCCGCGGAGAAATACAAAGAGAACGTCGTGTTCCTCACGCTGGCGCAGGCCAAGGTCCGGCAGCAGGTCGAAGAGCTCGTCCAGAAGATGAACGGCCGGCAGGTGTCCGGCATGAACGACAGCTTCAAGAAGATCGCGGAGCTGCTGCCGAAGGCGTCCGTGGAAATGCGGACGGCGGAAACCGACCTGCAGAAGCAGATCGCGAAGGACGCGCTGCCGCCCGAGCAGCGCGCGCTGCAGATCCTGCAGGAAGCCGAGCAGGAATACGAAGTCCAGGTCAGCGCGCAGAACGGCGGCGGCGGTGGGGGCGGCGGCGGCGGTCAGATGGCGCAGGACCTCGCGGATCTCTTCGCGCTCGAGCTCGACAAGCTGGCGAACCAGTACGAAATGCAGCAGCGCGCCGACCAGCAGAGCGCGGAGAAGAAAGTCGACGAGCTCGCGGACAAACTGAAGGAACTCGCGCGGCGCCAGCAGGCCGAGGCCGAGCGCCAGCAGTTGATGGCGAAGGCCGGCCAGAATCAGTCCGGCGGCGGCGGATCGTCGAGCGCGCAGCAGCGCGCGCTCGCGGACGAGGCCGAGCAGGCGGCGCGCCGGCTCGAGCAGCTCTCGCGCGAACAGCCGCGTCAGGATCTCGCCGACGCGGCCAAACAGCTGCAGGAGGCGGCCGACGCGATGCGTCGGGCGGCCGCCAACTCGGCGCGCGACGGCGGCGCGTCGGCGGCAGCCGCGCAGAAGCGGCTCGAAGATGCGTTGAAGAAGCTCGAGGATCGCCAGGCGTCGCGCGGGACGCGCAACGTCGACGATGCGAAGCGCCGCGCCGAGGAGCTCGCGAACGAGGAAAAGGCGATCGCGTCAGAGATGGAGACGCTCGATCAGGCCGGCGCCGGGCGCGACGCGCGCGCGCAGAAGCTCACCGAACAGAAAGACGCGATGGGCGCGAAAGTCGCGGATCTCGAAAAGGATTTGCAGCAGCTCGCAGACGACTCGCGGGCGAAAGAGCGCACCGCGTCGCAGAAGCTCCAGCAGGCGGCCAGCTCGATCCGCGACAGCCGGCTGAAAGAGAAGATCCAGTACACCAAAGGGCTGCTCCGCGGCACGCCCAGCGAGTACACGAAGTCCATCGAGAGCAGCATCGGCTCGGATCTCGACGCGCTGAAGCAGGAGATCGGCGATGCGGCCGGTGCAATGGGCAAGGCATCGCAGCAGACGGATCTCGCCAACGCGCTCGAGCAAACTCGAAGTCTCGTGCAAGGCATGCAGTCGCTCGCGCAGCAACAGCAGCAGCAACAGTCGCAGCGCGGCCAGCAGGGAAAGCAAGGGCAACAGGGTCAGCAAGGACAGCAGGGACAACAGGGCCAAGGACAGCAGGGTCAGCAGGGTGGCCAGCAGGGACAAGGCGGCCAGAACGGGCAAGGCCGCTTCAGCGACGGCGTCGGCGGCTACGGCACGCCGACTGCCGACTCCGCGCGTCAGCTGCAGCGGCAGCTCCGTGAGTACGCGAACAGCGCGGACGATCTCCGCCGCCGGCTCGCGCAGGCCGGCATCAACCCGAAGGATCTCGAAGGCGTGTCCCGCGAGCTGCGGACGATGGATCTCGGCGATGCGAGGGGCCTCGATCAGCTCAAGGCGTCAGTCGATCACCTGAAGCGGTTCGAATTCGAGCTGCGCAAGAAGGTCGGCGGCGACACCCAGCAGCTGTTCCTTTCCGGTTCCGACGAAGTGCCGCCCGGCTTCCGCCAGGCGATCGAGGAGTACTACCGTTCGCTGGCCAGGAAGGCGCCAAAATAGTGCGCCGCGCGGCCATCGTCCTCGGCCTGCTGATCGCGATCGCGGCGCCCTCGGCCAAGCCGCGCGCGGCGCAGACCGATCTCGACGCGTTCATGCGTCAGGTGCTCGCCCGCCGCGACGACAACTGGACCAAACTGCAGCAGTACGTCCTGGACGAACGTGAAGTGATCGACCTGCGCGGCCCGGGCCGGCTGCCGATGTGGGGCGAAGAACGCGACTATTCCTGGTACATCCGCGACGGGTATTTCATCAGAAGTCCGCTGAGAGCCAACGGCGTCGCGATTGGCGAAGCCGACCGCCGGAAGTACGAAGCGGACTATCTGAAGCAGGTGCAGGAGCGCGAGAAGAGCCGGATCGCGAGAGCCGAGAAGGACGGCGACAAATCCGCGCCGGAGCCGACGGTCGATAGCATCCTCACCCGCGCGCGCCAGCCCGAGTTCATTTCGTCCGCGTACTTTCTCCGCTTCAAGTTCGAGGAAGGCAAGTACGCGCTCGTCGGACGCGAACAACTCGACGGCCGCGACGTACTGCGCATCGAGTACTACCCGACGAAGCTCTACTCGGACGATCAGAAGCGGCGCGAAGCGCGCAGCCACAATCCGCGGGATGCCGAGGACGCCGAGATACAGCGCCTCCTCAACAAGGTCGCGCTGGTCACGCTCTGGATCGAGCCCAAGTCGCATCAGATCGTCAAGTACACGTTCAGCAACATCGGCTTCGACTTCCTGCCGGTACAGTGGGCCGTGCACGTCGACAACTTCGGCGTGTCGATGACGATGTCGCAGCCGTTTCCGGACGTGTGGCTGCCGCACAGCCTCGAGCTGACTGCGGCGATGTCGCTCGCGCTCGGCCGTTTCGATCTGCGCTACGCGCTCGACTACCATGACTACCGGCAGGCGGACGTCAAAGCCAAGTTCAGAGTCGGCGGAGATCGCTAATCGTGGGCGCGCATCTGCTCGTCGCGCTCGCGCTGTTCGTGTCTCCGCAGTCCGCCCAGTCGGCCCAGCCGGCCCAGTCGCTAACGACCGCGCAGGAAGTGGTCTCGGCGATCCGCGTCCACGGCAACCTCACGATCTCGGACCAGGACGTCGTCCAGTTAGCCGGTGTCGCGATCGGATCGCCGCTGTCGGCGTCCATGCCCGCTGAGATCGAGGCGCGGCTCCGCGCGACGAAGCGCTTCCGGAGCGTGGACGTGCTGAAGCGGTTCGCGTCCATCGAAGATCCCTCGCAGGTCCTGCTCGTGATCGTCGTCGACGAAGGCAGCGTGAAGATCCAGTTGACCGGCGACGCCGACAATCCGACTAGAGTCGTGCGGACGCACGGGCCGCGGATCATGTTCTTTCCGCTGCTGAGCGCCGAGGACGGCTACGGCGTCAGCTACGGCGCGCAGCTGGCGCTGCCGGAACCGGCCGGCAAAGGCAGCCGGATCGTGATGCCGCTGACGTGGGGCGGCGACAAGCGCGCGGAGATCGAGTTCCAGAAAGACATCGACGGCGCCCTCAGCCGCGTCAGCGCGGGCGCGGCGCTCTCGCGGCGCACGAATCCGTTCTTCGAGGCCGACGACGATCGCCGCCAGCTCTGGATCAGAGGCGAGCGCGACGTCGTATCGGCGCTGCGTCTCGGCGCAACGGCGGGGTACCAGCACATTTCCTTTCTCGGCGCGGACGACAGCTTCACGCACGCCGGCGGCGACGTCGAGTTCGACACGCGGCTGGATCCGATGCTCGCGCGCAACGCGGTCTACGGACGCGCCGCGTGGGAGCACCTCTCGTTCGCGAGCGGCGGGATCAACCACACCGAGCTCGATGGACGCGGTTACCTGGGACTCTCCGGCCAGAACGTGCTCGTCGTGCGTGGCCTGAGGGACGATGCGGACAAGCCGAGGCCGGCGTACCTCGAGCCGATGCTCGGCGGCATGGACAACCTGCGCGGGTTCAGGACCGGCACGGCGATCGGCGACACGCTCGTCGCGGCGTCGGTGGAGCTGCGTGCGCCGATCACGTCGCCGCTCAGCATCGGCAAGATGGGGCTGATGGCGTTCGTCGATTCCGGCGCCGTGTACGCGAAGGGCGAGCGCCTGGGCGATCAGACGTTCAGGCACGGCGTCGGCGGCGGCGTCTGGTTCTCCGCGGCTTTCGTCCGGTTCAACGTCGCGGTCGCGCACGGGATCGGCGCGTCGACGCGCGTCCACGTCGGCGGCAGCCTCTCATTCTGACGGGGAACTCTCCAGGGTTCTCCGTAGAACTCTGCGAGGTTCTTCTTTACTTCCTGACCGCGTGCTTCGCGGCGACGTCGTACTGACGTTGAACGAACGCGGCGTACCGTCGCAGCGACTGATCCGCTTCGTCGGCGTTGCCGGCGGCGGCGCGCTGCGCGAACGATTCGACCGCCTCGCGCGCGGATCGATGCGGCGTCCCTTCCTGCGGTCCGGCTGACGCGCTGAACCGGGTCTTCAGATCCTCAATCGCCGCCGTGCCCTGCTTCGACGGGAGCACCGCGTTGAACGTGTCGACGACCCGCTTCAGGTCATCGCGCTCCGCCGCGCGGTGCGCAAAGATGGCATCGAGGATCCCCGGCTCGCCGAGCGCCGTGCCGTCCTCGAGCACCACCGCCATCACGGCAACGGACGCGTCCGCCGGCTGCGGGTCGAGCGGAATCTCGAAGCTCTGGCCGGGGCGCAGCCAGTCGAGATGCGGCGACGATCGCGGCAGGTCGCGCGTCACGTCCGCGAGGTACGCGTCGCTCGTCTGCACGACGCGGTGCGTCTTCCCTTCTTCCGGGTGCGTGGTGATGGCGAGGCTCCAGGCGGTCACGGCCTGCGTGCCGGAGTTCGTCATCCGGACCTGGCTGGACGGCCCAGTCGCTAGCTGGCTGGTCGCCACAGGCAGTACCACCTGTTGAGCCGGCTCGGCTGCGCCGAGCGTGAGGATGGTTGCGATGAAAAAGATGAGCATCATCACGGTGCCTTCACAATGCGGGCCAACCGGCGCGGCTCCTCATCCCACTCAGCATTTGCGCTCGTCTGCCGCCGGCGCTACGCTGGGGCGCATGAAACGCACCTCCTTCGCCTCCTTCGCCTGCTTCGCGCTCGTCTGCTTCCTCGCGTGTGCCGCGTCCGCGTCCGCGCAGCCCCTCTTCACCGACTCGCTGCCGAAGGAGGAGTTCGCCGCGCGCCGCGCGCGCGTGATGCAGCAGATCGGCGACGGCATCGCGATCGTCCAGGGGACGACCGAGACGGCGAACACGCTGAAGTTCAGGCAGAACAACCAGTTTTTTTACCTGACCGGCGTCGAGGTGCCGCGGGCGATTCTGCTGATCGACGGCCGCGCGAAGACGTCCACGCTCTTTCTGGCCGCACGGAACGAACGGAAAGAAGCCACCGAAGGTCCCGTGCTCGTTCCGGGCCCTGAGGCGGCGCAGCTCACCGGCATCGAGTCGGTGCGCGTGCGTGACGATTTCGACGCCGCGCTGAAGCAGGCCGCGGCCGCGCCGCGCGCGGCGTACATCCCCTTCCGCCCCGAAGTGCTCGGCGGCGCGTCCACCGGCGACACGGTCGGCCATCAGGCCGCCGCAGACGCGGATCCGTGGGACGGCAGCAAGGCGCGGGAGACGATCTTCGTCGACAGAGTCCGCGCGGCGGCGCCCGCGCTCGACGTGAAGGACCTCGATCCGATGCTCGACGCGCTGCGCGTGATCAAGAGCCCGCGCGAAATCGCGCTGCTCCGCGAATCGACGCGCCTCGCCGGCCTCGCGATGATGGACGCCATGCGCGCCGCGCATCCGGGCATGTACGAGTACGAAATCGAGGCGATCGGCGACTACGACTTCAAGCTGCACAACGCCCAGGGCCTCGCGTACTTCGCGCTCGTGGCCGCCGGCAAGAACAGCTCGTATCCGCACTATCACGCGGCGCAGTCGCAGATCAAAGACGGCGACATGGTGCTGTTCGACTACGCGCCCGATTACAAGTACTACGCGTCGGACGTGACGCGGGAGTTTCCGGCCAACGGCAAGTTCACCGCGGATCAGCGATCGCTCTACGGCATTTACGTGAAGATGTACAACGCGCTGATGACCTCGATCAAGCCGAACGTGCCCGTCACCGACATCATCAAGGACGCGGTGGCGAAGATGGACGCGGCGATCGCGTCGCACACGTTCACGCAGCCGAAGTACAAAGATGCGGCGGTGCGTTTCGCGGATGCCTGGCGCCGCCGCCTCACGCCTCCGGCGCCGGGCACCCCGGGCACTGCTAACAGGGGCGGCGGCACGCTCGGTCACATGGTCGGGATGGAAGTGCACGACGTGCCGGGCCCGCCCCACACGACGCTGCTGCCCGGCATGGTCTTCACGATCGAACCTGCGCTCACGATCCCCGAAGACCGCGTCTACATCCGCCTGGAGGACATGCTCGTCATCACGGACACGGGATACGAGAACCTGTCCTCGTTCGCACCGATCGAAATCGAAGCCATCGAGAAGCTCATGGGAGAGAAGAAAACCTTGCACGGTTCTAAGTAGAACTCTGCAAAGTTCTCCGTAGAACTCTGCACGGTTCTGAAGAGAACCCTACAGGGTTCTGTGGAGAACCCTGTAGGGTTGTGGGCCTGTCCCCGTTGGTTACTTGGGTGCGACGACCAGGCGGTCGACGACCTTCTTGACCCCCTGAGTGGTCTTCGCGAGCTGCATCGCGCGCGCGCGGCCGGCGGCAGACGCGACCGTCCCCTTCAGCGTCACGACGTGATCGGTCGTGTCGACGTCGATATCGCTGCCCTTCAGGGCGTCCTCGCCCATGAAGCGTTCCTTCACGTGCCCGGTGATCCACGTGTCGGTGATCACCTCCCCGGTCTTGCTCATCCCTTCCTTGGTCTTGTCGTACGCCTTCTCGGCGCCTTCCTTCGTCTTCTCCGCGCCTTCCTTCGTCTTGTCTTCGATCTTCCCGGTCGTGCCCTTCGCCGCCGACGCCGGATCGACCTCGATCTGGTTCTCCACCCGCGTCACGCCGCGGATGTTCGCGAGGCTCGCGGCGCGCGCCTTCTCCGCGTCGGTCGCGACCGTGCCGGTCAGCGTCGCGATGCCGCCATCCACGGACACCTTCACGTTGAACTTCTTCAGCGACGGATCGCCCTTCAACCGCTGCTCGATGCGGCTGTCGAGGGTCTTGTCCGGCGTTTTCGCCGTGGCTTCCTGGTGAACGGCAGCCGGACTGGCGAACGCCGTGTTCGCCCCGGTCAACGCGACGACACACGCGACGCTCCAGATGACTCTCTTCATGTCACTCTCTCCCTGATCGGCCCATCCCCAAGGCCGTCGGATCAGTCAGAGCAAGGTCCGGTCCACGTGTTAACCTCGTCAGTCGGCCTGCGTATTAGTGGGTAGAGGCTGATTACTGATGACCCGCATACAGACCCGCTCGACTGCCCTCGTCCTGGCCGCGCTGCTCGCCGCCGCCACCCCAGCCATAGCTGCCCAGTCGGGCTCCGCGCGCGCGCGCCAGGCGGCCGGACCGGCGCCGTCTGCACCCGCCGAGCGCTCGCAAGCCGACGATGAGAACGCCCGTGAGACGCGGGAGCGCCTGGTGAGTCTGCTGCGTCAGTATCCGCCGTCGCTCGCGGAGGTGCTCCGCCTCGACCCGTCGCTGCTCGCGAACGACGCGTACCTCTCGCCGTATCCCGCGCTCGCGGCGTTCCTGAAGCAGCATCCCGAAGTCGCGCACAATCCCGCGTATTTCATCGGCGAGGTGCGGTTCAACTCGGCCGACAACAGCATGACGGCCCGAAAGATCAACCTGGTGGAAAGCATGGCGGCTGGCTTCGCCGTCCTCACCGGTTTCGTGTCGATGATCCTCGTCGTGGGATGGACCGCGCGATCGATTCTCGCGCACCGGCGCTGGCTGCGGTCGTCGAAGGTCCAGACCGACGTGCACACGAAGCTGCTCGATCGCTTCACGTCGAACGACGAGCTGCTCGCGTACATCCAGACGCCGGTCGGCCGCCGGTTCCTCGAGTCCGCGCCGATCCCGATGGACGCCGGGCCGCAGCCGTTCAGCGCGCCGGTCGGGCGCATCCTCTGGTCGATTCAGGCGGGCCTCGTGATCGGCGTCGGCGGCCTCGGGCTGCTCTACGTCAGCCGCCACCTCGGCACGCAATTCGGCGAGCTCGCCGACCTCGCGCAGGTGCCGTTCGTCGTCGGCATGCTCGCGGTGGCCATCGGCGTCGGCTTCGTGCTGTCCGCAGGCGTCTCGTACATCCTGTCGCACCGGCTCGGGCTCTTCGAGCGGTCCGACGCTGCGCCCCATGCGTGATCTGACGCTCACCGACATCGAACGTCTCGCATCGCGAGCCGATGAGGCTCGAGCCGACGAGGCCGCGTTTCAGATGGACGAGGACACCTTCCGCGCGTTCTACGAGCGCACCGCCCGCCCCGTCTGGATGTACCTCGCGCGCATGACCGGCGATCCGCAGGCGGCCGACGATCTGCTGCAGGACACGTACTACAGATTCCTGCGCGCCGATCGAGGATACGAGAACGACACGCACCGGAAGAATTATCTCTTTCTGATCGCGACGAACCTCGTGCGCGACGCGCGGAGACGGACGAAGCTGGATCTGGTCCGCGTGCCCGACGACGACGCGCCGGACGCGCTGCGCGCCGAAGGCGACGTCGCGGCGCGCACCGAGCGCCGGACCGATTTGACGCGGGCGATGGCGCTCCTCAAGCCGCGCGAGCGCAACCTGCTATGGCTCGCGTACGCGCAGGGGTCATCGCACCAGGAAATCGCCGAGTCGCTCGGGCTCAGGACCGGCAGCATCAAGCAGATGCTCTTCCGCGCCCGCCGTCGTCTCGCCGTGCTGTTGAGAAGGGAACTCTGATCGTGGACCAGATGGAATGCGCCCGGGAACAGGACGTCGTCGACGCGGTGACGTCGGGACGATGGCCGGAGCGCGTGGACGCCGCGCTGCGTGCGCACGTGGCGGGCTGCGCGATCTGCGCGGATGTCGCCGAGGTCGCGCGCGCGCTGCAGGAGGATCACGAGGCAGCGTGGCGCGATGCGCGGATCCCCTCGTCTGCCCGGGTGTGGTGGCGCGCCGAGATGCGGGCGCGTCAGGAAGCCGCGAGACAAGCGGCGCGGCCGATGGCGGTCGCCCAGGCGGCCGCCGCCGCGTGCGGCGGCGGCGTCCTGATCGCGTTCGTCATGCTGTTCTGGCCGGCGCTGCGCGGCCTGTTCACCGCGCTCGACGCCTCGACGCTGGCGTCGCTGTCCGGCAACCTGCCGGTGCTCGGCCTGGTGCTCGCGATCGGCTCGATCCTGCTGATCGCGCCGATCGCGATCTACTTCGTCTTCTCCGACAGATAGCTACTTCGCCGGCCGCGAGGACGGCGGAACGATGCCCTTGATGCGGAAGTACGTCACCAGATTGCCGTAGTGCTCATTCAGGTGGGCGATGTTCATCGTCAGCGCGCCCGCCCGCGGTTCCTTCGGCAGCCCGAACGGCATGGTCACCATCTCGGCCCCGCTCACGTCGTCCAGCGCCGTGAACTGGCCGTCGCAGTACACCAGCGAGTCGTTCAGCGCCTTCACGATGTCTGCCTTGGTCTTCGCGTTCTTCTCGAACTCATCCTCGGCGTGCGGCGTCTTCTCGCCTTTCGACGCCGCGCAGAACAGGTAATTCGCGCCGGCGACGTGCGCGATGATCTGGCCGAACGTCCGCACCGAATCCACCGGGCGGAACCCGTAGTCGGCCTCGGACATGATGTCCGCGGACTGCGTGAGGTTCTTCTTCGCGTTATCCCACTGGTGGCGCAGCGACGTGCTGACCGGATTGCCGCTGCCCGCGCGCGTCTGCGCCGAGAGCGACGTGAATCCGCACGCGAGCGCGACGGCGATGGCGAGCGATGTGATGCGCATGATGATCTGTCTCCTTGTTGATCTGAGTTATGGCGCGCTGGGCGGTGGCACGCGCCGCTTGGTGGCCTGCTCGAATGCGTAGGCGAGCTCGATCAGCCGGGGCTCGCTGCACGCCATGCCCGTGAAGCTTACTCCGAAGGGCGACGGCTTGGCGTTGAAGCCCGCGGGAAACGGCTGCGCGGGCGCGTTCGGCACCAGGCCGAACGGCACGATGACCGTCGGATAACCCGGCTTCGCGGCGATCGCGGCGCCGTTCGCGGCCGGGAAGAGAATCGCGTCGAGGCGCTGCGCCTTCATCACCTCGTCGATGCCGTGCGTCCCGCCGAGCGCGATGTCTTTCGCGCGATCGACTTCGTAGCGCGCTTTGTCCGCTTCCAGGTCCATCTCGTCCGACACGTCGAGGTTCGACTGGCCGTATTTGATCGCACCGGCTTTCGTGTGCGTGATGTTCCACTCGCGCAGCTCGGTCAGCGACTTCACCGGCGCCGATGCGCCGAGCGTCGCGAGCCACTTGTTGAAATCCCGCTTCATGCCGTACTTCAGATCGACCGAGCAGTCCGCGTCCTTCCCTTTCGCATCGGCCGTGCCCGAGCAGATGTTCCAGAGGAGCAGATTGCGCTGCGGATTCGGATCCACGATGCTCGGGATGTCGGCAGGATCGACGATGACCGCGCCCTGAGCCTTGAGGATCGCGATGGCGTCGGCCATCACTTTCGTCTGATCGGCGTTCAGCCCGCCGCGCGCGTCCTTACTCCCGGGCGGCGTCGTCTTGTCGTAGAGGAACGCGCGCGGAATGCCGATGCGCGCGCCGCGCAGGCCGTTGGCGTTGAGGAACTTCGTGTAGTCGCGGCCCGGCGGCGGCGTGCACGTCTTCGTCGCGGGGTCGTTCGGATCCGGCGCAGCGCTTTCGAGGACGCCGAACACGATCGCCGCATCGGTGACGCTCTTCGCCATCGGCCCCGCGGTGTCCTGATCCGCGGTGATCGGGATGATGCCGTAGCGGCTGATGCGGCCGACCGTCGGCTTGATGCCCACGAGCATGTTCTGGTTCGACGGGCTGAGGATCGATCCTGACGTCTCACTGCCGACGTTGGCCGTCCAGAAATTCGCCGCGGTGCCGACGCCCGAGCTCGATCCGCCTGTCGCCAGCGCCGGCCTGCCGTCGTTGAACGGCTCGCGCGGGTCGCGCCGCGGATCGTACGGGTTCATGCCGAAGCCGCCGACCGCGTTGTAGTTGCCCGGCATCGGCGTCGGCGAGCCGGCGACCCAGTTCGCGAGCTCCGTCAGGCCGGTCTTCGCGATGATGATCGCGCCCGCGTCGCGCAGGTTCTTCGTCAGCGTCGCCTCGTACGGCGGCACGAATCCTTCGAACGCCAGCGCGCCGCCCGTCGTCGGCATGTTGGTCGTGTGCATGTTGTCCTTGAGGGCGATCGGGATGCCGTGCAGCGGACCGCGGACGCGCCCCTGCACCCGCTCGCGGTCACGCTCGTCGGCTTCCTTCAGCGCATCGCGGTTGACCGTGATCGCCGCGTGGAGCTTGTCCTCGTACATCGCGATCCGCGTGAGGTACTGCTGGACCAGTTCGTGCGAGGTCACACGTTTCTGCTCCATCGCCGTCCGCATCTCGGGAATGGAGACTTCCACGACCGAAAACGGCTGCGGTTGCGCCAGCGGCGCGAGGGAGGCTGAAGCCAGAACAACGGCCAACACCATCACAAGTCGTCTCATGGTGACGGGGATTCTAGCAGCCTTCGCCATTCCCGCCACGCCGGTGTCTAATGAGCCATGCGTGCGCTGACCGGGGTCGCACTGATGATTTTCAGCTGCGTCTCATCCGGACGCTTGCTGGCCCAGGACCTTCAGGACCCGTTTGTCGCGCAGCAGGTGGAGACCGCGGCGCGAAGTAATATTCGCGATTTCAGCCTCGAGCTGATTCCGGCAAAGCGGACGTTCTTCCAGGGCGAGATCATCGCGCTGACGCTCCGCTTCAACGCGGACGTCCCTGGGGTCTTTGCCGTCAGCACGGCCAGCTACGACCACAGCGGCCGCATGTCGTGGGACAGTTTTCATCTCGATCATCCGGAGGGCACAACGGATCCGCTCGCGGACTACTATCGCGGCCGCGGCGTGATCGGCGGGGGGATGTTCAGCGTCGACGATCTGGACGGGACGGTCGATCTGCCAGTCGTTCTGAATGAGTGGTTCAGATTCGATCGACCCGGCATCTATCGCGTTTACGTCGCGTCACGCCGTCTTTACCCGCAGGGAGATCTGATCAACCCGCTTGTCGCTTCGGTGACCTCGACGATTGCGGAATTCGAGATCGTCCCGGCCGATCCGGCCTGGGCCGCATCGACCTTGCTCGAAGCGTCCGGGACGATCGACCGCCTCGCGGCGAAGCTGCGCGGCGACGCGCCAGACGTCGAACGCGCGACGCTTCAAGGCGAGCTGGAGCGCGCACTCCGCGTGCTGCGGTTTCTCGGTACGCCGCAATCGGCTCGCGAGCTCGTTCGCCACCTCGCGCTTGATCACGGTTTTGCGCCGCAGGATCGCACGTTCGAACTCCTGGCCGGCTTGTTTGGCTCGCCGTATCGATCGATCGTGATTACGGAAATGCAACGGTGGGTCCAGCCTGGCAGCTCCCTTCCCTCCGAGTTCACGCGCACGCTCGATCGCCTTCGCAGAATTCGCTGAAGCCGCGCTTTCGCGCTTGGACATCGCCGTCCGGCGGGTTATTCTTCGCGCCATGCTCGTACTGCTCGACGTCGTCGTCGGCGTGTCGTTCGTCTACCTGCTCCTCGCGCTCATCTGCACGACGGCGAACGAATGGATCGCCGGCGTCCGCGGATTGCGTGCGAAGACTCTGGAGCGCGGTGTCGGCCAGCTCCTGGGGCCGCTCGCGGCCGAGTTCTACCGGCATCCGCTGATCGCCACGCTGTCTGAGCCGGGGAGGAAGCCGTCGTACATCCCCGCGCACATGTTCTCCAGCGCGACGCTCGACGTGCTGGGCCGCCACGAGGAGAACTCGGCGCCGGCGAAACACGTGCGCGCGGGAATCGCCGCGCTCAGGGTGAAACATGCCGGCCTGCCCGCTGACCAGGCCGCCCATGCCGCGGCACTCGAGGACTGGTTCAACACGTCGATGGACCGCGTGTCCGGGTGGTACAAGCGGCGGCTTCAGCTGATCACGGTCGCGGTCGCGGCCGTCGTCACGCTGGCGGTGAATGCGGATACCCTGAGCATCGTCACGGTGCTCTGGCGTTCGCCGGCCGAGCGCGCCGCGATCGTCGAAGCGGCGCGCGAGCGGCTGATGCCGGCGCGCACCGTCACCGCGGAGTATCCGGACGTCAACGCGCCCGTGCCGCCGGT
>Ga0193726_1001411_pt1 | contig 19050 bp, 21 predicted proteins | sample H2c1metaG_FD_144928 | JGI IMG/M metagenome (GOLD analysis project Ga0193726, IMG submission 144928) | Soil microbial communities from a riparian zone of the East river system, Colorado, United States - H2c1 | ecosystem: Environmental > Terrestrial > Soil > Riparian zone | place: USA: East River... | reverse complement strand
CGGCACAGTGGTGTGCCAATACAATTGTGTGTTCACACCACCGGGCCATTGAATAATCGCGTCTCTCCCGATCGGATCGTTGAAGGGAGCGACGAACACGTCTGCGCCAGTGGCCTTTGCGGCGCGGACTGCTTCGTCTATGTCTGTGACCAAGTAGCCTGTACGCTCCAACCCAAACGGATACGGGATGGACGTCTTGAACCCGAAGACCGATACCGTTCCCGCGGGGGTGAGGACCAGCTGCGACATAGTGCTGCTCTGAGTCGGAGTTACTGTGAAGACTCCCTGCTTGGTCGCGGTGCCGCCAAACGTTCCAAGCAAGCTCGCGACGAGGCGGTCAAAATCTTTCGGAGCCACGTAGACATGTGTTGTGTCATACTGCGGCCCTACCGCCACGCTTACGGATTCGGCTGCCCCCGCACTTTGGGCAAAAGCATTGACGTGTAGAAGTCCAACCGCGATACCAAGCGTCAGAACCACCGCAACGCAGGTTCCAACGATACGATTGTTGAAGCGCATTCGTGTTCTCCTCACGTGACAATCACTTAATTCGCTCGGCAACCGAGGGCGCGAACACCGTTAAAGGGTTTGCGGACGGATGCGGCCGGTCGTAGCGCTCGCCGACAAGGCAGACGGAGACAGCACGCGGAACATCCAGCTTGTTTGTGTGAATCCATATCCCCAACTGTTCGCCCAGTACCATTCCTAACAGGCCGAGTAACGCCACGATCGGCGGCGCAGGACTTTTGACTCGGATGAGCCCGTACAGAACACCCACACCGAGACCTACCATAAAAGATAAGAACAACACTTTCATTTCCGTCCCTCCTCCATCGCCCGAACTAGAATGCAAAGCAATCGCAACCCAAGCCCCAAAAGCCGAGGTCACCCAGCACTTGCAAGTGCGATTTCGCCCGGCCAGGTGCGGTCTCGATATGCGAATGGGAAGCGAAGCGGGACGTGCCAACGACCTCGCGCTGCCCGTTTGCATACCCCCCGTACTCTTTGGTCGGAGACCAGCTTGGACTCACTGGTAATGCCGGCGGCGCGAGTTTTGAGAATTCTTCGGTGGCATAAACGATCTTCCCGCCGACAATCGTCAGCACGGACTCAAGCTGCTTGATCTCCTCATCCGGGATCGAGAAATAATCCGCAGAAAGAATGGCCAAGTCCGCCAGCTGCCCAGGCGCAAGGGCTCCCTTCTTTCCATCTTCTGTTGAAAACCAACTGCTGCCTATCGTGTAGAGCTTGAGTGCTTCCGACCGATCAAGCCGATTTTCTTGTGGATAGAGGCTACGACCGCCGATGGTCTTGCCAGTGATAAGCCAATAGAGTGAAAGGTACGGGTTGTAGCTTGAGACGCGCGTCGCGTCGGTACCCGCCCCAACCGGAACGCCGATCTCGAGCATTCTCCGAATCGGCGGTGTTCGTTTGGCCTGCAACGACCCGTATCGCTCGACAAAATACTCGCCCTGGAAGGCCATGCGGTTCTGCACCGCAATTCCGCCGCCCAGCGCTTTCACACGTTCGATATTGCGATCGCTGATGGTTTCGCAGTGATCAAAGAACCAGTGCAGGCCGTCAAACGGAATCTCTCGATTCACCTCTTCATAAACGCTCAATGCCCGCTCGATGGTCTCGTTATATGTCGCATGCAGGCGAAACGGCCAGCGATTCTCTACGAGATTACGGATCACAGCTTTCAGCTCGCTTTCCATCACGGGGAGCATTTCCGGCCTTGGTACAAGAAAGTCTTCGAAGTCCGCAGCGGAAAACACCAGCATTTCGCCTGCGCCATTGACGCGATAGACATCATCGCCATCCCCGGGTTTTGTCATCTTGGTCCAGTTCTGGAAGTCACCCAGCTCCTGTTTTGGTTTCTGCGTGAAAAGGTTGTAAGCAAGCCGGAGAGAAAGATCTCCATTTCGATGCAGTTCGCTCACAACACCGTAGTCGTCGGGATAGTTCTGAAAGCCACCGCCCGCATCAATGACACTGGTGATTCCAAAGCGATTCAGCTCGCGGAAGAACTGCCGTGAAGAATTAAGCTGGTCTTCGCGGGAAAGTTTTGGTCCCTTGGCCAAAGTCGAATAGAGGATATTTGCGTTCGGCTTCGCGATGAGAAGACCTGTGGGGTTCCCGTGGCGGTCGCGTTGAACTTCACCGGCCGGAAAATCCGGAGCATTCTTGTCATAGCCCACGGCGCGGAGCGCCGCTCCGTTCAATAGCACACGATCGTACAAATGCATCACGAAGACCGGCGTGTCTGGAGCTGCCGCGTTGATCTCATCCAGCGTTGGCATCCGGCGTTCAGCAAACTGAAACTCTGTCCACCCTCCGATCACTCGGACCCACTGCGGAGCGGGCGTCCGCGCCGCCTGCTCTTTCAGCATGCGTAAAGCGTCGGCGAGAGAAGGTACACCATCCCAGCGCAATTCAAGGTTGTAGTTGAGCCCGCCGCGGATCGGATGCATATGCGAGTCATTTAATCCCGGAATAACGGTGCGCCGCCGGCCGTCGACGACGCGGGTCGCCGGCCCGCGTAGACGCAAAATCTCGTCATTTTCACCGCTGGCGGTCACTTTTCCATCAGAAATGGCGATCGACTCGACAAACGAAGGCACGCCATTCGTCGCGATCTTAGCGTTATACAGGATGATTTCAGCAGACACACGTATCTCCTTCTCCGTTCTCTAGTGCTTGTGAGAACGGGCGGTAGCAAGCTCCCGCCCCTCTTCTTTACCTGTGGTTTACGGCAGCAGTGCCGACGACGAATTCAGGAAACCTTGTGGCTGGAGCACCGTGTACCATCGTGTACGAGTACTCGACTCCAATCCCGTAAGCTCCGTAGTGGTTTTTCACAATGTCCATCACGGCATCGTAAGTTTCCCTGTGAGCCCAGTCGCGCTGCCACTCCAGCATGGTGGAAAGCGACGTTACGGGTTTTGCTCCCGCCTGGATGACTCGCTTCATAGCGTTGTCATGAGCGAGTTGACTCACATCACCGCAGCAATCTTCGACCACGTAGACTTCGTAGCCGTCGTGGATGGCCTGCACCGTGGGAAGCGCCACGCAAGTCTCCGTCCAGAGCCCGGCCAGCACGATCTTTTTGCGTTCTGCTTTTTCAATGGCGGCTACGAAGTTCTTGTCGTCCCAAGAGTTCATCGATGAACGTTCGATAGGCTCCTGGTTCGGGAATACGGCTCGGAGTTGTGGCCACATGTTGCCGCTAAAGGACTTCGTTTCGACCGCGGTGAGCACGACAGGCACATCGAACACTCTGCAAGCTTCCGCAAAAGCGACGGTGTTATTAATGATTGCCTGCCGGTCGAAATTTGATGTTCCAAAAAGCATCTGTGGCTGGTGATCAATTAACGCGACAACACAGTTGTCGGGCGTCAGAAGTCCCTTTTCACTAAGCTTGGGACGATTTCCGTTTGATGAATAGCTCATTCATTTCTCCTTCTTGTATTAGCGATACCTAGCGGTCATGGGTCGATTACCAGGATCGCGACCGGAAGCAAGAGTTTACGGAGTGGTTGCTCGGGCAACTCCCTTCGTGGCCAGGCTGTGCGGTGGCTTGCGCATCCATGTGGCGACGGTAGCTCTGCACCTTCGCTCGCGACCATTGTGTTTGCACGATGAGGGCCAAAATGAAACGGTCGCTCTCAACGCAAACCCTCGCACGTATGAGAATGCGAATCCGCAGAATTGCTTTGAGTCAGGCGAGAAGAAGTGTCATGTCATGCGTCGCGTCATGAAAATAACGCCTGACATCAGACACCGGGAATCAGTTTGACGAAAAGCAACAGACGTTGAGGTGCACCGCGGCCGACGACAAGTAGATCCGATTTCCATTTCAATCGAATGTGATGGCAGATGAATTGCTTAGTTAGCCGGTGACGAGGCAAAGTCCAACAGTGGACTGCCAACGTGAAGTTCGTGGGGGAAATGCCGTAGACAGCATAGTGAGCATAGCCTTCTCTTCAATGAACGCCAACAATGACTCGCAACCGAACGGAGTGCGATCGTCGGAGGAACCGATGACTGGCGGACGCGGCTGCGATCGGAGCTGTCGATCAACGCGTTTCGGAGTTGGATGACTACAAGATCGAATCGGAGAACGATGTATCGACAGGGATTCAGCGGTCCTGAAGGATGAAGCCAAACCGGCACTTGCCGGTCTTGCAAACTCGCGAAGTCGCTTCAGGGTTATTTGGTCGAAACCTCGGGATGCGTCTCCAATGCACCGGTCCGCAATGCGGATCAGGAGCTAAGCGAGGCACGGACCGCCGTTGTAGCGCGTTATTTCGATGAAATTCAGGACATTCCAAATTCGGCGCATTCTTATTCCGGTTGGCTATCACAGTACCCATCCGCTGGCCGGCAACGCGCACGCTGAAGGCCGTGAACTCAACCGCCGGGTCGATGTCCAAATTCTGGTTAATAAGAGTCTAGAAGAAGGGTTGTCGTTGGCTGGCGACGACTTGGAACACGATGCGCTGGATCGACGTCACTTTAGTAAAGCATCGGTCGTCCTCCGTACAATCGCCATGTTCGAAGCGATAAAAGCAGCGATCTCCTTATTGCTCGGTTGCGGACTGTTTCATCTCATGCACAAAAATCTCGACGACATTACCGGGCGCGTTGTCCAGGTGCTTCACGTCAATCCCGAAGGGATGCTCTCGAATCTGCTTTTTGAACTGGCAAGCCACTCCAGTGATCGCAACCTGTGGGTGTTGGCTCTAGGCGCTTTGGCTTACGCATCGGTAATTGCGACTCAGGCATTCGGCCTTTGGCGAGAGCGAGAGTGGGCACAATGGTTATCGCTATTGTCCACGGCCTTATATTTGCCGCTGGAGTTGTACTGGATGCTGCGTCATCCGGGCTGGCTGAAGTGTGATGTACTCGTCATCAATATCGTGATCGTCCTATTCATGTTCAGTCTCCGCGTCAACGGGCGTTCGAGGGTTATTCGCAACATCCAACCGCAAATCGCATGCGCACCGGCGATCAGTCTCCCGCGGAGAGTTGTTCAGGAGTGCGTTTGTGACCCCGTATCGCCGCTGGCCCTGGCATCAGCTGATCTGTGCCAGCACGACAGAGGTGGAATATAGACAACGAACCGGCGACGGCGGGCGAGGGCAATGTATCGAGCCCCGCGTCCGACGTCAGCTCGGTAGGGCTAAGGGTTGCGTAGGAGATGGACATACAGTCTCAGGTTTTCCGCGAGGCTGTCCAGATAAGTGCAGCACTCTTCAACACCCTCGGCACGAAAGACGCGAGCTTCAATCCAGCGTACTTGAAATTATGCGCCGCGGATATCAAAGCGCCTGATCAAGCCGTTTTCGATTCGAAACAAGTGACCGACCGTCTTATCCACCAGAACATTCCCGTTGAGGTCGCACACGAGCTGATGGACTTCCACGACCAATTCACCTTCGGGTCCGTGGGCGAAGGCGACCGGCTCGACGTGCGGATCGATCATCGCCCACTGACGTGTCCAGTACTTACGCACTTCGTCGCGTCCGTGGACATGACCGCCTTCCATGCCATTTGCCCAAATAACATCCTCGTGCATCGCTGCGAGCACCGTCTCCATGTCACGAGCGTTGAAGTGATCGTAAATACGTTTAACGAGGTCCACTTCGCCCGACATTCCAATCTCCCTTCGTCCCATAGCCCACTCTACGTCGGTACCTTCTGTGTGACAAGGGCGTTGGTTATCTGTCGAGACGTCGGGCCTGAAACAGCGCAGTCAAGTGCAGCATCAAGAATGTCGGCACCAAGTATGCCGGAACCAGCACCAGCGGCAGCTGTGCCATAGGAGCCGTTGAAGCAGCTCCGTAAAACTTGGGTGCGAGCAGCGGGACGAGCGCCCCGATGGTCACGGCCACGGTAAGGTCCAAAATGCCGGCAAGGTTCCAGGCCACAAAACTCTTGCTCGCCGCAAAATTGGGCCGGTGCAGGAGGGCGGACAACGTCAGTGGAGCGGTCACGCCGATCGCCATATCGCCCAACCCCGCAGGCCAGGCAAAGATTGCAGGCAAGACTCCGTAGGCGTACAAAGTCAGAAATCCGAAGCCGGCCCATCTCCACGCCTGCATCCCCACAATGAGGCGAAGGTCAGCTGAAAGAATAAATTCCCGCAGCGGCGCGATGGTCCGGTATCCGAGGAGAAACAGGCCAAGGGGGCCCAAGAGGCCGATCAGTAGTGCGAGCGGTGGCGCCCCGCGCGGCGCGACGAACGCACCGCGCGCACCAAGGACAAGGATGAGCGCCAGCCAGCCCAAGAAGAAGACGGCGACGAAAATGCGTGTGCCAGATACCACTGGAACTTTGGGGTGATCGACGCGCGATATGGCGATGTTTTCCATGATGACTTCACTCCTCCGTAGTCACTTGCACTTTGCAAGTTACAAGGAAATGTAGCAGACTAGCTTTCACTATGCAAGTCACTCACTCCAGCGGGAAGCCAAAAAGGACGAAGCCGAAAACGGAAGGGCGGGGTTTTCCGCGCTCGCCCTGCGCTGTCGCGTGCACGCTCGACCTGGTAGGCGACAAGTGGTCGTTGCTTGTGATTCGGGACTTGCTCCGGGGTCACGTGACCTACGGAGATCTGCAGAATTCGCCCGAAGGCATTCCCACCAACATTCTTGCCGACCGCTTGAGAAGGTTGGAACAGGCGGGCCTTATTGCCAAGTCTGCGTATCACGCGCATCCCGTGCGCTATGCTTACGGGCTAACCGAAAAAGGAAAAGCCCTGAGTGAGGTTCTGCGCGCGCTTGTGCGATGGGGCAAGAAGCACATACCGGGTACCCTGACGCTAGAACGTCCAGCGCTCCATTCGGTGCGGAGCCGAAAACCCGCGGAGGCAGATCGAAATTCATAGACTAAGAGTAAATTGAGCTAGTGATTGAATTGCAGGCTGGACCTGCGCGCTTACGGGCGCAGCGGGACACCGCTTTCTACCGACGGCCACTTTCCTTATTCAAAGCGCGCAATGGCGAAGGAACTAGCGGATGTGATGGACAAGCTCGGCTTTCCGACTTTCACGCTGATCGGTCACGATCGCGGAGGTCGCGTCAGTTACCGGATGGCCTTGGATCACCCGAGGAACGTCGAACGACTCGCTGTGTTCGACGTGATTCCGATTCTCGAAGCGTGGAACCGGTCGGACGCGCGCTTCGCGCAGACTTATTGGCCCTGGATTTTGCTGTCGCAGAAGACGCCGCTTCCGGAGAACTATCTTCTCGGTGCGCCCGAAGCCGTTTTCCACAATCCCTTCGGACAGGGTTCCTTTGGCCCAAGTATTCTCGAAGAATACGTCTCGACCTATCGCGATCCGGCTCGCGTTCACGGAATTTGCGAAGAGTATCGAGCTGCAGCCACGATTGATTTCGAGCACGATCGTGTGGACAAAGAAATGTCGAAACGAATTGACTGCTCGATGCTGCATCTATGGGCCGAAGGCGGGCCGCTCGACACTTTCTATACAAGAGACGGCGGTTCACTCAGCATCTGGCGGCAGTGGGCGCCGCATGCACAGGGACAGCCGATGAAGGGCGGCCATTTCTTCCCCGAGGAGAACCCTGACGACACAGCCATGCTCGTCAAGCAGTTCCTCACTGCATAAACCAAGGCATGTCCATGGTAAATGACAGACGAAGGTGCCGATGGGAGTGACTGAATCCGTCAATGGCCACGTCAAAGCTCTGCTCCGACGTGGCCGCGGCTGTCGAGACATGAACTTTCTGTTGTACAAGGCGCAGCGCTTAGCCCCTCCAGTAACGAATTCCTCGTTCTTCACAAAACCGCCTAGGATGCACAGTGATCTAGATTCTTGTTCGGAGCCGTTAGATTTTGGTCGACGGCGATGGAGGTTGATAGGCTGAAGGCTTTTCGTCTTCAGCTTTGATGGCTGACTTGAAGCCGCGAATACCCTCGCCGATTCCTTTGCCCAGCTCAGGGAGCTTTTTGGGGCCGAACACGAGCAGCGCAATCCCGAAAATCACCAGCAGATGCATCGGTTGAAATATCCCTTCGAACATAATTCTCCTTCCACTCAAAACATTGGAAACATCGGTTGATAAAATGCGGGCGCTATCCCCTAAATTTCGGTGTAGCGCCCGCCAGGAGAGAAATCCACAAATCGAATTTATTGCGTTCAGAACTCGCGCCGGGCAGCATCTGCCGCGTGAGCCAGATGGAGCAGCAGGTCGGAAAACTCCGGCGCCTGGCCGATGAAAAGGCCGTCGTTGATGAAGCCGTTGATAGCGCCGACCGCATCGATCTGTCCTCGAGACGTTGGGCGAATCACCGCGCACTGGGGTAGATTCGGACTGATGAATTCGCAGGGCACGGGAAAGATCAGATTCGTCTGAAGCAATGGGTCACCCGTGGCGTTGAAATCATGGAACGTCAATCCATTGTTCGGATCAGTCAAAGGAGCAATTGGAGCCTGTACCCCGTTGCCTGCAAAATCCACCCATTCCAAAAAGTGACAGATCTCGTCGCTGCCAATGCCGAGGACAATCTTTAGGACCTCGGCGTTCGAGACCTTCTGAGCAAGAGTGGCGTACAGGCTCGAACCCGCTTGCTCGATAAACCCAAAGTGGAATGCGGCGGTGTTGGCGATTGCCTGCACATGATTGGCCGGCGCGAAATCGTCGTTATTTCTGGGGATTGCCGGGAACTGACCAGCGGACAAGGCGGCCAGCGCTTGGGCGAAAGTGGCGCCAAAATCGGGATTCGCATGGCTGCGATACCGTACATACCAACTCGTATCCACACTAAGCTGCATGAGATTCGTGAGTCGCCCTATTTGCTGGGCTCCCGTCGCCTGGCTGCTCGGCAGCGTCCGGAATCGATCGAGGTCTACCGGCTCTTCGTCCTTAGAGATTAGGTACGCGTTCAGAAAATTGGCGTGGCTCTGCTCATCGAGTGTGTTGCTGGTGATGTACTGCGAACCATCGCCGTCCAGGTTTTGGAAAGCGAGCTGGTAGGGGTTCTGCACTGCGTTTGAAACCCCGCCCAACTCCGCATATTGTTGCCAGAGATCGGCTTCGATCAATTCTGCTGCGGCCAGGATTTTGAGAATCGCAACGTCACCCTTGCTGAGCTTCCTGCTCGGGCTGGAGATTGCTGCTCTGCCGTCGGTCACCAGGAGCGGGCCTGCGGAAAGCGCCGCTCCAGTGAGCCCGAGGCCCTTCAGAAAGGAACGGCGTTTGACCAAGCCCTGCCGATCGAGTTCAACGCTTTTCCCGGTCGAGGAAGCTGTGGCTTCCGGGGATGGAGTTTCAGATGCAACCTTGGATGGGAGGTTTTCTGCTTTCATATTTTTGTTCCAACTCCTTTTGCTTATGGTTTGGTCGAGCAATATGTGAAACTCCGGCTGTCGAGCGATATTCCCTAACTCCAAAAATATTTCTTCTGACCTTCACCCGGCACTTCCAACGCCGAACCGGGCGGATCAGTTTCCGAGCGCACACCGACTGTCCCGCCCATAGAGGAATTTCCTGGTGCCAGCCAGAATTCATCTTCGAATGCACAATAAAACGCGACAACGAGCAAGACGGCCAGCCCCATGAATCCGTAAATAGTCAATTCCAGCATTCTTCCCTTCCCTTCCCGATCCGTGCCGCGCCCTGGTACTAGCGGAACGACGCTACGTACCATGCGCAATACGTTCCCAAACCACTGAGAAGAACAATCACCCAAAGCACAAGTTCCGTGCGCATCCACCACTTCCAATGTTTGAACCGCAGCCCCGGTGGGAGGACATTCGTGCCAGCCACAATGACGATATACAGTCCTAGAAACTCCGCCGTTGTCCCCAGGACCGCGTGAATGACGGCAACCTCGTAATACCACTTGTGAAACACCTTGGACATTGCAGGTTTCACTTGTTGCTGGAACGATGGCCACATCACCAGTCCGATCATCAACAAATTCAGGAGAAGCACCGTTGTCTGGCAAAAACCGTGAGCTCTGAACCGTTTGTGTTTCGCGAGAAGCGCTCCCCCGATGAGCGCTAATCCCATCATGAGCTGCACGACGAGGTTGAGATCCGCCATGAACGGGGCGCCGGTGCCGAGAAAACCCTTCATTGAAAAAAGTGACCCCACAAGTGTTCCACTCCATCCACAGATCCATAGTCCTTAGTAGCCTGCAAACTTTTCCGTCCCCATATCGTTTTATCGACGCCCACTGCGGAGTGCGCTCTGAATGCCGCTGCGGTTCTCGATAGACAATCGCACTTCGCCTTCATCGGGAACGGTCACGTACATCACGTGCTTTCTCAGATTGACCTGGATTGGGCGATTGGCTGCGAAGACTGATGGCGGAAATTCGAGAGCGGAATCATAACTTGTTCGGTAGATGGTAGAACCCACCCGTGCTGCTATGTCATAGTGGTAAATCTCCGATTGCAGTGGGAAATCTGACGAGTTCGTACCGGCGTAGTTGGAATTGTATTGAGTCTCGTGACTCTCGACACTGATCACAGTCGCTGTTTGATCTACGGTTTTCGTGGCTGCGTGCATACTTTCTAAAAGCACGCCTGACACGAGCACCAATAGCATGAAATTTGTCTTCATATTTCCTCCAGAGCCCGTCAATAGTTTTCGCTGTTCGGGCGCTCACAACAGGTAACTGGCGAGAGGGTGCTTTATTCCGCCCGAAATTATCTGTTTTCTGATGGAATAAAAACCCGACCCGCCGGTTTAGTCCTGTGTGGATGTTGGAGTTGGCCTTCAATTCGATTCGTTCGAAGAACTGGCGATGCCGCTCTTCGATCAGTTGTGCAACCTTGCCCAGTGGTTCACACAGAATCGCGAAGAAGACGGAGATTTGGTTCAGGAAACCTACGCTATGGCTTTAAAGGGATTCCCGCCTTTCCACTCAGGGACTAGGAGGACGGACCTGAACAGACAGTGGCAGAGCTGGTCTAGTTGGTCTTCCCGGGCGCCAAGAACATCCTGCCCTACAACCTTGAAGGCATTCGGATCTGATACGCGATGCCGGAGCTTCGCAAGAAACAATGAGCGGTCCCCGGGAGTGTTTTCCTCGAAGGATGACTTCAGGAGCTCTCAGGTACGGATTTGGAGACGATAGTAGCCAGGGTTTTTCGGATACTGGTCTAGGATGCCAGCCTCGCTGCCATTGCGGCCTGATTGGCGAACCGGGTTGGATATACAATTTGTGATCGATGGGGCAGGTTCTGCATCGAGGACTTGACTCGTATTCTGCTGAGCTTCGATCCAGTCATGGCCGCGCTCTCAATTCAGCTATCGCCGATTCTACAGACGATTTCGTGTTGCAGAACATGGTCAACCCACAGGGGTATAATCTGTGGCCATGCTAAATGACGGGTTCATGTTTGTGGATTGCAGCGGCCGGTTACGCTCTCTGCCTTCGCTGAGGACGGGTCGATGACGACACCTCAGGCACAGCTTTGGAAAGGCACTCCGTTCAGCATCGAACGCAAAGCGGGCAAAGCATCAGGCACCGTAATCTTCCGTCTCTGCGGACCATTCACTGCGCGCGACATGTACGGGTCTCTGACGCCCGTCGGCCTGCGAAATATGCTCGATTTCCAATCGATTCCGGGCGAAGAGCCGCCGGCGGTGAACATTCTCGACTTGACCGAAGTTCCGTATATGGATTCTGCCGGCTTGGGAATAGTGGTGGGACACTATGTAAGCTGCCAGCGCAAGGGCATCAGGTTGATTGCTGCCGGAGTGGGCCCGCGCCTCCGGGAACTGTTAAAAATGACAAAACTGGATACCACCATTCCCATGACTGCCACAGTTGACGAAGCGGACATCCACTGAAACCCCTCCCACGCTTTCGCAAGAAAATTCGTACTCGTCAGCCCCACGGGTTCGAAGGGTCGCAATCGAGTTGAAATTCGCCGAAATGGCAGCAAGGGCTGGTCATGGGGCAGGCGGCAGGCCAATTTTTTTTACCAGGGTCTGGTAGCGCGGTTCGGAATGAAGATCGTCGAAATTCGGCTCGTTCTGAAGAAAGATGAGATCGGGCGAATGTTCGCGGTAAGCGTCCTCTAGAAACTTCAAGGTCTGTTCTTTGTCCCCTAGAAACGCGTACGCCGACGCAATGTCGAAGGCTGAGACGTATCCTTTGCGAGCGCGGGCTTTGATGTCATCGACGCCCCAGCGTTCGGCGCCCTTCTCGCCGTCGCGCTCGAAAGCTCGATGAACGGCGGCCGCTTTTTCCGGACTGCCGCTCAATTTCAGACCTTGCTCCAATTCCTGCTCCGATTCCTTCCACATGCCCTTCAGCCAGTAGCAGTTGGACAGAAGGAAGCGGGTGAAGACGTCGGTGGGGCGTGCCTGGGCCCGCATGCGAAGCTCGGCGATGGCATTATCGAACTGGCGCAAATGGAAGTAGGCGTAGCCGAGTGCCCAGGGACGAACGAAAGGCTCGAGTTCCATGTATCGCTTTTGTTCCCGTATGGACTCGTCGGCTTGGTTCATCGCGGTCAGAACGTGCTCACGAATCACGTGGCCGTCGGGGTAGTTCGGGTCCAGAGTCACGGCCCGGTCCGCCTCGGCCAGGGCGTGTTGCAAGTCCCAGCCGTAAAAGAAATACCAGGCGGCGAGCGAAACGTGAGCTTCCGGAAGTGAATCGTCCAATTGCACGGCTTTGCGGGCGGCGGCCTCATTCCGCGCCATGACTTCCTTCGCGGGAGCGAAGCCGTCGATGGCTCGAATTCCGTACGCATCGGCCAAACCGCTCCAAGCGAGCGCGTAATCCGGCTGAAGGGCGATCGCCTTCTCGAAGTAGGAGAGGCTGTCCTGATCGTTTTGGCCGTTCCAGATGTAGCGCCCCCGCAGGTAAGCATCGTGGGCCTCGGGATTGATATAGCGCTGCGTCGGTGCCGGCGAGGTCGCAACTTTCACTTCTTTGGCCACGGTCTGGGAAAGTTCTTCCGGAAGCGAGTAGGCCTGGTTCAGATCGCGGTCGTAGCTTTCGGCCCAGACGTGAGAATCGGTCGGAGCATAGATTAACTGCACGGTCATATGGACGCGATTGGCGGAGCGTTCGATCGAGCCTTCGAGGATGCCGTCGACCCCGAGTTCTCGGGCTATATCGCGAACCGGACGGCCGACGCCTTTGTACCGCATGGCCGAGGTGCGGGAGACAATTCGCAGGGACCGGTTCTTGGCCAGAGCCGTGATGAGTTCGTCGGTCATGCCGTCGGCGAAATACTCCTGCGCGGGATCGCCGGAGAGATTGGCTAGCGGAATCACAGCGATGGAGTTGATTTGGGCGGCTTGATTCGTTCGAAAGATACGACCGCGCAAAATGAAGATTAGCCCGGCTGAGGTGATGAGGCAAAGGGCAACGGCGGCGATTGCTCGTTTGGTCCGGGACGGGGTGATTTCGGCTGTGGCCACATCTCTTGCTTCGGCACTGCGTCGCGATACTTCCGCGCCGCCGAAAAGCCGGGGCGCTTCCCCCGGCCCGGCTGCCACCGCTGCCGCAGGAGGCGGGTGGCCGTTTTTCTCCGTTGTGAATCGATAGCCTTTGCCCGATACCGTGTGGACGAAGCGGGGGTTGTGCGGGTCGTCTTTCAAGGCCTGGCGGACTTTGCGGATGGCGGTGTTGATGCCGTGTTCGGTATCGACGAACACATCCTTGCCCCAGAGACGGTCGACGATTTCCTGGCGGGTGACGACGCTACCTTGGCGCTCCAGAAGAAGGATCAGCAGCTCCATGGGGATGCGCTCGAGGGAAATGCGCTCGCTTTTCTGGGCGCGTCTCTGGCGGCGCAACTCGAAGTTGGCGCAATCGAGCTGGAATTCGGCGAAATTGTACTGCGACTCAGACATACCGCCCAAAACTGAGGCACAAAACTATAGCATTGCCGGGCGCCGCGTGGGTAAGGGTTTTTGGCCTCAATTGGTTAGGGCTTCAGGTTTCTTCACCCAATCTTTACCTCGCCGTCCTTGCGATTTTTGGGCATCCGGGACAGGATGCGGCCCGGAGTTCGAAGAAATTCCCTTCGAGCGGACTCTTCAAACTAAAAGTACAAGGAGACGATTTATGAGAATAATTTCCAAGATGTTCCGAGCCGGTCTGGGCCTGGTTTTGATGGGAGCCTTCTGGACCGCGATAGCCGCCGCCCAGTGTGGCACTGCGACGGCGAAGCTTCATAGGCAGGCCTGGCGGGTGGGCGATCCGACGGCGCTTCTGACGCAAGCTGCCGACACGGTAGAGCCAATCGTGGGGATGTGGCACGTGATGTTCACTGCCGAAGGCAACAGTGGAGGACCACCGGATGGAACTCCAATCGACAATGCCATTACCGTCTGGCATGGCGATGGCACGGAGATCATGAATTCGGGGCGGCCGCCTCAGGATGGGGATTTCTGCATGGGCGTTTGGAAGAAAGTCGCGCCGAACAAATACAGAGTAAATCACTTCGCCTGGGGTGGCAACGATACCACCAATGCGCCGACCGGGATTGGGAATCCAACCGGGCCGACCCGGATCATCGAAGCGATTACTTTGTCGGCGGACGGAAACTCTTTGAGCGGCACATTTTCGCTGAGAGCCACCGATCCGGCAGGGAGGGAGACTGCCTTGATCAAGGGTACGATGACGGGGACTCGCATCACCATGGAAACCACGATCCCGGAATTGCTCTAAGGGAGAGTCCGGTTCGCGGCTTTGCGGACGAGCGGACGAGGGGGGACGCTTCGACGCCAAAGGGTTTTCGCTTCGGCGAAAACCATTTTTTCGTCAGGGTGGTTCGTGGGCCGGGGCGGGGCGCCGCTGAGCCAACATCTTCGTGGCGTCGCGACCGGGTTCCTTAAAGCCGACATGGCTGAATCGCGCCCCCTTGGATCATCCGCAACAATGTCTTCCACAGCAGCGCGGCGCGCCGTTCTCCCCCAGCCGCCTCACGGATTGCTGCAGAAAAACAAGATGAGCCATCTGGGCGATTCCGCCATATATCACTCACAAGCAACCTGCGCAACATTCCGCTGTCTGGCGTGTTCTTAACGGATACAGTTGGCGACGGTTCACCGATGAGAGCGTCTTCGGACTGTCCGCTTACAGAGAAATCCGATTGCAGGAGTTTGTTATGCCTTTCCGCTCGCTTGCCTCAGTTGCCTTACTTGCAGGCTATATTCAGTTCTTTTCCGGAGTTGGCCTCGGCCAGACTTTGAATCCAGTCTGCCAACCCACAGTGACCGGGCCAATCGTCGTTGCCTCACCGACGCAGCGTCTTGAAGCCGGCCAAAGGGCACAACCGCCACTCACGGATATCTTCGCATGGCCCGACACGCCCATAGGCATCATCAAGACCCCGGACGGTTACGAATTCTTTGCCAGCGATGGTGGAGCTCACGATAGACAGATGTGGCACGGTCATTGGGTCGGCAACAACAAGTCCGGATCGGTGGTCACTACGTCGGGAACGCTCGATAACCCGCTCGGCGTGGGCGATCCCCTGGACACTAGCGTTTCCCCGAATGCCGATCTTGCAGCAAACCCCACCTACCCCAGCTATGGCTACATGGGCGGAGGGCCTGTCTATCAAGTTCCCGCCGGCCTGACCGGGGCGGGCAACCTGCTGGCGACCTATCATGCTGAACTTCCGAACGATGCTCTCTACGCGGCACTGGGGCTGGCTGCGTCTTCGGATAACGGGCTGCACTGGACGGATCTCGGCGAGATCATTCGTTTGAACCAGGCCTACGCAGTCGGACTAGACGGCTTCGAGATCGGTGATGGTCCGCTCGTGCTCTCGCCAGACGACAAGTATTTCTATTTGTATTTTCCGGATTGGATGGCCAACGGTACGCCGCACACTACAAACCGCGCTGGAGTCTCTACTGTCACCAACGTCTCCGTGGCACGCGCATTGGCCGCCTCCGTGCTCGAGGCCGCGTTTGGAACTGGGAAACCGCACGCGGTCGCCTTTGAGAAGTTCTATAAAGGCGGATGGCATCTGCAACCGGGGTTGGGCGGAGCTTCCACGGACCTCAATCCAAAGTCACAATACTTGGGCTATCTCGATATCCACTATAACAATGCGCTGAAGCGCTACGTGATGATCATCTCAAACGACACGACCTTTGCCTACGCCGAATCTGTTGACGCCCTTCACTGGACCTTGCCCATATCCTTGGGCGACTTCGGCCCAATTGCTGCCTATCCCACCGCCGTAGGGTTAGGCGACGATCCCCATGTACTGGAGAGGAAATTCTTCGTTTACTTTACGCATTTGCCGACCGATGGCACTGGGTGGCAAGCAGGATCGCTGCAACGGCTAACGCTCACCTGCCCATGAATTGGGGCATAAGTTCCGACTCAATTTGGAGATTTGTTCCACCGGCATGCGCCTAGGTTAGCGAGAATGCCTCACTTGGAGCAATCAAACTTTAGGCTGACTGAGCCGGACTTTTGGAGATTGGATCCTACTATCGATAATCCTGCGAGGGAAACCTGGCTCAGCAGTTGGCAGTGAAAGACGGACCTGCTGGAAACGTCAGCCGATCTTGCTGCAGGAAATCAACACTGAGTTCACTCTTCCCTCTGGCGTGTTTTCAGAGATAAATGCCAGCTTCCAGAAGTGACGGGGACGATGGGACTTGAACCCGCGGCCTCCGCCGTAACAGCGGGCGGGTTTGAAGTACTTTCAACGACAACGGCAAGAGCCGCTGTCCTGCGAGGGGAGCGAGGTCGGGCGGGCGGAGCTGCCCCAGGAAGCCCCGGCCAGCGCTCGGCAACTGCAGCGCCTTGTCAGGCCGCATAGAGCGCACTGATCGTAACGTAATATCCGTCCGGATCTCGTAGCGAGAACTCCTTGGTTTGCGTGTTCGGATTCACGTGTGGCTCCTGTTCGAGCCGAGTGACGAGAGAGCGTGCCCTTTGAAGCACCAGGTCGAAATCATCGACCCGGAAGAACAGCAGGAGCCCGTTGCCGGGTGCCCCGGGTTCGGGGCTCATCAATGAGGGATGCTCGTGGGCGCCCCACACGTGAAGGCAGAGCAAAACAGTTCCATCTGAATCGAGGATTTGCCCAAAGTAGTTATGGGCAGGAAGGGTAGCCGGCTGACCGAACAGCGCCTGGTACCATTTGAAACTGCCCGGCACGTCGCCTACCCCTATGATCGTCCACGTGCGCTTCATCAGGCACCCCTCTACGTACTCATTCTTGTTTAGCCGACCTGGATACAACCGGTCATCCCAGAACTTGCCGTACTGTTTGATGCCGACAGGTGGGTCAGGCTAAACCTGCCATCGCCTAGAAATAGATCCTCTCAGACCGGCGAATCGACGGGAAAAAGAAAGTTACGCCCAGGCTACGAATTGTCAGCGATTTGCGGGTCACGCGTAAATCAGCATCACGGTCAACGATCTTCCGTCAGTCTATCGCCGCGTACTCCATTCTCTCGGTCTCAATCGCTGCAGCAGCAAAGAGCTGCCCAATTTCAGAGGGCGCCACTTGCTCCTGCAAACTACATCTCAGCCGCTCAGCCTCAGACTGACCGGCACGCCGCACGCCCCGTGAATCCCGTGGGATTGCCTCGCAAGCTTGTTTTCCTCTTGTATATGAGCCGAAGCTTCACGCTCGGGATTGTCTCTGCTTGCTAGATCGGTATGGTTTGGGACAAGCTCGCGATATGTCCTCGGACGACTTCGGCGGCCGCTTCTAGCGCGCTCCGCTCTGAACGATTGAGCGCAACCGGCAGTACGCGCGCGATCCCGTGCCGATCGACGATGCTGGGGAGAGATAGCGATACTTCACCCAATTGCAAGGATTCGGCCACCCGGCTCGAAACGGTCAGAATTGCACGTTCATCGTGCAGAATGGCGCGAGTGATACGAACCAGCGCGGCTCCAATTCCGTAATACGTAGCGCCCTTCGCCTCGATAATGTCGGCTCCTGCTGTTCGCGTTTTGCTCGCAATCCCGGCGAATGAACTCTCTTCATGCGGTAGCCTCAGTTCTTTGGAGAATTCAGCGAGAGGTAATCCCGCCACTCGAGCCGATGACAGGACAGGAATCTGGCTGTCACCATGTTCTCCGATGACGTATGCGTGAACGTTGGCGGAGGCAATCCCGTAGTGCTCCGCAAGTCGGCGGCGAAAGCGTGAGGTGTCGAGAGATGTTCCCGAGCCAATCACTCGACCAGCGGGAAGTCCGGACCACCTCCATGTCGCAAATGTCAGAACATCGACTGGATTCGACGCAATCAGCAGGATGCCGCGCGGATTCTGCAGACAAATGTCATTGACCAGGCCGTGCAGTATGGCTCCCGTGTCGCGCAGCCCTTCCATTCGCGACTTCTGACCCGACTGGCTGACTCCTGCGGTGATGATGGTTACGTCCGCCGAGCAGCAGTCCGAAAAATCACCGACAAAAATACGAGTGGTATGGGAGAACACTTCAGCATCACGTAAATCGTTTACGTGCCCCTCGACACGGCGCGAATCTCGATCGATGAGTACAATTTCAGCCGCCATTCCCGACATCATCAGTGCATATGCGGTTGTGGAACCCACAAGCCCGGCACCTACGATCGCGACACGAGCGACTCTGGGTTCGAGTGATGGATGTGTCGGAACATGTTGCACAGGGGACTCAATCTCAGGAAGCCGCACAGATTCAATATTGCCCTCGCGCCGTCTACCAAGCCTCGTCCGGCGAGTTGTAAGTTCTTCCCGGTACAGGAGGCAGAGAGCCTTTGCAATCAAGCGCCTTGGTGGCGACGGAATTGCGAGAAGTTTCCGCTTGGGCCCCCTTGTAGAGTCCGAGCTACTTTGAGATCGCACGAGCTGCACTCTCAATTACATCGGCAACTTCGTGGGGATGCGAGACGTAGACCGCGTGGCTCGCGCCTGCGACTTCGACTTTGTGACTGTTGGCTCGCGTGGCATACCAGCGCTCGAGTTCGGGGTTGATGGTTCTGTCCTTCGTCGCTACTACCATCCAGCTCTGTTTGGTTCTCCAGGCAGCCTTGGTGATGACTGCTTTGAAGTTGTCAGCAAGGTTAAATACCTGTGATCG
>Ga0193726_1001410_pt1 | contig 19053 bp, 14 predicted proteins | sample H2c1metaG_FD_144928 | JGI IMG/M metagenome (GOLD analysis project Ga0193726, IMG submission 144928) | Soil microbial communities from a riparian zone of the East river system, Colorado, United States - H2c1 | ecosystem: Environmental > Terrestrial > Soil > Riparian zone | place: USA: East River... | reverse complement strand
ACACCGATGGGGTGCCCTCGGGTCCCGTGGATGAATGGGGCAGCGATCCCTTCCAGCCGGTGATCAAGGACGGCGTGCTGTATGGACGCGGCGCAGCCGACATGAAAAGCGGACTCGCCGCGATGATCACGGCCTGCGAAGAATTCGTCGGCCGCCATCCACGGCATCGCGGCAGCATCGCCTTCTTGATCACCAGCGATGAGGAAGGCCCGTCGGTCGACGGCACCCGCCGCGTGGTCGAGGTGCTGCGCGAGCGCCATGAGAGCATCGACTGGTGTCTGGTCGGCGAGCCCTCGAGCGAGACGATGCTCGGCGATACCATCAAGATCGGGCGGCGCGGTTCTTTGAGCGGGCGGCTCACGGTGCATGGCGTGCAAGGACACATCGCCTATCCGCAATTCGCGGACAACCCCGTGCATGCCGTGGCGCCGGCGCTGGCCGAACTCGCGGCGCGCACCTGGGATCACGGCAACGCGCATTTTCAGCCCACCACGTTTCAGGTCTCGAATATTTCCGCCGGCACCGGCGCGCCCAATGTGATCCCCGGGGAACTGAAGGCGCGCTTCAACCTGCGCTTCTCCACCGAACAGACGGTCGACAGCTTGAAGACCGTGGTCGAGGAACTGCTGCGGCGCCACCACGTCAAGTATTCGCTGGAATGGTTCGTCTCCGGCCAGCCCTTCCTGACGGTGCCCGGCGACCTGTCGCAGGCCGCGACCCGCGCCGTGCAGGAGCAATTGCAGATCACCCCGAAACTCTCCACCGGCGGCGGCACGTCGGACGGGCGCTTCATCGCCCCCATGGGCGCTCAGGTGATCGAGATCGGCGTGATCAACGAATCCATCCACAAAGTGAACGAGTGCGTGCGCGTGGCGGACATCGATCGGCTGCAGCGGATCTATGTGCGGATCTTGGAGCTGCTGCTCGCGCCCTAATATCGGCGCGGCTGCCGCCGGCTATCTCGCATTGCCGGACAGGCCGATCGAGTTGACCACTTTGTTCACGCCCGCGGTTTGGTGGGCGACGGATTCGGCCATTTGCCGTTGATAATCCGTTTCGACTAGGCCGTACAAATACACGACACCGTCCACTGTTTGCACCGTAAGCATATTGGGCGGTTCCAACTCAGCATGCTGTTGAAAGGTGGTTTGCACGGCGGCGGTGATGTCTGCATCACCCGGACAACCGCTGAACCCGCATTTCCGATACGCCGCGCAGCCGCCGAGCGCGGTGAACATCAGGAGAGCGGTCAGCAAGACAATGCCTGTGCGGCTACCGGACCACCCAGTGGTTTTCATTGTCGCTCCTGCATATTGCGGCCCGAGAATCAGACCTGAATCTGCCGCTTAAGTTTCCTTGCCGAACGCAACGGGCGACAGGCTCCAGGCCACGATGACTCGGGTCCCCTCGTTGGGCCCGCTGTCGACGGTAAGCCGGGCGCCGATCAAGTCGGCCTGCTCGCGCAGGCCCAACAAGCCGTAGTGCCCCGGGATTGCGGCGCGCGGATCAAAGCCGACGCCGTTGTCCTCGATCCGCAATTGCAATGCAGCCTCGCCGATCGATTGCAGCGAGACGCTGAGGCGCGTGGCTCGGGCATGCCGCTCCACATTGCGCAGCGCCTCTTGCGCCATGCGCAGAATGGTTTCGGCGCGCTCATCGCCGAAACCGGCGGCCGCGGCTTCCGCGGTGAACTCGCCGACGAGGCCGGTGCGATCGATGAAACGGCTGTATTCGTTGGACAGCGCGGGCCCGAGTCCGGTCTCGCGCACCGCGTTGACGCGCATCTGCGTGATGGCGCTGCGCGCCTCCTTGAGTCCGGCATGCGCCACTTCTTCGGCGCGCGCGAGTTCGGCCGGGAGCGAGCCGGGATCGCGGCTGTGCAGTTTTCGCAGAAAGCGGATTTCACTCAGCATGGCCATCATCGAGTGGGCGAGGGTATCGTGCAGGTCGCGGGCAATAGTCAGGCGTTCGCGCACGATGGCCGCGTAGCGCGATTCTTCGGCGAGCCGCTCCACTTCGCGCGTGCGCACCGCCACGCGCCGTTCCAGCTCGCCGCTCAGGGCCTTGAGTTCGGCGCGTTCCTGCTGCAGATCGCCGTGAACTTTCGCGAACGCACCCGCGAGGCGCGCCACTTCATCCTGTCCCGGCGGTATCTCGATGCGGGCGCCCTCATCGAGTCCCGCGGCCGCGACCGAGTGCGTCAGACGCTTGAGCCGCCGGGTCAACTGCAGCGCTCCGATGGCGCCGAGCAGCGCCGTGGCGGCGCCCAAGCCCAGTGACACCCAGAGTATTTGCAGCTCCAGTGCGTCCGCTCGCTGATACGCCCGTTCATTGGGTTCGCAAAGCTGCGCCTGCCAACCCAGGGCCGACACGCCGCCGCCCGCAGTCAGGGGCGAGCGGGAGACCAGCACCTTGCGCCCGTCCGGCAGGCGCTCGAAGCGTGGCGCTCCCTGCTGGGCGCTGCCCGCGTCCGCCACGGCGATGCCGCTCCAAGGCTTGCCCTGCGAGTCGGGTGGCCCGATGAGCACCGTTCCTAAACGATCGAGAACAAACACCTGGGTGACGCCGTGCGGATCGAATTCGTCCGTCAGACGCAACGGCAGACCGGGCGGCCGGCGCGGGCCGATATGCGCGGCGATGACGCCCATGGTTCGCCCCGCGTCATCTTGAATCGGCGCCGACATATCGCCGAGCGCCCGCGCCTCGCCGATGCTGCCGAGCCACGGACCCTGCAGGCCGGCGGTGAACCAGCGGCTGGAGGCGGCGCTGCCGCTCGGGTGCGGCAGGCCGCCGGAGTTCGCAGCATCGCCGCGAGAGTCCACGACGTTGCCGCGGGAATCGGCGATCGCCAGCCAGTCGAGCTCCGGATAGGCCGACGTCAATTCCTCGAACATGGCGCGGAGGTCTTGGCCGCCGCCGGCCGGATCGGCGGCGGTGCGCAACAGCGATCGGGCCGCCCGCAGTGCATCGAGCCGCGATGCCAGCGCCGCCCCCAGGTCGGAACTCAACTGGTCGGTCTCGAGCGCCAGCCGGCGCACGTGCTGTTCGATCACGTTGTCGCGCGCGATCCGCCCGACCCACACGGCCGCCGCGACCGAAAACGTCAGCGCCAGCCCGATAATCAGCCACATGGCGGCGGCCGCCAGACTGCGCCGGGGATCGATGTCGAACCCTGGAGGCGGCGGCGCGGGGTGGGGCGGGGCGGGAGTCATGGTTGTCAACAAGATGACGAAAGTCACTTCCAAACGACGCGGTGCGGGTCGCATCATTGTGCCCGAAGGATGCCAAAGAGGTGGACCATGAACGAGCAAAATGCCCCGCCGGGCGCCGGTCCCCCGGTCATCCGAATCGTCGTGGCCGAGGATCAGGCCGTGGTGCGGCGGGGGGCGGTGCTGCTTCTGTCGATGGAGCCGGACATGGAGGTCGTTGGCCAGGCATGCAACGGCGTCGAGGCCGTGGAGCTGGCGCGTCTGCTGCACCCGGACGTGGTTTTGATGGATTTGCACATGCCGCTGAAGGGCGGCGTGGCTGCCACCCGCGAAATCACCCGGGCGCTTCCGGGCACGCAGGTGCTGGTGCTCACCACGCTTGACGATGACGAAACCGTGTTCGAGGCCGTGCGCGCCGGCGCGCATGCCTACCTGCTGAAGGATGCGGCCGAAGACGAATTGCTGGAGACCATTCGCGCCCTGCGCCGCGGCGAGTCGCGCCTGACTCCGCAGATCGCGCGCAAGGTCATGGATCAATTCAGCCGCCTCGCGCAAGCCCGCGGCGCCGAACCACTGGCCATGTCAGGGTCCTCCGGCCGTGAAGCGGAAGACGCTCCCTCGCTGCCGGACGCGGCATACGCCGCCGAAGCGCTCAACGACAAGGAACAGAAGATTCTCGAACTCATCGCCGAGGGCCGCAGCAACCGACAGATTGCGCAGACGCTGTACCTAGCCGAAGGCACAATCAAGAACTACGTCAGCCGGATCATGGAAAAGCTGCACGCCAACACGCGCACGGAGCTGGCGATCATGTCGAGAAGGCAGAGGCGCTCCGAATGACGAAGTGACCAAAGTCACTGGCAAGATGTGACTTTAGTCACGCTCATTCATGACTTTTGACTCCTGACCTTGCCTCGCCGCTCGGCTAAGTTGGCTGCATGTCACTCGTCGAAGCCGCGCTGAAACGCCCGTACACAGTCGTCGCCATGTTGATTCTGATTTCGCTGATGGGAATCGGCGCCGCGCTGCGCATGCCCGTCGACATCTTTCCGGAAATCGACATTCCGGTGGTGGCGGTGGTGTGGACTTACAACGGGATGAGCGCGCGGGACATGCAGAACCGCATCCTCACCCTGCATGAGCGGCAGCTCGCCTCGCTGGTGGACGACATCTCGCGCATCGAGGCCGTGAGCTACCAGGGCGTCGGCGTCGAGAAAATTTATCTGCATGAGGGAGCCGATGTGACGCGGGCGATCTCGCAGCTCGCCAGCAGCGCGCTGGTGGTGCTCAAGTACATGCCGCCCAACATCACGCCGCCCTTGGTGCTGCGCTACGGCGCCACGGACGTGCCCATCATTCAATTGAGCCTGTCCAGCAAGTCCCTGCCCGACACCAAGCTCAATGACCTGGGACAGAACATCATCCGGCCCGCCCTGGCCGTGGTCCACGGCGCCGAGGTTCCCTATCCCTACGGCGGTAAACCGCGCGTCATCATGGCGGATCTGGACTCGCAGGCGCTGCAGGCCCGCGGCCTGTCCGCCTCCGACGTGAGCGCCGCGCTGCAGCGCCAGAACGTGATCCTGCCGGCAGGCGACGTGAAAATCGGCGACAAGGACTACAGCGTCGCCATGAACAATTCGCCGGACATCATCGAGTCCATCAACTCATTCCCCATCCGCGAGGCGCAAGGCCAGACCGTCTTCATGCGCGATGTCGCGCATGTTCACGACGGCTTCCAGGTGCAGACCAATTCGGTCTCGGTGAACGGCACGCCAGGCGCCCTGATGGTGATCCGCAAAACCGGCGGGGTCTCGACCCTCGCGGTGATCAGCGGGGTGCGGGCGGCGCTGACCGACATCCAGAAAGTACTACCCAAGAGCGTGCAGATCAAAGCCCTGTTCGATCAATCGATATTCGTCAAGGCCGCGCTCAACAGCGTGGCGGTCAGCGCCTTCATGGCCGCGGGATTGACGGCGCTGGTGATCATCCTGTTTCTCGGCAATGTGCGCCTGTCGGTGATCATCCTCGCGGCCATACCGCTGTCCATCATCACCGCCGTGCTGATCATGAATCTGGCGGGGCAGACCCTCAACATCATGACCTTGGGCGGGTTCGCCCTGGCCATCGGCATTCTGGTCGACAACGGCACCGTGGTGATCGAGAACATCGAGCGCCACGTCGCCATGAACGAGCCTCTGCACCAGGCCATCGTGGTCGGCGCCAGTGAAGTGGCCATCCCGACGCTCTTATCGACGTTGTGCATCTGCATCGTGTTCGTGCCGGTGTTCCTGCTGCAGGGCACGGCGAAGTATCTGTTCTCGCCGCTGTCCCTGTCGGTGATTGTGTCGCTGCTCGCGAGCCTGGCGCTGTCCTTCACCATGGTGCCGGTGCTGTTCAACTTTCTGATGGCAAAGTCGGTGCATGCCTTCGAGGCGGAGGCCGTGCACCGCCCGCTGGGCCGGCCCCCGGCATCGGGCAACCGTCTGGTGCAATTCCAGGCCGCCTTCGAACGCGGCTTCGAGACCTTTCGCGAGCACTACCGCAATGTACTGGCATGGACCTTGTCGCAGGCACGCGTGACCGTGACGGCTTTCGCCGCGCTGATCGTGGTGTCGGCGCTGCTGTTTCCGCTGCTCGGCCGGGATTTCTTTCCGCAGGTGGACGCCGGGCAAATGCGCCTGCACGTGCGCGCGCCGGCCGGCACCCGGCTGGAGCAGACGCAGCGCGACTTCGCCGAGGTGGAAGCGCAGATCCGCCACCTCATCGGCAACGACCAGATCAGCGTGATGTTGGACAACATCGGGCTGCCGTACAGCGGCATCAACATCGCCTTGAGCGATTCGGCCACCGTGGGCCCCATGGACGGCGAGATTTTGATCTCGCTGAACGACAAGCATCGGCCCACCGCGCAAATCATCGCCCAATTGCGGCGCGAACTGCCGGCACGGTTCGCGCAGCTGCAGTTCTTCTTCCAGCCCGCCGACATCGTCGACCAGGTGCTGAATTTCGGACAGCCGGCGCCGGTCGACGTGCGGATTTCAGGACAGGATGCCGGCGCGTCCTTCGAACTCGCTTCGCAGATCGCCCGCGCGCTCACGCGGGTTCCGGGAGTCGTGGATTCGCATGTGTTTCAAGTGCCGGATGCTCCGGCACTGACCATCGACACGGACCGCGCGCTCGCCGGCGAGGAGGGCATCACCCAGCAGGAGGCGGCCAACAATGTGCTGGTGGCCACCAATTCGAGCGCACAGTCCGCCCCGAATTTCTGGATCGACCCGCGCAACAGCGTGAGCTACCCGCTGGTCGCGCAAATCCCGGCGTACCGCATCGGATCCTCGCAGGATCTCAAGACCATGCCGGTCGCCGCGGGCGGCGGCCCGGGCCAGCTGCTCTCGAACATGGCGGCCTTTGGCCGCGGCACCGTGCCCATGGTGACATCGCAGCTCAACATCCGGCCGGTGTTCGACGTGCACGCCGATGTGCAAGGCCGGGATCTGCATTCGGCGGCGCGCGACATCGAGGCGGTGTTGGCCGCGCACCGCCCGGACCCATCGCGCGCCATGTCGGTGACCTTGAGCGGCCAGGTCGAAACCATGGGTGAGAGCTATACCGGACTGTTCACCGGCATCGCCGCCGCCATCGTGCTGGTGTATTTGTTCCTGGTGATGAATTTCCAGAGCTGGGTCGATCCCTTGATCGTGCTCATGGCCGTGCCCTTTGCGCTCGGCGGCGTGCTGTGGATGTTGTTTCTGTCGCGCACCCCGATGAGTGTCCCCGCGCTCATGGGAACGCTGATGTGCATCGGGCTCACCACCGCGAACAGCATTCTGGTGGTGACCTTCGCCAATCAGCGCATGGCGGAGGGCGATGATCCGCTGCGCGCCGCGGCGACAGCCGGCTACACCCGGTTGCGCCCGGTGCTGATGACCGCCGGCGCGATGATTCTCGGCATGGTCCCCATGGCACTAGGCATCGGCGAGGGCGGCGAGCAAAACGCGCCGCTCGGCCGGGCGGTCATCGGCGGCCTGCTGTTCGCGACCTTCGCCACCCTGATTTTCGTGCCGACCACGTACCGGCTGCTGCGCCGCCGGCCGGCGGCCATTGCTCAATCGGACGCCCTAGGGAATGCCAATGCAACCGCCTGATCCAACTCCCGCCGCCGGCGAGAAAGTGCCCGACGATACGTCGAGAACCGAGCAGGGCATGGTGTCGACCGAGTTCCATGCCGACACGGGCCGGCGCGTGCAGCGCGGCGCCGTCATCGCTGCGGGCTGCCTGGTGGGGGCATTCATCGTTATCTGGGTGTTCCGCTACGTCGATGGCCGGGCGGTTGCCAGGGCCGCCGAGAACGCCTATTCCGCCCCGCCGCCCGTGGACGTGGTCATCGCGCGGGCAGCGTCGGTGGGACCACGATCTATTCGCGCGTGAACGGCTACGTCGCCAAGTGGTCGGTCGACATCGGTGACCACGTCAAGAAGGGCCAGGTGCTCGCGACCATCGAGACGCCCGAGTTGGATGCGGAATTGAACGCCGCCAAGGCGCAGCTGCGAGCCTCGAAAGCGCAGGTGTCCGTGCGCCGTGCCGAAGCCGAGTTCAGCAGGACCACCAACGAACGCTGGCGCGATTCGCCCAAGGGCGTGGTTTCCGACCAAGAGCGCGAGTCCAAGAAGGCGGATTTTGCAAGCGCCCAGGCGCGCCTGTATGCGGCCGAAGCGCAGGTCGCCCTCGATGATTCGCGGGTCGAGCAATACGGCGTATTGGCGCAATTCAAGCAGGTGGTGGCGCCGTTCGACGGCACCATCACGGAGCGCAAGATAGACGTGGGCAACCTGGTCACCGCGGGCAGTGCCTCGACCACGACTCCCCTGTATCGCATGAGCCAGACCGATCCGCTGCGCGGGTTCGTCGGTTTTCCGCAGAGCGCCGCCGCTGAACTGACCACGGGAGTGCCTGCGGAAATCCGCCCGGCCGAGGGCGCCGGCAGCGTCGTTGCGGGCAAGATCGCGCGATCGGCGGAGTCGATCAGCGCGCAATCGCGCACCATGCGCGTCGAAGTCGACATCCCGAACTCCGGCCACGCGCTGGTGCCGGGAATGTATGTCAACGCGGCCTTTCGATTGCAGGCCAAGGGCCTGGTAGAGGTACCGGTGGCCGCCTTGGTCTTCAAAGCCAACGGCCCGCAGGTCGCCACCGTGGACGCCGGCGGCAACATCCAGTTCAAGAGCGTCGCCATTGCACGCGACAACGGCAGCCAGATCGAATTAGCCTCCGGCATTCAGCCGGGCGAGCGCCTGGTGCTCAACATCAGCAGTCAGATCGCCGCCGGACAACGGGTTGCCGCCGAGGATGGCGGCACGGCCGACCCATGAAGCAGCTGCGGCCGCTGCTGTTGGCGTTGATCGCGGCGCTCGCCGGCTGCGCGGTGGGACCTTCGTATCGCGAACCTAAGCCGGATACGCCGCCCGTCTATGACGCCTCGGCCCGAACCGCCGCCGCCGGGACGCCCACGGCAGTGCCGGCGCCGTCGGTGGAGCTGGCCGCATGGTGGAAAGCGCTCGATGATCCAGAGCTCGACTCCCTGGTCGAGCGGGCGCTCAAATCCAACCCCGACCTCGAGGTTGCGTTGACCCGCTTGCAGCAGGCTCGCACGTATGAAACCGTGATTCTCGGTCACGCTCTACCGGAAGTGGACGCGAGCGGCGCCGCGGCACGCGGTACCGGCACCGATTTGAGCCGCGGGCGGGCGGAGCAGGGCCTGGTGTCGGCGGACAACAGCGCCGGACTGCAGCACATCAACCTCATCGGCGGTTTCGACGCGGTTTGGGAACTGGACGTGTTCGGCAAGATTCGCCGCGAATTCGAAGCCGCTCATGACGACACGCAGGCTGCGGCGGCGGCGCGCAACGGCGTTCTCACCGCGGTGGTCGCCGACGTGGTGCGCGCCTACATCGACCTGCGCGGGGCGCAGATCCGCAGCGGCGTATTGCGCCAAGCTGTGGGCGTGCTGCGCGAATCGCAGCGCATCGTCACCATCCGCTACCAGCGCGGCATCACCAATGAACTCGACGTCGCGCTCGCCACCCGCGAGCTCGACACTCTCGAGGCGCAGCTCGAACCTGCGGAGGCGCAAGTCAACGCGGCGCGGTCGGCCGTGGCGACGCTGCTGGGCGAATATCCGGAAGATCTGGTCCGGGAACTCTCGGCACCCAATCTGATCCCGTCGATGCCCGGTCCAGTGTCGGCCGGGCTCCCCATCGACCTACTGAAACGCCGCCCGGATATCATGCAGGCGGAGCGCGAACTCGCCGGCGCGACCGCACGCATCGGCGTGGCGACCGCCAATCTCTTCCCGCAGGTCGCCGTGGTCGGGTCCATCGGCGCGCAAGCGCAGGGCTGGGGGAACGCTCACCTGGGCCAGCATATTTGGTCGTTCGGACCCGCGGCGGCCTGGCCGTTGCTGGATTTCGGCGCTCTGGATGCGCAAGTGGATATCGCCCAACTTGACGCCCATGCAAGATTGGTGCGCTATCGCCAGACGATCTTCAACGCGGTGCAAGAAGTCGACGACGCGCTCGATTCCTTTCGCGCCGAACAGGATCGGCTGAAGCATCTGGGCGAGGCGATGCTGGCCGGCCAGCGCGCCGTGGATTTGGCCAACGAACGCTATAACCGCGGCTTGACCGATTTTCTCAACGTGGTCGACGCCGAGCGCAAATTCTACGACCTACAAGAACAGTACGCCGCCGCCCAGGTGGCCCAGGGCGAGACCTTCGTGCAGCTTTACAAGAGCCTAGGCGGCGGCTGGGAAAACTATCAAGCGGTGCCCGCCATCCGGCGGCCGCAGCCGGCCATCATCGCGGCGTTTCGGCGGGTGCTGACGGGCTCGTCACCCTGAACGGCGACGTGCCACTGCGGGTGTCCGCCGGGGTGCTTGGACTAGCTTCACCCCCCCTCAAAGTGGCATTCTGGACATGTGTTGCAAAAATGATACATAAGACTGCTGGACGCTGCCCACACATGTGATATATATGCCCAAGCGTCCCTGATAGTTGGCTGAAATGCGGAATATTACATTCCGTCATATTACTGTAACAATACGTCGATTAAATCCAACAACCAAATCTGACGAGGGTCTAGCTGTGAGAAAGGCAAACATGATTTCAAATGCAAAGGATTCCGCAACGCAAGGAAAGCGCGGACTGAGTATTCTCAGCGCGGGTTTGCTCGTGGGCGTTATGTCGACTGTCGCGGGAGTCGCGGGAGCGCAAAGCGCGGCCGCACCGGCGGCCGCCCCCGATGAGAGCCTGACCTGGCACGGCATCACCTTGTACGGCATCGTCGATATCGGCCTGCAGAATCAGAGTCACGGCGCGCCGATCAGCGATTACTTCCCCGCGGGCAGCGCGGACATCGTGCAGAAGAACAGCAATCACTCGATTACGGGTGTGACACCCAGCAACTTGAGCCAATCCCGGGTCGGCCTGCAAGGCAGTGAACCCATCGTCGGCGATTGGAACGCGGTGTTCAAACTCGAAACTTTTTTCAATCCCCAATCCGGCAATATCAGCGATGCCTTGAAGTCCCTGACCCAGAACAATGGCCGGGCCTTGGCGAATCAAAACACCAATCTGGACTCGAGCGTTGCGGGGCAGATTTTTCAGCAATCCTTCGCTGGGTTCAGTTCGAAGACGTTTGGCACGGTAACGTTCGGCCGTCAAAATACGGTGCTCGCCGACGGCATCGCGAAGTACGACCCTAATTTCGCCTCTCAGGCATTCTCGTTGATCGGCTTGTCCGGAACCACCGCGGGCGGCGGCGACACGCAGAATCGCAGAATGGATGCGTCGCTGAAGTACGTCGGAAACTTCGCCGGCGTCGCGCACCTGGCCGCGGAGTATAAATTCAATCAATCCACGGGCGGCGCCAACACGGCCTTCCAAGTGTCGGCCGGCGGCGAGTATGCGGGCCTGTCGGTCGATGTGTTCTACAGCAAGGTCAAGGACGCGGTGTCGGTGGCGGCGCTCAGCGCCGGTCAAGTCGCCGGGTTGCCCGGCCTGTGTCCGGATCCGGTGCCGACGGGAGGCTCCTGCCTCGCGGCAGGCCCCAGCACTGCGTTGGCATCGACCATTTCGGATAACACCGCCTACGCTTTGATGGGCCTGTACAATCTCGGCACGGTGAAGTTGTACGCCGGCTATGAGCACATCCAGTACGCAAATCCGGACACACCGTTGACCCCCGGCTTCACCATTGCGAATTACACCATCGCGTACGTCAACAACGCGGCTTTTCCCACCGACAAGACGCTGCAGGTGTTTTGGGGGGGCGTGCGATATACGGTGCTGCCGGATCTGGACCTGGTCGGCGCCTACTATGGCTACAAGCAGAACAGCTACGGTATCGGCGCCAACGCCGGCTGCTCCACCAACAAGGCGGGGACCTGCAGCGGCACCGAGGACGATATTTCGTTCGATGCTGACTATCGCCTGACCAAGCGATTCGATGTCTATGCCGGCATCATGTACACCGGCGTCAAGGACGGTCTGGCGAACGGCTACCTGTTTCACACCACCGATATCACCACTACCACCGGTGTGAGATTCAAGTTCTAAGACGGACGATGCCTCGACCCCATGGCCATTGTGGCCATGGGGTCGACACGCGCCCGCCGACGCGGGTAGGATCAGCCTACGGACGGCCATGCCGACGGAGGTTCTCACCATGATCGAAGCACAGAAAAAGCGCGGCGGGTGGAGTTGGTGGTACCTGCTGTTCGTCATCCAATTCGCTGTCGCCCTGTGGCCTCCCCTCTACAACAAGCTCGAGCCCACCTTGATGGGCATTCCGTTCTTCTACTGGTTCCAGATGCTGTGGGTCATCGTCAGCGCGGTATTCACGGCCATCGTGTACTGGGCCACTCAGGATTGAGTTCACGGCCACAGCGCCGAATAAAAGAATTAGAGCAAGCGGGGGATTGCCGTGCAGGATGTGAACTGGATTGCGCTCAGCATATTCGCGGTGTTGTTCGGGTTCATATCTTGGCTGGGGTTCGCCGCCGCCCGCTGGCGCAGGGGCGATCTTGACCTGCTGCACGAGTGGGGCCTCGGCGGGCGCCGCTTCGGCACGCTCATCACTTGGTTCCTGGTCGGCGGCGATGTTTATACCGCCTACACCTTCATCGCCGTCCCGGCGCTGGCATTCGGCGCCGGCGCCGTCGCATTTTTCGCGGTGCCTTACACCATCATCATCTATCCCCTGCTGTTCCTGGTGTTTCGCCGCCTGTGGCACGTGTGTCACAAACATAACTACATCACCGCAGGCGATTTCGTGCGCGGCCGTTTCGGCAATCGCTGGCTGGCGCTGGCCGTGACCGTCACCGGCATCGTCGCGACGATGCCGTACATCGCCCTGCAATTGGTCGGCATCCAAGTGGTGGTGGGTGCACTGGGCATATCGGGCACGGGCTTTGCCGCTGACTTACCGCTGCTCATCGCCTTCGTGGTGCTCGCGGCCTTCACCTATTCGAGCGGACTGCGCGCGCCGGCATCGATTGCCATCGTCAAGGACATTCTGATCTATGCCACGGCGTTGGCTGCCATCGTTGTCATTCCGATCCAGCTGGGCGGCTTCGGCAAGATCTTCGCGGCCATTCCGCCGCAGAAGCTGCTGCTGGCGGTTCCCGGGCCGAATACCACAGGCTCGTACAGCGGCTATGCGACCTTGGCGCTGGGCTCGGCGATGGCGCTTTTCTTGTACCCGCATTCGCTGACCGGCATCTTGAGCGCCAGCAGCGGGCACGCCATCCGCCGCAATGCTGCGATGCTGCCCGGCTATACCTTCATGCTCGGCCTGCTTGCGCTGCTCGGCTTTTTCGTCATCGCCGCCGGGGTCGACAAGCTTCCCGAATATGCGGCCGGTTTCAAGCAGTTTGGCAACAATTTCGCCGTGCCCGCGCTGCTGCTGCACAGCTTTCCGTCCTGGTTCGTCGGCATTGCCTTCGCCGCCATTGCCATCGGCGCGCTGGTGCCCGCAGCCATCATGTCCATTGCCGCGGCAAATCTCTATACCCGCAATATTCACCGCGAGTTCATCAACAAGAATCCGACCGACAAACAGGAATCGCACGTGGCGAAACTGGTGTCGCTGATCGTCAAGGTCGGTGCGCTGATCTTCATCCTGTTCGTGCCGACGCAGTACGCCATTCAGCTGCAACTGCTCGGCGGGATTTGGATCATTCAGACGCTGCCGCCCGTGATGTTGGGCGCCTACACGCGCTGGTTCAATTCCTGGGCGCTGCTGGCCGGCTGGGCCGTCGGCACCTTTGCCGGCACGGCCATGGCCATTGCCACCAAATTGACGCCGACCTTTCCGCTGCACATGGGCGACCACACCTTCCCCGGCTACACGGCCGTCTACACGGTCGTTCTGAATCTCCTCGTGGCCTGTGTGCTGACGCCGGTGTTCAACGCTATGAGTTCGAAGCGGGCGCCGGTCGATGAGACCGTTGCCGCCGACTATCACGCCTGAGGGACCCCGCTAGGGATTGAAGGCTGCCGGCCGTTGCCGCAGCACAAATGCACTTTCAACAGTGCTATATTCAGCGGTATATAACGATCCGAACGCGTCCGACTAAAGCGTTGCCCAATAGAATCCAAGGAAACTACGATGAGACTCAATCATTCAGCGATTCTCTGTGCTGCCTCAAGCCTGTTGATCTGCGGCGCTGCCGGCGCGCAAAGCGCAGCCCCGGATGAGACCCTGACCTGGCACGGGATTACGCTGTATGGAATTGTCGACATCGGCCTGCAGTACGACACCCATGGCGCGCCGTTCAGCGACGCCCATCCGGCCGGCAGCGCGAACATCGTGCAGAAGAACAGCCGTCAATCGGTCACGGGTTTCACGCCCAGCAACCTGAGTCAGTCGAGAGTGGGCCTGCAGGGAACGGAACCGCTCGGCGGCGATTGGTCGGCGGTGTTCAAGATCGAGACTTTTTTCAATCCGGAGTCCGGCCAGATCAGTGACGCGTTGAAATCCATGACGCAGAACAACGGCCGCAGCCCGGCTCAGCAGACCACCAATTTAGATTCCAGCGTCGCGGGCCAGGCATTTCAAAACCTGTACGCCGGGTTCAGTTCCAAAACGTTTGGTACAGTAACCTTCGGACGCCAAACAGGGTGGGTCGCCGACGGCATTTCCAAGTACGACCCCAACTACGGCTCGCAGGCATTCTCATTGATCGGCATGTCGGGTACCTACGCCGGTGCCGGCGACACGGAGGACCGCCGTACCGATGAAACTCTGAAATACGCCCTGCCATTTGCCGATATTGCCCATCTGGGTCTGCTCTACAAATTCAATGGCTCCAGCGGCGGTTCGAATTCTGAATTCCAGGCGGATGTCGGCGTCGAATTTGCCGGCGCTGCAGTGGATGTCTACTACGACAAGACCAAGGACGGCATTTCGGCCTCGGCGCTCACGGCCCCTCAAGTAGCCGCGTTGCCGGGCTTGTGCCCCGATCCGCTGCCGGCGGGTTCCGTCTGTCAGGCGGCTAGCCCGGGCAATTCTCTGCAGGCGACTATCTCCGACAACACAGTCTTCTCCATCATGGGTTCGTACAAGATCGACGTCTGGAAATTTCTGGCTGGGTATGAGCACATTCAATATGCCAATCCGGCGACGCCATTGCCGGCCGGCTTCACGGATATCGGCGGCTACAATCTGGCCTTCGTGAATAACGCAGCCTTCCCCAATGACAAGGTTCTGCAGGTGTATTGGGCGGGAGTCCGCTACACCGTGTTTCCAGGGTTGGATCTGACCGGAGCGTACTACGGCTACCATCAGAACAGCTACGGCAGCGGCGCCAATGCCGGGTGCACCACCAACAAGGCGGCCACCTGCAGCGGCACCTTCCAGTCGTTTTCCTTCAATGCCGTCTACGCTTTCACCAAACGCTTCGATGGGTACGCGGGCGCCATGTACAGCGCCGTTTACGACGGCCTTGCGAACGGCTACACCTTGCAGAGAAACAATCTCAACCCGACCATCGGTGTGCGGTTCAAATTCTAATCGCAGTGCAATAGACGCCGCCCGGGGCTGTCACAAAACCGTCACAATTCCTGCCGACAATGGCGCTACTGCAGCGGCACCGACTTAATCGGGCCCCTATAACGCCTTTCACCCCGGAGCGATCATGAGAATAATGAATGCTAAAAGTTGGTTATTGATCACGGCTGCGGCGATCGGCTTCAGCGTAGGCGCGGCTGCGGCCGACATTTCGGGCGCGGGCGCCACCTTTCCCTATCCGATCTATGCCAAGTGGGCGGACGCCTATAAGACGCTGACCGGGGTGGGACTCAACTATCAATCCATCGGCTCGGGCGGCGGCATCAAGCAAATCAAGGCCAAGACCGTCACCTTCGGCGCCTCGGACATGCCCTTGAAGCCCGATGACCTGAAAGCGGCCGGTTTGGTGCAATTTCCCATGATCATCGGCGGCGTGGTGCCGGTGGTGAACATCAAGGGGGTCCAGCCGGGGCAACTGCACTTGGACGGCGCCACGGTGGCCAGCATCTACCTGGGGGACATCACCGAATGGAATGATCCGAAGATCAAGAGCCTCAATCCCAAGCTCGCCTTGCCGAACACGGCCATCGCTCCGGTGTACCGTTCGGACGGATCGGGCACCAACTTCTTGTTTTCCGACTATCTGTCCAAATCCAGTCCGAAGTTCCTGTCGACCATCGGCGCCAACAGCTCGGTGCAGTGGCCCACCGGGATCGGCGCCAAGGGCAATGAAGGCGTGGCCAACATGACCACCCAGACCGATGGTGCCATCGGCTACGTCGAGTACGCCTACGCCAAGCAGAACAAGATGGCCTACACCTCGCTCACGAACAAGGCGGGCGCCACGGTGGCGCCGAGCGCGGAATCGTTTCAGGCCGCCGCCGCCAACGCCGACTGGGCCAAGGCCGAGGGCTACTACTTGATATTGACCGATCAGCCCGGCGCCAAGAGTTGGCCGCTGACGGGCGCCAGTTTCATTCTGCTGTACAAGCAGCCGCAGGATGCGGCGGCGGTGAATGAAGCTCTGAAGTTCTTTGCCTGGGCCTACAAGGATGGCGCTAATATGGCGGCTGAACTGGATTATGTGCCCTTGCCCGCAGCGTTGATTGCCCAGGTGAAAAAGACCTGGACCTCTGAGATCACGTCGGCTGGTCACCCGGTATGGAGCGGCAAATAGCGGGGGCGAAACTCATACCGTGGCGATCATCGATCCGAGGCACGCCGCAAAGCAGCTGATTTACGAGAGGATCTTCCGCTCGGCCACCTTGAGCGCGGCGATCCTCGTGTTGTTGATTCTCGGCGGCGTGGCCGTGTCGCTGATGCACGGCGCCTGGCCGGCGATCAATCATTTCGGATTCTCCTTCGTGCTGCGCGAGATCTGGAATCCGGTGACCGATCAATTCGGTGCGCTGGCGCCGATCTACGGCACGGTGGTCACTTCCGCCCTCGCCATGCTGCTGGCGGTGCCGGCCGGATTCGGCATCGCCCTGTTCCTGACCGAGCTGTGTCCGCCCTTGCTGAAGCGGCCCATCGGCGTCGCCGTCGAATTACTGGCCGCCGTGCCCAGCATCATTTTCGGCATCTGGGGACTGTTCGTGCTGGCGCCCGTGCTGCAGCGGCACGTGCAGCCCTGGCTCATCCACAACCTGGGACACGCCCCCTTCATCGGCGGACTGTTCAAGGGCCCCCCCTACGGCATCGGCATTCTCACGGCCGGCGTGGTTCTCGCCATCATGGTGCTGCCGTTCATCGCGGCGACCATGCGCGACGTCTTCGACACCGTGCCGCCCATGCTCAAGGAATCGGGCTACGGCCTCGGCGCCACCACCTGGGAAGTGATGTGGAATGTGGTCGTGCCGCATTCCCGCGCCGGCATCGTCGGCGGCATCATGCTGGGGCTGGGGCGCGCCCTCGGCGAGACCATGGCCGTCACCTTCGTCATCGGCAACGCGCATCGCATCAGTTCATCGCTACTGGCGCCGGGGACCACCATCTCATCGGCCATCGCCAACGAATTCACCGAGGCCGTCGGCGATCTGTATACCTCCTCGCTGATCGCGCTGGGACTGTTGTTGTTCTGCATTACGTTCACGGTGATCGCCGCCGCCCAGGCGATGCTGCGCAGACTGGAGCGGCGCGGAGCCGCCGGCCTATGAACCGGCGGCTGTGGCGCAAGATCAAGAACGGCATTTTTCTGGTGCTGTCGCTGATCGCCACCATGATCGGCCTGGCGTGTCTGGCCGCCATTTTGTGGACGCTGGTGTCGCACGGCCTGGCGGGCATGTCCTGGCATTTGTTCACCCAAATGACGCCGCCGCCGGGCAGCAGCGGCGGACTGCTGAATGCACTGTACGGCAGCGCTGTGATGACCCTGCTCGGCATCCTCATCGGCTCGCCCATCGGCGTGCTGGCCGGCACCTATCTCGCGGAATACGGGCGCAATTCGCGCCTCAGCACCGTCATACGCTTCATCAACGATGTGCTGTTGAGCGCGCCGTCCATCATCATCGGTCTGTTCGTCTACGAACTCGTGGTGGTGCGGATGGGCCACTTTTCCGCCATCGCCGGCGCGCTGGCGCTCGCGATCCTGGCCATTCCGGTGACCCTGCGCACCACCGAGGACATGTTGAATCTGGTGCCGGTGGGCATGAAGGATTCCTCGGCCGCGCTCGGCGCCTATCCGTGGCGCACCACCTTGAGCGTGTTGTACCCGGCAGCGCGCAGCGGCATCGTCACGGGCCTGTTGCTGGCGATCGCGCGCATCAGCGGCGAAACTGCGCCCTTGCTGTTCACGGCGCTCAACAATCAATTCTGGAGCACCAACTTGAATGCGCCGATGGCGAATCTGCCGGTGGTGATTTTTCAGTTTGCGTTGAGTCCCTACAAGGATTGGCAGGACCTTGCCTGGGCGGGCGCTCTGATCATTACCGTGACCATCTTGCTGCTGAGCATATCTGCCCGGGTGGTGCTCGCCATGCTGCAGGCCGAACGAGGGGCGGGACGATGATCCCCTCGACCAAACCGCCGAAGCATTTGAAGATGCGCGTGCCGTTTCGCGGCGCGGAGGAACCGGCGCAGGATCTGACGCCCCCCAAGATCGAGATTCGCGGGTTGAATTTCTTCTACGGCGAGACACGCTCGCTGCACAACATCAATATGACGCTGGCCGACCGTTCGATCAGCGCCTTCATCGGGCCGTCGGGATGCGGCAAGTCGACCTTGCTGCGCGTCCTGAACCGCATGTACGGTCTCTACCCGGGCCAGCGCGCCGTCGGCGAGGTGCTGATCGGCGGCCGCGACATCCTGGGTCTGTCGGTCGACGTCGCCGAATTGCGCTACCGGGTGGGCATGGTGTTCCAGAAACCCACGCCGTTCCCCATGTCGGTGTTCGACAATGTGGCGTTCGGCCTGCGCTTGAGCGGGGGAATCCGCGGCGCCGAACTCAAGACGCGCGTGGAGGCGGCGCTGCGCGATGCGGCGATTTGGGACGAGGTGAAGGACAAGCTGAACGCCGACGGCCGCAGCCTGTCCGGCGGCCAGCAGCAGCGGCTGTGCATCGCGCGCACGATCGCGGTCCAGCCCGAGGTGCTGCTGCTCGATGAGCCGACGGCGGCGCTCGATCCGATATCGACGCTGCGAGTCGAGGAGACCTTGCAGGGATTGCGCGAGAAGTTTTGCATCGTGGTGGTCACCCACAATTTACAGCAGGCCGCGCGGGTCTCGAACGTCACGGGATTCATGTTCATGGGCGAGCTGGTCGAGATCGGTCCTTCGAGTC
>Ga0193726_1001409_pt1 | contig 19059 bp, 13 predicted proteins | sample H2c1metaG_FD_144928 | JGI IMG/M metagenome (GOLD analysis project Ga0193726, IMG submission 144928) | Soil microbial communities from a riparian zone of the East river system, Colorado, United States - H2c1 | ecosystem: Environmental > Terrestrial > Soil > Riparian zone | place: USA: East River... | reverse complement strand
AACTGCGCGGCGAAATGCATGCGGGTGAGTCCGGCCGAAGAAGCGACATCGGCGAGGCTCACGGGCTTATCGAGCTGAGCTTCGACATACTCGATGGCTCGTTTCAGCCGCCAGCGCGCAAGTTCGCCCACTTTCGGTCGATCGGACGTGACCGCGCGATTTGCCGAGGCGAGAAGCCGTGTGACGATGGCGATGCTGATGCAATCCGCATAGAGCTGTCCGAGCGACCCGCTGACGCGGTTGGCTTCGAGCAGCGCGCGCCCCAGCGAATCGATAACCGAGTCCTTGCCGGCAACGCCCCTGGAGCAAAGCACCGGCACCTGATCGCCTGGCATATCGCCGGCGCATTCGACTATCAAATGATTGGGTACGTGCAGGTGCAAGACATCGTAGGGTCCGCGAAACAGGCAACGAACCGAAACGGCGGGCTCTGTGACATGCACCGTCCCGGGAGTCGTCATACCGTCGTGCACGATTCGGCTCGCGGCTCTGAAGCGAATATTCATGTTGCGTAACACGATTTTGACGACGTGGCAGTCAGCGGTCGTGTCGGCGCTAAACTCCTGCGCGCGTCCGCTGCCGGCATGCCATCGAGTCGCAACTATCTTGGACGCCGATCGCGTCATCGCCGATTGGCGGGGAACTCGCCAGTCCGATTCGTCGTCGACGATGTCTGCCTGATGCGTCGGGCTGTATTGCCCGGCGCACGGCAAAGTGACCGCAGCGCCAGCCTGGTTGTCTGAACAGCACATTGCCCACCTCCCTGACTGCATCCTAGTTTCGCGCGAACACCGAATCCTTGGGATTGAGCTGAAGAATCCTGAAGAATTTCTTTGCGACTGCGATATGCTGCCAAATCAGTGGGTTACGCGCGGGAGCTCCAAAATACGAAAATTGCTTCGCGCCGGGAGGGGCCAAGGTTCTTTTTTCGCTCTACAGGGCCGGGGGAGTCCACAGTTCAATGCGGGGATCGTATGCTGCGTCTCGCCACCAGTGAACGAGGGATCTTGACGCGCATGTCCGAACATGGCCAACAAGTGGTGTATGAGTCGGGTGAGTGGGAGGTCGATCTCACGCGGCGTGAACTGCGAATGCGCGGAGACTCTGTTCCGCTGGGCGGCCGCGCGTTCGCGATCTTTGCCGTTCTGCTTCAGTCTGCGGGGAAACTCGTCACCCGGGACGAGCTGATGGCTCGCGTATGGCCGGAGACAATCGTTGAGGAGAATACACTCGAGGTTCACATATCCGCCCTGCGCAAAGCGCTCGGACAGGAGCGGGAAACACTGAGGACTTCCTTCGGCCGTGGCTACCGCCTTGTTGGCGATTGGACGATTCGACAGGACAGAACGTTGGAAGACCAAATTGCTCTCGATGCGACGCGGCCTGCTGTCCAACCGTTGCCGAGCAATCTACCCGCGAGGACGTTCGAGGTCATCGGCCGAACCGCTGCCGTGCAGCAGCTGCAGGATCTGCTGTCCGGCTACCGCGCGGTGACGCTGACGGGACCCGGCGGAATCGGAAAAACGACGCTGGCGCTGGAGGTCGCGCGCAGCCTGCTCGCGGCCTTCGACGGTGCATGCTGGCTTGTTGATGTGGTCTCTCTGTCGGATCCCAATCTCGTCCCGTCGATGGTCGCAGGCGCCCTCGGCCTGAAGCTGGGCGGCGACGAGATTTCCCCGGAATCCGTTGCTCGCGCGCTCGGCGGAAGAAGACTTCTTCTGGTTCTCGACAATTGCGAACACGTGATCGATGCAGCGGCGAGACTGGCAGAAGCCATCCAGCATCGGTGTCCGGCCGCTTCCATTGTTGCGACCAGCCGCGAGGTATTGAGGTTCGAGGGCGAACAGGTGTATCGAGTTCTGCCGCTGGAGGTGCCGGAGCAGCATCACGAAGAATCAGTCATCCTCGGACACAGCGCCGTACAGCTTTTCATCGCCAGAGCCAGGGCGATGGACCCAGATTTCGCGCCGCACGATGAGAAGCTTCGCGCGATCGCCGCCATCTGCCGTCACCTCGACGGCATCCCGCTGGCGATCGAGTTCGCCGCGGCACGTGCCGCCATGCTCGGCCCCGAACTGGTTCTTTCCCGCCTGGATGAGCGATTCGCACTGTTGACCGGCGGCCGCCGCACGGCGCTGCCGCGCCATCAGACGCTGCGCGCAACGCTCGACTGGAGCTATGAACTGCTGCCTGAGCCGGAACGCTGTCTGCTGCGCCGCCTGGGTGTATTCGCTGCTGGATTTACGCTCGAGGCGGCAAATGCGGTCATGAACGACAAAGGCTGCGCCCCGTCCGTTCTTCTCGATCAGATCGCAAATCTGGTCGCCAAGTCGCTTATTGCTCTGGATGGAACGGCACCTGCCGGTCGATGGCGGCTGCTCGAGACGACAAGGGCATATGCCCTCGAAGTACTTGCGGAGAGCGGCGAAGCCGAACAGGTCACGCAAAGCTGCGCCGAATTTTTTCGCGACCTCGTTGCGGCGGGCCAGAGCTCGCAGGTACCGCCCACCGCCGAGGACATGGCGCGCTATGGGCGAGAAATCGACAACGTGCGCGCGGTCCTCGACTGGTCCTTCTCCCCTGCCGCAGACGTGACCCTTGGCATCGTCCTGACTGCCGCGTATGCGCCGGTGTGGTTGTATCTATCACTGGTGTTCGAGTGCCGTGATCGCATCGAGCGCGCGCTTGATGTCCTCGAGTCCGACTCAAACGTGAGCGCGCATCTCGCAATGCAGCTGCAGGTCTCGCTTGGGATTGCGCTGGTTTATACACTGGGGTCTGTCGAAAGAATCCGCAAGGTATTGGCAAAAGCACTCAGCGCCGCCGAGAGCCTGGACGACGTGGGCGCCATGCTCGAGATTCTGTTTGCCCTGTACGGCGTGTACCACCACTCTGGCGAATGCCGCGAAGCGCAATCCGCCGCAGAGCGTTTCTCGCGCGTCGCGCTTCGCTCCAGCGATCCGGCGCTTGCTCCCATCGCTCATCGACTGGCGGGCAACACTCTAAATTATGGGGGCAAACAGCGTGAGGCCCAGCACTCCTTTGAATGCATGATCGAGGCCTACGTTGCGCCCGAATATCAACGGCACACGATCTGGTCCCGCTACGATCTACGCGTCATGGGCCGGGCGACGCTGGCACGGGTGCTGTGGCTGAGGGGTTTGGTGGATCAGGGTGTCGCCCAAGCCGAAGCGAGCCTCAAGGACGCACGAATCGCGGATCATCAACCAACGCTTGCCTGGGTGTTGCACTACGGCGCATTTCCTGTCGCGCTCATGACGGGCGACCTCGTTGCCGCCGGGCAAGCCGTGGCGATGCTGAAGGCTCTCGCGTCGAGCCTTGGCGCACCTTTCTGGAGAGTTCTCGCGCAGTGCCTGGAAGGGAAATTGCAGATCACGCGCGGCGAGTTCGGGCCGGGTTCGGCGCTGCTGCGCGACGCACTCGATACCTGCGAGAGAACGGGGTGGACAATATGCAACCCGGAATTCTTGGGCGCGCTGGCCGAGGGTTTGGCGGGACTGGGACAGTTCAGCGAAGCGCTCGTTACCATCGACCGATCCTTGGCGAGCGCGGACCGCGGCGGCGAGCGTTGGTATGTCGCGGAACTGTTGCGCGCGAAGGGCGAGTTGTTGCTTCACGAAGCGGGTGATGAGTCCGTCTCGCGGGCCGAAGGGTACTTCGCTCAGGCGCTCGAGGTGGCCAGGGAGCAAGATGCCCTGTCATGGGAACTGCGGGCTGCGATCAGCTTTGCTCGCCTGAGACTAAGTCAGAATCGGCACGACAACGCACGACGACTCCTCGCCCCGGTGTACGGCCGGTTTACAGAAGGCTTCGAAACCGCGGATTTGCGTTCCGCGAGGGCAGTCCTTCAATCGCTATCCAGAACGGCGAGATTGTGAAGCCGTGAAGGGAGGATTTCCTTCTAGGAGATCACGCGGAAGAGCGCGATACATCAACTCGATCGTCACGCCCGATGGGTCAACCAGGAACACTTGAAGCAGCCCGAGCGGCACCATATTTCGCTTGCGATAGGGGATGCCCAGCGCATCGCATCGCTGACGCATGGCGGGCCAATCGGTTGCCAGAAATGCGATGTGATCCAGCGGTTCATCCCTGTGATCTTCAATTTGCCATTCACCATCGTGGTCTCGCATTCCGACACTTGAGCCAGGAGCGACGCCGATGAGATGCACGGCACCAAACTCCGATTCGTCCTGGTCCGAGTAAAGCCAAACCCCAGGGAAGTCGAACGGCGGCCGAAAACCAACACGAAGTTCCAGCACCTCGGTGTAGAAGCGCTGCGAGGCGTCCAGATCCGTCGTCCGGACGCTGTAGTGGGACAACTTGGCGATGGCCATGGAGCACGAGTATGTGCACTTTCATTTTCGATGAGAATATGGCATAGAGCAGATAGACTCTCAAACAAGGGTTGATAATATGCTCGACGATCTCAACGAACTGCGCACTTTTAAGCGAATACTGTCCTCTGGCAGCTTGTCAGCCGCAGCGAGAGAACTGGGCGTAAGCCTGGCCGTGGTCAGCAAGCGTCTGGGATCACTGGAACGACGAGCGGGACAGCGTCTGATCAACCGCACCACGCGCCAGCTCTCGCCCACCAATGAGGGACTGGCGCTCGTGCCCCATGTCGATCGCGTGCTGGAAGAACTGGCCGCTGCGGAAGCACGCCTGGTGAGCGGTTGGGAAGAGCCGCAGGGCCTGCTTCGCATCAGCGCACCCATTTCGTTCGGACGCATCCATCTGCTACCGCTCGCCGCTCAGCTGGTAGAACAGTATCCGCGCCTCGACATTGAATTGAAGCTCGAGGATCGTCTGGTTGACCTGACTGACGAGCAAATCGACATCGCCGTTCGCATCGGTCAACCCCGAGACAGCAGCGCGATCTTGCACAAGCTTGCGGACAATCGCCGAATACTGGTCGCTGCTCCGGCCTATCTCGATCGCTGCGGTCGTCCTGATTCTCTCAGCGAGCTTCGCAGCCATCTGTGTTTGCGCTACGACGATCCCACGCTGCCCTGGCGTCTCGAAGGACCCGACGCCAATCCAGTGGACTTCGAGCCGCGGTGCCGTCTGCGGGCCAACAGTGGAGACGCCGTGCACCACTGGGCACTGGCAGGGCATGGCGTGATGCTGAAATCGCGGATTGATGTGGCAACCGATCTCATTGCGGGCCGCTTGGAGCACGTCCTTCGCCATTGGCAAAGCGCGGCGGTGCCGATCTATGCGCTCATGCCTTCCAAGCGGCATCTCGCAATGAAATCACGCGTGTTTCTGGATCGGATTTCAGTGCGTCTGGCGAACCTGTAGATCAGTCGTTCGCTCATGCACGCCAACCGCTCGGCGCGTGCGTTGCAGTACGCGGGTCGAAGCTTGGTACGTGCGTTTAGAAAATCTGACCGGTGAATTCGAAAGATTCTGCTGGATCCGAGGACCTAGCTTCTCGGCCCATGGTGCACGAGATCGATACACGAGCATTCCAGGAGCAACCGTGATCAATAAATATATGCGCCTTGTGCTTCTCCCCGGATTAGTTCTTGCGCTGTGCGCACCAGCCATTGCCGCAGACAGCGTCAAGATCAACGATCTCGTCATCGCCGGAGGAGTTCCGGCGGCGCAGCGCGAAGCGACTATCAAGGCGGTCCGCGCCTTCTACGAATTCTGGAACACGGGCGATGCAGCCTTACTGAAGCAGGCCATCGCCGAGAACTTCATCGACCGCACTCTGCCGCCGGGCCGTCCGCAGGGACCGGAAGGGCCAGCCTTTGCCTCTCGGCAGTTCCGGGCTGCCGTGCCTGATCTCAAGGTGACGGTGGAAAAGATGATCGTGGCCGACGCCTACGTCACCGTGCATATGAGCTTCACCGGACACTTCACCGGCGCCTTCGGCCAGGTTCAAGGCAAGGGACAATCGATCCTCTTCATCGCCACCGATCTCCTCATGATAAAAAGCGGTCGCATCACGGACAACTGGCACATTGAGGACAACCTGACGCTGCTCCAGCAAATGGGCGTCGCTAAAGTCGGGCCGTGAAGACGGACCGCGACGACATCGACGCAGTACGCCGAACCCGCAGCTTGCAGCCGACACCCGGCGTTTTGGCAATCCACAGAGCGAACTGAAAAGACCCCGCGTGCCCGTCTGGGCATCATCGAGGTCTCGAATGACCGATGAGGATGCCTCCTCCATTCAGTGCAAACAAATGGGCGCACAAGGACTAACCACCATACGCAGCAGTTACGGGCCGGAAGAGACCATGAACCGGTTCGAGGCCGAGGTCAGGGTACGGGGCATGGTCGCGTTTGCGCATATCGATCATGCGGCAGGGGCCGCAGCCATTGGACTATCCCTGCGGCCGACGGAGCTCCTCATTTTTGGCAATGCCAAAGGCGGCACTCCCTTGATGCAGCTGGACCAGACGATGGGGATCGACCTGCCGCTGAAAGCTCTGGTCTGGCAGGACGCGTCGGGCATCACGTGGCTTTCCTACATTGATCCGAACTGGCTCGCAATGCGACATGAACTGGAGTCCCAGGTCAAGGCGAACGTCAATGACCTGACTACCGTACTCAATCAAATGGCCACCTCAGCAACGGGTTCTCCGTGATGGAGCGAGGCGCCATGTCGTACAACTTAAAGCGCCTTTCGCGCTTGCGTGCCCTTGCAGTCCCCGCAGCGGCCTGCCTCGTCGCCTCGTGTCGCAGGGCGGGAGTGCTCGATCCTCAGGGCCCTGTAGCGTCGGCTGAGCGGCTGATTCTAATCAATGCCACCGCCATCATGCTGGTCGTGGTGGTACCGGTGATCGCGCTCACGCTGGCCTTTGCGTGGCGGTATCGCGCCTCCAACAAGCGGGCGGTCTACTGGCCCGATTGGTCCTACTCGGGCCATATTGAACTGGTGGTTTGGTCGATTCCCGCGATGGTGGTCATCCTGCTTGCGGGAGTCGCGTGGACCGGCTCTCATCTGCTGGATCCTGCGCGCGCGCTCAAATCCGAGATGAAGCCGATCAGAATCGAGGTCGTGTCGCTCGATTGGAAATGGCTGTTCATTTATCCGGACCTCGAGGTCGCGACCGTCATGACGACGCACCTGAACCTGCTGGCGGAACGCTCCGGCGACTACCCGGGTCTGTCCGCGAATTTCAGCGGCGACGGTTTTTCCGACATGCGTTTTCTGGTGCACGTCGTTCCTGCTTCTGAATTCTCGAGCTGGCGCGCGCGCGCGACGGGTGAAGGAGCCGTGCTGAACGCCGATACCTATTCGCACCTGGCGCGCACTGCCGTGGATGCGCAGATGCAGACCTACCGCAGCGTTGATCCGAACCTGTTCGATCGAATCGTGCAACAGAATGTTGCCGCGGAGCCAACTGCTTCGCCACCCAAGGAGCACTAAATGCTGGGCAAGCTCAGCTGGCATGCGATCCCATTCGACCAACCGATCCCGATGGCGGCATCGCTGCTGGTCGTCGTCGGCATGCTCGCCATCTTGAGCCTGATCACGTGGAAGGGCTGGTGGCCGTATTTGTGGCGTGAATGGCTGACGAGCGTCGACCATAAGCGCATCGGCGTGATGTACGTGTTGTTGGCGTTGGTGCTGCTGTTGCGCGGCTTCATGGATGCCATCATGATGCGCTCGCAACTCGCCATCGCCGCGGGCAGCGCACAAGGCTACCTGCCGCCCGAGCATTACGACCAGATTTTCTCCGCTCACGGCACGATCATGATCTTTTTCATGGCGATGCCCTTCATGGTCGGGCTGATGAACTTCGTCGTACCGCTGCAGCTCGGCGTGCGCGACGTGGCGTTCCCGGTGCTGAACGCAATCAGCTTCTGGTTGACCGCATCCGGCGCGCTGCTGGTGAATATCTCGCTGGTGGTTGGCGAGTTCGCGCGTACCGGCTGGCTCGCTTACCCGCCCCTCTCCGAGCTGCAATTCTCGCCCGGTGTCGGCGTGGACTATTATCTGTGGGCGCTGCAGATCTCAGGCATCGGTACGCTGCTCGCCGGTATCAACATGGTCACCACCATCTTGAAGCTGCGTGCGCCCGGAATGAGCTACATGCGCATGCCGGTATTCTGCTGGACGGCGCTGTGCTCCAGCATGTTGATCGTGGCCTCATTCCCTGTGCTGACCGCCACTTTCGGCATGCTGCTGCTGGACCGCTACGTTGGTATGCATTTCTTCACCAACGACGGCGGCGGCAATTTTATGATGTACATCAATTTGATTTGGATCTGGGGCCATCCGGAGGTCTATATTCTGGCGCTGCCGGCCTTCGGCATTTTTTCCGAGGTGATCGCGACTTTCGCCGGCAAGCCTCTGTTCGGCTATCGCTCCATGGTCATGGCGACGCTGGCGATCTGCGTGCTGTCCTTCATGGTGTGGCTGCATCACTTCTTCACCATGGGCGCAGGCGCGGATGTCAATGCCATCTTCGGGATCGCGTCGATGATCATCGCCATCCCCACCGGCGTGAAACTGTTCAACTGGCTATTCACCCTGTATCGAGGCCGCATCCGATTCGAGGTGCCGCTGCTGTGGGCGATCGGATTCATGGTGACCTTCGCCATCGGCGGGATGACCGGCGTACTGCAAGCAGTGCCGCCCGCCGACTTCGTGCTGCACAACAGTCTGTTTCTCGTAGCCCACTTTCACAATGTGATCATCGGCTCCGTGGTGTTCGGCGCCATGGCAGGCTATTACTACTGGTTCCCCAAGGCGTTCGGGTTCACGCTCGACCGGCGCTTAGGAATCGTCAGTTTCTGGTGCTGGTTGATCGGCTTCTATCTGGCCTTCATGCCGCTCTACGCCGTTGGGTTGCTCGGCATGACCCGGCGCATGCAGCACTACGCCGACTTAAGCTGGCAGCCTTACTTGATCGTGGCGGAGGCGGGCGCAATCATCATTCTTTGCGGCATCATCGCGACCATTGTGCAGCTCGTGGTCAGCATCCGAACACGCGAGAGCCGTCGCGACCGCACCGGCGACCCTTGGAACGGCAGAACCCTTGAATGGTCCACGGCCTCGCCGCCGCCCGCTTATAACTTTGCGGTGTTGCCTCAAGTCGACTCATTGGATGCCTTCTGGGCGATGAAACAACGCGGGCAAGTGGTGCCGGCGGCACGGTACGAGTCGATTGAGATGCCGAGGAACAGCGCGAACGGGTTCGTGACGGCTTTCTTTGCGGTTGTCACCGGCTTCGCCATGATTTGGCACATCGGGTGGCTCGCGGTCCTCGGACTGGTATGCGCTGTGCTGACGTTGCTTGCCTTTGGATGGGTTGAGCGGCGCGAGCAAGAGGTGTCGGGCGAGCAATTGGCCAATGATGAGCGGGTACGTTTTCGACTGATGGACTCCGCATGAGCGCGCAGACGCTCACTGCCAGCCTTGCCGGGCCTGAGGCGGAGGCATCTCGCAGCCGGAGCAGCGACGGGCCGGCGCCGGTGCGCATCGTGGTCGCTTACGGATTCTGGCTCTTCCTGCTCTCCGACATCATCATGTTCTCGGCGCTGTTCGCCTCCTATGCGGTGCTCTCCGGGCAAACTGCCGGGGGACCTTCCGGCCATGAGCTGTTCGAGTTGCGCCATGTCGGCATCGAGACGCTGTGTCTGCTGTTCTCGAGTTACACCTGCGGGCTTGGCATTCTGGCGATGGAGCGCGGGCACTTGCGCCGTTTCTATCTTGCCTTTGGGCTCACGTTCGTGCTCGGCGCTACGTTTTTAGGGTTGGAGGTAAGCGAATTCGTGGGCCTGGTGGCGCGGGGTGCCGGCCCGTCACGCAGCGCCTTTCTCTCGGCGTTTTTCTCGCTCGTGGGTCTGCACGGTGCACACGTTACCGCAGGCTTGCTGTGGCTGAGCTTCATGGTGGCACAAACCGCAGTGCGGGGCCCGCGCGACTTCGTACGGCGCCGACTGCTGTGCTTCAGTTTGTTTTGGCATGCACTCGACATCATCTGGGTGGCGCTGCTGACCTTGGTCTATTTGATGGGAGCACGATGATGGAAGAACACGCGGGACAACAGGCGGTTTCGACCGGCGAGACAACAGGCGTTGATGAGAGCGAACCCTCCGGCAGCTTTGCCATGTACACCACGGGCCTCGCCTTCGCATTGCTGCTCACCGGTGCATCCTTCATTGTCTCGCAAACCAACTTGTTATGGGCGCCCGGCGTCTCGGCCGGGCTTGCAGTGCTCGCCATCGCTCAGATGGGGGTTCACTTGGTTTTCTTCCTGCATATCAGTACGGGAGCGGACAACACCAACAACGTGCTTGCGCTCGCCTTCGGCGTGCTGATCGTCACCCTTATCGTCTCGGGATCGCTGTGGATCATGGCTCATCTCAACTCAAATATGATGCCGGCGTCCGCCATCATGGAGATGCAGCGGTAGAGGGAAGCGCGCGCGTCAGTGCCTGCGCACGTTGGTTTAACCCACGTGCAATTAGAAAAACAGACCGGCGATCCAGATAGATTCATTCGCGCCCCAGGACCACAGTCGCGCCGAGGACGCTTCTAACTGAGGGACCCCACGCCATGACTATCGATAACTACGTGCGCTGGCTGAGCCGTGTGACACTGGCCGTCGCAGTCCTCATGATTGGTTGGGGCGCGAGCGTTCTCCTTGGCCAACCTGTCACCGGCTGGTTCGTTGCATCGACGACGATTTGGATGGGGCTGCTGTTGATATCGGCTCTTTGGCAGCTGCGCGGTTCCGTCATCGCCATCGCAGCGTTGGCTCTGGCGACAGCTGTCGTTTCGCGCTTGTTCAGCATTTTACGTCTGCACCCTCCCGCCGATATTGCTGCCTTGAAGCCTGATGATCTTGATCTGCTGGTCGCCACGGGTCCGGGTGTGCCGGGCTTCGAACTTCTCGGCTGGGTTCTGGGCGCGCTGGTGTTCGCCCAATTCATCCTGCGCGCCGCATCTCTCGCGGCATCAGCGGATACGCGGGAAGCATCGCTCAATGCCTCGGCACTGACTTTCATCAGAATCTATGTCGGATTGATGTTCGTCCCTCACTTCGGCAGTCACATTCTCGGCGGCCCGTATCAATTCAAGATTTATACGCTGTATTTTGCGAGCCTTGGTCTGCACTTGCCGGCCATGCAAGTCGTACTCGCGGGATCGGTCGAGCTCATCGCCGCGATCGGCCTTGTGTTGGGACTCTTCACACGCCCCGTTGCACTGCTCGGATCGGTGTACTTGCTGCTGTCGATGCTGTGGGGCGGGCATTTTCAGATCGGCTACGTGTGGGCGTTGCCGGAAGGCGGCTACGAGTTCGGCGTGTTCTGGGCCGTGATTATCGCGGTCTTCGCGGCGCTCGGCGGCGGACCGCTATCAGTTGACAACGCGATACGGCAAAGCGATTTTCAAAAGCGGTGGCCGCAGCTCCGTATAGCGCGTCTTCTGTTCGCCTAGTGGCTGGCGTGTGCCGAGCATCTCGATGGGCGCCTATCGCCCGGCCGCTGGGAATCTCGATCTTGCTGTTGCTTGGCGCCTCCGCCACGGCGCGCGAGGTACACGTCGGCATCCTTATCGATGGCCCAGCGGCCCGAGAAGGTGTCACTGCGGATGCGCTGGAACAGGCCGCCGCTGCAGTCTATGGCGACGGTCTCAGGCTGACAATCGCGGCGCAAAAGCGGCTGAACGGCGATTGGAGCGCGCCGGCACTCACTGCGGCGCTCGATCGACTCGAAGCCGATCCGCAGGTAGATGTCGTCGTGACATTGGGGTTCGCGGCAAGCCATTTGGCCGCGCACCGCCCGAAGCTGCCGAAACCCACCATTGCGGCCAATGTCGTGGACCCCGTGCTGCAGACCTTTCCAATGAGCAAGGGCACGAGCGGCCGTCACAATTTCACCTACGTCAGTACTTTCAACAGGGTCGAGGACCAAATCGGCACGTTTCATCGCATCATCGGTTTCTCGCACTTGGTCGTGCTGGCTGACCCGCTGTCGCTGCAGGTCGTGCGCGAACTGGAGATCAAGGCCACGCAGCTGCAGGCGAGCACGGGCGCGAGCATCGTGTTGCGCCCCGCCGCCAACCTCACTGACGCGCTTGCCAATTTGCCGCCCGGCACGGATGCCGTGTACGTCGCCCCGCTGATGCGTCTGTCCGCCGATGACCTGCGCATGCTGTCGGAGCGATTGGCGCAGCGGAAGCTGCCGGCTTTCTCGTATCTCGGCCGAACCGAGGTCGAACAGGGAATCCTGATGACGAACTCCTCCGATACGGAGCGAACGGAACGTCTGGCGCGCCGTATCGCGCTAGACGTTCAACGCATCATCGAGGGTAGTGATGCCGCCAATATCGAGGTGAACATTCCAAGCGAAGAGCGCCTTGTCATTAACATGCACACCGCGCAGCTTATTGGCTTCTCCCCGCAGTGGGATGATCTTACCGATGCAGTACAGTTGCAGGCCGGCAATCTGCAGGAGCAGCGACCCGTCAGCTTGTTGCAAGCCTTGGATGCCGCACTTCGCAACAATCCCACTCTTCACGCCTCCCAGATTGGGGAAGATATTGCAGCGGACCAGTCGCGAATCGCGCGCAGCCAATTGTTGCCGAGCCTTGGCGCCAATGTATCCCACACGCAGATCGACGCCAGTCACGCCAATCCCCTGCTGCTGGCCGAGCGCACCAGCGAGGCCGGCGGGACTGCACAAGTGCCGCTCTACAAGGACAGTGCTTGGGCGGGCTGGTCGGTGTCGCGGCACCTGGCGGCAGCGGCGACCGAGCAGTCTCGTCAAGACCTATTGGATACGCTGCAACAGACCGCCACGGCCTATTTCAGCGTGCTCCGCACCAAGTCCGCCGCAACCGTACGCCGGCAAAATGTGGAGAACACCCGTCAAAATCTCGAGACCGCGCGAGCGAGAGAGACCGTCGGACTGTCGACGCGATCGGACTATTTGCGCTGGGTGTCCCAAATGGCGAGCGCCCGTCAGGACCTGCTCGCGGCCGAGGCCGCCGAGCGCCAAGCCACGGTGGAGCTTGGCCGCCTCATCCATGACGACTCATCGCACCCGATCGCGGTCGCTGAGGCGGGAATCGATGAACCCCTCAAATGGATCGCCAGTCCCCACACGCAGCGATATCTCGATACGCCGGCGAAGTGGACGGTTTTCCGGGAGTTCATTCTCGCCCAAGCTCGTGAGTATTCGCCTGAAATAAAGCGCGTCGATGAGCTCCTGGCCGGGCAGCAGCGCGAGGTGGACTCATCGCGCCGCGCCTTCTTTATTCCGGACCTGACCGCGGTAGGCATCGCCTCGGAGCAATTCAGCCGCGGCGGCGCCGGATCGGAGCGCTCAGTGTTGACGCCGAATAACACGGCGTGGTTCGTCGGTATCCAAGCGACGATTCCCATTTTCTCAGGGGGTGCGCTCAAGGCAAGATTGTCGGAGAACCGCCATCAACTAAAGCAGCTCGACGCACAGCGCGCCGCCACGCTCGACGCGGTCGATGCGCGGGCGCGTTCGGTCCTTGCGCGCATTCCTTCATCCTATCCGGCGATTGCCCTATCGGGCGAGGCGGCCGGCGCCGCTCAAGAGAACTACACCAGAGTGGCGGATGCGTACGCGCGCGGAGTCGTATCGATTACGGATCTGATCAGCGCTCAAGATGCCTCGCTCAATGCGGATCTGGCGCAGGCACAGGCGACTTTTGCGTTCCTGACTGATTTTACCGACACGCTGCGCGTGTCGAACAGCTTTGACGTACTGCTTGATCCGCAGACGCGCGCACCGTGGTACGACACGGTCGACGCGTGGTTCGGCGCTCACGGCTTGCCGATTGCCACGCACTGACGGGTTTGCGGAAGAACAAGGACTCCTATGAAAACCCAACACATCAACTCCAGAAGTGCCTTCGCAGCGCTTTTCGTGTTGCTTGCCGCGTGCCACGGCAAGCATGAAACAGGCGAGGACATTCGCCCCGTGAGAACCGAAGTCGTGGGCAGCGGCCAGTACAGCGACGCTCTTACCTACACCGGTGAAATCCGTGCGCGCCACGAATCCGATCTTGGCTTCCAAGTCGCCGGCAAAGTGATCGCGCGCCCGGCAGAGGTGGGCGCCGCTGTCAAGGCCGGCACCATCCTGGCTCAACTGGATCCTACCGACGAGAAAGTCGCGCTCGACTCGGCGCAGAGCGCCGTGAATGCCGCGCAGGCCGAATTGGCCCGCGCCTCCTCCGAAGAAGCCAGCTATCGGCATCTGCTGGAGCGCGGGCTCACCACGCGCACGACGTATATTGCGCAGCAGACCGCTTCCAAGACAGCACAGTCGCGGTTGCAGGAAGCCTCATCCGACCTCGATCTGCGGCGCCGCCGGCTCAACTACACCACGTTGCGAGCGGATCGTGATGGGGTGATCACGAAGGTCTCCGCGGACGTGGGCGCCGTTCTCTCCCAGGGTCAGGCGGTGGCAACGCTTGCTCAGCCCTCGGAGCTGGACGTGGTATTTGATGCCGCGGACAGCCAAGTGGACGCAGTTCGCAATGCCAAGACGGTGTCGGCGGCTCTGTTGTCGGCGCCCGATAAGCCACTGACCGCCGTCGTGCGCGAAATAGCGCCCAGTGCCGACCCTGTCACGCGGACTTACCGGGTCAAGTGCACCCTGCCCGCTCAGCCGCCCGGTTGGCGCTTGGGATTGAACGCAGTCGTGACCCTTCCAGCGGGCCAGGCGGTACAAGGCATTCGCATTCCCGCCACCGCGTTGTACGAGAAGGACCGCAAGAGTGCGGTGTGGATCGTAAAGAGCGATCAAACCATCGAGTTGCGCCCCATCATCGTAGCCCGTTACGACACAGCTAGTGTCGAGGTATCGAGCGGACTGAAAAGCGGCGAGCGCATTGTCACCGCCGGCGTTCACAAACTGCTCGCAGGTCAGAAGGTAGGCCTCCTGCCGGAACCTGCAAAATGAATTCGTTCAACGCCTCCGCCTGGGCACTTGAACACAAGTCATTCGTCGGATTCCTGATGGTGTTGCTGTCAGTGGCGGGCCTGCTTTCTTACGACACCCTGGGCCGTGACGAGGATCCGCCATTTACCATCAAAGTGATGGTCGTGCGTGCCGTGTGGCCCGGCGCCACCGCCGAAGACACGGCGCGCGAGGTCACCGACCGTCTGGAAAAGGCCTTGCAGTCGCTGCAGTGGATCGACTACATCGCCAGCTATTCCAAGCCCGGCGAAGCCACGTTGATGGTGAACCTGAAGGACCAGACCCCTCCCTCAGCAGTCCCCGATCAGTGGTACCAGGTGCGCAAGAAGATCGCGGACATCAAGCAGACCCTGCCGCTGGGCACTCAGGGACCCCTTTTCAACGACGAATTCGGCGATGTCTATGCGGTCATCTACGCTTTTACGACCGATGGGTTCACTTACCGAGAGCTGCGCGACACCGTGGAATCGGCTCGCTCCGAACTGCTGCGCATTCCAAATGTCGGCAAGGTCGACCTGATCGGCGTGCAGAACGAAGTTGTCTATATTGATTTCTCGACGCGCGAGCTGGCCGGGCGCGGCATCAGCACCGATCAGCTGGCGGAGTCCTTGCGGGCGCAAAATGCGGTGAATGCCTCCGGCGTCCTCGAAACCTCCCTCGATCGAGTGGCGGTGCGCGTGAGCGGTCAGTTCAACAGCATCGAGAACATCGAGCAGTTGAGCATCAGTGTGAATGGCCGGCTGGTGCCGCTGCGCGATATTGCCAAGGTGACCCGCAGCTACGAAGATCCGCCCACCCCGCTGTTCCGCTTCAACGGCGAGCCTGCCATTGGACTCGCGGTGGGCATGATCAAGGGCGGCAATATTCTCGAGGTTGGCAAGGCTATCGCCACCACCATGCATCGGGTGGCAAAGGACCTGCCTGTAGGCATCGATCCGCATTTGGTCGCCAACCAGCCGCAAGTGGTGCAAGAATCAGTGGGTCACTTCAGCCGCGCGCTCACCGAAGCGGTTCTCATCGTGCTGCTCGTCAGCTTCTTGAGTCTGGGAGTGCGCGCCGGCGTGGTCGTCGCGGTGTGCATCCCGCTGGTGCTCGCCATCACGTTCGTGGCGTTGGGCATCGAAGGCATCAGCCTGCAGCGCATTTCATTGGGTGCGCTGGTCATCGCGCTCGGCCTTCTCGTGGACGATGCGATGATCGCCGTAGAAATGATGATTCGCAAACTCGAGGAGGGTCTAGACCGCTTCAAGGCGGCCACCTTTGCGTACACCTCGACGGCATTTCCCATGCTGACCGGGACCTTGGTGACCGTCACCGGATTTCTCCCGGTCGGTTTTGCCAAAAGCGGCGCGGGAGAATACTGCTTCACCCTGTTCGCCGTCGTGGCCATCGCGCTCATTGTCTCGTGGCTGGTGGCCATCATCTTCATTCCCTACCTGGGCAATTTCCTGCTCAAAGAGCGGCCCGCGCACGAAGCGCCGCATCAAGAGGGCCGCATGACCGTGCTGTTTCGCAAGAAGCTGCAGTGGGCGCTGTGGCGGCGTCGATGGGTGGTCGGCGGCACGGCGGCATTGTTCTTTCTCTCGATTGCTGCCTTTACGTTGGTGGAACAGCAGTTCTTTCCGGCCGCCGACCGGGCGGAGCTGCTGGTGAGCCTTACCCTGCCGCACAACGGCTCGATTGCCGGCACGCAGAGCGAGGTTGAGCGCCTGGAAAAGATCCTGCTTAAGGACCCGGACATCGTTTCCCATAGTTTTTATCTCGGCGCGGGCGCCATCCGATTTTATTTGCCCCTGGATGTGCAGCTCGAGAACGCCAATTTTGCTCAAGCTGTGGTGGTCACCAAGAGCTACGAGGTGCGTGACCGCGTGCGCGACCGACTGCAGAAGGCGCTCGATGAGCAGTTTCCGGCGGTGCTGTCGCGGGTCGAGCCGCTGCAGCTTGGGCCGCCGGTGGACTGGCCCATTCAGTATCGGGTCGGCGGACCGGACATCGGCGCCGTGCGCGCATTTTCAGATCAGGTCTCCACCGCGCTGCGCTCGAATCCAAATACCCGCACCATCAGCTTCAATTGGTACGACATGGGTCGATCGGTGCTGGTCACCATTGACCAAGAGAAAGCGCGGCTGGTCGGAATGACTTCCGAGGAAGTGGCGAAATCATTGAACGACGTCCTTTCGGGGCGGACGGTCACCCAATTGCGCGATGATATCTATTTGATCGATGTGCGTGGGCGCGCCATCGATCAAGACCGTAAAAATCTTGCTGCGCTCCGCGCTCTCGAGATTCGGTTGCCCAATGGAAATGCCGCCCCCCTGGCGCAAATTGCCAATTTTTCTTACGGACTCGAGGAGCCCGTGGTATGGCGGCGCGATCGTCTGCCGACCATTACCGTACAGTCAGACATCATTCCGGGGATTCAAGCGGCGACTGCCATCGAGAAGATTCGCTCCTCGATGCCGCCCGGCTATCGGCTGGAGGATGGCGGCGCCGTCGAGCAAAGCGCCAAGGGACAAAAATCAGTACTTGCGGTGATTCCGATCATGTTCATTCTGATGTTGTTCATTCTGATGGTGCAGCTTCAGAGCGTGCAAAAGCTCGCGATGGTGATGCTCACGGCACCCTTGGGACTCATCGGCGTCACGCTGGCGCTGCTGATTTCACACAAGCCCTTCGGATTCGTGGCGATGCTGGGCGTGTTTGCGCTCACCGGCATGATCATCCGCAATTCGGTCGTGCTCATCGCGCAGATTCAGACCAATGAAGGCGCGGGCATGGACCGCTGGAATGCCATCGTCGATGCCGCCGCACACAGACTTCGACCCATTCTGCTGACGGCGGCCGCGGCGGTTCTCGGGCTGATTCCGATTGCCGGGGAGGTTTTTTGGGGGCCAATGGCCTATGCAATGATGGGAGGCCTTCTCGTCGCAACGGTCCTGACCCTCTTTTTCCTGCCTGCGCTCTATGCGATGTGGTATCGCGTTCCATTGACACCCGCATCCTGAAACGAATGTGTGTAGAGGGAACTCCGCTACTAACGCCTATTCTCCACGTTTGACCGGTCGCGGCCATCACGGCGAGTCTTTCCTGGTCGTCCCTCATGAGATTTGCGATGATCGGCGCCATCACGAGGGAAAGTCGCGGGCGCAGAGCTGCCCAGCGGCCTCTTTTCCCAGCAGCGCATGAATCTCTCCCGCAAACTGTCGTGCAAATCCGGCGCCACCGCACCGATTCGGATCCACTCGAGCGCCATCGCGTTCCATTCCTCATGATCGGCGCTGACTCCCTGACCCATTCCCTGCATCAATCTTTGGACCTGATGCTCTCGGCGCAACGCCTCATCTTCAGCCGGCGTGGAAATCTCGCTTCGTATCTCGCCGCGCACGCAGAGTAGTCTCAACGCCTTCTCGCGGGCCCCTAAGTCGACATCGGAACTGGAGCCGGCTTGCGCCAGTGACTCCTTGATCGCTTTGAGCCCCTCTTTTGGCCATTGGCGAACGCCCGCGATGAAATTCTCGGCGGATTGCTTCAATGTTTCTCGATCGGACGATTCGGCACCTCGCAACACCGCCCGCTCATAGGCGTTGACGCTTCGCGAGGCCTCGAACAAATTCGTGAATGATTGTTGCGTATCGCGCAGCTGCTGCTCCGCCACTCGAGCCCTGCACAGATCGACGGCGCGTTCGAACCGATCGTGCAGCCCACGAGCCTCGGTCCTCGGCATTTCATCGAGCGCCTCAAAGGCGCTGCGCCACTCAGGTACTTTCGCGGTTCCCTCCAGCAGGGGAATCCCCGATAGCGCGGCAACGCGTTCCGCCTCTTCGCACAATGCCACGGCCTTGAGCTTGTTGGCTTCGAGCCCTGAGGTGTATTCCGCGTATGCCTGCTGCCGTTTCTGATAAACCGCGTCGCACACTTCGCGAAATTCATTCCACAGAGACTGGCTTTGAGCGCCCGGCGCAGGACCGGTTTCCTTCCACAGTGCTTGCAGCCGCTTCACAGCGTCGATGGCTTCACGGCTATCCTCTTGCGTGAGCAAATGACGCGCGCGTTTAATGAGCGATTGCTTGTCCGCCACGTTGCTCTCGTACCAGGCATCGAGCTTGGCTT
>Ga0193726_1001408_pt1 | contig 19075 bp, 19 predicted proteins | sample H2c1metaG_FD_144928 | JGI IMG/M metagenome (GOLD analysis project Ga0193726, IMG submission 144928) | Soil microbial communities from a riparian zone of the East river system, Colorado, United States - H2c1 | ecosystem: Environmental > Terrestrial > Soil > Riparian zone | place: USA: East River... | reverse complement strand
TTCTTGATCACTACCGGAGCGCGCTTCGGTCCGCCCTCGGGTACTGCTTGATCCATTACGCTTCGCTCCCTAGCTCCCGGCCGCCATGAACGTCCGTTTACTTCGGATCGGTCACTTTAGCGCCGATACCGCAGTGCGACAAGGAGCGGTTTGCGCCTGCGAAAGCAGCGTTTATGCGGCGATGGGCTATAGTGAGCGCATGGCCCCCGAAAACGACGATTCGGCCGATTTCGACCGCCTGGCCCGGCGTTATCTCGACCTCTGGCAGAACCAACTTGCCGGGCTCGCCGCCGACCAGGCGCTGACCGAACAGATCGCCCGCCTGTTCGCGGCCGCGAACACCCAGGTTGCATCGGCGATCCAGGCGGCCCAAGGAGCACACCATGCAGCCTCGAGTAGGACCCCGTCCGCTGCCGCTTCATCTGGGCACGGCGTTGATGACGTGGGCGAGCTCCGAAAGCGCGTGGAGGCTCTGGAAGCCCGGATCGCCGAGCTCGAATCCAAGCTCGGCGGCGCCTGACACGGTCGCGGCGCTGCTGCCCGAGATCGCAGCCCTCGAAGCCAGGGCAGGCGCGGGCAAGTTCGAGCAAGCGCTTCAGCGCGAGATCGCGCGCCGCATGCACCGGCTGGCCGACGGCGTGCTGGCCTATCGGCAGAACCCGGTCCATCGCACGCTCGACAATCCGCCGGCGGTGTGGAGCGAAGGCAATACACGGTTGCTCGACTACGGCGCCACGCACCGCGTGGCGCGCAAGCGCGGCATGCGCGCCGTGCTGGTGGTGCCGTCGCTGATCAATCGCTGGGAGGTTCTCGACCTCACCGCCGAGAAGAGCCTGTTGCGCGCCATGGCGGCGCGCGGGCTCCGGCCCTATCTCGTCGATTGGGGGACGCCCAACGACGAGGAGCGGCGCTTCGACAGCACGGCCTACGTGGCGCGCCTCGAGCGCGCGCTGGGCTTCGTCGCCAGACGCGCGCGGCGGGCGCCGGCCGTGATGGGATATTGCATGGGCGGCACGCTCACCGTGGCGCTGGCGGCGCGGCGGCCGCGCCGGGTCGCCGGGCTGGCGCTGCTGGCGGCCCCCTGGGACTTCCACGCCGACCGCACAGGCCATGCCTTCCTGGTCTCCGCCGGTCCGCTCCTGGCCGAGATGGCCGACCGCGTCGGCGAGCTGCCGGTCGATATCCTGCAGACCCTGTTCTGGTCGCTCGATCCCTGGCTCGCGGTGAAGAAGTTCGGCCGCTTCCTCGGCATGGACCAGCAGGGCGACCACGCACGCGATTTTGTGCTGCTCGAGGACTGGCTGAATGACGGCGCGCCGCTCGCCGGACCGACTGCGCGCGAATGCCTGGTCGGCTGGTACGGCCAGAACCTGCCCGGGACCAACAAGTGGGTCGTGGGGGGAAGGCGCATCGTGCCGTCGAAGATCAAGAAGCCGGCGCTGGTGATGATCCCGTCGGGCGACCGCATCGTGCCGCCCCTGTCGGCCGCGGCCTTGGTCGATCCCAAGCGCGGCCTCAAGAACGCCACGCGGCTGGATCTGCCGCTCGGCCATATCGGCATGGTGGTGAGCGGCCGCGCCCGCGATCTATGCTGGACGCCGCTGATGGATTGGCTGGACGGGCTCGGCAAGCCGCAGCAGAAGTGACAGCGATGCAGGAACGATCCTTCGACTGGCGCCTGCCGGCGGTCTGGGCCGTGTTGCTCACCATATCGGTGTTCGCTCACGCCTATGTCGAGGTCGCCGACAGCGGCCATCGCATCGGGTTTGGTCGTGCGGTGGTCCAGGAAGCGGCGAGCCACATCATGGTCGCCGCCCTCCTGCCGGCGATCTACTGGCTACACCGTCGTTTCCCGATCGGCGCCAGCCCGCGCAACATCCTGATTCGCAACATCTTGATCCATGCACTGGCCATCGTGCCGTTCAGCGTGACGCGTACCGTCGGGATGACCGGCCTTCGGCTGCTTTGGTTCGTCGGCCTGATGGGCGAGCGCTACTCCTTCCCGCTCACCGCGGACCGGCTGTTCTACGAATTCTCCAAGGACATCGTGAACTACGCCATGCTGAGCGCGGCCGTCGTGGCCCTTCGCTACATATTGGAGCGAAAGCCGTCCTCCGCGCCGGCCCTCCCGCCCACGCTGCCGCCCGCTCTCCCGACGACGGCGGCGGCGCTGCCGGAGCGCTTTGCCGTTCGCAAGCGGGGCGGCAACGAAGTCGTGGTCGAGGTGGCCGACATCGATTGGATCGAGGCGGCCGGCAACTACGCCGTTCTGCATGTCGGCGGCGACACGTTCGAGATCCGCTCGTCGCTCAGCAAGCTCGAGGCCGAACTCGATCCCAAGCGCTTCGTCAGGGTCCACAAGTCACACATGGTGAACATTGCGCGCGTCACGGAAGTGACACCGTGGATCAGCGGCGACTGGCGCATCCACCTGCAGGATGGCGCCGAGGTCAACCTCAGCCGGCGCTATCGCCAGCGTTTCGAGGCCTTGGCGCCCGTCCGCAGCTGAAACCGGCCCACCGTTCGTCACGCGACCGTCGCCGGTCGTCCCGCGGACCGCGCCGGTCGTCACAATTCGCCGATAGATCAGGGGCTTGACGGTTAGGAAGGCAGGACGACAGCGCAGGGGTCCCGCCATGAAAAATCGCCGTTCCGATCTCGACTGGCTCCGCGTCACCGCCTTCGGCCTGCTCATCCTCTATCATTCCGGCATGGCGTGGTCGGGCTGGCACTGGCATCTCAACAGCACCCAGGACATCGCCTGGCTTCGCGAGGTCATGCGCTTCGTCAATCGCTGGCGCATGCCATTGATCTTCCTGGTGTCGGGCGGTGCGATCGTGTTGGCGCTCGGGCTGCGCTCGCCCGGCACCTTTGCTCTCGACCGGCTGCGCCGCCTGCTGCTGCCGCTGGCCTTCGGCATGGTCGTGCTGGTGCCGCCGCAGGTCTATGCCGAGCGGCATTTCTCCGGCCAGTTCGCCGGCTCCTTCCTGGACTGGCTGCCCGAAGCCTTCCGCGGCACCTATCCGGCCGGCAATCTCAGCTGGCATCACCTGTGGTTCGTAGCCTACGTGCTCGTGCTCACCTTCGCCCTGCTGCCCTGCTTCCTGTGGGCGCGCACGCCGCCGGGCGAGGCCGCGCAATCGGCGGCGGCGCGGATCATGGGCCGCTTCGGCCTGCACTGGCTGATGGCGCTCCCGCTGGGCGCCTCGATCCTGTGGCTGGCGCCGCTGTCGCACAATACCAATGGCCTGATCGGCGACTGGCATGGCCTGGTCTACAACGGCGTTCTTCTCCTCTATGGCGGCTTCATCTTCGGCACGCCCGAGATGCTGGCCGCCCTCAATCGCCAGCGCTTTCTGTCGCTCGGCATCGGCATCGCGTCCTATGCCACGCTCTATTCGAGCTTTTTCGACGGGGCGGTCGGCGCGCTCGTCCTGCCGGCGGATCGTCCGGCCTATGCCGTGCTGTCGGCGGTCAACACCATGGCCTGGCTGTTCACGGCCATCGGCTTCGCCAACCGCTACCTCACCCTGCGGCCGCGGTTCCTCGGCTATGCCAGCGAGGCCGTCTATCCCTTCTACATGATCCACCAGACCGTGACGGTGATCGCGGTCTACTGGCTCCTGACCTATGAGGTGCCGCCGGCTTGGGGCTTCATCATCGCCGTGCTGGCGACATTCGGCGTCACCTGGGCGATCTATGCCTGGCTGGTGCAGCCTGTCGCTTTTCTGCGGCCGCTGTTCGGCCTGAAAGCCATTCGGCCGCCGCTGCTGGCCAAGCCTGCCCACTAACGAAGGAGGATTCGTGGATCGACGATCCTTCCTCAAGGGCTCCCTGGCGCTGCCGCTCGCGCCGGGGTCGGCCCGGGCCCAGGCGGCGCCCGGTTTCTCCCGCGTGCGCCCCGGACAACCGGGATGGCCGTCCGAGGCAAGCTGGGACGGCCTCAATCGATACGTCGGCGGCCGTCTCCTCAAGCTGCAGCCGTCGTTGAGCGTCTGCCAGGAATCACCGAGCAGCGCCGCCTGCCGCGAGGTCTTCAGGGAGCTGAAAAATCCCTACTATATCGGCGATGACCCCAGCCTGACCCAGACCACGGGCTGGGTCGACGCCTGGACATCTCAGCCGAGCGTCTATGCCGTCGCGGCACGGCGAACCGAGGACGTCGTCGCCGCCGTGAATTTCGCGCGCGAGAACAATCTGCGGCTGGTCGTGAAGGGCGGCGGGCACAGCTATCTTGGCACCTCGAATGCGCCGGATTCGCTCCTGATCTGGATACGCGCGATGAACGATATCGTGCTGCACGACGCTTTCATGGCGCAAGGCTGCGCCGGTCAGCGGCCGGCGCAACCGGCCGTCTCGGTCGGCGCCGGCGCGATCTGGATGCACACCTATAACGAAGTGACCACCAAAGGCGGCCGCTATGTGCAGGGCGGCGGCTGCGGCACGGTTGGCGTGGCCGGCCTCGTCCAAGGCGGCGGGTTCGGCAGCTACTCGAAGACCTACGGCACGGCCGCGGCGAGTCTGCTGGAAGCGGAAATCGTCACGGCCGACGGCGTCGTGCGGATCGCCAATGCGTGCACCAACCCGGACCTGTTCTGGGCCCTGAAAGGCGGCGGCGGCGGTACCTTCGGCGTGGTCACCCGCGTGACGCTCCGGACGCACGAACTGCCCGCATCCTTCGGCGGCGTCGCGGCGACGATTGAAGCCTCCTCCGACTCAGCCTTTCGCCGGCTGCTCGGCCGCTTCGTCGAGTTCTACGCCGCGAGCCTTTTCGATCCTCGTTGGGGTGAGATCGCGAACGTCCGCCCCCGCAACCGACTCGACATACAGATGGCTTCTCTGGGACTCGACCGCCAGCAAGCAGAAGCCATCTGGCAACCCTTCCTCGGCTGGGTGGCTGCCGCGCCGGGCGATTTCACCTTCACCACGGCGCCAGTGTTTCGCAGCATCCCGGCCCGGCACCGCTGGGACCCGGCATTTCTCAAAACCTATGTGCCGGCCGCCGTGCGCTCCGACGATCGTCCCGGTGCGTCCGAGGACAATATCTTCTGGTCGGCCAACGTGAGCGAGGCCGGTCATTTCATTCATGGCTTCGAATCCGCCTGGCTGCCGGCGTCGCTCTTGCGAGACGACCGGCGGCCCGAGCTCACCGACGCGTTGATTGCCGCGGCCCAGCATTCGACCGTCGAGATCCATTTCCAGAAAGGCCTGGCAGGCGGAGCCGCGGAGGTCGCCGCCACGGCTAGAGACACCGCGACGAATCCCGCCGTGATCGATGCCTTCGCCCTCGCCATCATCGCCAGCGAGGGGCCGCCGGCATATCCGGGTTTGCGCGGCCACGAGCCGGATCTCAGGGACGCGCGGCGCAACGCCAAGGCAATCTCGGCGGCCATGGCCGAACTCGGGAGGATCGCGCCGCATGCCGGTTCCTATGTTGCGGAAAGCGGTTACTTCGAGACTGACTGGCAAAACGCCTACTGGGGCGTGAACTACGCGCGGCTGCTCGCGGTGAAGACCAAATACGACCCTTCCGGCCTGTTCTTCGTTCATCACGGCGTGGGCAGCGAAGCGTGGAGCGCCGACGGTTTCACGAAACTGGCCGGGCGCTAGCGAACGACGATGCCGGCCTCGGTCACGATCATGTCCATCGGAACGTCGTGCGCCTGCGGATAGATCGTGCCGATTTCCTGCGGCGCATATCCCACACCGATGATGCGGGGCCGCCGCGAGAAGGCGGCGAGCGTCCGATCGAAAAAGCCGCCGCCGTACCCCAGCCGGTAGCAGGCTCGATCGAAGCCGACCACAGGCGCGATGACGATATCGGGCGTCACGATGGACCCATGCGACGGAACCGGGATGTTCCAGACACCGGGCTCGAGGGCTTCCCCTGGCCGCCAGCGGCGGAACGCGAGAGGTGCGTGGCGCCGCACCACCACCGGCAAGGCGCCCACGCCGCCCTGTTCAGCCAGACCTTCCAGCCACAGGCGCAGGTCCGGCTCTCCGCGAATGGGCCAGTAGGCGCTGACGATCCGGCCGGAAATGTCGCCCAGCACTGCGTGGAGCCGGTCGGCAATGCGCTGGGAACAAGCGCGCCGTTCCTCCCCGGGAATCGCCAGCCGGGCGGCAATCAATCGTTCCCGCTCGGCCCTTCGCCAGCGCTCGACATCGGTTCGCTGTTGGATGTCTGCTTCGGCCACGAGGGCTCCAGAGACCGGGTCGACCAGATGCATCAGGCAGGGCGGCGAGGCGTAATCGCGGGATGATTCCGGCGACGTGTTGTCGTTCCCGGCTTTGGTCATGTCGCCCCCTCGCTCTGACTCCTTGTGTCGGCGGAATTCGCCAGCGTGATGTTGGCGATATGCGAGGACAGCATGTGATTGAGATCCTCGTGCAACGAAGCGTCGCGCACGCGCGGGATGATCTCGCGCAGCTTCCGGACGACCCAGCCCTGGCCGCGATTGAGGAAGGCGATGCGGGCCGCCACATCGTCGATGGCCATTGCCTTGGCGTAGAACACGCCCATCCTCGGCGAGGCAATGCCGCCCAGCCCTCTGATGCGACGCAGCAGCATCGCGCACCAGCGTGCTTCGTCGTGCTGGATATGCTGCATCAGCTCGGCGATCGCCGGGTCCTTCGCGGCGCGCGCGGTTTCGAGCGTGACGCGCGCACCGGCACGTTCGGCTTCGAGGAGTTCATTCAGGCAGGCGACCAGTTCGTCCTTGCCGGCGAACCCCATTCCACCATCGCTCGAATCGACTTGTGCCGTCGCGCTCGCGGCCGGCGGGACTGTCTTGGCGTCGCCATAGAACTCGACGAAGAAACTGACGGGCCCCACCGGCTCCACTTCGTGCGCCTGCCGCGGCTTGATCACACCCGGCGTCTGCGGATCGAGAATGCGTTCCGAGCGGGGCTCGAGGAGCCGATAAAGCAGCCGCCCTTCGAGGACGACGATCAGGCCCCACACGTCGTCCTTCGTGGTGTGACGTCGGCGCAAAGCCGCAGGCAGGCTGTCCTGATCGAGGATCGGGGTGCGCCTGTAGGCGACGAGATTGTCCGGTAGCACGTCATTCACGACGACCATTGTAAGCACCGCCCATCAATTGAAAAACAAAGAAAATCGGCGCTTAGTATCGAAGACATCGATTTGATCGGGGAAGAGCCCTTGGACACGGAGTTGGCGCGCACCTTCCTCGCCGTGGTGACGGCGGGCAATTTCGTGAACGCTGCCGATCGGCTTCATGTGACGCAATCGACGGTGAGCGCCCGAATCCACACCTTGGAGAACGCGCTGGGCTGCACGCTCTTCGTCCGCAACAAGGGCGGGACGACGCTCACGGCCGCGGGGCGACATTTCCAGAAGCATGCCTCCACGCTTGTCCGAACGGTCGAGCAGGCGCGCCACGATGTCGGCGTCGCCAAGGGCTTCCGCGCGGCTCTCACGATCGGCGGACGTTTCGGGCTGTGGGAGCAGTTCCTGACGAAGTGGTTGCCCGTCCTGCTACGGAATGCGCCCGATATCTCCGTGCGCGCCGAAATCGGCCTCGAATCGGATCTGATGCAGGGACTCGTCGAAGGTCGCCTGGATATCGCCGTCATGTACACGCCCGAGAGCCGGCCCGGCCTGAAGGTCGAGTTGTTGTTCGACGAACGGCTTGTCCTTGTTTCCACCGATCCGGGACGCCAGCCGGAACCCGGCCCAGGCTACGTCTATGTCGATTGGGGCCCCGAGTTCTTCGCCAGGCACAGCGCGAGTTTCCCGGATTTCTTCGGATCGGCGCTCACCGCCAATATCGGTTGGCTGGGCCTGCAGCATGTTCTGGAGAACGGCGGCTCCGGATACTTTCCGATCCGTCTCGTGCGCCCGCATCTGCAAAGCGGCAAGTTGACGGTGCTTTCCGCAGCACCGGAGTTCGCGCTGTCGGCCTATGTCGTTTATCCGACAGACGCCGCGCCGGATGTCGTCGGCCCGGCGCTGGATGTCATCCGGCACGGGGCGACGATGGAAAGCAGGTCTGCTCAGTGAGCCGCGTGCACGTGATTCTTCTTCGGATTGAACGCCGCGTACAACAGCACCGTCCGCCCATTCTCCTGCGGCACCTCGCGTTCGCACCGCATGCCGAACTTCTCCAGCGCACGCTGGCCCGGCAGGTTGTCTGGCCGGGTGATTGCCACCACGCGATCGAGGTCCACGACGTTGAAGGCGAAGGCAAGGGCCGCGCGGCCGAGTTCCGGCCCATAGCCTTTGCCTTGCGCTTCCGGGGTGAAGGCGAGACGCAGCGCGACGCCGTCGTCATGGATGCGCAGGCCGCCCAAGCCGACCAATCGCCCGCTGCCACGTTCGCAGGCCGTCCAGCTGCCGAAGCCCAGGGCCGACCATTCAGCCGCGTAATCCGCCACCAGAGCATCGCTCTGGGCGCGCGACAGCACGCCGTGCTTGAGAAGATTCATCACCCGCGCATCGGCATGCAGAACGGCCAGCCGGTCGGCGTCGGCCATTGTGATCGGATTGAGATGAAGCCGCTCGGTGACGAGGTGGTGACGGTCCAAGACGAGTCCTTGCCGGTGCCGGTCGCAGGCCTATAACATCGGCCACAGGGCGGCCGCTAAGGAGGATACCATGGCAACCGACATCGTCATCGCGAGCGCGGCGCGCACGCCCATCGGCTCATTCAATGGCGCGTTCGGCGCCGTCCCGGCGCACGACCTCGGCAAGGCCGCGATCAAGGGCGCGCTCGAGCGCGCCAAGGTGAAGCCCGAGGAAGTCGACGAAGTGATCCTGGGCCAGATCCTGTCCGCCGCCCAGGGCCAGAACCCGGCCCGCCAGGCCGCGGTCAATTCGGGCATCCCGGTCGAGAAGACCGCGTTGGGCATCAACCAGCTCTGCGGCTCGGGCCTGCGCGCCGTCGCCTTCGGCTGGCAGGCGATCCGGAACGGTGACGCCTCGATCATGGTGGTCGGCGGCCAGGAGAGCATGAGCCAGGCGCCGCACGCCGCCTACATGCGCGAAGGCACCAAGATGGGCGAGCTCAAGATGACCGACACTATGCTCAAGGACGGTCTGTGGGATGCCTTCCACGGCTACCACATGGGCAACACCGCCGAGAACGTGGCGCAGAAGTACCAGATCACCCGCGCCGAGCAGGATGCCTTCGCCGCCTCCTCGCAGAACAAGGCGGAGGCGGCGCAGAAGTCCGGCCGCTTCAAGGACGAGATCGTCCCGGTCACGGTGAAGACCCGCAAGGGCGACGTCGTGGTCGATACCGACGAGTTCCCGCGTCACGGCACCACGATCGAGACGCTGGGCAAGCTCAGGCCCGCTTTCGCCAAGGACGGCTCGGTCACCGCCGGCAACGCCTCGGGCATCAATGACGGCGCGGCCGCGCTGGTGCTGATGAGCGCCGACGAAGCCAAGAAGCGCGGCATCAAGCCCCTGGCCAAGATCGTGTCGTGGGCGACCACCGGCGTCGATCCGGCGATCATGGGCATCGGCCCGGTGACCGCTTCTCAGGCGGCGCTCAAGAAGGCCGGCTGGACCGTGAAGGATCTCGATCTGGTCGAGGCCAACGAGGCCTTCGCCGCCCAGGCCGTCGCCGTCGGCAAGCAGCTTGGCCTCGATCCGGACAAGCTCAACGTCAATGGCGGCGCCATCGCGCTCGGCCATCCGATCGGCGCCTCGGGCGCGCGCGTGCTCACCACGCTGCTCTACGAGATGCAGAAGCGCGACGCCAAGAAGGGCCTCGCCACGCTCTGCATCGGCGGCGGCATGGGCATCGCCATGTGCGTCCAGCGCGACTGATCTCTCGTTCCTCTCCCCCTAGCGGGGGAGAGGAGAAAGAGCCTAAAGCCCGAGGTCGCTCAACCCCGGATGATCGGCAGGCCTGGGCCCGGGCGCCGGCCAGTGGAACTTGCGCTCGCTGGCGGCGATCGGCAGGTCGTTGATCGAGGCGATGCGATGACGCATCAAGCCGCGCTCGTCGAATTCCCAGTTCTCGTTGCCGTACGACCGGAACCAGTTGCCCGAATCATCCCGCCACTCATAGGCGAAGCGCACGGCGATGCGGTTGTCGCTGCAGGTCCACAGCTCCTTGATGAGGCGGTAGTCGAGTTCCCGGGACCATTTGCGGGTGAGGAACGCCTTGATCGCGTCACGACCCTGGAAGAACTCAGAGCGATTCCGCCACACGCTGTCCGTCGTATAAGCGAGCGACACGCGTTCGGGATCGCGGCTGTTCCAGGCATCCTCGGCGGCGCGCGCCTTGATCGCCGCGCTATCAGGCGTGAAGGGCGGCAGCGGTGGTCGCGGGGCATCCGCCATGGGTGTCAGTGCAGCTCCTGCATGCGCTGGCCTTGGTGCACGAGCCGCCGCCCTTGCAGGGACGAGATCTCCAGCAACTCGGCATTTTCCGGGGTTGTCGGCGAAACCATCAGGAAGCGCGTCTCTCCGGGCGCGGTGGTGATGATGAGCTCATTGCTTTCCTGCGTGCCGACGGCCCTGAAGTCGTGGTAGCCCGGCGGCAGATCGAAAAGCAGCCAGGTGTTGGGGGTGACCATGCCCGCCGGGTGTCCGCTGCGGGTGATGTTGATCGCCTGCGCCTCCTGAGGGGCGTCACCCCGCACGAGGTAGACCGCAGCCTGGCCCGGCTGCGGCACCGGGAAGTTGTTACCGTAGGCTTCCATCCAGCGCGACATTCCGCCGGGCGTCGAGGACGTACAGGCGGCAGCCAGCAGGGACAACGCAACGACGGGCAGAAACTTCTTCATGCAGCGACCTCCGCGGGCAGCGTCGGCCGAACGGACTTTTGGGTCAAGGGCGACGAGCGGCCTCAGTGCCCCACCGGCATGCCCGGCTGGGGCGGCTTGACTTTGCGCAGGATGAGGGCGAGCGGCACGGCACAGGCCGATATCACCATCAGCACCCAGAAGACGTCGATATAGGCCAGCAACGAGGCCTGCATCTGCACCTGCCCGCCGATCCAGGCGAACGCCTGCTGCTGGGCCTGAACGGCCGAGCTGCCGTGGGTCGCGAAATAGTCGGTCACGCGCTCCTGGTACTGGGTGCTCGAGGGAACGACGTGCTCGACCAGCCGGCTCTGATGGAATTGCTGGCGGTGAGCCAAGACGTTGATGGAAAGCGCGATCCCGATCGAGCTGCCGACATTGCGCGCGACATTGATCAGTGCCGAGGCCTGATCGGTCTTCTCCGGCGGAATGCCGTCGTACGACGCGATCGTGATCGGGATGAAGATCAACGGCAATCCGATGCCGATATACATGCGCGACAGCGCAAAGAACCAGAAATCGAGACCGCCATAGATATTGGTCAGGCCATACATCGCCGCCGCCAGGATCGTAGCCCCCGCAGCGATCAGGTATTTCGGTTGGATATGGCCGGACACGCGGCCGACGATGAGCATCATGACCATGGTGACGAGGCCGCCCGGCGAGAGGACGAGGCCGGCCCAGGTCGCGGTATAGCCGAAGTCCTGCTGGACCAGTTCGGGCAGGAACTGTGTCGTCGCGAGCAGAATGGCGCCGGTCGCCATCATGACGAGGAAGCAGGATCCGAACTGCCGTGAAGCCACCATGCGCAGGTCGACCGCGGGATTGCGGCGCGTGAACTCCCACGGGATCATGAGCACGAACGCCAGCCCGCAGATCACCGAGAAGGTGACGATGAAGTCCGAGGCGAACCAATCGTCTTCCTGGCCTCGATCGAGCACGACTTCCAGGGAGCCGAGGAAGGTTGCCACCAGCAGGAAGCCGACGAGATCGAAACGCACCCCCTCCGCCTTCAGTCGCCCGCGTTCCTCGATGGCCGCCTTGGGCTCCTGCAGGATCATCGACACGAGTGCGATCGACAGAATGCCGACGGGCCCGTTGATCAGGAAGCACCACCGCCACCCCCAATTGTCCGACAGCCAGCCGCCCAGCGTCGGCCCGACCACCGGAGCGACCACGACCGCGATCCCGAACATCGCGAAGGCCTGTCCGCGCTTGGCGGGCGGGAAGGAATCCGCGAGGATCGATTGCGAGACCGGCACCATGCCGCCGCCGCCGAGGCCCTGCAGAACGCGGAACAGCAGAAGCGACGGCAGATCCCAGGCAAAGCCGCAGAGGATGGAACTCACCGCGAACAGCGTGACGCAGCCGAGATAGAACGGTTTGCGGCCGAGCCGCCTGGCCATGAAGCCGCTGGCCGTGAGGACAACGGCGTTGGCCACGAGGTAGCTCGTGACCGCCCATGAAGCTTCGTCGACGCTGATGGCGAGGCCGCCTGCGATATAGGGCAGCGCCACGTTTGCGATCGTGGTGTCGAGAACCTCCATGAAGACCGCGATCGACACCACGATCGCGACCAGCCACGGACTGGCGCCTCCGGCGGCGGCTTTCATGGTCACACGCGCCCCATCAGGCGCCGGTAGAGGGACGGCTCGGCGCGCACGCGCACGGTTGGCACGACCGACATTCCCGGTCCGACCGCGACGTCGGTCGGCGGATTGTCCATGAGCAGCTTTACCGGCACCCGCTGGACGATCTTGACGTAGTTGCCGGTGGCATTCTCCGGCGGCAGCAGCGAAAACGCCGGTCCCGATCCCGGCTGCACGCTCTCGACATGGCCGTGGACGGTGCGATCCGGATAGGCGTCGATGCGCATCGTCACGGGTTGGCCGGGCCGCATGTTGGCAAGCTGGGTTTCCTTGAAATTCGCCGTCACCCAGATCTCGTCCGGCACGAACATCGTGAGGCTGGTGCCCGGCTGGACGAGCTGGCCGACCGCTGCCGTGAGTCTGACGATGCGACCGGCCTGGGCTGCGGTTACTGTCGTGTAGGACAGGTTGAGTTGCGCCTGGTCGCGCTGGGCTCGCGCTTGCCTGAGGCTCGCCTCGGCGCTGTTGCGCTGTGCCTTGAGGGTTTCCATTTGCCGTTGTGCGGCCTTGAGTGCCGCTTGCGCATCCGCAAGGCTCGCCTGGTCCTGCTGGAGTTTCGACTGCGTCTGCTGGGCCAGTTGCACGGTTCCGTAGCCTTGCTGAGCGAGTTGCCTGTAGCGCGCGGCGTCTTCTTCGGAAAACTTCATGGCAGCCTCCGCGCGCGCGACTTGCGCCTGCGCCGCTTCTACTTGCGCAAGTTGCACGGCGATTTGAGCATCGATGCTGCGGACGCTGGCTTCGCTGGCGGCGACCAGCGCCTCGGCCTGTGCAAGCGCGATGCGATAGTCGCGATCGTCAATGCGCGCGATTACGTCGTTCGCGGATACGTGCTGATTGTCGGTGACGAGCACGGCGGTGAGGTAACCCGCCACCTTGGGAGCCACCGCGAACTGACGCGACCCGATGAAGGCGTCGTCGGTCGATTCGAAGTGCCTGGCGTCGTCCCAGTAGAGGTATCCACCAGCCACGATTGCCACGAGCAGAATCACGCCGATAGCGGCCGCGATCGGATGCCGGCGCAGGCGCGCCGCACGGGACTTGTCGCCGCCTTCGTCTCCCGTCTGGCGTCCGAGCTCCGGTTCTACCGCCGGCGCGTTTTCCCGCGACGCGTCGCCTTTCAGCGCCTCGGCGCCGCCGCGAACCGACGGCCGGCTCGGATTGGGCTGCACCTCCGGAGGGTCCAGGACCTGTTGCGGCCCATCGTCTCGATCATTCGCTCTATGCACCATGATCCGGCCGCCTTTAATCGGGCCGCACAGCCGCGGCCGATGTTGTCGGTTCAGAACGCCACTTCCTATTGGGCGCCGGGCCACACAAGGGGGCATTGACGTCCGACATTTTTTACGTCGTTTACGATCCTCCGCATCCGGGTCTGATTGCAGCAGCTCTGCTGCAACGCCAAAGCTAAGCGCAGGCGGGCTCCGGCAAGGCGCGCAGCCGGGCGAGCGGCGACAGCACGATCACCAGGGTGGAGAGGGCAAAGGCTGCCGCGATCAGGAGCAGGGCGGCGTGCAATCCGGCTTGCGCCGCCACGAAGCCACCCGCCAGCGCGCCCAGCGGCCGCACGCCGTAGATCGCGGTCTGCATCGTGGCATTGACCCGGCCCATCAGCGGCGCCGGCGTCACCAGCTGGCGCACGGTGATCTGGCAGATCAGCCACAGCATCGGGCCGAAGCCCACCAGGAAATGTCCGGCGGCGGCATAGGCGAAGCCGTTGCCCGAGGGTGCTGCGAGGAACAGGCCGGCGGCGATCACCGACACGGCGGGGCCGAAGATCAGGATGGCCAGCGGCGGCAGGCGCCGCGCCAAGACCGGCGCCACCAGCGCGCCCAGGATCAGGCCCGCGCCGTAGGCCGACTGGGCGAGGCCCATGTGTGCCGGGTCGAGGCCGAGCGGGCCCAATGCCAGCGGCGCCCAAACGGCGAGCAGGGCGAAAAAGGCGAAGTTCCAGAAGACCGCGCAGAGGCCGATGCCGCGCAGCAGCTCGTGGCGCACCACGAAGCGGGCGCCGGCCTGGATGGAGGCGACGAAAGAGGGTCGCTGCGCCGCGCTGGTCGGTGCGGGGGCTTTCGGCAAAGCGAGGACGCAGGCCAAGGCCAGGGCGGCGCCGAAGGCGGCGAGGGCATACCCCCAGGTCGGCGACAGCAGCTGGGCGAGCAGGCCCGCCACGAAGGGCGCCGCCAGGCTCACGATGGCGCGCGCCAGCTCCAGACGCGCGTTGGAGCGCGACAGGTCGGCCGGCGGCACCAGGCTGGGCAGCAGCGAGATCGATGTGAGCACATAGACCACGGTGCCCGAGGCGCCGACGAAGGCAGCGACGCCCAGCAAGCTCACGATGCCGGCCGCCGCCGCGGCCACGGCGAAGACGGACGCCGCCAAGCCAAGCCCCAACGCCACGATCAGCAAGGTGCGCCGCGGCATGCGGTCGATCCACGCGCCGGCCGGCAACGAGAGCAGCAGCCAGGCTGCACTTTGTGCGGCGACCAGCAGGCCGAGCACGCCGGGGCCTGCGCCCAGGACGAGGGTCGCGGTCAGCGGCAGGGTTGCGAGCGCCAGTTGGTCGGCGGCATGGGTCCCGGCGGCGGCGCCGAGCAGGGCGGTGAAGGGCTTCATGATTGCCGTTCTATGACCGGTGTGAGCTCGCCGTTATCCGGCAGCGGCCTGCAAATTCGTCTCTCTTGCCCGCGCCCCCGCAGAACCGGTTAGAGTATGGCGGCGTAACCTACGGGAGGAAAAAAATGGCCGGACGTGTTGCAGTCGTGACGGGCGGAACGCGCGGCATCGGCGCCGCTGTTTCGCGCATGCTGAAGGACAAGGGCTACAGGGTCGCGGCCACCTACGCCGGCAACGACGATGCGGCAAAGAAATTCAAGGCCGAGACCGGCATCGCCGTCTACAAGTTCGACGTCGGCGATTTCGCCGCCTGCCAGTCGGTGATCACCCAGATCGAGAAGGATCTCGGCCCGATCGAGGTGCTGGTGAACAACGCCGGCATCACCCGCGATTCGACCATGCGCAAGCTGACGCGCGACATGTGGGACTCCGTGATCGACACCAATCTCGGCTCCTGCTTCAACATGTCTAAGGCGGTGTGGGAGGGCATGAACACGCGCGGCTTCGGCCGCATCGTCAACATCGGCTCGATCAACGGCCAGGGCGGCCAGTACGGCCAGGTCAACTATGCCGCCGCCAAGTCGGGCATCCACGGCTTCACCAAGGCGCTGGCCCAGGAAGGCGCATCGAAGGGGATCACCGTCAACGCCATCGCGCCGGGTTACACCGAGACCGACATGGTCTCGGCCGTGCCGGCCAACGTGCTGGAGAAGATCGTCGCCAAGATCCCGGTCGGCCGGCTCGGCAAGGCCGAGGAGATCGCCCGCGGCGTGATGTTCCTGATCGCCGACGATGCGGGCTTCATCACCGGCTCGACCCTGTCGATCAACGGCGGCCAGCATATGTATTGAGCGGTGGCGTCAGGAGAGCGTCCCGGGGAATGGTGACACGGGCAATCACTCCGCCGGAGGGCCGGTTGGCAATCGACAGGGCAAGGCCATATCGGTCGGCAATAGCCTTCGCGATGGACAGGCCGAGACCTGCCCCCTTTATTTCCGGCGAGGCGGCGCGAAAGAAGCGATCGAAGATCCGCGGCAGCGCCTCGGCGGCGATGCCGCTGCCGGAATCGATGACCTCGACCAACCCCGATCCGTCCTGAGATCGCACCGATATCTCGATGACGCTGTCTGGCATGCTGTATCGAACGGCATTGTCGATGAGATTGGAAAACAAGCTCGAAAGGTCGAGCTTTGACGCTTTCACCCGAGGCGATGCCGTAACGTGCAAGCTGAAGTCGATGCGCTTTTGAGAAGCGTATTGGACATGAGTCTCGATCACCTCGAGAAGGAGACTGTGGAGATCGACTTCCGAAGAGTCTCTTTCGCTTCCGGCATCGATTTCCGCGAGCTTCAGCAGCTGGTTGGACAGCGACCTCGCTCTTTGGACGGCCAGCGCCAATTCGCCCGTGATATCGGATCCTTGTTCGTCTGGTCGCGGCGATCGTTCACGCAGCGTGTCCGCCAGGATCTGGATGGCCGTCAACGGCGTGCGAAGTTCATGCGCGGCATCCGAAACGAATTGCCGCTGCTGTTCGATCGCCGTTCTCTGGCGGCGAAGCAACTCGTTCATGGCCTCGATAAGCGGCCTTACTTCAACCGGCGCAACGTCAAGCGGCAACGGCTCGGTCGAGTTGATGCTGCGTCGCGCCAGACCAATGCTTGCCTGATCGAGTCTCTTGAAAAGCCGGCCCATGGCCAGGACAACGATCGCCCACGCAATGGGGATGGCCGCGAGAATGGGCAGCGCCGCGCTCATCGCCAACTGTTCGGCAACGTCGTCGCGCACCTCCTGGCGGTGCGATACCTGGACGGTGCGCCCGCCCGCTCGAGTCGTGAAGACGCGCCAGGCGACGCCATCAAGCGTCAGATCGACAAAGCCGTTTGTTCCCTGCCGGGGAATGTCGACGCCACCGGTCGTTCGGATCTTTCCATCCTGCACATCCCAGATCTGGACGACGAGTTCGTCTTCGGGATCGTGCTGAAGGAACGTTGGCGGCAGCGTCTGTACGCCGTCGCCGACTTGCATGGCGACCTGAGCCAGCTGGCCATCGAAGAAGAGATTCGCCTCGTCCCTTCCCGCGAAATAGGCAACGAGCACGCCGACCAGGCCCACGGCCGTAAGGACCGCTGCGATCCAGGCCAGGGCCGTCCAGCGAATGGACGTCAAGACGCATCCTTGATCACGAGCCAACCCGCGCCGCGTACATTGCGGATGATCTCTCTGTCGAACTTGCGGCGAATGCTGTGGATCAGGACGTCGACGGCGTTGCTTTCGATCTCGTCGAGGCTGAGATAGATCTCACGCTCGATGATGTCCCGCGGGACGATTTTCCCGGGCTGTCGCACGAGAACCTGCAGCAAGGCGAATTCGCGCGTCGGAAGCCTGATGGCTTTCTGCCTGTAGCTCACGACGTGCGTCGCCAGATCGATGGTGAGTCCGCCCGCCACCAGAATGGAGCGGGGCCGCCTGTCATGACGACGCATGACCGCGCGGATACGGGCAAACAGCTCGCGCAGCTCGAATGGTTTTACGACGTAGTCGTCGGCTCCAAGATCGAGGACGGCAACACGACTGTCTATCTCTGCCCGGGCGGTAATGACCACCACCGGCGTGTCCACCGTCGCGGCTCGGACAGTCCTCAGCAGATCGACGCCGGACTGCCCCGGCAGCCCGATGTCGAGCAGGACGACGGAATGGTCGCCGCGGTGCCAGGCGGCCTCGCCCTGTTCACCATCGCGTGCCCATTCGACAAGGATTCCCTGCTCATGCAGCGCGCGCGAGAGGCTCTGACCGATCATCGGATCGTCTTCAATGAGAAGTATGCGCATGACGGTCAGCGTGCCGCGGGTCTCTGGCGGTCGAGGGGGGTGGGCGGTGCGACAGAATTAGCGTTTCCTAATTGTCCGGAATGGCAGTGAGGGATCGCTAACCAATTCGCGCTAAACGGTCGCAATTGCAATTAGTAATCATTGGCGTTGCCATTTTCCGTGATACCCCGTTCGATATGAGCCAGTCCGCTCCATCGCGTCGCCCGACAGCGCGGCCTGAACGGCCGAGCAGTCATCTCGGGCTTGCTCATCTTCGCAAGCATGCGCCCCGGAGCCCGATGCTCGATCTTGCCCGCAACGGCCGTGCGCACGCGCGGAGCGCCGAGCCCGCTCCGCCCGCAGCGCCCGACATCATGGAGCTGTGCTTCGCGGCAAATGTCGTCTGCACGCCGGCGATGTACGCCGTGCTGAGGGCCGTCGTCGACGCGGGCAATCTTCCCACTGCCTGCGAGATACACCGCCACGCGGCAACTCGCCGACCCAGTCTGACGCTCGGGTCGACCTATCGCTTGCTCACCAAGCTCGTCGGCGCCGGCGTATTGACCTACCACGGACTGGGCGACGGGATGGCGCGCTATGGAGTCCAGGAGACCCGCCACTCCGGTCACCTGATCGACGTCGACGATGGCAGGATCGAGGAAATCTCGAACGAAGAACTAGTCTCGCAACTGTCCCGGTGGCAGAGGAGCTCGGCTTCAAGCTGGTGCGTTTTCGCCTGGTCCTTTACGGCAAGTTGCGATCAAGGGAGCGAAAAGCTGCCGGAAAGGGAGAAGGCCCGGTCCGGCGCCGCCTGAACGGTGGCGGATCGTCGCCCGCTCCCTGAATGTAAGATGGGTCGGGATGACAGCAGTTCTTGCATCACAGGATGACGCACAAGCCTACCGCGCCGGCTCGCTGACGAAGGCGATCTTGCTCAGCCCCGCCTTGGAGGCGTCGGCCAGCATCTCCGCGACATAGCGGTAGGCCACGCCCTGGTCGGCACGCAGGTAGACTTCGGGCTGCGGCCGCTTGGTGCCCGCCTCGGCAAACTTGGTGACCGCATCCTCGCGGCTGATACGCTCGCCGTTCCAGAACAGCGAACCGCTGGCATCGATGGCGAACTCGACCTTCTCCGGTTTCTGGATATCGGCGTTGGAGGTGGCCTTGGGCAGGTCGAGCTTGACGGCGTTGGTCAGGAGCGGCGCCGTCACGATGAAGATCACCAGC
>Ga0193726_1001407_pt1 | contig 19077 bp, 15 predicted proteins | sample H2c1metaG_FD_144928 | JGI IMG/M metagenome (GOLD analysis project Ga0193726, IMG submission 144928) | Soil microbial communities from a riparian zone of the East river system, Colorado, United States - H2c1 | ecosystem: Environmental > Terrestrial > Soil > Riparian zone | place: USA: East River... | reverse complement strand
CCGGTCGCCCGCGATAGAAGTTGTTCGCGATTCTGCACTACGTCTTCTTTCGTCAGCACGGGCAGTTTTGGCAAATCGGCGCGCGACCGGATGTCGGCCGGTACGATTCCTAGACTCTGCCAGCGCTGGCGATAGTAAGGAACATTTTCGTAGGCGTAGCCAACCAGGCTGCGCAGCTTTTCATCCTGGTAGGCTTCGATCTCGCCGGCCGACCACCTCTCGGATTCGATGAGGCTGTTCAAATGGTGATCGAAGAGTTTACCCATGCGCTGCCGGGATTCCCGGGTGCCGTAGTACCAGCAAGCGGCGTTCTGCAGAAGTACCGGCAAGCGGGGATAGAGATGCTCCGCGGCATATTCAGTCCTGCTCATGCGGATCTCTCGCTTTCGTAGTGTTCGGCGGTGCCCCCCGCGGCGCGCTCTATGCTTCCCTTCCAGGCAAAGTGTGGCTCGAAATGGAAGGTTTCATCCTCGTCGATCGAGTTCAGCAGACGATTCCAGGCCGCATGATTGCTGGTCACCACAATGTCTCTCCAGTGATGTTCAGCCAGCGGTAGGTCGCGACATCGGAACGCCTGGCGGACGATCGGCACTCGATCCGGATCAAACCCCATGAGGTAAGCACAGGCCGCGTCGACGCTGGGAGGATGGAGCCCGAACAGCAGGATACCGGAGGGAAACGGATCCGGATTCATCGGCCCGCTGCCTTCACCGGCAAGGATTCCGTCGACCAGAACGAAATGCCGCTTGCGGTTTTGAGGCGACGCCGGGCGGAAGGAACCGTCGATGTTCCCGTAAGAAATAATCTTGTTGAGATCGAGACACATTCTCCACACGGTGTCGTTGCCCCACCAGTTTCCGCTGCGAATCACCTGCTCGGTGTCGCCGAAAACCGGGCGGCCGACATGGCGCGCGAGGCGCAGAATCCTCGGTCCGGCGCCCGGGAATGACAACGAGAGTCGTCTCAGCGCCGACGCCACTCCGCGTTCGGTTCGGTGCAGCAAACCGGGGCTGGGATGCTCGTCCCCGCCACTTGCGGGCGCACCTTCGGTGTGATGCGGCAGCCAGTTCTTGTCGGCGTTGATTCCCACCAGGTTTTTGAGGCTGGCGGTGACGCCGGCTTTCTTGTGGGTCTTCAGTTTCGGAAGACTGAAAATGACGTCGCAGCCCGTAGCGCAGCCTGCCACCAAATATTCATGGCGGCCGCCGCCGTGATGAGCGTTGACCACTCCGGCATCGTAGTCCGCGCCATAGTAGCGGCCCGCGCCCGGGTGGTTCGCGAATTCACTGCGTTGCCCAAGGTCAAAAGCGATTTCGCCGTAGGCGTTGGACGGAAGCTGCCTTCGTTCGAGAATCACATTCTCGCGGGTGGTCCACTCTTCGCGACGCAGGTCAATGATTTCGAAATTGAGATTGTGAGCGCGGTAGAAATCGCGGAGGTCGTCGAGCCCCAGCAGGTCGGCCATCTGGGAAAACGAGGCATCGCTCTGCGGCGCATCCGCCAAAATAATCTTTCCCTGCGGACCAATCGCTTTCCAGACGTAATCCGCAACCGCACGGATGATGCTGCCATGCGTGATCACGCAGCGCCATCCCTGAGGATCGCGGGGATGCCGCTGGTGCACCATGTTGGGTTTCAGCAGGACACTTTCGCCGGGATGGATCAGATCGGCTAGCGGATTCCACTCCGGCATTCCGTAGTGGGCCGCGTCGAGTGCTGCGAGATGGAAGCAGCCCCGGACGGCTTCGTAGGCGGGGTTGGCTTCGAGGGTGGTCTCCCGCCAGCTGTATTCCGGATAACTCCGCTGCGGATGAAAAGGCGCGATCTCGGAATATGCAGCGTTCTCACCGCGATGCACGAACACCTGGTGATCCGCCAGCACGCTCATCGAACTGCCCGAGAAGCAGTCTCGAAGACGGTTTCTGTCCCAGCAGAATCTGTTTCGGGATGCACCGTGGTCCCAGCCCCACCGATTCCCTGTCGCAGCTCAAACAGCTTGGCCTTGATGTGAAACATCTGCATCGCCTGAAAGCCGGCGTAAATCAATCCGGGACGACCATCGAGAAATCCCAGGCGGAATACATATTTATAGAGAAAAAACAACACCGCTGAAGCCGGGAAGCCCAGGAACTTCCATTTCAGCCAGCGGCGGCGCTGGGCCTGCGTACCCCAGAGCGAGGGCCGCAGTCCGGCCTGACCCGATTCGCCTTGCGCCCACACGGCTGCTTCCCAATTGGAATAACTGTCATGTTTCTGGATGTAGCGGGAGAGCGAATCGATATTGTGGTGAATGAGCGGATTCCCGAGCCTTGCCGTAGGACCGTCGACCACAATGTGCTCGTGGACCTCCATGTCGCCCATGGAGGCGTCTTGGCCTTGAAGCCTGCATTCAAAACGACCTTTGCCCCGGCGAAAGAGCGGGAGCTTGAAAAAACCGGCATCGCCATGCCGCAGGACCCTGCCCAGAAAATGCATGCGCAGCGGGATGGAATATCCGAAAACCTTGGGCTGCCGAATCGCCCGCCGCATCTCCTCGATCAACCCGGGGGTAAGAGTCTCGTCGGCGTCGAGAAGCAAAATCCAGTCGTGGGCAAGGGGGAGAGTGTCCATAGCCCATTGGCGTTTCTTGGGCCATCCCCCGTCATAATCAAACTGGACGACCTTCGCACCGTAAAAACAGGCGATTGCCGCGGTTTGGTCGGTGCTCTGTGAGTCGATCACATAAACTTCGCCCACTTCGCGCAGAGACTCCAGACAGCGGGGCAGATTGCGCGCCTCATTCCGGACAGGAATAATCACGCTGACCGGAAGCGCCGCAGCTGGAGGTTCCGACCACGAGTAACTGGATTTCCCGAAGTCCTGCATCTTGACCCGTAACCTGACCCACATCTTACCGTGAAACGGCTGTGCATCCCCGCCCCGGAATTCAAGCAGTTACTGAATGCAGCTCGCACCATCGCTCGAGGACGTATAGGGCCCACGGACGCGACCAGGAGGTGTGTCCATGGAGGAAATCCTGCCAGACTTCTGCGGCCGCCGGCGCATCCAAAACCGAAGCGAGCGGACCGCCGGCAATATTCTGCAATGTGGCTTCCACGCCGGCATGCAGCTCGTCGCGCAACCAGTGCTCGAAGGGCAGGGTGAATCCGCGCTTGCGCCGGTGGACAATTTCCTCCGGCAGTTCCCCCCGCAGCGCCCCCACCAGGAGCGGCTTTGGAGTGCGGGCGTCGAGCTTCCAGCCGCCGGGAAGAGCCAATAGTTTTTCCACCAGATGATGATCGATCAAAGGGACTCGGACTTCGAGTCCGTGGGTCATGCTCATGACATCAGCGTCTCGCAACAGGGTGTTGAGCATGTAGCAGCGCGCCTCAAGATAGGAAACTCTGTTCACCGGATCGAGATCGCGGGTGCGATCGAGATTTTCCCGTAAGGACGCTAGGCAGCGTTCTTCCACCGAGGCATCGCTCGCCCTCACCAGCAAATCGCGTTGCCGGGGAGTGAAAAGGGCGCGCGCCAGAAAGTAGGGATGGAGTAGGCGGCTCTGCGCATTTATCAGGGTGGCAAGTTTCCGGCTCTGGTCCGTGGCGGGAGCCAGCAAGGCGTAGGTTGCCGCGACAGCCCGCTTGAGGAAATTCGGCACCGGCCGCCAGGCGCGGGCGAAGCGCTCCATGCGCGGGACAGTTCTGAAGCTGGAGTAGCCGGCAAACAGCTCGTCGGCTCCCAGTCCAGAGAGCGCGACCTTGATTCCCGCCGCGCGCGTCTGGCGCGAGATGAAGTAGGTGTTCAGGCCATCCATCGTCGGCTGGTCCATCGCCTTGATGGCCTCGGGGAGGGCTGCGAGTGCGTCGCGCTGGGAACAAAGGATCTCGTGGTGATCCGTGCCAAACTTCTTGGCGACCAGGCGCGAATACTCAGCTTCACTGTAATCCGCTTCCCGAAAGACGATGGAAAATGTGCTGACCTGCAATCCACTTCGGCCGAGTATGCCAACCAGGCTGCTCGAGTCGATCCCGCCTGAGAGAAACACTCCAACCGGAACGTCGCTGACCATCTGCATGCGAACGGATTCGTCGATGGTGGCGTGCAGTTCGTGGACCAGCCTGGCGCCCTCCGCCGCGCCAGGATCGATGTTCGATGCAATGGCTGCTTCCCCCTCGCGCCCCAGCAAATCCCAGTACCGTCCCTGCTGCACGCTGCCGTTCTCCCAAATCAGAAAATGGCCGGCAGGCAAGGCCGAGACGCCCTGGATCAGGGTGATCGGGTCATAGAGCGAACCAAAAGTCAGGTAATTGGCCAGCCCCGCTGGATCCAGGCGGCGCGGAACCATGCCGGTTCCCAGCAGCGTTCTGATTTCAGAAGCGAACAGAAAGTGTTGACCGAAGGATCCGTAATAGAGCGGCTTGATGCCCATCGGGTCGCGAGCCAGCAAGAGGCGGCGGCGTCCCGCGTCCCAGATGGCAAAGGCAAACATGCCGCGCAGCCGCGGCAGGCAGTCCCTGCCCCAGCGCGCGTAGGCTTTCAGCAGAACTTCGGTATCGGAATCGCTGTGGAACCTGGTTCCGAGATCTTGCAATTTCTTGCGAATCTCGCGGAAATTGTAGATCTCCCCGTTGTAGACCATCCAGTTTCCGGTCTCCGGATCCTGCATGGGCTGATGCCCCTGCGGAGAGGGATCGAGAATCGCGAGACGCCGATTGCCCAGACCAATTTCGGCAGGTCCCGGACTGCTCTCCCGAATGATGATGGTGCCGGTGCCGTCGGGACCGCGGTGCGCGAGCGAAGCCGTAGCCCGCTCCAACAGGTCAGGAGAGACAGCCGCATTTCGCGCGAGGATGCCAACGATTCCGCACATTCTGGTCTTGACGAATCAGCGCAATTCTAGCCGGGTTTCTTGCCTAGAACCTGATATTGGGCACCCAACGGAATTCGGCTGGCGTATGGCTCGACAAACCGTAGCCACTTGAGAAATCGGGGAAACAAAAACAGATAGTCGACACGGATGATTTGAAACCCTCCGCTGCGAATTAATCTCGCTGCTTGCGAAGCGGCAATCATGGAAGCGTCGCGGTCAAATGGAATTCGCGACATCACATATCGAGCCCCGGGATTCCAGGGATTGTTTTCCCATAGCGAGAACATTCCACCGGGACGAAGACAGCGAAAGACATAGTCCACCGCGGCGGATCGATCTTTGACTGGAATGTGGTGAAAGACCCCGTTGCAGTAAACCAAGTCGCGGTCGGCACCGGGAATGTGTTCCCCGAAATCGAGAAAACGGCACTCTGGCCTGGGGTGTCTGCTCCGGGCAAGTTCCAGGGATCGAACCGAAACATCCAGTCCCACCACCGAATTCAGATGCAATGTGTCGCAAAGCAGATTCGCGGTGTCTCCGATGCCACAGCCATAGTCCATCGCCGCGGCCGGAGCGACGCCCAATTGTTGCAACTTCTGTTGAAGCCATGCGACGCGTCCGCCGGCAAAATATTCCCTTTCCTCACCACTGACGGACAATCCACGATTCAGTTCGACGTCATACGCGTCCGCATGCCGGTCAAAGTCCGGGGCTTGCTTCATCGGCGGCGCATTCCGAGCACACTCAGAAAGAAGCTGGCAAAAATCGTTTGCACGCCGAGGGTCAGGGCCAGCGCCGCCGGAATCACCAGGCGCAGAGTGTGGGACATGTCGAGCGGTCCGAAGTCTTGCACGCTCCAGACTCTTACCGCGTATGCCGAGAGTCCAAGGCCTCCGAGGGCAAGGATCCCTCCGATCAGCAGGCCGAGTTCGAGATCAATGTAGCGGGACCAGCGGTCCAGCGGAGGATCGGGCGGATGCAATCCTTCGGAGACGGCGAACACCTTGGTAAAGACGGCAAATGCAATCGCCTGGAAGCCGAGCAAAACGGCGATCGCCGCGTACAGCAGCGTGTGGACGTCGAATACGACACTGCCGACCTTTCTGGAGCCCGGCAGGAGCCACAGGCCGACCGCCAGACCCGCCAGCATCAAAGCCAGACCGGGATACAAAAACAGCCACCGCGGACTGTACAGCAGGAAGAAACGAAGAGTTCTCCACCCGTCTCGCCAGGTCCTTAAGTGAGACCGGCGCGTGCGCCCGTCCGGTGAAAGCGTGGTTGGGACTTCCGTGACTTTCATTCCCAGCAGGGTGGCTTTCACGACCATCTCCGTCGCGAACTCCATGCCCGTGGTTCGAAGATCCATGGCCAGGAACGCTTCCTTTGTAAATCCTCGAAGACCGCAGTAATAATCTCCACACGTCCCGCCAAAAAAAAGACGCCCAATCCCGGTGAGCAAAGGATTCCCCAAATACTGATGGAGAGGCGGCATGGCATTCGGTTGGATGCCGCCTTTGAAGCGATTCCCCATCACCAGGTCCGCGCCCGCCCGCAGTTGCGCCAGGAAGCGAGGAATGTGCGAAAAATCGTAGCTGTCGTCCGCATCGCCCATGATGATGTATTTGCCGGACGCCGTGGCGATCCCTGCCATCAGCGCATTCCCGTAACCAGGTTCCGCAACATGGACCACCCTGGTACCGAGCCGGCCGGCGATCTCAGGTGAGCCGTCCGTGCTGCCATTGTCAGCCACGATGATCTCAGCGAGAATGCCCTCCCCCTGAAACGCCCTTTGGATCTTCAGGATGCAAGAGGGTAAGGTTTCGGCCTCGTTCAAGCATGGCAACACCAGCGAAAGCTCGATGGTCTCAGCTCCCGGAAGGGGCAGATTTCGCAATTCTGTGCTTGACTCCGACACCGCCGCCAGCTTCATAGACCGCTTCTCGCTCCACGCCGAACCAGGATCCCTGTTCCAGTCTTCATATCACGCACGCCCGGGATCGCCAAGACTTTCCGCAGATTTGCCTGCACCCGGCGCCACACCTTATCGCGCGCTCCTCCGATGACAGTAGTCTAGTCGAAACGACGGGGGCCCTATTTTGCTGCATGCCGGGAACCACCTGCGCCGCGGCTTTTGCCAGGAGCCTGCAACGGGCCCCTCGCTCAGGCCAAGCTCGCCGTGCATCGATTCATTTCCTTGAACCCACGCATCCCTGGCATCCGGTCTCTGCCATGCAGCGGCCGCACGCTGGCCCGCACCTCGGAGCTGCTCAGAAAATCAGCGAGACTCTCTCCCCGGAGCTGCGGAGCCGACAGTCTGTACCTCACCGCGACCGCAATGCGGGAAAGCAATCCGGCCCTAGATTTCCGCCGGCGCCGTCCGCCGGGTGGCCAAGCCTGAGGCAAGCTCAATCATTTGGCCAACGTGACGGCGCCAAGAAAACTCGCGCGCTCTCGACGCACCTTGGGATGCTAGGTCTTGAGCGAGTGCCTTCGAGGATGCGACCCGCAAGACTTGCTCGGCCATCTCCCTGGCGGAAAACGCCGGGAAGTATACTCCGGCCGCGCCGCAAATTTCGCGATGTACCCGCAAGTCGGAGGCTACGACGGGGAGTCCGCTGGCCATGGCTTCAACCAGGGGATGGGCAAATGATTCGGTGTATGCGGGGGTGACATACAGGTCACAAGACCGGTACACGTGATGCAGCTGAGAGTATGGCACGGAGCCGAGTTCGACCACGCTCCCGGTGAGGCCCAGCCGCCGGATCAAGCAGGCAGCCTTCTCAGGACGATAGCCACCAGGAGTCGCCTCTGCGCGCAGGGTGCAGGTGAGAAAAAGTTTCAGTTCTCGCCCACCCAGTCCCTCGAGGATCAGCGGCATGGCGCGAAACAGAGTCTCGAAATTGCGATAGTAGTTGTAATGGCTCACGAACAGGAGGCGAAGTGCTCCCCGGGCGCGATGGAGCTTCTGCTCAACCTCCTGCGGCAAGGGCGTCTGATCGCGGAAGAAGGTGTCGTGATCGAATCCATGGGGGATGGAGGTTACGTCCTTCCCGGTCCAGCGCCGCAGATCCTCCGCGAATGCCCGGGTCGGCGCCACCGTGCAATCGGCCCTCCGGATGGAGCGTTTGGCCAGAACGCCTTTGATGCATGTATCCAGCCAGAGTCGATAGGCGTGACGGACCCGAAGATCGCGAAAGAAGTCACCCGAGAGATAGAGCGAATTCCGTGAAAGCAGAATCTGAGGCACGGGTGAGTTCTGCAGCGCAAAGTTCCCCGCGGAGATCAGCGCATCCGCTCCGCTCTCCCGGACCCAACGCGAAAGACCTGTCTGCTCCTGCCAGAACCGCCGGGCCGAACTTTCCTGGATCGGCGTTTCCAGGAAAGAGACGTTCGGCAAATCCCCGAGTTCGCGCCGCAATTGTGGGCTCAGGGCCACGGTGGCGCGCGCATCGAATCTCGCCGAGAGCTGGGGCAGCACATTTCGCAGGTAGGTTAGACCCCCGCCGGCGCTTGCCGCCAGCCCGTTGAGGAAAAGGTGGATCATCGCGCGGCTGGAAGCACGCCTAAACGGTCGCTGCGCGGCGGTGGAGCGGAAAGGACAAGTGAATAGGCTCGCCGGGATTCCCTGGCAGGAAGCAGATCAACCAGGATGAAAGCGAGGCTCCAGAAGAAAACGCAAAGGTAATTGCCCACGGCGAAGAGCCAATCTTCAAAGCCTGCGTGGAAGAGGCCGGCGATCATAACCACGGCAACCGGGAATGCGAGGCCGCGCGGATCCAGCGTGCTTCCAGTCCATACCAGCACTCGGCTCGCATGGATTGCGACCAGAAAAACCAGAATCAGAAATGGCACAACACCTAATAATCCGACTCCTTCGACGATTGCCAGATAGCTGTTGCCATGTTCTCGCGTAATCAGACTGCTGGATGCGAACTTGCCCGAGACCTCTCCGGTCTCGAAGGTGCTGCCAATCGTCCCAAAACCGGTTCCCAGCAAGGGGTGCTCCCGAATCGCGGTGAGGCTTCTCCCCCATACCGACTTGCGGGAATCGAGAAGTCCTGCGGTTTCGTGCCCTTTGTAAAGGAAGGCGGAGCTCACCGAACCCGGGGCCTCGGAGGACGGGGGAGCGATGGTGACGACCAACGCGGCCGCCAATCCAGCCACCACGCAACCCGTCATCAGTAATTTGTAGCGGCGCAACACGACGCAAAACAGGATATGGGAAATGGCGGCGGCAGCGATGCTGGCACGGGAATAGCTGCTCAGCAGCAACAACAACGCCAACAGGAGCGCAAAGGACCTCCGCCGGCGCACCACAATACTTTCGCTTACGAAAACTCCCCACAACAACAAGGGCATTGCAAACACGCCTGTTACCGCACCCAATGAATTCGGGTTTCCCAAGATTTCGACATGAAAGATGAAATAGAGAACCGTCAACAAGTAGACCAGGGCTTCGGACCCTAATAATAATCCGGCTCCGAATTGTGCCGCCCGTCCAGCCACGGCCAGGCGGGCGCCGAATGATCCGTAGATGAACAGCAGGAGCAAGCTCAGCGACTTGAGGACGGCCTGCTTCGGATAGTCCGGGGCAGTGGCCGAGAGCAAGGCTGCCAGCACACAGAAGCACGCAATCCAATGAAAAGTCCCGACCGGCGGAAGACGATTTCTCAAGCAGATCACACAACCAACAAGGCTTCCGGTGCCAAGGATGAGCCATCGGACAGACTGTAGCGGCGCGGGCGTGGAGGCAGCCACGAAAATGAGAATCAGAAAGGGGAAAAATCTCTGCTGAAATTTCCACAGGACTGCCGCCAGCACCTGCAAAATCATCAGCGCTCCAAGATACTCGGTGCTCAGGAGATAGCCGGGCCGCAAGATCACCAGGCAGACCGTGAACAGTGCTCCCAGCACGATGGAGGCCGGCAGAAAAATTCTCTGTGCGCGGCTATTCATGGAATGGCGACTCAGAGGAAAGGACTGCGTTGGCGATGCCGGCGGCACATGCTTCCGGCGAATAGTGAACAATCCGCTCACGGCTACGCTGGCCCATCAGGGAACGCAATCGGGCGCTCCCCGCCAGTTCTCGCATGGCGAGTGCCAGTTGTTGGCTGTCCCGAGCCGCCACCACTCGGCCATTCCAGTGGTCCTCGACCAGGTCCGCCACACACCCGGCGACGTCGCTGGAAATGACGGGGAGCCCGCAGGTCATGGCTTCATTCACCACCAGGCCCCAGGTATCGGTGTGGGTGGGAAACACAAGCATCTCCGCCAAGGCGTAATAGCTCGCCAACTGTTCCCTCTGGGCAAAACCAGGCAAGAAAACTGTCCCCGGAAAAATCGCATTGGCTTGCCGCTCAAGTTCCGAACGCGCCGCACCATCGCCCACCAGGACCAGAGCAATTTCTGTCCGCAGCTCCGGCGCGAGCGCCGCATAAGCGCGGAGCAGATCGAACACCCCCTTGTCACGCACCAGCCTGCCCGCGAACAGAAAGAAGCGGGAGGGCAGCCGCAACATCCGGCGGTGGATGGCGGCGTCTCTGCGCACGACTTCGGCCCGTTCCGTGAAGAATGCGTGGTCCACGGCGTTGGGTGCGATAAAGATGCTCTCCACCGGCGCTCCATAACTCATCACGTATTCGAACGACGCCTTGCCCGGCACAACGAACGCAAAACAACGACTCATGAATTTCGCTTTCAGGAATCTTATCAAGCCAGAACCGGAGCGTAAGTCCCTTGTCGTACTCTCCACCCATAACGAAAAAGGTACCTGATGGCGCTTCGCCCAGAATAGCGACAGCCACGAGGCGGGATAGTTGTAGCCTCCGCAGAGAATCGCGTTCGGAGATGCTTTGCGCAACGCGGAAGTGACGCCCCGATTGAACAGGAAGTTTTGTCTCCCGAGACGCCGCCTCCAGGATGGCAGCACCTGATAACGAAAGCGGATGTCCTCCTTGTGGACATGCCATTCGCGCAGGGTGGGGTCGGTCTCCGCCAGAAAGATCACCTGCAGATCAATGCTTTCGTGTCGCGCCAATGCGTTGAAAACCGGGATCCGGTAGGGGGCGATGATCTCGCTCAGAATCACCAGCTTGCGCTTCATTGCCGGAAATTCCGGTAGAGCTCGGCCAGCAGCTCTGCCTGATGTGAGAGGGTGAATCCCTGAACAATCGTTTGCCGCGCATCTTCCCCGAGACGCCCTTGCAGTTCGACGTCGTTGAGCAGGATGGAGAGGGCGTCCGTTAGTTCACGCAAGTCTTCTGGGCCGACGAGCCAGCCATTGCTGCGATGGTGGATGATTTCTTCAATTCCCTGGCCGCGGCAGGCAATCACGGGTTTGGCCGTGGACATGGCCTCCAGATAAACGCATCCCAGGCCCTCATATCGACTGGGCAAAGCGAAAAGGACGCAGCGGCGCATGGCATCGGCGACCTGGATTCGGCTCCGGCGCCCCAGAAAGCGCACATTTTCGCCAATCTTAAGCTCGCCGGCCAAGGCTCGCAGACGCGAGAGTTCCGGCCCCACCCCGATGATTTCGCAGGATGAATCCGGGAACTGCCGAAGCGCAGCCGCAAACGCTCGCAGCAGCAGCGCGTGGCCCTTGGTGGGAATCAAATTGCCGACACTGAGGATCACGCCGGAAGCGCCGCCGCCTTTGGCAGGCGCAAAGGCTTGTGCATCGACGCCGTTGTAAATCACAGTGGTATGGACCGCAGCCGCCGCGCCCTGCAGCACCTGCTCGCGAACTTTCTCGCTGACGCAAATTACCCTCTTTGCCGAACGATAGACCAGGCGCGAAATGCGTTGACTCCAGGATGCCGCAGATCCACCGACCTGGTTGGTTGAGAACGCGTCCAGGCCATGCACGGTGACCACAAAAGGAATGCCCAGTTCGCGGCCGAGCAGAGCCGCCGCGTGTCCGCACGGCAAGGCACTGTGCGCATGAATCACATGGACCGGATGCGAGCGATGCATCCTGCGTACCTGACGCAGAATGCGGGCGAACAGAAAAGCTCCGGCGCTGGGGAGGCCAAATCTGCCGGGAAACGCGGGGAAGCGCGTCCAGTGTGCCGGAACGCCTGAGGGCCTGGCGCCTGACCGGGCCCGATAGAAGGGCTGCACCGCCAGCACCGTGTTGGCGATTCCGTTTTGCTCGACTGCTGGCAGGGGCTCGGCCACAAAACAACCCTGCGCGTCATCTTGCTCGGTGGGATAAAACGGAGTCAAGGTCAGCACGTGAAGCGCATGACTGGGCTGGCTGTTCGCCGCAACTGGCATGGGAAGACTCGCGATCATGCTACGCGGTCGCGGCCCGGTTGCGACGACATGCGGTGAAAAATTTCTTCCCAACGCCGAGTGATGATGTCCCAATCGAAGTGTTCGCTATGTTTGCGTCCAGCCGTCCCCAGACTTCGACGCAGGGCGGGACGATCCAGCAGTTGCTCCAGTCGGGCGAATAGTTCGTGGTCTGAGCTGACCAAGTATCCCGTGGCCCCATCGAGGACCGTTTCCGGTTCGTAGTTATTTCTTGCGATGACCGGCAAGGCGGACGCAGCTGCTTCAAGAATCACCTTGGGCGAGCCCTCCCATGCCGAGGGGTACAAAAAAATGTCGGCTTTCTGATATTCCAGTCGCAGGGCCGCCTCTCCCATGAACCCTTCGAGGAACACGTTCGTGAGTTTTGTCTCGTGCACCCGGTCTTTCAAGTCCGCTGCCATGCTGCCTTCTCCCACGATGAAAAAATCCGCTCGCGGAAATCTCCGGGCTGCCTCCAAGAGTAATTGTGGCTGCTTGAAAGGGCGCAGCGAGCCGACAAAGAGAACCCGTGGCCGGGCGTTGGGCGCCCTGCCCGAATCCGGAGTGAAGAATTTCGTATCGATTCCCGTGGGCACCACTTCGCTCGGCAACCCGTATTGTTTCGCCAGGTTGCGTTGCACCGCGAATGAGTTGCTAAACAGAAGGTCGGAGCGCAGGATGGTCTTCTCCCAGAGCCGAATCGCTTCCGGAGCCAGGGTCGGCTCATGGTGCAGATCGGATTGCGACTCGATCGTTCCGACCACGACCCGCTTGTCCATCCATTTTTGGCGCAGTTGCAAGTACAACTTACTTGCGGGAGAAGACTTCAGATAAAAGAGGATTTCGTGCCGGCCCAGAAGGAACTCCTGCAGAATCCGTATCGTCTGCCGTCTGCGCGGTAACCGAATCAGCCGGGTATTCAGACGCTCCGCAATCCGGGAATCCGGCGCCTCGACATGGAAGACACTCACGTGAAAATGTTGCGGATCCAATCGACGAATGATCTCACGAGCATTGCCCATCTGCGCGTTCGTGAGACCGGCATCAGCAAAGCTATCCACGAGTATGCGAACGAGCTTCAGGCGCACCTCGGTGTGAAAAGAAACTGCGATCGAGGAAACGGGGTCATCCTAAGCGGAAAGCTTCGTGTTTGAATGGCCCCATTCTAGCTGAAGGTCACGCAGACGCGCATCGAGACGATGCGCTGCATCCCGCGACTGAACCGATTCCACCACATGCTGACGAGCGAACTCGAGGAGCAGTTTACGAGCGGGCGCCTGTTCCTTGCGAGGGAGAGCGTGCAATTCGCCCGGATCGGCCTGCAGATCAAAGAGCGCCTCTGTCGAGGAATGAAAGTCGACCACCAGCTTGAAGCGCGAGCCGCGAATGGCCAGAACGCGGGCGCCGAGCCGATCCTCATGGCGAAAGGGATTGTTGCAACCGGCGATGCATTCGACGATCGCAGGATGCTCCCACTCCTGGCCTTCCGGCAACTTCTTCCAGTGGCTGCGCCCTCGGAAGCTCCCGGGCGCCGGAATATTGATGGCGTCGAGCAGCGTCGGCGCCAGGTGCAGAAGGCTGAACGGGCTTCGTGACCGCACCCCGTCCTGTTGAACGACGCCAGGAACACGCAACAGGAAAGGCACGCGAATCAGTTCTTCGGTGAGTTTCGCAGGTGGGTGATATCGCCCGGCGTGGTCGAGAAATTCCTCCCCGTGATCGGCAGTCACGGCCAGGGCACAGCTCTCCCACAAGTGAAATTCCCTGAGGGCATCGACCAAACTCGCAATCTGCGAATCAACCCATCGAACTCCTGCGTCGTAAAGCGCGGTCACTTCTTTGCGATGCCGGTTCAAGCCCTTTGCCGTGACCTCGCCGCGATTCCAATAGGAGTTCAGGTAGCGTGCGCGGGAAGGAGTCATACCCGTGTCTCCCATCGCATCCAGGGCCTCCTGCTTCGGATAGTACGGGGCGTGCGGGTCCATCAGATGCAACCACAGGAAGAAAGGCCGGCCGTCATTTTCCGCCAGCCAGGCGCGCGCCGGCTTCACCATTTGATCGGCGCTCGGAAAACGACGCAAAGTCTCGAGGGAATCCGCACCAGGCGCCGCCAGCCGCTGACAATATTGGAAATAAAGTTCATCGTACAAAGACCCCATGGGCCCGAGCCTGTGACAGGCCGACGCCAAGGTTCGGTTCAAGCGCCCGAGCGGCATGGCAGTTCGAACCTCATCGCGGGCTTGCGGGGCAGGATCGTTCGCCTGCAGAAAGTCGCAGAAAACTTCAAATCCGGCGTGATACCCGAAACGACGGGACAAATAAGGATTCCCCGAGAGAAATGCCGCGGTTCGGTATCCTGAACCGTTCAAAACGGTAGCCAGCGTCGGCTCTCCCGGCGCCAAGCCAATCACATCGCGTCCCAAGGCAAGGGGGTAGCGAGAAGCCATGATGGCGGGAAACGAGTAGTAAGTCGGTGCCCCCGCCACCATCGCATTGGGAGCAACCACGCTTTCGGCGGCGAGGGAATCGAGGAAAGGTGTCGTAGAACGGCCATAGCCGAGGAAACCAACGTGGTCTGCACGCAGACAATCGACGGTGATCAGCACCAGCGATTTCGCCCCAACCAAGTTACTCCTCCCTCCCAGTCGCCTTCACCGGGATCTGGCCATAAGGGGTGCGAAGCTTTCCCCGAGTCACAATGTCATAGACATCCGCGTCATGCACGTACAGCAAATTGGGATGTTTTCTTTCCAGCGCCGTGAGAAATAGATCCAAAGTCTGCAAGGTGGGCGTGCGAGAGTCTTTTAACGAAGAATGGAAATTGATGGCGTGCACGGAAACAATGGCGGGAACCCCGCGGGCAAAACACCCCTCGGCCAGTTGCAGGTATTTTTCGACGGGAAGATCTTTCAGAGTGGGCTCGAAATCGACGGTGCGATGCAGGTTCAATATTTCGCAGTCATCCATGTGCGGCGACAGGGGCGAGCCACTGCCATTTTGCGCCACCCGCACTCCGCTCTTGGACCATGCCAGGTGAGTGTCATGGTTGTCGCGGTACCCGGGGGCACAGGCCGAAACCGGCGGCGTGGAAAACAAGTTCTTGAAAGTATCTGCGGCCTGTCGAATGAGCTTGGTCTGCTTTTCCGCACTGAGAAATCCGGACTGTGGCTTCTCCGGATTGCAATACTCGTACCCGATCCAGGGCATTCGCCAGTAAATATAGGGTGTTTCAGCCCTCCAGAAAGTACGCAACAAATCCGCGCGGTCGCCGCCCTTGGCCAGCGCATGCTCGACCGCAACGGTGGAGAAGTGAGTTAAGCCGTGCAACCCGGGATAGAAAACGCCATCCGCGATTCCCTGCCGGTACGCCTCGAAGAGCCCCGGCCGCTTCCAACTTCCAGGCAATCCTTCGGTTAGGGGCAGCAACTCCACCCGCTTGCAATCCCCGGCGATGATCTTGGGGAAATTCAAGTTGGACATCAGAAAATTCATCACCAGGCAGGCCGATCGTCCCGTGTAGTCACGATGACGCTGCAACACGTCGCGCACGGCCATCACGTCTTCGGCAGTTTCCAGAGTGTAGAAGTCGTAAGGATTTTCTCCCAGCCGAACACCGCTGGCTCGCAGCAGGTCGTAGCCCTCTTTGTCCCGCACACCGACCCGGCCCCAATCATCGCTTTGCAGCAGGATCAAAGGACAGTCGAAGAAAAAGGAATTGCCCTTGGCCTTCGCATCGCGGGTCCACAGGTTGCGAATAAAGTCAAACAAGCGAGTCTCCCGCAAGAGTCTGGCTGCACGCACGATTCGAAATGTTCAAGGCACCCTCCATCTTGGCATTTCTGATCGCTTCTCAGTCCTGCTTGATCCGGTCACTTTCTGGCCAGGGCACTGTAATTTCCAGCCATCTGGTCGTTGGATGTCAAGGTCAACCCTTCGAGGCAAAGACCGGAAAGATTGATGACCGGGAACACGGTCAGCCCGAAGACCCAGCGCAGGGCGTCGTACTTGGCAAATATGTTGAGACTGGCATTCATGATTCTGCACCAGCCGCCAAGACTGAAAACTTCCGGCACCACTTCCACGTGAGAGAACATCGATAGCGTTGAGCGGAGCCCTGCGGGCAAGTAGCGCCAGTGTTCGTCATCGACAAAACGAGGGCTGACCGCGGCAACGCTCATGAGCAGCACCCCCCCGGGCTTCAGGACATTGTGGATCTGCTCGGCCGCCTTTCGGGGCTCGGGAAAGTACTCGAACACTCCGGTGGCGATCACCAGGTCGAAGGTATTCGGCGGAAAAGGCAGCTGCTCGCCCCGCGCCACGACATCTACGAGTTGAGTCGGTATCACGTCCAGGGCGACGTATCGCGTAGCCCTGGATTGCACGAGCGGGCGGTAAGGCTGATAACGTCCGCCGACATCAAGAACATGCTGGTCTTTGTCCGGAAGCTGGCCGATCCATTGCCGGAATAGCTGAGCCCGCCGGCGAAGCACCAGGTAGTGGGGATCGGTGAGGGAAGGAAAGAGCCGCCGTTTTGCCAGAAGATTCAACTCTTCTCGCGTGTGGTTGTTTTCCATGCGGTCCTGGCAGTAGGCACTCCCCAACTAAATGTAGCCGAGATCTTTCAGCCTCTCCTCGATGATGAGTTGCTCGGATTGGTCCATTTGGGCGACATCGTCGAGCACCAGTTTCTGCAACAGGAACTCGAGAAACTGTTCCAGGCTTCCGAATTGGGCACCATACCGCTGCTCGACGGACCCGCAGAGTTCGGCGGGAAGGCGCACTTCACGAAGCTTGTCGGCCATCAAGCGTTGACCTCCGACCTCCGGAATGGGCCGCTCACTCGCGCCCAGACCGCCCGGGCAATCAGCTGGTCATCCGCGTCAAGACCAAACCCAAAGGCAATGGCGATGAAGGTCAGATATCCCAGCACCAGGGCCGCTCCGACCATGGCCCATTCCTGCCGGACGGTGCCGAGCGCCAGGCGCAATCCCAGCAGGACCGCGAACGTTCCCCCCAGCGGCAATGCCAGGCGCAAGTAGCTGCGGCTGTAGGGAGACAATCCAAGCCTGCGCCGGACCTCGACGAGATACCAGGCGTTTCCGGCCACATTTGTAATTGCGGCCGCAACCGCCGCGCCGGTGATGCCCCATCGCGGGATCAGAAGCAAATTCATCAGCACCATCAAAGCCGCCATGACCGCTTCGATCTTCATCAAGCAGCGCTGGTTCCCTGACATAAGCAATAAATATCCTACGGAGCCGACTCCGCAGTTTACCAGTTGCCCCAAGGTGCCGATGATCAGAATCGGCCAACCGGCTTCAAAGTCACGGCCGAAGATCCTCATCAGCGAAGGAGCGAACAAGATCATGACGGCCGCGAGAGGAATGGTGAGCCCCAATATCCATTTGGTCAAGGTCTGGAAAATGCGACCCAGCAATTCCGGCTGGCCGCGCGCATAAAGGTCGGCAATGCTGGGCGAGAATATCTGGTTCACCGACTGCAGAAGAATGGGTACGAACGTGACTAAGGTGGTGGCGACGGCATAGATTCCGACGTCGCGGGCCCCGAGGTAAAAGCCGATCAGGATTTTATCGGCTTGGGCCATCAGGAATTCCAGGATTCCTGTCGCCAGGATCACCGCGGAAAACGACACGACTTCTTTTTCCAATGGCGGAAGGCCGGAGGCGAACGATCGAGCGGCGCGGGGAGTCAGCTTCCAGACGGCAGCCGCCAGGAGCAAGACCACGACCGCCGCACTGAGAACCTGGGCGATGAGGTAGCCCCGCAGCCCCATTCCGCCTGCGACCAGCCCGAGTGTCAAGATCATCATCGCGGGGCTGCCGATGAAATTCGTGATGAGCGTACGGCGCGCGATGTCCTTGTATCCCGCTAAGACCTGACCAAGGAACCCATTCAATGCTCCCAAGACCATGATGAAAGCAAACCAGCCGAGATAAGTCGGCAGCGCAGGGGAGTGATAAAAATGCACCCCGATCCATGGCCCGGCCAGCAACACAAATCCGCCCAGGAGTATGTTGGAGATTAGCAGCAGCCCGATACTGCGCCCGAGAAACCCGCGCAGCAGGTCCAGTTTCCCGGTCGCAGCATAAGCCGCGACAAAGCGCACGGCCGATTGGGGCAACCCCAGAGCATGGAAGATCCCGATCAATCCCACGATCGTCATGCCCAAGGCATAGATGCCGAGCGCCTCCGCTCCCAGAACCCTGGCCAGATAGACCTTGAATAGATACCCGGCAGCAGCCGTGAAAATGGTGCCGGCGAAAAAGACCGACGACTGTCTGGAGATTTGGCCCATTTGCCGCTGAAAATCCCGCGATTCCTCCCCGCCAGGCAAGACCTGCAGCGCGGGATGATCCGGCGGCATTTTTAGCGCCGTGGAGGAATTCGGCATCATGGGCAGTTAACCCTCAACTGCTATGGGCAGGAACGAGGTCCCACCCAGCAGCTCTCGCAGCAACTCGGGAGCCATGGCTTGCCGCAACTTGTTTTTCGCCGCCCGCGGAACCGGTTGCGACCTCAGCAGGTTTGGGATTTCAGCAATCTGCGCGGCGGACTCCAATGTCTGCCCAATTCCAAAACGCGCATATTGCCGGACGTAGCCAGTATAGAAATCCCGCAGCCACGCACACAGAAATATGGGAATCCCGCGAATGGCGCAATCGATCGCCACCGTAGATTGTCCGGTGAGAGCAAACCGTGTCTTGCGCCATAGTTCTGCCGACGGCGGCCCTTCGAGGACACGAATCCGGGCGGCTTCCGCCCGCGGCAGCAACTTTCTCAACAATCTGCGGTGGCCTTTCACGCTCTCAAACGGGTGAAGCTTGAACACCAGTTCAAGTTTGCAGGTCTGCGCCAGATCCAACAGCTTGGGCAGGAGTTCGCGATAGACTTCGTCCGAGCGCCATCCA
>Ga0193726_1001406_pt1 | contig 19077 bp, 19 predicted proteins | sample H2c1metaG_FD_144928 | JGI IMG/M metagenome (GOLD analysis project Ga0193726, IMG submission 144928) | Soil microbial communities from a riparian zone of the East river system, Colorado, United States - H2c1 | ecosystem: Environmental > Terrestrial > Soil > Riparian zone | place: USA: East River... | reverse complement strand
CCCGAGGGATTCTCGTAGCCACCGGCGCCCTGGCCCTTAGCTCCGTAGCCCAAACCAAAGTCCCACGCCTCAGTGGGCGTCGGCTCCGACGAAGAATCGGGGACGCTCGATTGACCCAAGTTCTGGTTGAATCCTGTACCCCCGGGTTCTTTACCCGGCGGCCTACCCACTGAAGGGGTGCCCCAGTCGTCGTTCGTGTAGGAGGACGGCGGATTGGGGTCCTGATCTTCACGGTCAAGATGCTGAATGCGAGGACCGCCCGGAAGGGTCTCCACCGGCAAAGAGCTGTTGGCCTGCTTGACCCGAAGAGCCAGTCTCTTGGCCTGAGCCTGCTTCTGCTGCGTGGGGTGCGTATACGGCGTGGTGGTCTTGTCCCCCATGCCGGGAGCAATGTCCTTGCCGCCTGGCATCTCCGAGGCTTCTTCTTGGGCGTTGGGCTTGCCGCCCTTCTTGTCGTCCTTGTCGCCCTTGCCTTCGATCTCTTCGACCTCTTCGTCGGATTCCGCTTCAGGGTTCTCCAAAATGGCCTTGGATTCCTCCACGAAGCGCTCCACGTCCTCAGCATCACTTTCGTCGAGTTCAGCGAGGCGAGGCTTCCAGTGAGGGGCGTTGATCTCGTCGTACAGGGAGTCCGTGATGGTGCTGAGCGACTCGCAAGCCTGGTGGAGCTTGTTGCGGATGTCGTTCACGTTCATGACGTAACCGCGTCCACCGATCATCCCGTCGGGACTGATGGTCGAACTCTTGATCCGACTGATGAAGCGGTACGACGTGAGGGCGTGTCCCATGCCCACGCTCGCAGCCCACAAGGCTTGTGCCAGGGGCTTCAGCGACTTCGGATCATAAGGGTGGTCCTTCGGGATATTGCGTTTCCCGCCCCCATCATCACCACCGTCATCTCCTCCGGGGAACCCTCCTCCACCTTTGAAAGCGGGGGGCGGAAAAGCCGCTGTCTTTTGGATCGGGACCGGAAGCGGATCAACGCCCCACGCCGGCTCTTTGCTTAAGAACCGGGCCATGAGACGTTGCTTGATGTGGTCGCTCAAGGTTCAGCCCTTTACTGGAGACCCGTCTTGGAACAGACGCTCGATGACGAACTCGCCACCATCACGCTTGATGCTCCACAGGTCCTGAGTGGACTTGTGCACCAACTGATCAGAGGCCGTTCGCGTGAAACCCTGAAGTTGAGACAACGATCCCACCTTCGTCCGAGAAGACGTCTTGGGGGCCGCCGCAGCCTTTTGACCAAACGGCGAGGTTGCGGTGGGCTCGTTCTCGAAGAACGCATCCATCCCAGTGGCGCCACCTTGCATGTGCTCGAATTTGAAATCGCTCATTTCAACCTCACGTGATCACTAGGCGGATGAGAACATCCACGAAATCGTTGAAGCTGTAGCCACTAACCCGTAGAGTTTCTTCGTAAGTACCGGGCATCAAGCCGTCGACCGGGGCCACCGTAACGGTAATGTTCAAGGTCCCGCTGGCACCCAAAACGCCCGTCACCGGCGTGAAGCTAGCCAACCAGTTCTGAGACAAGCCCGTGAGGCGCACGATCTGGAAGTCGAGAGACGATCCTGAAGCGCCCGAGTTCTGTACCGTGAACTGCTGTGTAGCTATCGAAGGATACGGGCCACTCAACGGACGGGTCGCCGTGAAAGTGACCAAGGCGACGTTCAAAGCGATGACCGCCTTCGGGCGCACCACAATCGTGATCGGCAACGACTGCGGGGAGTTCACAGACGTTGGATCCTGAAGGGAGATCGTCCCTGAATAGGGGCTCGAGGACGACAGCAGGTCGGTCGAATCGATCGATACCTGAAACACACCCTCTTGGTTCGACGCTAGATGCGGAACCACCGAGGGATCCACGTGGATGTACGGGGCCGACACCACGAGATTGGGGCTAAGGAGCGAGCCGTACACCCCAACGTTGGTGACAGTAGCGTTGAGGGGTAGCGAAAACCCCCGCCCCTCGTCGACACTGAAGGTGAGCGAGCTGGGCGGACCCACCAGGATGAGGGGCTTGAAGTTCGCCTTCAAAGCGACAATCGAGTCGCTCATCCCCTGCACGACATCCCCGGGCAACGGGATGCTGTCCCGCAAAGGACCCCACGGGGACACGATGTCGATGACCTGAAAAACGGGGCTCGCGCCCGACACGTCCATGCGTGTCTTCCATCTCCAAGTACGACCGCCGGAGTTCACGAAGAACCCGACGTCTTGTGCGCTGATACTGGCGGCAGAAATCGACAAGGACAGGCTCCTCCGCCAAGAGCGAGCCCATAAGTAGAAAAGCCCGGACTTTTCGCCTGCTTCTAGTCGGCCCCCGCCGCCCCTGCCTCTACCTCAGGAGCACTCATCTCCACCACGGTCTTGCCACTGCGGCAATTTCACCTCCCTTAAAATATTGAACTTCTTGCTCGCTACCGCCGAGAAAATCTGCTGGTAGGGCAGGTATTTGTCCTGAATTCGGGCCATATCTTCCAAGGTTTGGACGGCCTTGAAGAAGCGGTGACGCACACGACCCTGTGTAAGACCGAGCTTGCTGGCCACCTCAGACTGACAGGTCGTCATCCACATGCCGACCAGGATCTCCACGTCGACCAGGATGGTCTTGTTGCCCAAGCAAATCAGGCAATTTACCGGCTCCTCTGCCAAAGTCTGAGCTTCGCGAGCGCTCTTGTCACAGCTCGGACACCCAAGTCGGGTGGGGAAGATTTCAGGGAGGTCTGTCCGCAGCTCTTCTTCGGTCACCTGCGGGATTTTCAGCAGGAACTTGAGCCGTTGGATGCCTCGGTCTAAACGGTAGCTGATGGCCGCCTGAGTGACCCCAAAGATGGTCGCGATGTCGGCTTGGCGCTTTTTCTCGATGAAATAGAGGAAGATCAGGTCTGCCTCACGCTCAGGGATCCGGTCCAACAAGGGCGCTATACGGCTCTCGTAGTCGCCGTCCGGAATGCAGCTGGCAAGCGAGTCCGCGCCCTCTAGTTCTTCAGGGTCTAGTTCCTCGTCCTCGTCGTCAAAACGAGGATCGTCGTAGGAAAAACGAGCCAGATCCGAAGGGTCGACCGGGATGACATAGCCTGCGCTCATGTTCGACGTGCACTCCCAAAAAACGTTTCGAGCAACGAATTGGGATCAATACCCAACTCGCGCAACTTCTGGCCTACGTTATCTGGATCTACATCTGGGGAGGCAGTCGTGAAGCTAACGTCCACGAGGGTCATTAGCTCAACGTTGATTCTTACCTGGGGCTCAGCACTACGCAACCTCTCGTACTGGCCTTTAGTGAGTCCTGCCAATCCCGACCGAAAAACACTGTCCACCGAGCCGTAGGCCTGGATGAGAGACCTCAGGATCTTCTTGGGCACCCTAGGTACACCCGGAATATTGTCCGAAGTGTCGCCATAGAGGGAGCGTAGCTCTACCACCTTTCCCGGAGGAACCCCCATTGTTTTTACAACGGTCCCCGAGTCATACATGATTTCGTTTCGGCTCCCGGCGGGCGGGGCCAGTAGCGACGTCGTGGCAGTGACGAGCTGAAGCATGTCGCGGTCAGTGGAAAAAATGACGTTAGTCTCAGTACTTAGGTCGCCTCGGACCAAAGACGCGATCACGTCGTCCGCCTCTTCATCAGGGTTCCACGCCTGACGTATGCCGAAAAGTGGGAGGATGTCCCTAAGAACGCGCACCGGATCATAACGGACGCCCGAGGGAGCCTCGGGTGCGATCGTATCGGCAGCCGAGCTTTGGCGGTTGCCCTTGTACTCGCCGAAACGCTGCTTTCTACGGCGGGAGGAGCCTTCCCAGATGACGTGCAGTACGGCGTCGGGGAAACGCTTCTTCAGGGCTCCTAGACCGAGCAATACACCCAAAATCACCCCTGAGGGCCGTCCGTAGGGATCCATGAGGCTCGACATCCCTGGAGCATGAAAACAGCGGAGAGCTAGGTTGTGGCCATCGACCAAGACGTTCTGAACCATGCTTTTGCCTTCTTGCCGATGAGCCACTGCCCGAGAAATATTGTCCACGTCGTCCCAAAGGAGCCGGATACGCTCCAGGATGTCGTCCACCCAAAGCAACTCCATGGCCTTGGCTTGCAGCTTCTCGTAGCGCTCGGGGTTCAGGGGACCCGCCGGGTGGTACGCCGAGATGAAGGTAAAAAGCCGAGAACCTCGGGTATTCCACTCCGAAAACTTCAACAGCTGAGCGGTTTTGGTCTGGAGGGCCGCTAAAGGAGCGGTAAACGAGCGGTCGAAGGACAGAAATTCATAGAGCTGGTAGCCCTTCTGGTTCCACCTCGCGACCTGCCCATAGCGAGTGTAAGCGTCGAGCATACGGTCTGGGGACGCCTCCCAGCCGAGGATGGGCTTGGCCGTGTAGGCCCAGTCCCGAAGAGCGTTCAGCCGGTTCGAAACAGCCGAAAGGGGTGCCCGCTCCACCACCACAAGGAACGAGCGGGGAAGCGTCATGAGCGACTGCTTCGACCTCAGCTTGATGTAGACCTGCACCATCCCCTCTTCGGGGATCTCTTCGACCACAGTGGCCCGCATGTTGCGGTACGGCCCTGAAGTGATGCGCACCACATCGCCGACGCCGATGCCTTGGTCGGTCAGCTGCTTGATCTGGTCCCGCATCCGCAGGATCGCCTGGTCTTGGACCAAGGAGAGCCGCCGAGCACGGCTGCCCGCACCGGGCTTGACCAGCACCGTTTGGACGTACTTCGAACCTTCGACCTTGAAGTAATCGGTGGGCTGCCGCCCGTCGACCTTCACGAAAACGTAGCCATCCATCAAATAGTGGATGACCCGGTCGTCCCCGACCTGGGTTACCGCGGCCGGAACGAAGATCTCCGCCTCTTTCAATGAGTAGGAAATTGCCTTCCGGACGAGATCAGGGTCTTCCTGTTCTCCACGCGGGTTTAGCTCTAGGACGATCCACTCTCCCAAAATCAGGTCTCCCTAACTCCCATGGCAGCACACCGAATCAAGAGCTTCAGCCGAAATTCCTCAGGAGTTAGAAACTCCTCCTTCACCCCGCGAGGTACTGAAGCCTTCTGAGGTTTCTCCCCACGTGGACGCTCTGTCGCCACACCGCGGTCATCGATCGACGTCAAGGCGCGCACGTCGATCGATCCCCTGTTGCCGATACCGGGGTTCTTGACCTCAGGGCTCTTAGCAGGAGTTAGAACTTCCACCAGCACCGGTGATGATGTTGTCGGTGCCGCCGTCACGGCCGTTACAGGGGCAAGGGGAGCGTATGCCGGCGACGGCTGCATAACAGCTGCCTGAGGCACAGCCGGAGCGGTGACCTGAAAAATCACCGGAGCAGCAACCGTTTGGGAAGGAATGCCCGAGCTGCACGAAATGATGTCGCTCAGCAGTGCGGTTTTCGACACCCGATAGGATCGCAAGAAGTACTCGGAGAACTTGATCACCGAGTCTCCGTAAACGGCGTGCACTTTGGCCGCCAAATCTCGATCAACGTGTGTGAATTCTGCGAACATTCCGTGGGCCAGACGATAGGCGCTCATCGCAGCTTCCGCCAAACCCTCGGCCACCTCTTCCGATCCCGCACGCTCGCAAGCCTCTTCTGCAAGTCGTACGGCGGTCGCTGGAGAACCTAGAGCAAGGAGTATCTCGTAATACGTCGAAACGAGAGATAAATTCAAGTGCTCTCGAACAGCCTGAAGGGTTATAGGCCCTAACTGAGCGATCATTTCGAGCTGGTTCAGGATGTCACGCACGTGCCCACCCGCATGATCGATAGTCGTGAGCACTGCGTCATCTTCGTACTCGACGCCCTCTTGGCCCAAAACCCACTTCATGCGGGCTAGGATATCCTCACGGGTGATACGCCTGATCTGGTAATCCTCGCAACGAGACCGGATAGGACCTCGAATCTTGTCCGGCTCCGTGGTGCAAAAAATACCGACCATGCGCTTGTCTTCGATCGGCTTGAGAAACACGTCCTGAGCATCACGGCTCATTCGGTGGGCTTCGTCGAAGATGAAGATGCGCTTGGAGGCCCCCTCAACGACGAAGTTCAAGCTCTTCACGATTTCACGAGCGTGATCGATGGTCCCCTGAGAGGCCGCGTCCCTCTCAGAAATCGCAGCCGACTCCTCGTTCAAGGCGTCCTTACAGCCATCACACTCATTGCAGGGCTCGTGCTCCGCCGTTCGATTTTGGCAAAGCATGGCCCGACTCAGAATGCGGGCTAGCGTGGTTTTACCCTGGCCATGCCCGCCGCTGAAGCTGTACGAAAGCCGTGCCTTTAGAAAGACGGGCCTTGAGAACCTCGACAGTGCCCGGTTGGCCCAACACGTCGGAAAAACGCATTGGGCGATATCGGGTGTCCCACATCAGACTTCGTCGAAGACGTCCGCTTCGCCCTCACCTTGCTGAACCTGCTCGGCCACCACGTTCAGGTTCTCGTCTTCCTCTTCCTCGAATCCTTCGAGGTTCACACGCTTGGCGACGCTGACGAAACCCGCCAGGGCGGTGTGCCAGGCGCCGTAACGATCGAGGATCGACGCGAACTCCTGTACATCAGGCTCACGGAGCTTCCAACGCATCTCGCCCGACTTTTCATCCTCTTCACCGGTGCAACGCTCCAGCAGGTGATCCACCAACGCCGTACGTTGATGCGCCTCTAGTTCATTCCACTTGTCGAGAGCAACCTCGATCAAGAAGTCACATTCGATGGCCCACTCCAAGAAGCCCGACACCTTCTTCACCCTGCCGTACAGCTCGTGACCCCCCTTCATGGTGGCCTCGCTCACGAACACGTAGTTGATGCGAGCGCTCGCTAGTTCAGCGTGATAGTTGGGGATCAGACCCCCAGCAATCGTTCCAACACTGTCGTCCGCTTTCGACCATTCTTTCGCCATTTTGTCCTCTATTCATCCTCTCTGCTCAAAGGCAGATCGCAGGTATACACTGAGTCTCTCGTCACCCATGATTTCCCAAAGGTCAGAAGGATCTTTCGCTCGACGTCCGTCAACGAATTTCACCTGAGGGAATTGGGGGACTCTGATCCGTTCGAAGTTGTCGCGGTTGTCCTTCAAGAACTCCATGGCACCCTTGCGGCCAGCTGAGTCCATGTCGTACCCGAACCACACCTCTCGGACGTTGCGCTTCAAGAAACGCAGGAAGGTCGTCGACACCGTGGACGTCATGGTGGGAACCGCGAAGGGGAAAACCCTCTGAATGGGCACGAGGTCGAACGCACCCTCGACCAAGCAGACCTTCTGGGACGCCCACACGTGTGGCATCGCTTGGCCAAACCCGAAGAACGCCGGCTCGTCCTTACCCACGAAGTAATCCGTGTAGCCTTTGGCTTTGCGGTCAACGTGGCGAAATTGGACACCTTTTACTTGCCCGAGTGCATTCGTCAAGGGGAAAACGAACACGTCTTCGAGCTTGTGCCCAACCTTAGCCCACGCAACGAACTCGTCGGGATAGGAGATCCCCTTCGGTAGGCCGTTTAGGTACCCGATGCTGTAGCTGGCGATCTGCTCGTCGGAGCACCCTCGCACCCAAAGGGCTTCCAGCTCACGCTCTTTGTTTAGGTTGGCGTGAGCCTGCTCGACAAGGGCATCAATCCACCTCATCGCTTACCAGAACCAAACTGCGGTTGGCCTGAAAGATCGTGACTCCGACGTGATCATAGACTCGATTATAAACACCGGTAATCGACGGCACAGTGCTCAAAATTGCGGATCCCTTTGGCAGTTCGTCACCCACCGTCAGAATCCTCACCCCACCTACATCGGCCACACAGCCCTGAGTCATCATGAGCATCTCGGCTTCTTCTTGGGTCAAGCTGGAGCCCACGACATCCCCTAAGTCGGCAAAAGGGACCACAAGGTGCTTAGCCTCAAAGCCGGCGGTAGCCATCAATTCTCGAGCTTCGACGATTGTCTTGCGGACGTTGTCCCAACCGAATACCCCGTGAAGGGTCATCAGGGTCATGTACAACTCCCGAAGCAGACGCCCCTCCTCCTCGATAGGACAGTCCGTGAACGCTTGGGCGACGAAACCCTCCTTGTCGAGGTGCGTAGGGGCGAAGTGCCCGCGAGAGAGGCTCGTTACCCACGGGGCCTGATGGACCTCACACGCAAAGCGAGTCGCCACCGGCGGTACGAACGAGCTGTCGGTACCGTGCACCTTACGCCGGTGCCGCTCAGCATGAAGTAAGCGTTCGAGGATTGAGATCTTCACGAAGAGGTGTAGTCCGAAAGGAGCTTCGCCGGGTCCGGCGCTGGACGCAGGGGTTCGATCTTGAAGGACCTAAACTTGAGCAAAAACCTACGAAACCAAGAAAGGGACGGAAGGCTCTGCGAGTCCAGCACCCACAGCAACGCCGACAGCTCAGGCATGTTCTGCCCGAGCCACTCCGGATTCGCTAGGTCTTGACGAAGGGTCTCCAACACCTCCAGTTCATTCACCATGGTGGTGTAGAAGGGGCATCGTTGGGCGTCGATCGGATCTTCACAGATCGTTCCCTGCCACTCTTCAGGATCGTTGGACCCCAACATGCAAAGACCGATCGTCTGGGTCCCTTCAGCAGAGACTCGGTTGAAGGTCGGATTGGGCTCACCCTCTACTGTTCGCCTCACGTCCAACGGCTGCCGATGGTTGTGCACACAATGGTGTGGCAGGCGACGCTGTGCCTCAGAAAGCCGCTGCTCTCTTTCCGCGTGAACCAGCTCCCGGGCCCTAGTGAGGATTTCGGTCGGATCTTTCAAGAGGCCTTCTTTACCACGACGTAGGTCGAAACCCCATCGCTCTCGACTTCTTCGGTACACCGAAAGGCCGCATGGGCGTGTTCCAAGAACGCGGGCTTATGTGTGACCAGGATGATGTCGAAGTCGAGTTTCTCGGTGAGGGCTCGAATGAACTGGCCCGTGAGATCGATGTAATCGTCAGACACCGCCGCCAAGGACTCATCCAAAATGAGCAAAGGCCAGAGCTTCAGCTTTTTGACTGTAAGGACCCGTAGAATGAGCGAGACGATGCTCGAAGGACCGCCGCCAAAGGCATCCAGTGGCCGGCCTCGATATGAGGCCGGGTGCCCCTTCATGCCCTTACGGAAGAAAAAGTCGACCGAAATCTTGTTGTACTTGGGGTCCACCTCGGACTCCAAGCTGAGGTCCAAGTCTGGGAAGACCGTCTGAAGACCCTCGGTACCGACCTTCTCGACGATCTTCACCTGTTTCTCGACAAGCTGATCCATGAGGACCCTGAACAACTCGACGACTTTGGTTAGAACCTCGATCTCCTCTGCAAGGGACACGACCTCCGCCTCCTTCAGGACCAGCTCCTTGCTGATCTGATCCCGAAGGGTAAGGTGTCGGGTCCGTATGCTGAGGACCGTGTCGAGGCGCTCTTTCAGTCCATCGAGGTCGTGAAGTGTGTCACCAGACATTCGTAAGTAGGCTCCTTGGCATCTGCGGCTGAGATGTACGTCTTGCCACTGTCCCCGATGACAGCCTTACCCACCGTACGGAAGAAGGCCTTTTTGCCGTCCTCCAGGAAAGCCACCCTCAGCTCGACATCTTGTTCCCGGGACGCCTCAAAAAGCCCGATAAGGGCCTTCACATCCACGTTGGCCGCGAACTCGTCCCCTGATTCCAGGCCGTCTTCCAGAGCCTGCGGAGAGCACCCGACCGCCACGCTCTCCGTCATCTCCTTGTTGACGGAGCCAAGGAACTTCAGGTCAGGCTTGCTGTAGACGACACGGATCTTGTCTCGGTTGGCGTCCTTCATCTCACTCTTGATGTACTTGAGCGTCTTCAAGACGTAGTCCCGAGGGACCCGCAAACGGAACTTGTCGAACTTCGAAGGATGGTACTTGTATCGTTGGTGCAGCTTCGAATGCAGCACCCAACCAAAGACAGCACCGTCTCGCACACCGCCCTGGGCGTCGGGGACCTGATCGATAACGAATGTCATCGTCTTGCCGACCTTCACCTTGACCCGGCTCTGGCATTTGTTCAAAAACGAGGCCAACCGAGGGATGTGCTTGCTTTGAATCGAAATACCCTTGCCTGCAAAATCAGGACAATGGAAGTAACACGCTCGGTTGCCGTCCGCCGCGTACATGGTGCCGTCACCCTTGGCCCAATCGGGCTGGGTCTTATCGAAGATCTGCACACAGCTAAGCTGGCTCTCGTCATCTGAAGGGTTGGGCGCCGTATAGGGGTCCGTAACCGCAAGCCCTTCCTTCAGCAGGATCGTTGGATATACATACTCGCTAGCCGCCTCAGCGATGGCCGAGTCCATCGTATTGAAGCTCCGAGGATTGTAGGTTGAACGATTGGCTTTCGCTCCACCTTCCGTACGGTAATTGATCCAATGACGACCTCCGTCTTCCCCAGATTCGATCTCGATCCAACCATCGAGATACTTGAGGGCGTCGACACGATCCGCGGGATAAACGAAAGACCCCCCGTCATCCGCGCCCTCAATAGACGTGACCTGGACCTCCGTACGCACGTAGTCCGCAGCATCCTCCGAATGGATGTAACAACGGCCGTCACTCACAGTAAACAAGAAGGCACTTAAACCGGCCTTATCCGACGGCTTAACAGTAGAGGCAAAGCCCAGGGCTTCATTCAGGTTGGCAAGGGACATACGGATCTTCATTTCATCCTCATTTCTTCGATTCGAACGTGACGAAGGCGTCTTCCACCGTCGTCAACCGTTTTTCGAAGTCCTCAATCATCGCTAGGACCTCGGTCTGTAGTTCATCGCGCTTCTCTTTGAGCTTTTTGGGGTCGAGACCTGCGTCCTCGATCTCTTTCTTGAGGGCAGCCAACTCCTCTCGCTTGGCCTGAACCAAGCCGCTCAGGTTAGACTTCTTGGTGGACGCGGTCTTAAACCGCTTGCCTAGTTCTTCCACCTTCGACTTGATCTGTTCTAGTGAGGTACTCATCGTTGTTTCTCTTTGATGCTTGCCTGCACCTTTGCTCCGGGCGGACAGATGGAGGCGTAGGGACAGAACCGGCAGTTCTTCTCGTTGGCCTTGGGTTTGAATACACCCCGGGCGTCCTCGACAGGGGCATTCGGAAGTATCATTTTTTCTCGCTGCTGAATCTCCTGAACGGTGTCCTTGACGGTCTCAAACAGGTCTTGGACATCCCCTTCAGAGATCTCGAGCCAGTCCATGCACTCGGCCGGGTCCTCCCGCCAGTACAGAAAGGCCAGCTTGTCGGGTAGCAACGGCTTCCCTGCCTTGAGGGAGTGAAGCCAAAACAGCATGCCGTACCACTGGAGCTGCTTGGGGTCCACGTAACGCCCGCGGTGCCGACTCCCTTTGCCATCTACGATCAGCAAATCTCCGTGAGGCTTGGTGCGTTGAATGACGAAGTCTGCACGGCCCGCGTACATGTCCCCTTCGAATTCGAAGTCGAGCTTGTACTCAGCATCCGTGCGGGGACCCAGCAGGCGATGGTGCCGGATGATCTGAAAGCCTCGAGCCACCGCATCCCGAACGTCGGCGATCAGCTCCTGACGGTCCGCATACATGCCCTTGGGGTTCTGACCCGAGCCCTCACCCTTCCACAGAAGGACACCCGCCGGACGCTCCTTCCAAGGGGTGGTTTCCCGCTGGATAGTCTTATCTACCGTTTTCTCGACACGCTCCATCAGGTAACCCTGCGGCTGGGGCTGCTTCCAGATCTTCTGAGCGTAGAAGTCCTCGAATAGCTTGCCCACCACCGTGCCGAAGACAGACCCCAACCGATCGTCCACTTCACCCTTTGGGGTGTGGGCCACGTAATCGTTGTAATAGGCGAACGGGCACTCGTACTTCTTGAAACCCGAGTAGGACAGATACATCAGGACCGGGCTCTTTCCAGATACGCGAGTGCCCGCTCACGAACCTCAGGAGCGAAGTTCAGGGATCGAACGTTTGCCTCTACGTCTTGCGTGGGATCGATTTGCATGTCGGCTTCGAGCTGCTCGACGAACTGTGTGATCACCAGGGACTCTTTCTCCTGGCGTTCCTTGCGGTCAAAGTCGAACACCTCTTCAGCCGGAGCCACTCTGAGGGATATGGCGGTCGTCTTGATCCCCTCCTTGGTGAACTCAATGAGTGACACTTTAGGGGTGCGCTCAGTGTTCTCTTTGGTGAGGGCTCCCCGCGACAACGCCCCCTGGTTCACGAAATGACGACCCTCTAGTTCGACGATCCCTTGATCTCGGTGCCAGTGCCCGAAACAGAACACGTCTGGGCCGCCTTCGAAAATGAAGCTGGAGTACCGAAAGACGGGTTCCCCGAAGAAGTCCTCGACGTGAGCCGGGGGGTCTTCGGCCGCCAAAGCATGGACGACTGCAACCATATAGTCGTCACCCGGCTGCTTACGAAGGTCTTGGATCTCCGCCAGGTCTCGAGAGGGGCTGTAAGGGACCCCCACTACTCGAACCCGAAGCCCATCCACCTCGAACACTTCTTCTCGAAGGTGATGAAAGACTCCCGTCACGTAGAGCACCCCTAAGGGCTGGTTCTCGATAGTATCGAGGTTGTTGCCCATGAGGTCGTGGTTGCCTTCGATCGAGTAGACCCGGCGTCCCTTGTACCTCTCGTTGTGCAGCCTCCCTGTGTCGTAAATGAGCCCGTGAGAATTGCGGCCCGGAGCCTTCACGTGAAAGAAGTCCCCTCCGTCCAAGACAGCCGTGACGTCGTGCTCTTGCGCTAGGTCTCCTACCTGACCCAAGCTTTCGAAGACCTCCGCACAGTAATCACCCTTCCAAGAGATAGGTCCCTTGTCGGCGGCGTGCACGTCGGTCCTAAAGATGAACGCAATGCGGCTCATATGGCCTCCATGTGCAGACGATGATTCGAGCCCACAGGCTGGTCACAAGTGGGGCACATGCCGAGGGCCTCCAGCTCCGCCAGAGTCGCAGATTCTTCGGCCTCAGCTGCTTTCATCTCGACCGTGACGGCTTTGATAGACTCGACCAAGGTCTTTGCGTCATCGAGCATGCGGCAGTAACGCTCGTATTGTTGGAGCTTTTGCTGAAGGACATCTACTTCCGGCAACTCTTCAATCGTTGGCACCTTGGCTAGCTCAGCTTGAGCGTTGCTCCAGCGTCTCCACCAATGGTCGGCTTTCTCCAGATGAGCCAACGCCGGTGCGACAGCACTGCCATCCGGCACGACGATCTGTTCGACAGAGGCTAGTTCCTCTTGGATGGTCTCGAGAAGCTCCAGACGGCGTGCTAACGAGTCGGACTGCACAAGCTTAACGTGAGCTTCACCCAAAGGGACGTCGTCGGGCAACGGTACCTGCGACAGGACTGTCAAGGTACGGTAGACCGGGACCTTCTCAGTCAAGTCGTCCAAAAACCCTGATACCTGAGAGAGGCTCTTACCCTTTACTTCCAGGGCATCACCGTCAGGAACTTCTGGCTTGAGCGCTTCACTGATGTCGGTAAGGGCCGTCTTCAAAACGGTCAGGCGTCCCAAAAACCCGACGGTTTGATCGAGCTGCTTATCCTTCGCCTCCAGGTCCTTCCGGATTCGAATCAAGGGAGCCACGTCGATTGCGTCCAAGCCATCGTAAGACGCCAAGGACAATCGAAGATCCGCGATGTCTTCGTGACGGACCTTTCGCTTAGCAACCGCATCCTTGCGGTCCTTGTTGGCATCCGCCATCGCACGGTTGATGTTGTCGAGCCGTGCCACGTCCGAGAGAACGTCCGCGACAACCGTGCCCGTCTTGTTCAAGAGGAAGATGGGTTCGAACTGATCCGGAATCTGGATCAGCTCTCGGCTATCCCCCACCTTCACAGGGAGGAAGCTGTCCTTGAGGAAGTCTGGTGTGCCTCGATCAAGGCTGTTGTAAACGTCAGGCTCAGCCGCGCCCGAACGGCGAACCGTGTAGCGACTGATGTTGTCCCCTTTCTCCCAGGTCAGCTCCATCGCTTGGGTTCGGACCACCACCTTGGAGAAGCACTTGCACTTCTTGGCTCCCCGGATCTTCCGGTCGCACTCCTGGCCGTGGCGAACAAAGTCTGTCCCTGGAGTGTTGGTGAGAGCGATCTGAGCCGCACGCACGACAGCACTTTTTCCGATGTTCGAACGGCCAACGATGGCGGCGAACCCTTTCACCGCCATCGTTGCGTGCCGGATCGACTGGAAGTTGGAGACTTCCAGCTCAATCACTCTTCGGTACCGCCCGATTCGCTGCCCTGGCCTTCTTGTTCGAGCGCTTCCTCATCCGTGAAGTCTGAAGGGGTGACGATCTCTTCAGACTCGGCCAACGCATCCAGCTCGTCGTCATCGTCTCCCGAACCGTCATCACCGAAAGCGTCTGCCATCAGCTCCTCAATCTCGTCTTCTTCAGCGGGGGCCGACACGGCGGCTCTCATGGCAGACAAGACCTTGATCTTGACCTCCTCGAACAAGGCGGGGTTATTCACGAGCAGATCCCTGAACTTCTCCTTGCTGGGAGCAATGTAGGTGCCGTACTTGTTGGTGCCTCCGCTCCGCTGGATGACTCGTGTCGCCACACCCGACTCGATGAGGGAGTAGTAGTTATCGATGCCTTGACCGTAGCGGATGAAGATGTCCGTCGTGTGGCCGTTGGTGCCGTCAATACGCGACTTAACGACCTTCACCTGCGTGTGAGTACCGTACTGGTAGCTCTGCTCCTTGCCCGTAGCAGGGTTCTTCTTCTTGATGAACTCACCCTTGATCTTGGTGAACTTGACACGCAAGTGGCAGTAAAACTTGAGAGCCTTGCCGCCGGGCGTTGTCTCAGTATCTCCGCGAGCCGGGCCGCCAGTGCTGATGACCGCTCGAGTCTGGTTGATCAGAATGATCGCCGTGCCCTTAGGGTTCAACGAAACCTTCGGACTGTGCAGCCAATTTAGGACCTTCTTCAGGTTGTTGCTCAAGTTGCTTGCTTGAACGCCAACCCTAGCCGCCTTGTCGAGGTCCTTCTCTAGTTCGTCCTTCGGAGTCATGGCCGCGACCGAGTCGACGACGATGAGATCCACGCCTGCTTTGAGGCCCATGACCATCATCTTCCAGCCCTGTTCCATTGTATCGGGCTGCAAGAACAAGAGCTTGTTGGGGTCGAAGCTCACGCCAATGCTACGAGCGTACTTCTGATTCAAGCCGTGCTCGAAGTCGAGATACAAGGCAGAGCCGCCCGGGAGCTTCTGAACCTCGGCCACCGCTTCGAGAGCTGAGGTAGTCTTGCCCGACGCCTCTGCACCGAAGATCTCGGTAATGTAACGGCGAGGATAGCCAGGGCACAACGCGCCCTTACCGTCTTCAGCCGGAGTGCCTCCGATAAGGTCATCGAGAAGGAAGCTGCCTGAGCCCACATGAGGCATTGAGGTCTTCGAGATCTCAACGTCCTTCTTACCCGTGGTCTTGAAGATCGCAGCACGAGCGGCCTGAAGGCGCTTGCCCGCAGCCGCATCCTCCGCAGCCGCGTTGCCTTTTCGGGTAACAGGAGCAGCAACTGCTTTCTTGGCTGGGGGTGGTGCCACCGCTGCGGGCTTGGTGGCCACTACAGCAGGTTTAGGGGCCACCACAGGCTTGGCCGATTTGGAGTCAGTAGGCGGGGTCGGGGTTGTAGTCACTTTTTCTTCCTTTGCGCTTTCGGGCGGCTTGGAGGGTTCAGAGACACCCTTATCTCCGCTAGTACTTTGGAACCTTTTAGACATAGCCATTGCCGATAATCCTCTTCATCAGGGTCGATGCGTCGATCCGAGAACTTGAAGAACCGATCGTCTTCACGAAAAATCAGGCCGCCCTTCACAGTGGTGCCGGCACGCTTGCCCTTCGTGTAGGTGTGGATCCTCTGAAACGATCTCAGCTCCGAAGGAGTAAGCTCCTCGGAAGTAAGCAGACCTAACTCAAATTCCCAGAAGCGAGCCGCTGACCGACCGATGATGTAAGCGTCAGCGACGTTGTGGTTCAGCCTTCTCCCTACCTCGGACTTCGCAGCCTCCACCATGTCCATCTTGTCCATGCTGCCTCGACGAACACTGGGGTCCATCTTGGCCAGCATCTTCACAGTCGACGGATCGAAGTAGACGACATTCTTTCGAGACAGGTAGAGGGCTTCGTTGACGTACACGAAAAGAGCGTAGAGTCCTTCACTCCACAGCTCTCCGTACGGAGGTGATTCCACGCCGACGCCCACAATAGGGTACTGCGTGATCAAGTAGATCAGAGCAGCCTTAAGACGGAGGTAGCGGGAAACGAAAACTTCAGACGACGGCGTCGAGAGCACTCCTGAATCAAGGATACGCTTCTCCCCTAAAGCCTCGGAATCGTGCACGCACCATCCGAACCCTGTGAGCGAAGGATCAATACCAAGAGTGATCATGGACGACGAAGGGGGCCCGCAGGCCCCCTTCTATTCCTGCTCAGACGGAGTCGAGCAGGCCGTTGAATTCGTCGTCCGTGACACCAGCCTCGCTGGAGCCCCCACCCCCGCTAATGCCCAGCTTGATACGGAGGTCGGCCGTGCTCATCTCACGGAACGGGATGAGCTTCTCATACAGAGCGAACGCCTTGCTGAGAACACCCGAAGCGAACTTCTGATTCTTCTGCCAGAGCGACGGACCAGCTGCGTCGATGTCGAAGTTCTGGTAGTCGGTGTTCGTGCACTTCAGGATCACGTCTTGAGACGCAATCGACAAGGAATTCTGGCGAAGCGAGTCGGCACGCTGGTGCAAGGTCTCGTACACCTTGCCGCTGAAGCGCCAGGGCATCACCTTGCAGCCTGTCGCTAGTTCTTCCTTGATCAGCTCACCCTCACGATTGGAGGGATAGATCAGAAGGATGGTCGTGAAGTAGGTCTTCAGATCACCCATCGTCTTCCACACCGGGGCCGCCTCAGCACCATCCTTGCCGAGACGCGAGAGCACGAAACCCACGCCATCCTTGTAGTGGGCCTCCACCTTCTTGAAACGGACATTGCTCGTGTCGAGCTTGTCCCACTCGGCTAGTTCGTCCACCGGCTTGCCCACTAGTTCAGCGCGCTTGGCGAAGGCACTGTTGATCTTCTCGACCACCTCCGCCTTGGTGAGTTCCTTGCCGTCCTTCTTGGCACGAGCCTTCATGGCCGCCACGATGCTAGCATCGAGCGGGTTGAAGTAGAGGAAAGCGGCCCGATACGAGCGGCCCTTTTCACCCTTCAGCCACTCGAGCTGATTCGACCGTGCGTGCTTCTTGTCTTCAGAACCAAGACCAACGTCGGCCTCACCGTCATCCAAACCCATCAAGCTGTCGATGTCTGTCATTTTGCTTTGCTTTCTCTTCGATTACAGGTCGCCAAACCCCCACGAGCCCCAACATGGGAAAGGGTGGAATCCAGCGAACAAGACTCAGCTACACCCCTGAAACTCAGAGGCTGTTGAAAATGTCGTCCAAATCTTCGTCCCCCTCGAGAAACTTCGAAATATCGGGGTCCTCGGGAGGCTTGTTGGGCTGCTCCTCCTCGGACTCCACTATGGGTTGGGGTACCTCTTCCTCCACCGCGCTTTCGTCGTCCACGACATCAGGGGTCACCACGAGGTCCTCCCCTAGCAGCAAGGCTAGCTCGTCCCCGTCGAGGTCGACTGTCGTCATGTTGGGGCCCATCGGACCACCCTTATTACGAGAAGCCTCCGATTCATCCCCGTAGAAGGATCCTGCCCGAACTTCAGTGTCCATCAACGACTTCTGCATCCGCAGGGCCGCCACAGTGTTGTCTAGTTCCTTGTGTCGATGCTTAATCACCTTCTCGACGAAGCCCAGCTCTCGGATGCCTCTTTTCAGATCGAGAATACTGATCTTCTCGTCCCTGAGAATCGTGCTGATCATCGCCTTACGATCGTCGATATTGGGTAGCCGTGTGACGCGATGGTCGTCGGCCAAAAGGACGTCGGCGCTCAGCTCGTAAGCCGACTCTCGAGCCGTCAAGTCCCTTTCCAAAGCGTGCTGCTCCCGCATGACCTCTTGATGGTACAGGCTCACCGTGTTGAGATACCCACGGGTCTGAGAGATCAGATCCTGCAAATAGCCAGGTCCACGAGCCCCAGGATCCGGGGACAGTTCGATCACCATGCCTTCTAGGGCGCTGTAAATTGCTTCGACTCGTTCAAGTTGCATCGGCTTCTCCGTTGGCCATCAAACTCGCAAGGCTTGCATCGTACTTCTCGAAGACCGTCTGAATCTCGTCGGCCGCAGACTTGCCTGACAGGAGACCTCGATTGACGGCGTCTCGATACGTCGCACGGACGACGTGCTTCGAAAGAAGGCAGCCTACTATCTGGGCCTCATGAGGGGACCACCCAATGGAAGGGGTGTCCTCGTTCAGGGCTTGGACCTCAGCTCCGTGACCTCTTGAAGTTGTCGCTGAATAGAAGGCGCTCTTCTTACGACCATTGGCGTCACGATCCTCAATCGAGAACGACACCGTGATCTTGTCGAATTGGATCTGCGCTTCCAGCTTCTGGAGGCGTCCCCTCTGCTCCGGGCTCAGCTTGTTTGAGGGCATCCGTAGGGCTTACACCAGCCTCCAAAGCGGCTACGATGGCCCTTGAGAAGATTGTATTGCGTCGGACCACCTTGTTGTTTTCCACCGCTTTCTGCACAGCGATTTCTTCGCCAATTAGCCACACCCGCTTCCGGGCGCGGGTTACCGCTGTGTAGAGCAGATTGCGTTGCAGCATCCGGCCCTGGCTGCGGGTGATGGGCATGATGATGGTATCGAACTCACTGCCTTGGCTCTTGTGGGCCGTAATGCAGTAGGCCAGGCGAAGCTTGGTGACCGCCGTCTCGTTTTTGAATGGGACGTCCATATCCATGGCATTTTCCCCAACGCCGTGAACCTTCACAAGGAGTCCTTCCTTGCCGATCTCCGATAGCTTGCCTACGTCGCCGTTGTAGACATTCAGCTCGTAGTCGTTCTGGATGACCATTAGGCGGTCGCCCTTACGGAAGCGGGTCTTACCTCGAACCCATTCCATCGGACCCTCTGGATTGAGAGCATCCCGAAGGCGCTCGTTCAGCTTGGTGACCCCCACAATACCGTCGTACTTAGGGGACAGTACCTGAAAG
>Ga0193726_1001405_pt1 | contig 19092 bp, 15 predicted proteins | sample H2c1metaG_FD_144928 | JGI IMG/M metagenome (GOLD analysis project Ga0193726, IMG submission 144928) | Soil microbial communities from a riparian zone of the East river system, Colorado, United States - H2c1 | ecosystem: Environmental > Terrestrial > Soil > Riparian zone | place: USA: East River... | reverse complement strand
ACTGCAGCCGGGGAGCGCCAAGAGGGGCCCGAGCAGGACCAGCAGTAAAGCCATGCGGCTGAGACGAGTCATGCTTCCTCCGGCACGATTCCTGGCGGCACGAGTTCTGGCACTCGTAGCGCATTCCGCCTATGAATACGCAAAACGAGCAGACTATGTTCCCGAAGAGATTTTTGCAGATTCTCCCGGTGGGCCCGGTAAAACTTCGTTCAGCGCCCCCTGGCGGTAGCCTTCAAGATCGAGTGCCACGAAGGTGAAGCCTGCGGCTTTGAGTTGCCTGGAAATGGTTGCCGCCATGTCGGGCGAAAGAGCGCGGGGCATTTCTTCCGGGGAGATTTCCACGCGAGCGAGTTTGTCGTGAAGCCGGACGCGAAATTGTTGGAAGCCCAGTTCACGGAGGGCCGCTTCGCCGCGTTCGACCAGAGAGAGGCGTTCCGCCGTTACTTCTGTGCCGTACGGAATGCGGGAGGAAAGACAGGCAGAAGCCGGGCGATCCCAAGTGGGGAGTCCGGCACGTTGCGAGAGTTCGCGAATTTCCGCTTTGTGGAGGCCGGCATCGAGAAGCGGGGCGAGGACCTGGTGTTCGGTGGCGGCCCGGTGCCCGGGACGAAAGTCCAGAGTGTCGTCAGCGTTCACGCCGTAGGTTACGGCTGAGAAATTGCGTTCGGCGGCGAGCTTGTCGAGAACGGAAAACAGCTCGTCTTTGCAGAAGTAGCAGCGGTTGGCGGCGTTGGCGCGGTAGCTGGCGTTTTCCATTTCGTGCGTTTCGACGAATTCGTGGCGGACTTTGGTTGCCTGGATGAAACGTTCGACCTGCGCGCGGTCGTGGGCGGAATAGCTCGGAGAAAGTGCGGTGACCGCGAGGGCCTTCGCGCCCAGAACTTTGTGTGCGGCCCAGGCGAGGTAGGCAGAATCCGTGCCGCCAGAAAGAGCGACGATTATGGAGCGGAATTGGGCAAGTTCGGCGAAAAGACCAGCCTCTTTTTCGCGGATCGAAGCCGGATCCTGGCCCTGCGGCCGAATTTGGATGAATGCGCACATTACAAGGGAAGTATAGCGCACGGGTGGGGCGACGGAAATAGTTGGACGGCCTGGCAGGAGACGTCCCGAGCCTCGGACCGGGTGCACTACTGCTCGTGCAACAGGCCGGTGCGTCGTCTGACAAAAGGCCAAGCGGGCGCTTTTCGGGGGCTACTTGAAGTCGAGGAGGACTTCGACTGTTTTCTTGCTGGCATCGTTCTGGAGCCAGTGCCCGATGCTTTCAAAGTGGACGGGGAGGTCCTTGAAAACCTGTTCGGGATGCGCTTGCAACTTGGTCAGGAATTCTTCAAATTTCAGTTTGTCGAAAACTTCGCCCGGTTGCACGGCCCATGCCTCGCGCAAATGACGTTCGCCTGCCACCGAAAGACCAGTGATCACGAGCGAGCCGAACTTATATTGCGAACCTTCTTCGATTTTGACGGAGTAGGTGATGGTATGTGCTGCGTCATCGAAAGCAGGCCGGGGATCAACTTTGGCATCGATATAGCCGCGATGCGCGTATTCCTCTTGAATGCGCTCCCAGCCGGCTTCCACTTGCATGCCATCGGCAACGTCACCGGATTTTAATCCTATCTGCTGCGTCAGCGTAATGCTGGACAGCAGGGTATTGCCTGACCATTGCGGATCCCTCCAGTGATAGACAGAACCAGCGGCGACCGGAACGAAAACAGGAATTTGCTCAGGCAGTTTTTGATTGGGATTTCCCGTGAGTCGTACTTCCGGTGGCCCGAGCTTTGCACGGAGAAAGCCTTGCTGGAGAAATACGGGACGAACCTGTTCGGAGAGAAACAGATCGATGGTCATGCGCGAATAGGGTTTGCCGACGATTTCTGAAAGATGTTGCTGGATCAGGTGGGAAGAACCGAGCGTGGCATCGCTAAAGTCAATTTTGGCGATTTTCAGGGCAGCGCCTTCGATTCGGAATTGCTGGACGTTGCCTTCACCCATAGGACTCGCCGCGAGCTGATGCTCCAGCTTGACTCCCAGTCCGTGAGAGGCGAGCAACTGCTCCACGGCTTGGGCCGCTTCCTCAACGACCGCGCCGGCTTCCGGTAAATGACCGTCATAAAAGGGAAGCTTCTTGCGGATCGCTTCGGTGAGTTCGCTTTCGGCAAACCAGGGAATGTTGTCGAAATAGGCGGGGACGCGCGGCGATTCCTCGACATGAAACGTGAGAACGACGCCTTCGGGTTGCGTTTTAAAGTTATAGCTGACTTTGGAGAAAAGGCCGGATTTGACGAGTTTGTCGGCGGCGGACTGCAGATCGGGCTTGCCGACCTGGGAGCCCGACGTGAGTTCGCTCAAGGAGGCGATTTGCGGCTCGGTGAGAGTTTTCATTCCCTCGGCGCGGATTTCGCGGAGTGTTGCGGTGTTTTGGGCGACGAGGGGGAGCGCCACGGCGAACAACGAGGCGAGGACCACCAGGCTTGTGCGAAGAGTACCGGACATGAGTTCATTTTAGCGGAAAGGTCGGCTCGGGCGTCAAGTAATCGGACTGCGCGGATTATTCAACGGTGACCGATTTGGCCAGGTTGCGCGGTTGGTCGACGTCACAGCCACGGCGGACTGCGATGTGATAGGCCAGAAGTTGCAGCGGAATGATTTCAAGAAGCGGAGACAAGAGTTCGGGCGCTGGAGGAAGTTCGATGATGTGATCGCTGGCGGCCTTGGCGAGGCGATCGTTCTGCGTGACGATGGAGATGACGATGCCGTCCCGGGCTTTGACTTCCTGGATGTTGGAGACGCTTTTTTCATAACGCGTGACGGAGTCGGGATCCTGGTCGTCGCGTGTTGCCAGGACTACGACGGGCAGGTTTTCGTCGATCAAGGCGTTCGGGCCGTGCTTCATTTCACCTGCCGGATACCCTTCGGCATGGATATAGGAAATTTCCTTGAGCTTGAGCGCGCCTTCAAGCGCGATGGGATAGTGAATGCCGCGGCCGAGATAGAGAAAATCGGATTGGCGGAAAAATTGGCGCGCCAGATTTTCATACAGGCCGGTTTCGTTGGTTTGAAGAATCATCTCGATTTTCTGCGGGATGCGCGTGAATTCCTGCATCAAGGCGCGGGCGGCGTCGGCGGGAAGCTTTCCGCGGATTTGGCCGAGATAGGAAGCCAGCAACAGAAGCGCGGTGAGCTGCGCTGTGAAAGCTTTGGTGGACGCGACACCGATTTCCGGCCCGGCGTGGGTGGGAATGGTGCCCATGGCTTCGCGGGTGATCATGGAGCCCATGACGTTGCAGATGGCCAGAGTTGGCGAGCCTTTGAGTTTTGCTTCGCGCTGGCCGGCCAGAGTGTCGGCCGTTTCGCCGGACTGGCTGATACAAACGGTGAGTGTTTTGGAATCGAGAATCGGGTCGCGATAGCGGAATTCGCTGCCATAGTCGACTTCGACCGGGAGGCGGGCGAGGCGCTCGATCATGAACTTTGCGGCGAGACCCGCATGCCAGCTGGTGCCGCAGGCAACGATGCGCACGTCCGTGAATTCGCGGAACATTTCTTCGGTGATCTGCATTTCGTCGAGGAAGACTTTTCCGGTGTCTTGCGAAATGCGGCCCAGCATGGTGTCGCGAACGGCGCGGGGCTGCTCAAAAATTTCCTTGAGCATGAAATGTTTGTAGCCGCCCTTTTCGGCCATGATGGGATCCCAGGCGACATGGTGCGGGACGCGCTCGACGGTCCTGCCGTCATGATCCATGACCCGCACGCCGCTCCCGGTGAGAACCGCAATGTCCCCATCGGCGAGGAAAAACATTTTGCGGGTGTGGGCGAGGAGGGCGGGGATGTCGCTGGCTACGAAATATTCGCCGTCGCCGAGGCCGATGACCGACGGAGGGCCGAGTCTGGCGGCAACAATTTTCTGCGGGTCTTTGGCGGAAAGGAAGACCAGCGCATAGATTCCGCGAAGGTCTTTGAGAGTTTTGCGGACCGCGTCTTCCAGGGGGCCGCCGTCTTTTGCATATTTTTCGACCAGGTGCGCGACAACTTCGGTGTCGGTTTCCGTGACGAACTTGTGACCTTCCTTTTGCAGCTGCTCTTTGAGTTCCAGATAATTTTCAATGATGCCGTTGTGCACGACCACGATGTTTCCGGTGCAATCACGGTGGGGATGGGCGTTTTCCTCGGTCGGACGTCCATGGGTGGCCCAGCGGGTGTGGCCGATGCCGTAGGTGCCTTCGATGGGTGATTTGGCGATGACTTCTTCCAGGTTGCGCAGCTTGCCGGGGGCACGGCGTATTTCGAGCTTGCCGCCAGAGTTAACGACGGCAATTCCCGCCGAGTCATAACCCCGGTATTCGAGCTTGCGAAGGCCTTCGATAATGACGGGAACAACTTTTTTCGGTCCGATATAACCGACAATTCCACACATGGAGAGGCATCTCCTGAGAGTCTAGTTTTCAAGCCTAGCATGGTCTTCGGCGCCAATCAGGCTTACGTCAGGCGAATGTTTCAAACTGTGTCAGTGCATCGGCAGAACAGTGGAAGCGGAATGCAATTCATAGGAGATCAAGTTGTTACCGGAATCGAAGAGGAAAGTGACTTCAGCTGCCGATGGCTGGAGCGTTTGTGTATCGATGTGCGAGATGGTGGCGACGAGGCCATTGCGATCGAGCAGGGCATTCGGTTCGAATCCGCGCGACGTAAGGTATAAAACGACCTTCTCTTTGGTAGTGCCTTTGGGCAGATCGGTATTGAGCAGGTCGTCGATGGAACGAAGACTGGCGTCGGTGGTATGGCGGTTGGGATCATGGCAGCCGGAAGTCGCAAGCGTCAGGCAGGATAGCGCCAGGATGAACAGGGCCCTCGGAACGGAGCGCGGGGTGAAGTTTTGCAGCAGCATGGATAACCCATGATACTGGGAAATTAGTCGACGATTTCGAAGCGATATTCTTCAATCACCGGATTGGTCAACACTTCGCGGGAGATTTTTTCGAGCTGCCGTTCGGCTTCGTCGCGGTTCCAGCCATCCAGGTTCAAGACGAAAAACTTGCCCTGGCGGACGTCCTGAACTTCGGAGTAGCCGAGTCCAGAGAGGGCGTGGTGGATGGTTTGGCCTTGCGGATCGAGAACGGTGCGTTTGGGCATGACCCAGACATGTGCTTTCATAAAATAAGTATAGCATCGGCCGCGAAGCTGCTTACCGGGGAAGCTCAGGTTGCGGCGGGCGTTCCTCCCTTCGAAAATGCATGATGAAAACTCATCGCTACCAAACGCAGAAGTTCCCCCTCGACCAGACCCATGCGGGCGGCGTTTTCGTATTCGTGCCGAAGCGTGGTGTGGAACATAGTGGGGTCGTCAGTCGACAGGACCACCGGGATTCCGTGGCGGAATAATTTTGGAAGCGGGTGTTGTTCGATGGTGGCCGCGGGCAGACCCAGCTGGCGGCCCAGTGCTCCGGTGAGGAGGTTACTTTGCGGGCAGACTTCCAGTGGGATCTGGCGTTCGGCGAGCAGGTCCATGAGGGCCGGGTCGTTGATGGCGGCGATGCCGTGGCCGATGCGTTCCACGCCCAGAATTTCGATGGCTTCGCGGATTTTTTCCGGGCCGCCGACTTCGCCGGCGTGGATGAGGCGATGAAGACCGAACTCGGTGGCACGTTCATACACCGGAGCAAAGTCGGCCGTAGCCACGCTCAATTCGTTGCCGCCCACACCGAAGGCGACCAGATCCGGGCAGGCGCAAGCGTGTGCCGCATCGACGACGCGCATGGCGGCGTCCACGCCGAAGTGGCGGACGGCGTCAAAAATCCATTTAAGGTTCAAACCACGGGATTTGAAAGGCTCGGCGGCTTCACGTATGGCTTCAAAATTGGCTTGCGGATCTTGTTTGCGGAAAAGCATCACCCCGATGGATAGAGTGACTTCGGCGTAGACGACGTTCTCTGCGAGGAGATGCTCAGCAAGATCCTCAGTGATAAGCGCGTAGTCTCGGGGCTCGACGAGAAGGGACGTGATCCATTTGAAGGTTTCCAGGAAGCTCAGGAAATTGGTGTAGGTGTAACGCTGGCGAACTTGCTCTTCCTCGAGAGGTGCTCCACGGCGTACGGTGAGCGCGCTGACGGTCGCCGGGTGAATCGAGCCTTCCAGATGGAGATGTAACTCCGCTTTCGGCAGGGACGCGATGTGCTGGGCGACGAGAGTGCTTGGCATTCGCGACCAATCAGTGAGGCAGTGGAGGCTTGCCCGCGTTGGTCCAGGAAGTGAGCCAATACGAGCCGACATCGGTGGCGGCGTCAGAGAGCTGCCGGATCAGGATAGCCGCCGACTGGTTGTAGAAACGATCGTAGTAGATGTCGTTATAGGCGTTCAGGCCGCGGCGGGCGTTGCGGTCGGCGACAAGAATATTTTCCAGCCAACTGTGGGCCGAAAGGCAGGAGTCGAACGCATAGTCGGTCGGATCGGGAATATAGGTGGCGTCGTTCGGACGCATCGGGAAAAAAGACGAGTAGCGGTCGATGAGGGTTGAACCGAATCGTTCATTGACTCCAAGCTGACCACTGATTTTTCCGTCGAAGTCATCGGTAGTGCTGAAAGGGTCGTGGGCCTGGGTAACGTAATTCGCAAGAATGGCGGCGTCCAGGCGGGCTTCCTCCCACTTGCCAGCCTTCATCGCTTCGGTAAGTTTCGCGCTGTAGACGCCAATTTGCCACGGCAGAAGGCCGTTGGACTCCAGCTTGGATTTACCGTATTTGGAGACCGCGGCTTTGTAGTTGCGCGGCAAAGCTTCAAACGGGAAGCGGCCGTATTTATCGAGAAACAGGAAATGATTGTGTTTTTCGGAGGGAACGGTGGCGAGCGCGTCGAGCGGGTCGGTTACATGCTGAATCAGAGTTGCCCGATTGGATTCGAAAAAGTCGCGAATGTCGGGGGGAAGCGTGTCGATGGCTTTGTTGACGACCAGTTTGTTGGCGTTGCGTCCCCAGGCCCAAGCGCTGTTCGGCAACGCGACCAGCAGCGCGATCACCGTTAGTAAAACTACACTTCGCTGCTGCACTATGTTGGAAAGCGCCCGCCGCATTCCGCGATTCCTCTTAGGACCTATTTGCTGCTCTCAGTGTACTGTGCTTTCGTCCATAAAAATAGTAAAGCACCAGACCCAGGGCCAGCCAGGTGAAGAAGCGAATCCAATTCATGATGGGCAGGCCAGCCATCAGCAGCAGGCAGGTCAGGATCGTAATGACCGGGGCGATAGGCCCGCCGGGTGCGCGAAAAGCGCGGTGACGGTTCGGTTCGCGGTACCGCAGGATGAGCACGCCTGCGGCCACCAGCGCAAAAGCGAATAGCGTTCCGATATTTGAAAGGTCAGCGAGGGTGCCGATGTCGAGCAGTCCGGCCGGAATGCCGACGACCAGTCCGGCCATCCAGGTGGAAAAGTCCGGCGTTTGAAAGCGGCTGTGAACGCGGCTGAAAATCTTGGGGAAAAGCCCGTCGCGGGACATGGCATACCACACGCGCGCTTGTCCCAATTGGAAAACCAGCAGGGACGAGATCATGCCGGTGAGCGCACCGATGAGCACCACCAGGCGCACTTTGGGTAGATTGAATTTCTTGAGGGTGTTTACGACGGGGGCGGCGTTGTCAACCAAGGTGTCCCATTTGACGATGCCGGTCAGCACGACGACGACGGCAATGTAGAGAACCGTACAGACAATGAGCGTGGCGATGATGCCTATGGGCAAGTCCCGCTGCGGGCGTTTGCACTCTTCGGCAGCGGTCGAAACGGAATCAAATCCGATGTAGGTGAAGAACACAATGGAGCCGCCGGTGAGAATACCGGGCCAGCCGTTGGGGGCGAACGGATGCCAGTTGGAGGGATGAATCAAACGCGACGCGAAGCCTACAAAGACCAGGATGGCGACAATCTTAAGCAGCACCATGATGTTGTTGGCTTTGGCGGATTCACGGATGCCGCGGACAAGGACGATGGTGAGCAGCATGACGATGATGAAGGCCGGCCAGTTGAAGCCGAAGTGCCAGCCGGGTCCGTACAGCAAGTTGCCTTGCAAATCCGAGAGGCCGCTGGGAAGATAGGCTGGTGAAATCCAGCGCGGACTGGGATGCAGACCGAACCAGTCCAGCAGGTCGACCAGGTGGGCCGAGAAGCCAACGCTGACGGCCATGTTGCTTACCGCGTACTCAAGAATCAGATCCCAGCCGATGATCCAGGCGATCAGTTCGCCCATGGTGGCGTATGTGTAGGTGTAAGCGCTGCCGGCGATGGGAATCATCGCGGCAAGTTCGGCATAACAGACCGAGGCGAATCCACACACGATGGCGACGAGCACGAAGGAGAGCGCGATGGCGGGTCCGGCGCCGGGGCGGCCGAAGGATGCAGAATGATTGATCAAGTATTCCAGCAGCGGCGCGTTGAGGATGGAGGAGGCTTGAAGCTTTTGGCCGGCAATGGCTGTGCCGACAATGGTAAAGATCCCGGAACCTATGACTGCGCCGATACCCAGGGCTGTGAGGCTCAGCCACCCAAGAGACTTTTTTAGTTTAACTTCTGCGCCTTCACAATCTGCGATTAGCTGGTCGATGCCTTTACAACGGAACAGGTGTGATGCCACCCAAGCTCTCCGATCATTTCCGGGTTGCGGAAACGAGGTTCAAGTGAATGATTGCGGGCCTCAATGTACCTTGAGACGGGTTGCGGTGCAACCGTGGCCGAAACGGACAGTGAGCGGTAGAATGGGTGCCCTCAGGGAAACGAATCGGCGGGAACGGGCACTACTGCCAGTAGGGTTGCGCGCAACGCTTGAGGAGAATCGTCATGAGTCCTTGTCGAGAACTACAGCAATTGCCGAAGATCATCGGGGCAACCGCAACGCAACGGGTGCAACGGAAAATTGCCGGCAGCGCCATGCTGCTATTCACTTTCGCCCTGGCGGCGAGCGGTGCATCGTCGAGCCACGCCCAGGAGCCCCCTCAGCCAGCCGATAAGAAGGTAGAGAAAGAGTTCTACACGCCGAAGGACCGGATGACGGCGCTGCAGGCGGCGTTGATTTTTACTCCCAAGGCCGTAAGTGAAGTGAACATTCTGCAGGGGCCCGAGCAGGATCCGAAACAGTTTCAATTTCATGTGCAGGACAAGATGACCTGTGATTTTGACCAGCCCGGGTCACAAATGGGCGGGAAGACACCCAAGTTCTCCTGCAAGATCAGCAAAGTCGAGGGCGCGAACGGCCAGACGCAGACCCTTAACGATCAGATGGATGAAGAGTCCGTCAAAGTGAAGTTCGGCGCTTCTGACAACGAGATCTACGCAGAGGTGGCGTCGACACGTTTGCTGTGGGCTTTGGGCTTTTATGCCGATTCCTGGTTTCCCGTGCATGTGGACTGCATCAATTGCCCGGCCGATCCGGCGTCCGGTTCCGGCGCCCGGGGCACGCGCTCCTACGAGGCGGCAACGGTGGTCCGAAAATACTCGGGACACAAGATGTATGAGAGCGGGCAAAGCGATGAGGGCTGGAGCTGGAAGGAATTCGAAGCCAGCAATGGGCGGCCGCTCAGTGAAAAGGACGGACTTCGCTTGCTGGCCGCGTTTATCCAGCACAGCGACAACAAGCCACCGCAGCAACGGCTGGTATGCGATGGCGTGAAAGTCGATCAAACGACCAGTCCGTTTGTCACTACATGCAAGCAATCGAAAATGATCGTTCAGGATGTGGGCGCCAGCTTTGGCGGCGGGGGTTGGTTTACCAGCAACGACGGCGCGAAAATGAATTTGGACAATTGGTCGAACAAAAAACTTTGGAAGAAAACCGGAACTCCAGCGATGAAGGAAGCCGATTGTCCGGTCTGCCAGGCGCAACTGAGCAAAAGTCTGACCGCCAAGGACGGGCTGGGCGATCCTGCTATCAGCGAAGAGGGACGACGGTTTCTTGCCGGTTTGATGTGCCAGCTGACGGATGAACAAATCACAGATCTCTTCAAGGTATCGCGCGTGGCGGCGATGCCGAAATATCACAATAGCGATGGCTCGTTCAAGCAGGGACTAGATGATGCCACGATTGAAAAACAGTGGGTGGAGGCTTTCAAGGCGAAGCGGGAAGCGCTGGCCAGTGGCCGTTGCCGCTGGAGCAACAAGCCGGCTGATCTCGCGGCAATTGACAACCCCATGGGATTGCCTACGGTGCCGAACCACTGCGCGGCGCAACCCTTCTAGGTCCGGCCGGCAAATCAATTTCGAAGTCTGAGCAAGTACGCGAGGCAACGTCATGGTCAAGAAAATTATGATCGTGCGGCACGGTGAAAAGCCCGATAGAGATAGTGAGATTCATGGGGTTGATGCCAAAGGCGAGCACGACAAGAATGAGCTGTCGCCCCAGGGCTGGCAACGTTCCGGGGCCCTAATTCGTTTCTTCAATCCGGTCAGTGGACAATTTCCCAGTCCAGCGCTCGCCAAGCCGGACGCCATATTTGCGGCCGGTCCTTCCGGGCACGCGCAGAGCCTGCGCTCCAAGAATACCGTGCAGGGAGTCGCTGATTCGCTGCATCTCCGTCTCAATCTTAGGCACACCAAGGGTGACGAGAGAAAGTTGGTGGACGAGGTCATGACCGTTGGCGGTGTTGTGCTGATTGCATGGGAACACAAGGCCATTCTGGATATCGTCAATCTGGTTTTGGGAAATGATAGATCTAGTCCTCAGAATTGGCCCGACTCACGATTCGATTTAGTCTGGGTGCTCGACGCGCAACCGCATCCGGCGGGATGGAAATTTTCGCAACTACCTCAGCTGCTGTTGCCGCACGATAGTCCGCACGTACTTTAGTTCTTCCGTCAGCACGCCCTGCAGGCGGTATTTGCCGATGGTCTTGTGGTTGGCCGTCTGGCAGAATGTCTGGATTATTCTGACCCGGCAAAGAGGAATTATGGCTACAGTTGCGTCGATCATGGCGGAGTTGAAGAAAAAAGGGAGTGCCCAGACGCGGAAGATCTATGCGCGGCACGGGATGGCGACCGACAACATGTACGGCGTGAATATTGCGGATCTGAAAATTATTCTGCAGAAAATCAAAGGTGAGCAGGAGCTGGCGCTCGGGCTTTTTGCGACAGGAAATGTGGACGCGATGTATTTGGCCGGGATGGTGGCGGACGGGTCCAAGATGAGCAAGCGGGACTTGCAGGCCTGGGCCGAGGGTGCGGCGGGACTGCAGATGATTGCCGAGTATACGGTGCCGTGGGTAGCGGTTGAGAATGCCAGTGGGCGGGAGCTGGCCTTGCAGTGGATGAAGTCGACGAATGAACAGGTGGCGTCGACGGGATGGTGCACGTATTCAGGACTTCTAGCCACCACAGCGGATGAGAAACTCGATTTGGCGGAGATTGAGACACTGATCGGCACGGCGGTGAACGGCATTGGCGGGGCCCAGAACCGGGTGCGCTACACCATGAATGGTTTTCTAATTGCGGCCGGAAGTTATGTGAAACCTCTTTTGCGGAAAGCCAAGGCGGCGGCAAAACTGGTTGGAAACGTTTCTGTAGACGTGGGGGAGACCGCCTGTCGCGTGCCGGTGGCCGCCGAGTATATTGCAAAGATGGAAGCGAAGGGGCTGACTGGAAAAAAGCGGAAAACGATCCGCTGTTGAAGTGGCGTTCGGGTGCGGGGGCCAAAGTGCCGGGCGCCTTCGACGGCCCGTCACGGTTGTCTGTGGGGCAGAGCTTTGGCGCGGGCGTCGATGGCGGCGGGGAACGGCGGCGCTAGCGGCGGAATTTTGCCGAGCGAGAGGGCCCATTGTTCGATCCAGCCCTGACCTTCTTCACCGATGTAGGTGTTGGGGAGGCTGTAAGCCTGCTCGCTCAGGGCTTGGCCAAGAGTGATAAAGCTGTAGCCGCGCTGGCGGAGCAGATCGATCAGTTCGCCGATGTGTTCGGCTTCAAGATTGTTTCCATGCAGTAGCAATACCTGTTTGGGCTCGTAGCCGAGTAATTCCTTTGAGAATTTTTCTTCATACGCGAACATTTCCGCGTGGTGAGCGAGATACGCTTTGACGATTTCCTGCTGCGCGGCAGCGTCATTGCGTTTTTTGGCGTCGTCGTAGACTCCGGCGAAGTGCCAGTCCCAGGCGTCGAGGGTGACGGGAGCTATGTGATAGCCGCGCGCAACCAGGAACGCTTCCGCGTCGCGGCGGGTTTCAAGGTCCCGTCCGGTGTCGAGATAGGGATGGCGGAAGTAACGCATCTTCATATTGTGCTGCGCCAGCAACAGGCGCGTTACGGTTTCACCTCGAACTACGTCTTCTTCAAAATCCTTCAGGCCGACGTTGATTGAGGTGTGGGCATAGGTGTGATTTCCCAGTTCAAAGCCGGAGTCCAGCCACATGTTCAGGGCTTTGATGCGATCATCGACCTCTCCCCATTTTTGGTAGAGCTTTTTCTCGTTGACAAAACCGACTGCGGGAACTTTTTGCTGCTGAAGGGTGGCCAGGAGTTTGCTCGTCATGGTGATGACGTCGGGGCCGGACATGGAGAGAGAAGCGGCCGGAAGGTCGTCAATCGTGATAGCGACCTGGCGATCGGCAGATTGCGGCGCGGGGTGGGAGTGTGCCTGCAACGACCCGCCGGGGATGGCGGCGCTGATCAGGAAGAGGGACAAGACGGCGAGCGATGCGGCAAGCAACGGCTTCATTGTGAATCCTCCGGTAAGGAAAAGTGCGAAAGGAGATGCTATCAAAGATTCCATCTGTTGTGGGTGGTCGCCGGGCAAGAGTGCCTTTGATTTTCGCACGGGATCGCAGAAAACTTATCACCGTCAGAAAGCGGAGGACCAAAAAAGCTGCGAAAACGGAAAAAGCGTCCTGGTTTGAAAACCGGGACGCTTTTGCTGAGAATTGGTGAGGACTAGTCTTTCGGAGCTGCGTTCATTCCCGGAGCGGCAACGAGTTGCGAGCTACCCACCGCGCCGTTTGCCGAATGCGGAGCGTCTGGTTCGAAGGACAACAGACCTTCGGTCGCGGAAACCGCCACGACGGCACCGCTGCGGCGAGTCTGCACGACCGGGAAGTAGCCTTCTGCGAGAGGATCGCTCACCCGCTGCCACGACTTGCCGGCGTCAAAGGAAGCAAGCAATCCGTGTTTCTGCAGAGCTACGACCAGTGCATTGCCGCTTCCGGCGACGTCCTGGAACTGCAATTCCCGGACTTCTGTGCGGTTCCAGTTGCGGCCCGCATCGTGCGAAGCGTAAAGACCCATGTTTGAAGTCAGGAAGAGGTTGGCATCATCTACGCGGTGGAGACGAAGATTTCCGGCTGCCGCAAAGGAGAGCTCTTTCGCTTCCCAGTGGGAACCGCCGTCGGCCGAATACAGCATGTTGCGTTGCGAGACGGCCCAGACTTGCGAGCCCGCTGCAGAAACTTCAACCGATGTTGCAGGCTGCTTGACGAATGAATCCGAGCCTCCGGTTTTCCACGTTGCTCCATGATCCTTTGAAACGAGCACGCCACCGGTCGTTGCCGCAAACCAGGCGTCGTTACCGAACGCCATGTCATTGACTTGGAAAGCGACGAGCGTTGCGACGGCGGTCTTGGCTTTAGGCGCAGCCTTTTTCACGGGAACTGTAATCTTCTTACCCGACTTGGTGGTTACGGTTTTGCTGGTGGCCGCTGCCGTTGCGGCAACCGGCGCAGCTTCGGGAACGAACAGTCCCGCTTTTACCCACTTGCCGGTGCCTTCTTCATACTTCATCCAGCCACCGTTGGTCAGAGATGCCCACCAGCCGCTGGGGGCTGCGTAAACGTGGCGAAGATCGGTGCGCTTCAGTCCTGCGCCGAGAGTTGCCCAGGAAGTGCCGCCGTCTTTTGTGGCGATAAATGCGTTGGTGTCGAAGGTAAGCACGGCCAACACGCGTTCCGGACGCTCGTGATCCATGGCGACATCCAGAATGTGCTGGTGGTGGAAACCGACGTTGGCCGAGGTGAATGTCGCGCCACCGTTTTCACTGATTTGCACGCCTTCGCGTTCCGTTCCGAGAATGATACGGTTCGGATTTTTCGGATTGATCAAAATGGAATTGATAACCCAGTCGCCGGGAGTGACGCGCTTGAAGTCTTTTTCGTTCGTAGTCTTCCAAAGCCCGCTGGTGGTGCCGGCATACAGGACTTGCGGGTTGGTGGGGTCTTGCCGAATGAGTTGTGTGCGGCGGAAGACGAACGGAATGCCTTGGTACTTCGACCATTGCTGCGCCCCGTTGACGCTGTGATAGATGCCGGAGCAAGCCGTTGCATGGACGTTGTCCGGATTGGTCGGATCAACGATGATGCTCATCACGTCCGAGTCATCAATCATGCCTTTCTGAATCGGGAACCAGTCCTTGCCGCCGTTGGTGGTTTTCCACGGCAGATGGTACGTTCCCGCGTAAATAATATTTTCATCTTTCGGGTCGAAGGCGACAGAGTCAAAATTGCGAAGGTCGGAATGGTTTGCAGGAGTGATGCGTTCCCAGGTTGCGCCTTCATCGAGGGAGCGGTAGACACCGGTGAGCGAGCCCGCTACCAAAGTCTTGGAGTTCGTCGGGGCCTGCGCGAGCGCGCGCACGGTCTCATGGGCCAGGCCGATTACCTTCCAGCTCTTGCCGGCGTCATCACTTTGATAAACGCCGCCGCCGCCTGAATAGAGCGTCCAGGTGCTGGCGTACAGGCGATTCGAGTGTCGAGGGTCGATTAAGATGTGGGTGACGACGTCATCCTGGCCGACGCCAATGCGGCTGAGCAACTGCCAGTGCGAACCTTCGTCACCTGAGGTGAACACATGGCCGTCCGAGGTGCCCAAAAAAAGCTTTTTCTGGTCCTGAGGATCCGCCTGGAGGGAAATGACTGTGCCACCCGGAGGTCCTACCTGCCGCCATGCCTGTGCCGGAGCGGTTGCCGCCACGGCCAATGCGATTGCAACGGCCCCGAACCATTTCGCTTTCATAGCCATGCATTCTCCCAGAGCGCAGCAGCGCTCACAATAGGGGGAGTGTAGAGAATTGCCTTGCCGACGTCGCCTGTCCTAAGGGCCAGATTTCGGGCGGGTTACCTTTTTGAGTCACTCCCGGGGAAAAGGGGGGAAAACGAGGGCAGGAGTCCGCTTTGCCCCGGTGGCAACTTTTTTCCCTAGACAGGGTTCCACCCTTGGGAGCCATATACCTATATAGGCACGCTTCCACACTCGGAGCACGGACACGGGGTGTTGACCCGGCGCATCTAAGTAGGTAGCGAACGGAATTCGATGCCCGGATTCAAGACAGGGGAAGATCATGTTGAAGACCAAATGGATCGGACGGAGCGGAGTAGCAGCGGCGCTTCTAATTCTGGCAGGTCTTCTGGGCATTAGCGCCGGCGCTACGCGGGCGCAAGATCAACCTGGGTATCCAGGCGAACAGGGCCTGCCAGGCGACCAAAGTGACGAGGGCGATCCCCCCAGCCGAGTAGCCCGTATCAGCTATTTGGATGGAACGGTTTCCCTGCAACCGGGCGGCGAAGGCGACTGGGCCAACGCGGCGCTGAACCGTCCGATGACCATCGGCGACAAGATCTGGTCGGATAAAGATGCACGCGTCGAGCTGCAGGCCGGCGTCGTTACCATTCATTTGGGCAGCATGACGGCACTGTCGTTTCTGAATTTGGACGAGGCCATCACCCAGATGCGTCTGGCTGAAGGCAGTATCAATTTCAGAGTTAGCGAAATGCGCGAAGGTGATCTCTACGAAGTCGACACTCCGAACCTGGCGTTCACCGTAAAAGAAGCCGGAGCATTTCGCGTCGACGTGAATGAAAACGGAGATGGCACCCGGGTCACGGTCATCCGGGGAACGGGTGAAGTGACATCAGGCGGCAAGACGTATACCGTCAAAGCGGGCGAGCGCGCCGAGTTCAACGGCACCGAAAACAATATTCGATACAGCGTGAATCAGGCGCCGGCGCCGGATGGTCTTGACCGCTGGTCGAGCCAGCGGGATTCGAAAGAGGACAATTCGCAGTCCGCGAAATACGTTTCGCGGGACATGGTTGGTTATGGGGACCTCGACGATCATGGAACCTGGAGCGAGGAACCAGAATATGGTCACGTCTGGTATCCCAATGACGTAGATGACGACTGGGCGCCGTACAGCACCGGAAACTGGAATTATGTCGGACCTTGGGGCTGGACCTGGGTTGACACTTCGCCGTGGGGTTTTGCTCCGTATCACTACGGACGCTGGAACTATTTCGGTCATCGCTGGGGCTGGTGCCCAGGTCCATATTATGGACGGCCAATTTATGGGCCTGCGTTCGTTGGATTCGTTGGCGGATCGCACTGGGGCGTTGGATTTGGCTTCGGCGGCGGCTGGGGAATTGGCGGCGGTATCGGCTGGTTTCCGCTCGGCTGGGGTGAGGCCTACCATCCCTGGTATCACGCAGGCGGAAGATATCTCCGCAATATCAACGTTCACAACACATACATTCGCAACGTGAATGTGATTAACAACTCACGTTCCAACAACTATAGGTATGCGCGTAACGTGCGTGCGGTGACCGCAACCTCGCACGACGGGTTTGTGAATGGCCAGCGCGTCAACCGTGGAGCAGCGCGGCTGACGGAAGCGAATCTGCGCGGAGCGCAAGTCAGCAACCGCAATCAGTTCACGCCGACTCGCGCGAGCTTTACCGGGGCCGCCAGTCGCGGCGGCCGCGTCGCCACGCCGGCAGCAGGAATTCAGAATCGTTCCGTTGTAGCGCGTACCGCTCCCGCGGCCGGTGCCTCCCACATGCCGGTTCGCACGATGAACACGGCCAATCTTTCCAATGGCCGCGCGAATGGCGCGGCGACCAACTCAGGCGCAAATCGCGCGGGCAGTGGATTGAACAACAACCCAGGGAATCGGCCCGCGTCAAGTCGCGAAACAAATGGTGGATTCAATCAGCGTGGCAACGCTCCGAACAGCGGCGCTGCCGGCGGACGTCCGAATGGAGCCGCAGGCAATTCCGGAACATCGCCTCGTCAGCGAGAACTTTCGCAGAGCCGCCCTCCTTCGGCAGCACAGAGCCATATGATTCGTTCGACCAACGGTGGCACGAATCCTTCCGGTACGCGTACTTGGGAGGCGCAAGGCGGCCAGACAGATCGCGGCCGGGGCCCGGCAGGTTTTGGAAGCCAATCCAATTCCGCCAATCGGCCTGACGGCGGAGCGGCGCAAGCTACACGGATGAACGACGGGAATCGTCCTCCGTTCGCGCGCGGCAATGACGCATCGGGTAATTCCAACGCCCGCTCATCGCAAGGCTACGGTAACGGTCGTGGCTACAACGGCGACAATCGTGCCAACGCTCCAGCCCAGCGGACACCGCCAAACAGCAGCAGGAGCTACTCGCCGCAGCGACAATACAACGCTCCATCACGCAGCAGTTCGGCTCCGCCGCGCTCCTACTCCGCGCCAAGCCGCAGCTATCCGGCGCCTTCTCGCAGCAACGCGGCGCCCCGCAGCGGCGGCTCCGCTCCCAGCCGTCCTTCAGGGGGCGGCGGAGCGCCCCGGGGTGGAAGCGGCGGAAGTCCGCACGGCGGTGGAGGTGGTTCTCATACCCGCCATTAACCTTAACCTTGCAATGTGACAAGAGCCCGCTCCTTACAATGGGGGCGGGCTTTTTCGCGTTTCGGCACGAAATTCTTCGCAAGTCCGCTGTGCGCCAGGCGAAGTCCTTTGGCATGACTCACCTGCAACTCTTTGCTCAGCTAAGTGTTAAAGAAACAGACGTAGAGCGCACGGCATTTCCTCATTCGACATACAAGAAAGGCCCGATTGAGGAACTGCCACGGGTCAATGCTACTGTCACAGTACACTCCGCGAATACACTTCGGACGTGATGGTCGCAAGCCCAGCAAGACAAGGCAATCGAATTTCAGGAGAGAACTTCGATATGAGAAATAATCCGTTCAAATTGTTGTGGGTTCTAGCTGTCGCCTTAGCGATGGTCCTGGTTCTGCCTCATTGCGCCGCAGCACAGGATGAAGGTGACGACAATGACGATCCGCCTTCGCGCGTCGCACGGCTTGCATACACGAGTGGGGAAGTTTCCTTTGAACCGGCCGGCACCGACGATTGGGTTGCCGCCGTTCTCAACCGTCCTATCACCACGGGCGACAAGCTCTGGTCGGATAACAATTCACGAGCCGAGTTGAATATCGGTTCTGCTTCCATTCGACTTTCAAGCACCACCGGCTTCTCGTTTCTCAATCTCACCGACAACATCACGCAAATCCGGCTGACCGAAGGCACTCTTCGCGTGCGCGTAAAAGACCTGGACGAAAACGAGACCTTTGAAATCGATACTCCCAACCTCGCATTCTCCTTACTGCGCACGGGAACGTATCGCGTGACGGTGAACGAAGGCGGCGATACGACGATCGTAAGAGTTCTAAGCGGGCAGGGTGAAGTCAACGGTGGAGGTCAAGCGTACACCGTCCATGCCAACGAAGTCGGCACATTCAATGGGAACGATGAGATCAACGGTGATGTCCAAGGTTACGGAAACGATGAAGACGATTTTGACAACTGGTGCGCGGATCGCGACCGCCGCGAAGACCGCTCCGTTTCTGCAAAATATGTTTCTACCGATGTAATTGGTTACCAGGATCTCGACGACAACGGTGGATGGCGCGACACTCCGGAATACGGCACCATCTGGTTTCCCCATACAACGGTTGTGGGCTGGGCCCCGTATCACTACGGCCACTGGGCCTACATTGCGCCGTGGGGCTATACCTGGGTTGATGACGCGCCCTGGGGATTTGCGCCGTTTCATTACGGCCGTTGGGTGACTGTGCGTGGTGTTTGGGGTTGGGTGCCTGTTGCGCCTCGCCCTCGCGTCGTAACCGTTGCCTATGTGCGTCCGGTTTACGCGCCAGCACTGGTAGCGTGGGTGGGCGGACCGCACTTTGGTATTGGAGTGGCTGTTGGCGGCGGCGGTGGCAACGTTGGATGGTTCCCGCTCGGTCCGCGTGAAGTTTATGTTCCTTCCTATCACGTGAGCCGCCGGTACGTGAACCGCGTGAACGTTTCAAACACCACCGTGAATACGACCGTCGTGAACAACT
>Ga0193726_1001404_pt1 | contig 19096 bp, 11 predicted proteins | sample H2c1metaG_FD_144928 | JGI IMG/M metagenome (GOLD analysis project Ga0193726, IMG submission 144928) | Soil microbial communities from a riparian zone of the East river system, Colorado, United States - H2c1 | ecosystem: Environmental > Terrestrial > Soil > Riparian zone | place: USA: East River... | reverse complement strand
TTCCCATGTTGACGGATGTGGGATTAATTAAATTTCTTACAGCTTCGATATATCCTGTCCCGGTTGTAAATGCGTGGCTCGATTCAGATTCATTTGAAAGAAAGCCTCCATTGCCCAGGTCGAGTTTAAAATTGTCCAGGTTTAATAACCCGCCGTTGAAAATCAGTTCTGAATCAACAACTATGTTACTTTGGAGACTAAAGATGGAGCCGGGATCGAGAGCAAGTTGCAATCTTGCCAGGTGCGTGTCACCAGAACCGGAAATATTACTATTGACATTCCCGGTAAATTTTACAGTTCCGTCAGATGGACTTTGGGACAAGATGCCATCATTTGAAATATCCATTTTATTTATAACAATAAACGCTCCATTGCTGCTGGTCACATTTGTATTTGCACTCATTTTAAATACTGCCTGGGAGAAAAGGGGGACGGCCATTTTGAGTGCAACAAGTACCAAAAATATCTTTTTCATGCTTATTGGATTTATTTGATAGCAGATAGTGATTCAATTTTCTTGTTTAGTAATTCCAACTGCTTCTTTAAATCTTTCAATTCAGCATTCTCTTTCTTCAGATTGTCAATTTCATTTTGTTGTTCCTGAACAGCCTTAACGAGAGGTACTACGAATGATTCATAGCTCAGGCCGTAATGATCCTTTTCGGATTGAGGTTTAATGATACCACTGAAATTAAATCCTGTTTCAGTTGCGGCTTTTTCCACTTCTTGTGCAATGAACCCCGTTCGACGTATTGCAGTGGCCTCATTATATGAAGACTGTGTCGAATAACTCGCAGGTGTAAGACCACCGGATTGCATTTCTGCATCTAATTTTTTGACATCAAACTGGTAAGTGACAGGGCGCAGTTTTAAAATGAAGTCAAGTCCTTTAACGTCTTCCTGTATATTGAATTTATATCGGGCATCAGAAGGCGTGGTAAAGGGTACCTGGCCTTCAATGACGGTTACAGATGCATTACCAATTCGTACTTTGTTACTGGCATTTACTATTGCACCAAAACCAATCGCTGTTGTATTATTTAATCCATCAACCGAAACGTCTGCGCCGGAACCAAAAGCTGTATTCTGGCTGCCTGTACTATTCGTGCTTAACGCTCCCATTCCCTGGGCGGTATTACTTCCCCCTGTTGTATTGCTTTCCAGGGCATTTACTCCAACGGCTGTATTGCCGGTGGATTGATTTGCACCGAGCGATCCTGATCCTACTGCCGTATTAAAAGAACCTGCAGTATTGAAATACATGGCTTGTGTTCCGATCGCTGTATTATTGAAGCCTGTTGAATTACTGCGTAAAGCTTCAGTTCCATTTGCAGTATTGGAATTCCCTGAAGAATTAAATAATAGGGCGGAATTTCCGATCGCTGTATTGTCAACTCCCGAAGAAAATGATAATGCACTAAGACCCATAGCCGTGCTTCTTGAAGTGATCCTGCCTGCAAACTGATTATTTATTTTAAAAGTGAGTGGTTGATTATCTGCAGTTCCGATAAAATTTCCACTATTGGTTCCCGAATTTCCATTCGTTGACCAAAGATTTGTGGTACTTCCACCAACCGCAGTCCAACCAGTGCCATTGAAATAATAGAAGCCTGGTATGCCATCAGTCTGGTAAATCATTAAACTTTGTGCTGGTGAAGAAATTGCATCCCGTTGTGACTGGGTCATCCTTGGAAGAAGAAATCCTTTATCCGTACTTGTGAGATCAAGTGCTGCGCTTAAACTTGGAGAGGATGTACCAATTCCAACGTTCACATCAGATGTAGCTCCATTTATTCCGTTAATTGAGCCAATAATAACTGAATTGTCCTGGGCAGCCTGGGCGAAGGATCCTATAGTCGTTGTGTTTTCCAGGTTCCCGGTTAAAACTCCGGCAGAATAACCAATGGAAGTATTCAAATTGCCGGTAGTACTTGTAAAAAGAGTATTCGTTCCTACAGCGGTATTGAATCTTCCTGTTGTATTACTTACAAGAGTGGCTCTTCCAAATCCTACATTCTGTGCCCCTGTAGTGTTTGATTGAAGAGAAGCCTCCCCGGTTGCTGTATTAAAATCACCGGTGGTGTTATGATTGAGTGAAGCAAACCCACTTGCTGTATTATGTTGCCCCGTTGTGTTAGCGCTTAGCGCTACGTTTCCCATAGCTGAATTAAAACTTCCAGTTGTATTGGCACTCAAAGCACTGTTCCCGTACGCTGTATTAGAGTTTCCATCCGTATTGAAAAAAAGCGCGTTGACTCCATTTGATGTATTGTCACTGCCATTAGTATTATGGTACAATGAAAAAGCGCCGATCGCTATGTTTCCAGATCCAGTTGTGTTATTAAAGAGCGCATCGCTTCCAATAGCTGTATTTTGATTTCCAGTATTATTAACTGCGGTTCGAGCCCCGAAAAATGTATTATTATTAATTCCATCAATCCTGCCTGATAATTGATTATTTACTTTGAAGACCAGGGGCTGATTGTCCGAAGTACCTATAAAATTTGAATTCGGGTCGATTCCGGCATTTCCATTTAAGGACCATAAACTTGCATTGCTTCCCCCGACAGGAATCCAAACTGATCCATTATAAAAATAGAACCCCGCCGTACCATCAACCTGGTAGATCATTAAGCTTGTTGCCGGTGAAGAAATTGCATTACGCTGTGCCAGGGTCATTCTCGGAATAAGTAATCCCTTTGTGGTGCTTTTAATGTCCAGCATCGCGCTGGCATCTGCTACACTGCCATCTGCATTTATTCCAACGCTCTGGGCAAAAAGGTTTAGTGAAAGCAAATAGGCAAAAGCTGAAAATAAAATTCTCTTTTTCATGATGCAGGTTTTTGGTTGAAGTATTTCGTTATTTTTTTAAGAAAGAAAAAAAGGAAGGCTCAATGGAAATGGTTTCTTATTCACTTGTACAAAATCAGTCGCTCGGCAGGTATCACGGAATCACAAATAGGTATATGATTATTTAGCGTCTGAATTTATCAATGCTGAGATGACCACATAGAAACGGTTTAGTCCGGCAATGCCTCCAATTTCCTTACCAGTATGAATAATTGGATAATTGTACAATTGGTCAACGCCGATGCCATTGCCTGGTACTTGCTTAATGGCATCTTCTAAGGCTTCTTCAATGGATTTGTTTGAGTAACCCTTAAATGTTTTGAATTCCTGTTTCATGTTTTTATTTTTTAAAATTTATAAATTGAAAAACCGGGAGATTATTATTTCATTTTTTCGGTCATGTAAAGATTAAGAAATCAGTATGCCCGAAACAAGGTGGAAAAGGCCGTTTTAATCAGGGTGTTAAGCACGGGACCAAGGAGGTCTTTTCCCCGTATTTAACTCAGGATATTTTTTGATTAAAAATTAATAATGGCCCGAAAGGCCTACCTGTATTGATTTCTGTAAAAGACAAACAGTAAGGTGTGGGAAATATTTTTTTTGAGCATGTTCGAAATAGTGAAACTGTGTTTTATATTGAGGGTATTATTTACTTCTTTAAAAATCATTTTATGCCGCCAAAATTTCACTTCCCGCTTTCCATTGACCCCATTCCGGGTGAAAAATACTGTAGATACCCTTATATGTATGTCGATATAAATAAATCTGGAGACAGGAGAAAATATTTTGTTGACAAGAAATACCCCGTTATAAAGGATTATATACAACCTTCCTATTTCTGTAGCCAGGATACCTTTCGGGCCCTCCTCACTAGGATTGTCAATGATGAAGAACTGGATAAAAAGAACCAGATAACAATATACTTCGCATTGGATGATGGAAATCTCTTTACATTCATTTTTTCAATCATGAGCCTGGCCCAATCTAAAAAATTATTTTTCATTCTTATTGACGATGGAAAAAATTATAAGGAGTTAGATCTAGCGACCGCTGACAAATGGAAACAGAACTATGTCAATGTTATGTTACATAAACTAGACCCGACATTATACCATGATCCTGCTCATCTCAAAGATTCTCCTACAGATACCACAAGTATTGACTATGATTTGTTCGGTTTGTGCCAATTAGATAGAGAGATTGATTATCAGAAAAATAAAAATAATGTGCAATCAATACTGGGAATTAGCATATTTTTTACTTCCTGCATGACTCCAAACACTGAAATCAGAAAGGAATTTACATGCTTTCCACAGAGACTGATCACGGAATTTGGAATAATGGTAGGCAGTCCAGGTAACATGACTGAATTCGAAATAAGCACTATGCCAGATTTTAACGATGGAGTGGATAGTAGAAAAGAAGAGGTAAGAGATCCAACCTGGTTCGATACTGGCAATATCTGTCCCCCAAGATGCTAAAAATAGATAGCGTAGCATGATCCGTACTTTTTTCCGAACTTGTAACCTAAGTGATTGGTTATATCTACACGTCTATTGTTGGGGTTTCATTTCTTGTCAGCCTGGTTAGCTTCAGGCTTAATTATGCACGTCATTTAAAGTTCTTTTCAATATTACTTGGCCTTACTTTCTTGGTGGAGATAATTGCGATTTTGTTTGCAGAAATGGGAAACTCCAACCAATGGCTCTATAATCTTTTTGTGCCCCTTGAGTTTATTTGCTATGGATATTTTTATTTGAATATTGTTACAACACGATGGATTAGGAAATTTATATTGTTTCTTATGATCGTTTTCCCTGTGGCTGGACTGGCATCTACAATTGTAGTATTTAAATTTTATGACTGGAACAGCTACCAGGCAATCGGGGAGGCTTTATTTACGATTTTTTTTGCAGTGAGCTATTATTATGAATTGTATGTATCACCCGAAACGTTCAAACTTAAAAATAAGCCTGAGTTTTGGATCGCAACAGGAATGATTATTTTTTATTCATACGCGTTGCCTTTTTTGGGAACAATCAATTATCTGGATAAGGTGTCCCATAGCTTGGCATCGACACTTCTTGATGTGTTCGATTATGTGGACATATTGATGTACTTAATTTTCTGTTATGCTTTTTTATGCAGGATAATTACCAGGAAGTAACCATTATTGTAATTGCAGGAGCAATACTCTTTGTCGTATTTGCAGGGGTAATCATTTTTTTTATATTTCTGAACCAGAAAAAAAAGTTCCAGCATTCGAAAGACATTCTAACGATCAATGAAAAATTCAAAGCTGAAATACTTAATGCACAACTGGAGATCCAGGAACAGACATTCAATCACATTAGCCAGGAGATCCATGATAATGTGGGCCAGATCCTCAGCCTTGCCAAGGTGCAGATAAACATCATGAATGAGAGTGAGGATATGAATCGTGAGATGCTCAATGAAGTGAAACAAAATATTGGAAAAGCGATGATCGATCTTAGGGATATTGCTAAAAGCCTGAACAGCGACCACATCAGGGCATTAAATATTCATTCAGCCGTTTCGAATGAAGCCGCCCGTCTTAACAAAAGCGGTATCGTTCACGTGGATGTTTTGATGGAAGGAGCGGAAAGAAAAATAAATGAACAGAGAAAACTGATCTTGTTCCGGATCATCCAGGAAGGGATGCAGAATATCATCAAACACGCTGGTGCTTCAGACGTCTCGATCACATTTCAATATTTGCCTGGGTCTCTGCAAACAATTATAAAGGATAATGGTAAAGGGTTTGACCTGGAAAACGCACCACAGAATTATGGCGGTCTTGGATTAGCGAATATTAAGAACAGGTCTTCATTAATAGGAGCAACGAGCAACATTGAAAGTTTTATAGGAAAAGGGACCACTATCACAATCAACATACCTTATGAGTGAAACAAAATATATCGCTATTGTTGATGATCATGCCATGTTCCGGAAAGGCCTGGCCTCTTTAATAAATCTTTTTCCTGGCTACAAAGTATTATTCGACGCAGCAAACGGCCAGGAGCTTATAAAACAATTGCAACCTCGTCATTTGCCTGACATATTACTTCTTGATATTGTTATGCCTGAGATGGATGGCTATGCTACCGCCAATTGGGTAAGAGTGAATTATCCAGAGATCCGCATCCTTGCATTGAGTACCATGGATGCTGAAACTGCAATAATCAAGATGATAAAAAATGGCGCTAAAGGCTATGTATTGAAAGATGCTGAGCCAACCGAATTGAAACAGGCTTTTGATGATGTACTGACCCTTGGCTATTATTATAATGATCTTATCTCAAGAAAAGTGCTGCAATCGGTTCATCAGCTCACTGAAGAAAATAATAATACCACCATTTTTGCGAGACTCAATGAAAAGGAATTGACATTTCTTAAACTGGCCTGTAGTGAAAAAACATATCTTGAAATTGCCGGGGAAATGTTCCTGAGCGAAAGGACCATTGATGGGTACAGGGATGCGTTATTTAAGAAATTAAATGTAAAAACTCGAGTTGGCCTCGTGATGTACGCAATAAAAAATGGCCTCGTGAAAATATAGGTACTGCATTACGGCCATGCAATCCAGCAAGAAAATCATGATCACCCATTCACTACATCAGCTGTGATCCATTTATTGATCTTTCCTGCCAGTTGACTTTCAATATAAGGTTTCCCCAGGTGATCATTCATACCCGCCCTAATGCATTTTTCAATATCATCTTTAAAAACATTCGCGGTAACACCGATGATCGGGGTTTCAATATGCAACCGCTTCCGCATGATCATTGATGCTTCATAGCCATCCATGACCGGCATATGAACATCCATCAGGATAACGTCGTACTTATTTGCCCGCACCAGGTCCAACGCTTCCTGTCCATCACCCGCCACCTGCACTTTGCAACCCAACTTTTCTAATAAAAATGAAGCTAACTTCTGATTCATTATATTATCATCCACTACAAGAACGGAAACATTTTTCTCTTTGAGGCTTTCGACATCATTTATTTGCATCTCTTCCTGCCGTTGTAGTTTCCTGGCAAAATCTATTTTGACCGGTAATTCTATTTCAAAGCAACTGCCCGCATTACCTTTGACTTGTTTATGAGCATAAGGACTGATAACTTTTATTTTTCCATTCATTGCCGTTACCAAATGTTTTACAATGGCAAGACCAAGGCCGGAGCCGCCAAAGTTTCGACTGATGGTTTCGTTGGCTTGCGTAAAACTTTCAAATATTCTATCAAATTTATCTGATGGAATGCCGATCCCGGTATCATAAACCGACATCTGCAGGTTAAAACTTTCTTCATCTACTTTTTGACCTGTGATCTTAATTCCTATCTGTCCTTCCTTGGTGAATTTGATTGAATTTCCAATCAGGTTTACAAGGAGCTGATGAATGCGATGCCTGTCGCTTATGATATAATCAGGCAGGCTAGCACTGATCTCCATCAGGAATTCGATCCCGTTTTCGTTGATCTGGAACTTGTAAGGATACAGGCTTGATTCAATGAATTCTTTAAAATGAAAAGATTCATTTTCCAGGCTTAGCTTTCCTTCTTCAATTTTATTCAGATCAAGGATGTCACCAATAAGTTTTGACAAGAGATCCCCTGCTGTTTTAATATGCATAAGATATTCCTGTTCTTCTTCTTTGCTCAGGGAGCTCTTTGATAAAATTTCAGTAAAGCCTAATATTCCGTTGAGAGGCGTTCGGATCTCGTGGCTCATGCTTGCGAGAAAGCGGGTTTTTGACTGGTTGGCCCTTTCGGCAGCTTCCTTAACTTTTTCCAGTTCCGTAGTGCGCTCCTGCACCTTCTCTTCCAGGTCATATTGAGCACTGCGAACCTGGCTCGCCATGGTATTGAATGCCACTGCAAGTTTTCCTAATTCGTCCTTCCTATTCACTTCTACCGATGCAGAATAATCTCCTTCGGTAATTGCTGTTGCCGCGGCAGTGAGGTTATGGAGTGGCCTGGTGATATTCCGGCTCATCTGCCATGCAAAGAATATCCCGATAGCAATAAGAATAGTACCGATGAGTATGATCTTATAAAGGAATCGATTGGCCGTCTCCAGAACTTTTTGTTTTGAAAATTCAACCATGATCAACCATTCCGTATTTGCAATCGGCCGAATAGCCGCCATGACAGGCACTCCGGCATTTGATTGATATTCTTTTATCGAGCCTGTATCATTCTTGGCGAAGGGCGGTGTTGGAACAATTTTTACCAGGTCGGTCCAAAGATTTCCGTCAACATTCCCGAAATAAAGCCTTGCCTGCGTTCCCAACAATCCAGATAATTGTTCCAGCGATTGTGGAGTGGCCTGAACCTGTTTCCAGCTAACAATATATCCCAGGACCTCTTTATTTTCTGTAACGGCTGCAATGATCGGGTAATAAACCGTATCTCTTATTTCGTACATTTTACCTACTCCCGCGGAATCGTGTTGAAGCGATGGAATTGACAATATAGAATCCAATGTAACGGGGATGGAAATACCCGGCATACCTGAGTGGAGGACATTCAAACCATTCTTGTTCCACAATTCCTGGAGGACAGATGAACTATCCAGTCTTAATTTTTGAAGAATGCTTAAAGCTTCACTGTCTGGAGTATTATCTTTTTGCAGCAGATATTTTTTGATCTTTTCCTGGCGTGCAGCCGCACGGTTAATTGCAATGATTGACTGTGCTGATTGCTGGAACATGGCACTCAGCTGGCCAGTTAAAGTAGATAGACGCTCTCTTCCTGTTTCAAGAGCTGCTTCTTTTACACCCACGTAGGATGTCCAGCTGAAAATCACTATTATGATCAATAAAAGAAAACATATCAACAGTGGAAGACGCCGTTGTATACTGGTTTCGCGTATGTTCAAGAGTTTAGGGGGTTTCATACTTGTAAGGATTAGGGGTTTCTCCAACATGCCGGAACAAAACAAACAAAAATTATTTATTATGAACCAATAGATATTTCAAATGGATTATAGCTGCAGCAAATACTGGCCTCAAACAAGGTAAGGAAAAAATTGAATAAATCAATCATGGAAAGCCAATAGATCATCCGCTAAAAACCAATGCCTGCCACCTGAAAGGCCCCTCATTTTCGTACCCGCAGCAAGCGGTCAACGATTAGCATTTCCGCTTTTTTTATATTAGTTTTAATGCTTTAATACAAGCTATGAAATCCAATCCGATTCCTTTGATATCTGCATTTTTGCTGCTTTCCATCCATGGTTTATCACAGGATAGTACTGCTTTCAGGATATTTTTGAAAAGTGGATCTTTTATTCCAAAAAAAAATATTGACTCTGGATTTACACAACAATTCAATCGAAAAGCTTTGCGGGTGGATGGGCAAACTTTCGCGATCATACAATTTGAACATATTCCCTCCCGCGAAGAGCAACAGGAATTGATAAAATCAGGGATCGTCCTGCTTAATTACATTCCCAACAATGCTTATACAGTTAGCATTAAGGGTTCGATCAATCAAAAAACGCTTCAGCAGGTAAAAGCAAGAGCAATCGTTGACCTGGAACCCGGTCAAAAAATGCCCTTAGCCCTATCAATGGGAATAGCACCGCCATGGTCGGTTAAAATTGCGGGAACGACAGATGTTTGGATCAATTTTCTTAAAATCCTTTCTTATGAATCGGTAATAAAAGAATTACAGCAAAGAAATTTTGATGTCATTTCCAGTCTTTACAAAGATTACCATATTGTTGAGTTGCGCATTCCTATGCAAAGATTGAACGAGCTGGCATCGTTACCTTTCATTGAATATGTACAACCAGCACCTCATGAAGATCAGGCTTTGAACAATGTGGATCGCAATAATGCCAGGGCAAATATTTTAAATGCAGCATTAAATGTAGGCGGCCGGAATTTGAAAGGGGAAGGTGTTGTTATTGGTATCGGAGATGATGCCGATCCGGAGCAGCACGTTGATTTTACGAACAGGTTAATTAACCGAACTTTTGCCCCATTCAGCAGCCAACATGGTGTGCATGTGACAGGGACAGCGGGGGGTGCCGGAATTCTTAATGAGCTATATAAAGGGTATGCCCCGAAAGCAACGATCATTACGCAATATTTTGGAGGTATCTGGCAAAATGCAGCAAGCTATGTCCAGGATTATGGAATGGTATTAACTAATAATTCTTATGGAGCTATTACCGGAGATTGTTCCTACAATGGTCTTTATGATCTTTATTCGGTTATTTTAGATCAGCAGGCATTTGATTTTCCATTCCTGCAAAATGTTTTTGCAGCAGGCAATAGTGGTGCTGATAATTGCCCTCCCTATCCAGCCGGGTACAAGACCGTTTTAGGAAGTTATCAATCAGCGAAAAATGTTTTGGCTGTTGGTAATACCGATTCCGCGGGAGTTCTAGGAGCCGGTTCCAGCAAAGGACCAGTAAGAGATGGAAGAACAAAACCGGATATCACCGCTATGGGAAAAATGCTGTTCTCTACAGGTTTTGGATCTTATTATTATAACAGTGGTACAAGTATGGCAAGCCCGGGCGTAACCGGCGGATTGACATTATTGTATCAATTATACAGAAAGGTAAATTTCGGGAGCAATCCCAGGAATGGATTGATGAAAACAATAGTTTGTAACAGTGGCCGCGATTTGGGAAATAGCGGTCCTGATTTTTCATATGGGTATGGATGGCTGGATCTGAAAAGAGCAGCGATAACCATAGAAAATGCTCATTATTTTACCTCATCCATTACAAACGGAACACTTAATACTCACTCTATTACTATACCAGCCAATGCAGCCCAATTAAAAGTGATGCTTTATTGGAATGATCCACCTGCATCGTTATTATCGAGCAAAACATTGGTTAATGATTTAGACCTTACCGTCCAAACACCGTTGCTCTCAACAATATTTCCAAAAATCCTTGATACTATTCCTACTCATGTTACAAATCCTGCAACGGAAGGCCCGGATCATATTAATAATATGGAACAGGTTGTAATTAATACTCCACAGGCCGGAACTTATACCGTCAAAGTAAATGGCAATTCAGTAACTCAAAATTCTCCACAGGAATATTATATAGCGTACGACATTGTTCCTGATAGTACAACGCTCAGTTTCCCGATAGGCGATGAAAGTTTTTCAACCACTGATTCTGCATTAATACAATGGGACGCTTTTGGCACCGGCTCAACTTTCAAACTTGAATATTCAATTGATGGTGGTTCAAATTGGTCATTGATCAATGGTTCAATTTCCGGAAGCCTTCGACAACTGAAATGGGTTCTTCCTTCCAATACTACGGATATAGCACAAATAAAACTGACCAATAATATAACAGCAGCAGTAAGTACAAGTAATAATTTTACCATTTTAGGCCTCCCGGTTGTGCACCTCTCAGATACCGTGTGCGAAGGCTATATAAAAATCAATTGGAACAATATACAGAGCGCAACTGACTATGAAGTATTCATGCTCCAGGGTGATGATATGCAGTCGATGGCGATCACAACAGATACTGTATATACATTCAGTGGACTTTCAAAAGATTCTGTTTACTACGTCGCGGTGAGGGCAAGATTGAATGGTAACCCGGGAAGAAGATCCGATGCGGTTTTCCGCCAGCCAAACACAGGAACCTGTCTCGGAAACATCTCCGATAATGACCTTAAACTTGATTCAATCATCACACCTGTTTCCGGAAGAAAATTTACTTCCTCTGAACTTGGTAACTCCGTGCAGATAAAAGCCAGGATAAAAAACCTGGATAACGCTGCGATAAACAATTATGATGTTAAATACTCAGTCAATGGAAGCGCATGGACCAGTGAAAATGTATCTGCTTCTTTAAATGGAGGAGATACTTCTACCCATACCTTTAGCATTCCGTATGATTTTTCAGCTGTTGGAACATACATAATAAAAGTGGTTGTTGATTTTGCAGTGGACCCTGTAAAAATAAACGACACTATGACTATGGTTGTAAAGCAACTCGATAATCAACCCATTGATCTTACTTCCACATTTGCAGAGGATTTTGATGCGGCAGCGCAACAAGAGATTAAGACCAAACAAACGGGATTGACTGACCTGGATCGCTTTGATTTTGCAAATTCATCTGTGAACGGCCGACTGCGCACTTTCCTGAACAGCGGTATAGCACATTCAGGTAACAATGCCATCACACTTGACGTTGACAGGTTCATCTATCCTTCTTCCAATGTAAATTTCCTGGATGGAACTTTTAATCTTTCCAACTATAATGCTTCCACTGATGACGTACGATTAGATTTTTATTACGATAATCACGGGCAGCCATCGGATCCTTCTAACCAGGTCTGGGTAAGAGGAAGTGATACCTTCCCATGGATACCTGCTTATGATTTATTTGCTAACCAAAATGATCCGGGTAGTTATAAAAAAACATCGAGCATTGAATTATCAGATCTTTTAACCGGGGCAGGACAGATTTTTACACCTTCATCCCAGATCCGGTGGGGAACATATGCGTATCTACCGGCGACAGATATAGCAAATGCGGGAGGATATACATTTGATGATATTCATTTGTACAAAGTGACCGATGATATCCAGATGATCAGCATTGATACACCTGTTGTAAACAGTTGCGGATTAAATGGCACAACACCTGTAGCCGTATCTGTACGAAATAGCGTGAATACAACCGTTTCAAATATCCCGGTAAAATTCCGGGTTGACGGTGGATCTGTTATTTCAGATACCATTTCATCTATAAATGGTAATGCTACGGTGCAATATTTATTTACTGAAACTGCGAACCTGGTTGCTATAGGAACACATACCATTGAGGCCTGGGTCGATTACCCAACAGATTCTTACCCCCAAAATGATACTTCACGAATCACTATTGTCAATTCTCCGGTGGTCAATTCGTTTCCTTATCTTGAAAATTTTGAATCCGGAAACGGTTCATGGTACCCGGGAGGAGTAAGAAGCTCATGGGAATATGGTACCCCTGTTTCAAATAAGATAAATACCGCAGCAAGTGGCTCCAAAGCGTGGAAAACAAGACTGGCAGGTAATTATAATGATCTTGAATTATCCTATCTATATTCTCCTTGTTTTGATATTAGTGGCATGACGAATCCTACCTTAAGTCTGAGCCTGGCTCTCGACCTTGAAGATTGCGGCGCAAGTTTATGCGACGGCGCATGGATTGAATATTCGGCTGATGGAAAAACCTGGAATAAGTTAGGTAATACCGCCACTGGCACAAACTGGTACAATAAGAATTATGCCGGGGATCAATTGTGGAATGTTCAAAATTATACAAGATGGCACGTAGCTACCACTGCATTACCAACCGGACTTTCCAGGTTACGTCTTCGGGTTGTTATGAATTCCGATCCCGCAGTAAACCGGGAAGGTATTGCCATCGATGATATTCATATTTATGATAACACACAAGGTATTTATACAGGGGCCTCTTTAGGTGCACCTCTGAACCAAACCATTTCCGGTGGCACTTCCTGGGTTGATTTTACATCGGGGGGGAAACTGGTCGCATCTGTTCAACCGAATAGTCAAAACATGGGGAGCACCAATGTGCAGGTGTTTATAAATTCCGGTGCGGTTCGATTTACTTCTACACAATATTATCATAATCGGAACATCACTATCATTCCTTCAAACAGCCTTGCTGATTCTGCAATTGTTCGATTTTATTTTCTCGATAATGAAACAGAAGCATTGATAAATGCTACAGGCTGTCCTACATGCAGTAAGCCTTCGAGTGCTTACCAATTGGGGGTTTCAAAATATACAGATCCGGCAAACAGATCAAATGAGGATGGTACGATAGCAAATGATTTACCCGGTACCTGGTCATTTATCACTTCCCCCCTGGTTACGAAAGTTCCGTTCGATAAAGGCTATTATGCGGAATTCAAAGTAAAAGATTTCTCTGAGTTCTGGCTCAACAATGGGGCGATGTCCGGCCTCGTGCCTTTGCCAGTTAAACTACTTTCCTTCTCCGCCCAAAAAGACCAGGGCAATGATGTATTGGTTCAATGGAAAGTAGCCGATGAATTGAATATTGATCATTATGAAATTGAAGTAGCCAGAAATTCACAGGACTATCAATTGAACAATTTCACAAAAATAGGTGAGGTGGCAAGCCGTGGGAACTCATCGGCTACACAAGAATATCAATTTACAGACCTGGAGAATAATAAATCCGGGGTACGGTATTACCGATTAAAGATGATTGACATAGATGGAAGTTTTCACTATTCAGAAATAAGACCTGTAGTTTTTGATATTGGAACGTCCTGGCAGGTTTATCCAAATCCATCGAATGGAATTTTCAATTTTATATTTCAACAAAGTATTGGGGAAACAATGGACCTGAAAATATATAATATTAAAGGGCAACTTATTCAGGAAACACAAACACCAGCAACAGGGTTTGTTCAAAAAATAATAATTGACCTTCGGCAAAGCAGGTTTGTCAATGGAATGTACATGATCATAGCTGCAGGTTCAGAAACAAAAACATTCAAAGTCGTTAAAAGATAAGCGGGAATGTAAGCAAATTCATGAACAACAATAAGGTGTTATTGGATGCTATACCGGAATAATTGAAGATTTGTTTACCAGCCTTGCTTAGCAATTCCGGCTTTTATAGCGCCCATTGCTTTTTCTTCGTTCACAAGGGTAGTAAGTTTGTTGCCCTTTCCATCATGCCCCTGCACCATATAGGCGCCTTTGGCTGTTTTGGTAATCACTGCGTCAAGAACGGGTACGCCTTTTTCTTTGGTTTTTACGTTGTAAGCTGTAAGTTGAACGTCTGCCATGGTAAAGATTTTTTCGGTTAGTAATACCTGAAATTAGTGATTTTGGGGGTTTTAAAGGGGAGAAAGTTTTTAACAGCAATGGAAATAAGGGCAAAAAGACCTGTTTTTTGCCTTCTATGTGCCTCCTTTAAATAGACTTAGACATCGAGCTTTGCATACCTGGCATGGCTCTCAATAAATTCTCTGCGGGGAGCTACTTCATCACCCATCAGCATACTGAATACCCGGTCGGCTTCAGCTGCGCTCTCAATAGTTACCTGCTTCAATGTCCTGGTGTTGGGATTCATGGTAGTTTCCCAAAGTTGGTCGGCATTCATCTCACCCAGACCTTTATAGCGTTGCACGCCTACAGATTCCTCTTTTCCAGAACCTATTTTTTCTACCAGGGCCTTTCGCTGTTCTTCATTCCAGGCATAAGCCTGCTCTTTTCCCTTTTTTACTAAATAGAGCGGCGGCTGGGCAATGTAAACATAACCCTGCTCAACCAGTTCGGTCATATAGCGGTAAATGAAGGTGAGAATCAAGGTAGCAATATGACTACCATCAACATCAGCATCAGTCATGATGATGAGTTTGTGATATCGTAACTTATTTATATTTAAAGCTTTAGGATCTTCAGTGGTCCCCACTGTTACACCCAATGCGGTGTACATATTCCTGATTTCATCATTCTCATAGATCTTATGCTCCATAGCTTTTTCAACATTCAGGATTTTGCCCCGCAATGGAAGGATTGCCTGGAAGCTCCGGTCCCGGCCTTGCTTTGCTGTACCTCCAGCGCTATCTCCTTCTACAAGGAATAACTCACAGCGTTCAGGATCACGATCAGAGCAATCAGCGAGTTTACCCGGCAAGCCACCGCCGCTTAAAACAGATTTTCGCTGAACCAGTTCTCTTGCTTTTCTTGCCGCAGCCCTGGCCTGGGCCGCAAGGATAACTTTATTAATTATATTTTTTGCTTCCCTTGGATTTTCTTCAAGGTGTGCCTCCAGGACTTTTGAAACAGTTGAATCTACAACGCCCATTACTTCGCTATTACCCAACTTGGTTTTCGTTTGCCCTTCAAATTGCGGCTCCGGAACTTTTACAGAAATAATTGCACTCAGGCCCTCACGAAAATCATCTCCTTCGATTTCAACCTTTGCCTTATCAAACATCCCTTGTTTGTCGCCATAACTTTTGAAGACCCTTGTCAATGCCCGGCGAAAACCCGATACATGCGTGCCACCTTCAATAGTGTTGATGTTGTTTACATAAGAATAAATATGTTCACTGTAGCTATCATTATACGTAAGCGCCACTTCAACGGAAACATTTGTGAATTCATCCCTGCCCTCAATAAAAATGACCTTTGGAAGTAATGGATTACGACCGGCATTTGCGTCAAGCATTTCAACAAACTCAACAATACCTCCTTCACTAAGGAATGTTTTCGAGTACGTAATTTCAGTATCTTCTTCTTTTTCCCTCAGATCATTTAAGGTAATTCGAATGCCCCTGTTTAAAAATGAAAGCTCACGGAGGCGGCCCTCTAAAACATCTTTTTTGAAAACAGTAGCTGTAAAAATAGAGTCGTCGGGCCAAAAGTGAATAGTAGTGCCCGTTTGGTCACTCTCCCCAATGGAACGCACAGAATATTGAGGTACGCCGATCTTATATTCCTGCTCAAAGATCCTGCCCTCGCGGTGGACCAATACATGAAGATTTTTACTCAAAGCATTTACACAACTTACACCTACACCATGCAATCCACCTGAAACTTTGTAAGAGTCTTTATCGAACTTACCACCAGCATGAAGCACAGTCATAACTACTTCAAGAGCACTTCGTTTTTCTTTTGCCATCAGGCCGGTAGGAATTCCACGGCCATCATCCTGGACAGAAACCGAATTATCTTCATGAATGGTAACAATAATATTTTTACAATAACCCGCTAAAGCTTCATCTATGGAATTATCTACTACTTCATAAACCAGGTGATGCAAACCTTTCTCACTTATATCGCCGATGTACATCGCGGGGCGTTTACGAACCGCTTCCAAACCTTCTAATACCTGGATACTTTCTGCGCCATAGCCAGCCTGGAGTTTTTTTTCGTTAATTTCTACGTTCATAATAAGGGGGAAAATCTCTCTTTTTGAATCTGTGTAATAAGACCCGCAAATGTACGAATTATCCAGTGCTTATGAGCGATTTCGGGTAAATAAATATCACTGATTTTTGCGCCTTTTTTAAAGGCAACCGGGACAAAAAAAGTGGCTGAAAATTTTGAATTCAACCACTCAATTATTGGAAAAGGGGAAGTTCATTTTTTTATTATTTGAGCAACCATGACCGCCTCAGCGCAGATCTTCCCGCCGGCATACACGGTTCCTTTCATCTCAACGATACCTCGCCGAATTGGTGATAGTAGTTCCATTTTTAATAAGAGGGTATCGCCAGGTCTTACGATACTTTTGAACTTGCAATTATCAATTTTTAAAAAATAGGTATCATACTGGCCCTCACCAGAAAGATTTATTGCCAATATACCTCCCGTCTGCGCCAGCGCCTCAATCTGCAACACACCCGGCATTACCGGGTTGTTTGGAAAATGGCCCTGGAAATACCATTCGTTAAAGGTTACATTTTTTACGCCTATGATATGTTTGGGACTGATTTCAATAATCTTATCTACCAATAAAAAAGGAAAGCGGTGGGGTAATTTGCTCTCGATATATTGCAGATCATATACAGGAGGTTTAGCAGGATCGTAGCAAGGTACACTTATGTTGTTCCGGTTCTTTTTGATATAATGCTTGATCTTTTTTGCAAATTCTACATTGCTGTGATGACCGGGTCTGTTGGCAATAATGTGTGCTTTGACGGAATAGCCAATGAGGGCCAGGTCACCTACGACATCTAACAATTTATGCCTTGCAGGTTCATTCGGAAAACGTAACTCAATATTATTCAGGTAGCCTTCACTTTTTACTTCAATTTTTTCCTTTCTGAAAAGCTTTGCCAGTCTTGCCATTTGCTTACTATCAACGGGCCTGTCCACCACTACAATAGCGTTATCAAAATCACCTCCCTTTATCAGGTTGTTGTCAAGCAACATTTCCAGTTCATGCAAAAAGCAAAAGGTGCGGCAGGGTGCAATTTCATTTCTAAAATCACGAATATGCTTTAGGCCGGCGTGTTGTGTCCCAAGTACCGAAGAATTGAAATCAATCAGCGCAGTGATTGAATATTCATTTGCAGGAACGGCTATCAACTCTACATTTTTCTTTTCATCCTTGTAAAAAATATTTTTATCAATCGTATACCATATTTTTTCTGCATCCTGTTCTTCCAAACCGACCCTTTCAATGATCTCTACAAAGGGTTCCGAACTTCCATCTACAATTGGTACTTCGGGACCATTTAAAATTATGAGTACATTATCAATGCCCATTCCTACCAGTGCGGCCAATACATGCTCTACAGTATTTATCTTCATCCCATTGCCTTCCAGGGTAGTGCCACGACTTGTATCAGTCACTAAATCGCAATCTGCTTTGATAACAGGCTCACCGGGCAAATCAGAACGTTGAAATTGAACACCAAAATTGGGAGCGGCCGGCTTTAAAATCATATTCACCAGTACGCCCGTATGAAGGCCCGTACCTGAAATACTTATTTCCGATTGAAGCGTGTGCTGCTTATCAGGATTAAACCCTTCGGCAACACTCTCACTTATATAATCGCTCTTTTTGGTGTCTGTTATCATGCAAACAAAGATAGGGAGAAGTGATTAGTCAAAATCACGAACCAGCTGTTAAAAACGACTGTTCTTACAAGCAATTGTTCAGGGTATTTTTGGATGGATTTTTATGCCGATTTCTATTTATGTAAAACCCGATCAGCAGTTTAATCGAAGCACTTATTTGGCTTCTGCGTCTTTGATGTTTTCAAATAAAAATTTGGATTATACTTTTTCCTGGATGAGTTGCTTCACGAGGGCTTCCAGTTCTTTTACCCTTTTTTCCAATTCAGGAAGATTGCGGCTAAGTGCCTGGCTGCGTAAAGCAGCTGTATAATTATATGCGGGTGAACCAGTAACTGCCTTGCCCGCTTCAATCGATTTGCCTACACCACTCTGGGCATTTATCCTGGCACCGTCTCCAATTTGTAAATGGCCTGCCAGCCCAGCCTGGCCGCCTATCATTACCCCTTTGCCTAATTTTGTACTTCCACTGATGCCCGCCAATGCAGCGATGACTGTATTATTTCCTATTTCAACATTATGTGCGATCTGAATTAAATTATCCAGTTTGGCGCCAGCTTTAATAATGGTGGAACCAATCGTGGCCCTGTCGATGGTTGTGTTGGCTCCGATTTCTACATTGTCTTCGATCACTACATTTC
>Ga0193726_1001403_pt1 | contig 19111 bp, 16 predicted proteins | sample H2c1metaG_FD_144928 | JGI IMG/M metagenome (GOLD analysis project Ga0193726, IMG submission 144928) | Soil microbial communities from a riparian zone of the East river system, Colorado, United States - H2c1 | ecosystem: Environmental > Terrestrial > Soil > Riparian zone | place: USA: East River... | reverse complement strand
GCCTGCTGCAGTGTCTTTTCGATGCGTGCCAGCGGCGCCGCGAGGCGGCCGAGGGCGGCTTGTAGATAGGCCGCCGTGTAGGTGCCGTCGCGCAGTGCCTGCCAGCCGGCGCGCCGCTCACTGGGTTCAATGGCCGCAATGCGCCGGTCCAGCCACTCAGGATCCAGGGTGGCAAGATGCGGCCGTAGGTACTTCTCCGCACCCAGCACCGGCACGCTCGAGCCCAGATTCGCGCCCAGATACTGTCCCCAGGCGCGCGCGCGGTAGGCATCGTAGGGGTCGGCCGGGATCAGCGACGGGCCGGGCAGGGCATCCGAAATGTACTCCAACATGAAAAAGGAATTGCAAATGAGGGTCCCGTCATGCACCAGCAACGGCCCTTCGCGCTCCAACTGCAGACCGGATTCAAGATCGGCGGGGAAGCCGCCGGCGAATTGTTCGAGACCGGCCGCATCGAAATAGCGGGTGGTGAACGGCGCCCGCTTCTCGGCCAGCGCGATCAGCGGCTTGAGAAAGAACGTGTTCGGTTCGGAGGTATATAGCTCGAGCATAGAAGAGGCTACTTTGGCTCCTGGGGGCGGTCCAGAATTTTGATGCGCGCCGACATTGGAGTGCGCCCCTTGGCCCAGGTCTCGCGCGCCGCCGGGCGTTCGTAGATTTGCCGCAGCCACTCCATGATGTGCGGCGTCTTCGCGTCATTGCAGTGATCCGGCTGCGACAAGGGCAACGCGTAACCCAGATTGAAGCCGTTGATGTCGCCGAGCGAATAGCTGTCGCCGGCAATCCATTGGAAGCGGCTGAGATGCCGCTCCAGCGCGATGGTTGCGAACTGCACGCGGCGCCGCGATTCAGCCAGTTCTTCGGGCGAGAATTCGTTGAATACGGCCTTACGCCAGGCGATGCGCCGCGACTCGAGCGGAATCCTGTCGATGGCGGCGCGCAATTCTTCGGGCGGACGCTGTCTCGCGGCCGGGCCGACGAATACCTGCCAGCCGATCATGCTGAGCGACGGGGCGAAGTAGGCGTCGAAAAAACGCATCCACCAGCGCATCCGCCAGCGTGCCGCGGGATCGCGGGGCTTGAGCGGCGGCCCCGGGAACTCATCGTCGATGTACTCCATCATCGGAGTCGATTCCGTGAGCACCCGGGAGCCGTGCACCATCGCCGGAATGGTGCCGTCCGGATTGATGGCGAGATACGCCGGCTGATGCTGGTCGAACTTCAGCAGATCGAGATAGTGGCTCTCGTAAGGGACGCCCTTCTCGGCCAGCGTGAGCATGGGTTTGCCCGAGTTGGCGTTGGGTTCCCAGTGATAGAGGGCGACTGACATGGCAGGCAAGGCTGCACGTGATGCGCCATTGCAACTCGACGGACGAGGAAACGCAACACGACGGGCGGCGAAGCGCGGCTCGCGTTGGAAATGTTATAGTACATAACAGTCCAAGCACCGAGGGATCCCGTGGCCCCCATCAACCGCAACGCGGCGGCCGACCTTGCCGGCCTCGACCAACAGGTCGGCTACATGCTGCGTCAAGCCCAACTGGCCGTGTTCGCCGATTTCGTTGCGGGCCAGCACGGCGCAGTCGCGAGACCCGGCCAGTTCTCCATACTGGCCGTCATTGACCGCAACCCCGGGCTCAGCCAGTCGCGGGTGTGCGCGGCCCTCGGGATCAAACGCGCCAATCTGGTCACGGTCATCGATAACCTCGAAGCCTTGGGGTTGGTGCGCCGCGACTCCGGGGTTGTGGATCGCCGCTCCAACCACCTGCATTTGACGCCGGCGGGTCAGCGCGCACTGCGCGGCGCGCTCGACGACCAAGCGCTGCATGAGGCACGCATCACCCGGCTACTCGGGGTCGCCGGCCGGCGCACCCTGCTCAAACAGCTCGCCAAACTGTGCGAGCTGCGGACAATGGGGAGTGTTGCATGAGTCGACAGCCAGTCAGCGTATCCTTGGATCAGGACATCGCGGTCATCGCCGTGAACAGTCCGCCGGTGAATACCATCTCCGCCGCCGTACGCGAAGGTCTGTTCGCCGCCATCGCCGATATCCGTACGCGGCCGGGCATTGCCGCCGTGGTTCTGATCTGCGAAGGCAGCACTTTTTTCTCCGGCGCCGATATCGGCGAATTCGCCGGGCCGCCCAAAGAGGCCGAATTCCGCGATCTCTTTGGGCAGCTGGAACAGCTGCCCGTGCCGGTGGTGGCGGGAATGCACGGGACCGCCATGGGCGGCGGCCTCGAGATTGCGCTGGCCTGCCACTATCGGGTCGCGGTGCCGGGAGCTCGATTCGGTCTGCCCGAGGTGACTCTCGGCATCATTCCCGGAGCAGGCGGTACGCAGCGCATGCCGCGGCTCATCGGCGTCGAGAAGACCCTGGACATGATACTAGCGGCGCGGCCGGTGGATGCCGCCGCCGGCATCCAGCTCGGCTTCATCGACGCGCAGATTCAGGGGGAAGTGCGCGAGGGCACGATCGCCTTCGCCCGCTCCCTGATCCGCAACGCGGCGGGCGCGCGGCGCACCTCCGAGCGCAGCGTCGATCCAGCGACGGCGACGCCCGCCATCATCGAGCGGCTCACGAGCCAGGCGCGGAGCCAGTATCCCAACCGCGTGGCTGCCTTGACTGCAATCAAGGCGGTCAGCGCCGCGGCACGGCTGCCGTTTGCAGCAGGGCTGTTGTACGAGACCGAACTCGCCAATGAGTCGAAGGCGACCCTCGAGTCGAAAGCCCTGATCCACGTTTTCTTTGCCGAAAGAGAAACCCGCAAGGTTCCCGGTCTGCCGGCCGATGCGCAGGCGCGCGCGATTGCCCGCGGCGGCGTGATCGGCGCCGGCACCATGGGCGGCGGCATCGCCATCTGCTTCGCGAACGCGGGCTTGCCGGTCACCGTGGTCGATAGCAGCCAGGAAGCGCTGGATCGCGGACTTGCGGTGGTCGGCAGGACCTACGACACCATGGTCAAACGGGGACGGTTGACCGCGGAAGAAAAGGCCGAACGGATGGCGCTGATTCGCGGCAGCCTGCATTACGCTGACCTGGCCGACGCCGATGTGGTGATCGAGGCGGTGTACGAGAGCCTCGATCTCAAGCGGCAGATCTTCAGCTCCCTGGATCAGGTCATGAAGCCGGGCGCGGCGCTGGCGACCAATACCTCGACCCTCGACATCGCCGAGATCGCGGCGGCCACGCGGCGGCCGCAAGACGTCATCGGCCTGCATTTTTTCTCGCCGGCGAATGTCATGCCGCTGCTCGAAGTGGTGCGCACTGACTCGACGGCACCGGCAGTCCTCCGCACCGCGCTGGATCTCGCCAAGCGCTTTCGCAAGACACCGGTGGTGGCGAGGGTCTGCTATGGGTTCATCGGCAACCGCATGATGGAGGGGTACGCGCGCGAAGCGCAGCGCATGGTGTTGGAGGGGGCGGCACCGCGCCAGATCGACGGGGCGCTCGAGGCATGGGGCATGGCCATGGGTATCCTTGCAGTGTTCGACATGGCGGGCATCGACGTCGGGGTCAATGTGCATCGGGCGAACGCCGACCGATACCCGCCGGACCCGTCCTATTATCAGGCGGACTTTGCCCTGCATGCGGCCGGAAGGCTCGGCCAGAAGAATGGCAAGGGTTATTACCAGTACCAGCCCGGTGACCGAACGCGCCACGACGATCCGGAGGCGATCGACATTCTACGCAGCACCGCTCGCCGACTCGAGATTGCACCGCGCGCTCACGGTGCCGATGAGATCGTGGAGCGCTGCCTCTATCCCTTGATCAATGAAGGGTTTCGCATTTTGGAAGAAGGCGTGGCGCTGCGCGCCAGCGATATCGACGTGGTGTGGTGCGCGGGCTATGGATTCCCGCGGTACCGGGGCGGCCCGCTGTTCTACGCCGACACCATCGGTCTGAAAACCGTGCATGACGGCATTCTCAGGTACCGCGAGCTGTTCGGGCCCATGCATTGGCAGCCGGCGCCGCTGCTCGCGCGCCTGGTCAGCGAGGGGCGTACGCTTAAGGAGTGGGATGCCGCGAGAATTTCTGAAGTGGGGGACCGCCGATGAACGTCAAAGATCTGGTTGCGATCGACGTGCACACGCATGCCGAGGTGTCCTGCCGCCAACCGGCGGATGAGGTCTGGAAGGAATACGAGGACGCGGCATCCAAGTACTTCAAGGCCGGCAAGCGCCCGACGATCGCGGAAACCATCGCCTACTACCGCGAGCGCAAGATCGGACTGGTGATGTTCACCGTCGACTCGGAACACGAGCTGGGGTCGAAGCGCATCCCCAATGAAGAAGTGCGCGACGCGGCCCGCGAGAACAGCGACATGATGCTGGCGTTCGCCAGCATTGATCCGCACAAGGGCAAGATGGGGGTGCGTGAGGCTCGGCGCCTGCTCGCAGAGGGAGGCATCAGCGGCTTCAAATTTCATCCCACCGTGCAGGGATTCTTCCCCAACGACCGCATGGCCTACCGCCTGTACGAAGTCATCGCGGAGCACAAGCTGCCGGCGATTTTCCATAGCGGGCATTCAGGCATAGGCACGGGAATGCCGGGCGGCGGGGGCGTGCGCCTCAAGTACTCGAACCCCATTCACCTCGACGATGTCGCCGCTGATTTCCCCGACATGAAGATCATCATCGCGCATCCTTCCTGGCCCTGGCAGGACGAGGCGTTGTCGGTGTGTTTGCATAAACCCAACGTGTACATCGATCTATCCGGCTGGTCGCCGAAGTACTTCCCGCCGCAGCTGGTGCAGTACGCGAACACCCAGCTGAAGCGCAAGATGCTGTTCGGCTCCGACTACCCCCTGATTGCGCCGGACCGCTGGATCAAGGACTTTCGCGAGGCGGGCTTCAAGCCCGAGGTCCACGAGTTGATTCTGAAGGAGAATGCCGTCGCCCTGCTGGGGCTCGCCTAACTCCAAGCGGAGTCCTATCGGGGATGCCAAAGCCCGCGAGCCCAGGCTTGTCGCCGTGGCTCGACTTTTTGTTCACGGTTGGAAGAGTTTGGCGGCCAGCAGCGCGACTAGGCTTGGGTAACCGTGAAACGCCGCGGGATCGCCGGCATTGACGTTGCAGAAACGCATCACCCGGCACCGACGGCGTACGAAGAATAAGCGTCTGGGCCACTGGGGGGCGATTCTCATGAAATCGACAGTTCAAGCTTCTGTGCGACGGCTGTTACGGCCCTGGGTATTGTCGACCTTGGCGGCCGCCGCGGTCGCAGGGCAGGCGGCGGCTGCTGATCAGGCGTCGACGACAACGGACAGCCTCCAGGAAATCATTGTCACTGCGCAGTTCCGGCAGCAGAACTTGCAGGACACACCCTTGGCCATAACCGCGATCACTGCGGAGATGATGGACCAGCGCGGCCAGACCTCGCTGCATGATCTCGGAGCGCAGGCGCCCAATGTGCAGCTGGTGGAAACCGGCGGTGCGTTCGGTCCCGGCATGACCGCCTCGATCCGCGGCATCGGACAGGCTGACTTCGATCCGGCCTTTGCACCGGGTGTCGGCATCTACATCGACGACGTCTACTATACGAGCCTGACGGGTTCGAACTTCGCCCTGTTGGACCTGGAGCGCGTCGAGATCCTGCGCGGTCCGCAGGGGACGCTGTCGGGGGCGAATTCCGAAGGCGGCTCCATCAAGATCTATTCGGTGAAGCCGCAGGGCAATGACACCGGCTCCGTCAAGGTCAGCTACGGCCAGCGCAACCTGATCGACGTGCAGGGGATGGCCGATGTATCGCTGATCAGCGACTCGCTGTTCATGCGCATTTCCGGAATCACACACCAGCAAGACGGCTATGTGACCCGCATCGACTACGGCTGCGCCTTTCCGACCTCCGGCATCCCGGCGGTCGGCGGTCTGCAGCAGGATTGCGTGGCGGGCAAGGAGGGCGGCAAGGATTACACCGGAGGCCGAATCGCACTTCGCTGGGTGCCGAGCGACAATTTTGAAGCCAACTTGACGGGCGACGTGACGATCGACAAGTCGGAGACGGCCGCCGTGACGCTGATCGCGGTCAATCCCCTGTCGGCCGGGGTGTTTCCGACAGAGCTCAATTCGGGGTTCCCGCCGGGCAATCCGGCAGGCGTGGCCTATGACAGCCGCTTCGTTCCGAGCAACCCGTACATCAGCTACGCCTCCTTCTGCGCCGCGGGTCTGGGCGGCAATACCTATTGTTTCTCACCGGATACGTCCAACAAACAATGGGGTACGAACCTGGCCCTCGATTGGAAGATCGGTCCGGATCTGGCGTTCAAGTCGATCACCGGTTACCGCGAGTTTGACACTCAGTGGACCGAAGACAACGATGTCTCGCCGCTGTACGGATCCTTGGGCGCAGAACGCTTGGAGAACCACACGCTGACCCAGGAACTGCGCCTCAATGGCAAGGCCGGCAGCGTGCTCGACTACACCGTGGGCGGCTTCTACCTGGATCAGGTCACGACTTATCCCACGCATCAGGTCTTGGACTACGTGATCCCGGGTCTAGACTTCGAGTTCCTGGGCAACGACCCGATCCAGGAGACGGACTATGCGGGCTTTGCGAACGCCGACTGGCACATCACCGAGGCACTGGATCTCAACGCCGGCCTGCGCTACACGCACCAGGAGAAGACTTACACTTACAACCGCTACAATCCTCCGAACATCGGCGGCGGCGGCAGCATTTTTTTCCCGCCGGGCTTCTCCGGAACCCAGGGAAAATTCTCCGGCGACAAGACCGACTATCGCGTGGACTTGAACTATCGCTGGAGCCCCGAGCTCATGACCTATGCCAGCGTATCGACGGGTTTCAAAGGGGGCGGCACGAACCCGCGTCCGTTCATCGCCTCGCAGATCGTCCCATTCGGTCCTGAAACGCTGACCAACTACGAGGTCGGCGCCAAGAGCGACTGGTTCGATCACCGCCTGCGGATCAACATGGCCGGGTACTACAGCAAGTACAAGGATATTCAGCTCGTCCTCCTGAGCTGTCCGCAGTACTCGGGCGGCAATGCAAACGAGCCTTGCGCGGCGCCGGTCAATGGCGGCAACGCGAATATCTACGGTGCCGAGTTTGAAAGCGACTTTCGCTATGGCGGGCTGTCGATCCAGGCCAACGCCAGCTGGCAGAAGTTCAAGTACACCTACGTCGCTCCGGAAACCGTCCCGCTCAATTCCACGGAGCCGGGCTTCCAGCCGAAGAAGTGGAACCTCGGTGTGCAGTATGAAGCCCTTCTGCCGAATGGCGGCTCGATCACCCCGCGGCTGGATTGGATTTACGCCAGCGGTTACGAGACCGTTGCCGTCCCCGATGCGAACAGCTATCTGCCGGGCTATCACAATCTCAATGGGCGCATCACCTTCCGACCGCAATCGGAGAAGTGGGAGGTGTCGGCGGTCGGTTCGAACCTGACCGGCAAGCTCTGGTATACGCAGATCTTCGATCTGTCCGGGCTATCCCAGTCCGGTGCCGATTACGGCATACCGGCGGCGCCGCGCACGGTCTGGGCCGAGTTCAAGATGAAGTTCGGCCCGCCGCCTCCGGCTCCGCCGCCCGTGGTCAAGGAAGTGGTAAGAGAAGTCGTGAGAGAGGTGGTGAGAGAGGTTCCGGCCCCCGCACCCGTACCGCCGCCGGCACCGAAGGGCGACATCGTCCTGCGAGGCGTGAATTTCGCCACGAACTCGGCGGATTTGATACCGGAGTCCACCGGCGCGCTGGATAGACAAGCCAAGGAGCTCAAGTCGTATCCGAACCTCGCCATCGAGGTGCGCGGCTACACCGATAACCGAGGCTCGGCGGCCTACAACTTGAACTTGTCGCAGCGCCGCGCCGAGTCCGTGATGCATTACTTGCAGCAGCACGGCGTCACCAACCAAATGAGCGCGAAGGGATTCGGCAAAGAGGACCCCATCGCGGACAACGCCACCAAGGACGGACAGCTGACGAACCGCCGAGTGACCTTGCACGTCGTAGGCGATGGTTCCTAGAACATCAATATGAACGACATCGCCGCGCTGACAGCCCGAATCGAAAGGCTCGAGAACGAGCTGGCGATCCAGCAGGATATCCACCAGATTCGCCGCGTTCAGTACACGTATGGCTACTTCATCGACAAGTCGCAGTACAACGAGGTGGTCGACCTGTTTGCCGAAGACGGCGACGTTTGGTTTCTCGGCGGAATCTACCGGGGCAGGGCTGGCGTGCGCCGCCTATACATCGAGCGCTTCCAGAAGAACTTCACTCAGGGACACAACGGCCCGCGCTACGGCTGGCTGCTCGATCATCCTCAGTTGCAGATGGTCATCGACGTGGCAGCGGACCGCCGCACGGCTCAAGCCCGCGGCCGTTCCATGATGCAGGCCGGCCTGCATCAGACGGCTGAGGGTACTCCGCGTGCCTGGTGGGAGGGCGGCATCTACGAGAACGACTACGTGCGCGAGAACGATGTATGGAAGATCAGGGCGCTGCGTTATTTCCCGTTCTGGCACGGTAGCTTCGCCGAAGGGTGGCCGAAGACCCCGATCGACTTTATCCCCATGTCGAAGGTCTGCTACCCAGAGGACCCTCTCGGACCGGATGAACTCATCAATCCGCAGCCGCGGCTATGGCCCGCGACCGATACGGTGGCGTTCCACTACCTGCATCCGGTCACCGGCCGGCCCATCGTGCTCGACAACAGCCGCGCGCGCGAGGGGTTCAAGTAGCGGCGCCACCCGCGGCGTGCTACTCGTGAATGCGAGTGAGCAGCTCGATCAGCTTGACGACTTCCCTCTTGCTGAAGCGCGACTTGAGCCAGTGCTCGTGCTGCTGGATGGCGCGTTTTGCCGCCGACAGGGCTTTGCGTCCCGGCGCCGTGAGGTTCAACGCCTGCATGCGTCCATCGCTGCTGGACTTCCTGCGCACGAGATATCCCTTCGCTTCCAGCCGGTTCACGATGGCCATGGTCGTGGCCCGGTCCATGCGCATGCGCTGGGCGAGGCCGGTTTGCGCGATGTCCGGATGATCGTCGACCAGCCAGAGAACGGAGACTTGCTTCTGCGTGAGGCCGAGTTGCGCGAAGGTTTCGGTGAAGTGGCGGAAGACCGCGCCGTGAGCCAGGCGAATATGAAAGCCCACGATATGGCGGATCTCGCCGATGTCCTCATCGCCCGCGACATGCGGCGTGGTGATGGCGAGAACCTCTTTTGGCCGCGCCGGCGCAGCGGCGGCCGTGCGTCGAATCACGGCGTCGTGCTCTGCGCCTCGAGTTGCCCGAGTTTCTCGAGCCGCTCGACCTCGCGGCCGTAGGGTTTGATGCCGCGCGAGATGGTGAACGCGGCCAGCGGCAGCAGAATCGAGGCCGTCAGCACGATGCTTTTCCACAAATCCGCCTCGGAGTGGAAGACGCGCTGTGTGATGCTCCCAATCAGCTGCCCCCCTAACGAGCCGAAGAAGATGAACATGAAGAGGTAGATGGCGGTCACGCGGCCGCGCATCTCATTCGGCGTGATGAGCTGGATGGCAGAGTTCTGCGGCACTGACGAGGCCAGCGCACACACCCCGCCGCAGCCCACGCATAACAGCGCCAACTCCCCCGAGGGCATGAGTGGTGCGAGAATTTCGAAGGGCGCGGCGAGGGCGAAAAGTATCGATGCGGCACGCACGTGCGCGTCCTTGTAGCGCTTGGCCAACCACTCGGTGAATACGGTGCCGACCAAAGCTCCAACGAGCCAGGACACCAGGGTCACGATGCTCAACCACTGGCCGATACGCTCCGGTGTCCAGCCGTAGGTTCGCGCCAGGAACTGCGGGCGCCAGACTCCGAGGCCCAGAAACTCCGTGGCGCTGAAGGCGAGGCCGATGAACAAGGGCAGGTAGACCGCCTTACGCGTCCAGATTTCACGGAGCACGGCCATCATCGGCACGACCGGCGATGACGCCGTAATCCCGCGCCGCGGCGGCTCCTTGGCAAGCAGCAGCAGGGCTGCGATCACGAAGCCGGGTGCGCCGACCATCATGAGCACCCACTGCCAGCCGTGGATCGTCAGGCCCATCCAGTGAGCGTCCGGCCACCCCGACACGAGGGTGAGCAGCACCCCGCCGAGGTAGATGCCGAGCACATTGCCGCCGATGAATCCCAGCTGCAGGAAGCCGATGGCCCGCGGCAGTTTCGTCGGCGGGAAGTTGTCCGCCAGCATCGAATACGAGCCCGGAGCGTGTGCCGAACCGCCCGCGCCGACCAGCATGCGGCTCATGAACAGCTGTACGAAGTTTTGCGCCAGTCCGCCCAGGGCGGTGATGCCGCCGATGAAGGTGATGCCCCCGGCGAGCACGTACTTGCGCGGGTAGAGGTCCACCAGGCGCGCCAGGGGGATACCGACCAGCACGTAGAAAATGATGTTGGCGGGTCCCAGAAGGAAGCCAAGCTGCTCGTCCGTGAGGTGAAAATCGGCCTTGATGTGCCCGGCCAGCATGGTGAAGATCTGTGCGTCCATGAAATTGAGCGCAGTCGCAAAAATAATCACGGTGAGGCCGTAGTAGGCGGCGCCGCGCGCCGGCCAAGGCTGCGCAGCCGCAGTCGAGTTCGCTTCCGAATCCATCACTCCCCCCTTCGGCCGTTGTGCTTTGCCAGCGCCGGACTGTATGTGTTAGATACAATAGCAAGCATTCAGTTGAGGGGGAAACACGATGCAAGACCTGCCGGGCAAGACCGCATTCGTGACCGGAGGCGCGAGCGGCATCGGACTCGGCATCGCCAAGGCATTGCTCGGCGCGGGCATGAATGTCGTCATCGCGGATATCCGCGATGACCATCTCGCCGCCGCGACCGCGGAGCTTGGCGTGCCTGATCACGTGCTGGCGCTCAAGCTCGATGTCACCGACCGCGCTGCCTATGCGCGCGCCGCGGATGCGGCCGAAGCGCGCTTTGGCAAGATTCATATTCTCTGCAATAACGCCGGCGTCGCGGTCGTAGGTCCGACCGAGCTTGCGACCTTCGCCGACTGGGACTGGGTCATGGGGGTCAACCTCGGCGGGACGATCAACGGCATCGTCACTCTGCTGCCGCGAATCAAGCGTCACGGCGAGGGCGGGCACATCGTCAACACCGCTTCGATGTCCGGACTGATGCCGCATCCGGGCGCCACGCTCTACGGTACCTCCAAGGGCGCTTCGGTGCACATGATGGAATGCATGCGCGCCGAGCTCGAGCCGCAAGGCATCATCTGCTCGGCCTTCTGCCCGGGCGCGGTGCAATCGAACATCGCCGAATCCGGCAAGACCCGCCCCGCGGCGCTCGCCGAGACCGGCTATGCCGAGGCGGATAAACGCCGCCAGCAGAACAGCAACCTATTTCATCTGTTCAGCACCAAGGAAGCGATCGGTCAGAGAGTGCTGCAGGGCATTCTCAATGATGAATTGTACATCCTGACTCACAGCGAATTCCGCCAGGGGGTAGAGGATCGCGCGCGAGCCATGTGCGCAGCCGTGCCCGACCTTCCCGAAAACGACGAGTACAAGCGCACCTTCAGCATGCTGTTCCGCAATCCGATCCACGCCGCCGAAACGGCGCGCCACCAGAGAGGCAGGAAATGAAAGACTTTGCAGGACGCACGGCGTTCGTGACCGGCGGCGCGCACGGCGTCGGCATCGGCCTGGTGCGCGCGCTGCTCGCGCAAGGCTGCAACGTCGCCATCGCCGACATCCGCACGGCATCGATCGACGCGGCACTCAAGACGCTCGACAACCCGCGCGCGATGGGCGTGACGGTGGACGTGTCGTCGCGGCAGGACATGGCGCGCGCCGCTGATGCCGTGGAGGCTAAATTTGGCGCCGTCAGCCTTTTATTCAACAACGCCGGCGTCAATCTGTTTCAGACCATCGAGCAGTCGAGCTACGATGACTGGGATTGGATCATGGGGGTCAATCTGCAGGGCCCGATCAACGGCGTCATGACGTTCGTGCCGCGCATGATCCGCGCCGGCAAGGGCGGCTACGTGGTCAATACGGCCTCGATGGCCGGCCTGCTTGCGGCCGGTGCCTGCGGCATCTACAACACCACCAAGTTTGCCGTGCGAGGAATGTCGGAATCGCTGCGCGCCAGCCTGGCGCAGCACGGCATCGGCGTATCGGTGCTGTGCCCCGGCCTCGTCAAATCCTATATTTACGCGAGCGATGAGGTGCGGCCGGCGGGCCTCAAGGCGGGCGCCAAGCCGGTGGATGCCGAGGCCGTGAAGCGCCTGGCGGCGGTGCACGAGTTCGGCATGGAACCGGACGTGATCGCCGCGCGTGTGCTCGAGGCGATGCGCGAAGACCGCTTCCACATCTTCTCGCACCCGGAGTTCAAGGACGAACTCAGCGAAGTGTTCGGAGAGATCATCGCGGATTTCCGCGACTATCCCGTCGACGCCGGCCACGGCCAACGGGTCGACTTCGAGAAAACACGGCGTGCCAGTTACCGCCAGCAGCGCAGAGGGTTGAAAGGGGTATGAGCGTGCGCGTCGAGGCACTCGATCACGTGAATATCATCACCTCCGATGTGGAAGGCAGTGCGCGCTTTTACCAGGAACTGCTCAGCCTCGAGCCGCGCGACGGACCGCCGCCGCTCACGCATCAGAATGCGCGTTGGATGTACGATGCCGGCGGTCGCGCCATCCTGCACATCAACAGCCTGGATTGCCCGCGCCACTACGACAGAGCGGTACGGCCCGGGCCGACCGGAGCGCTGCATCACGTGGCGCTCAGATGCTCCGACTACGAGGGCGTGCTGGCGCGGCTCAAGAGCCGCGGCCTCGAGCACCGGCTCAACGAAGTCGCCGCGGCCGCGCTGCGGCAGATCTTCGTCCTCGACCCGAACGCTGTGTTGCTCGAGTTGAACTTCTTCGGCCCGTGAGAAGTCCGGGGTGCGCCCCGGCCGCACCTTGCGCGCCGCTTATCGTGCGTGCCCGGTCCAGGTGCGCAGACCCGGGGCGGTGCGATCTTCCCCGGCGAGCGCGCGCGCCACGGCCGGCCGCGCGTTCATTTTCTCCCGCCACGCAACGAGGCGCGGGCAGCGTTTGGCGATTTCCATCTCCGGAAACATGCGTTCCACCATCATGCCGCAATACGAATAGAAATTGATGTCCGCCAGCGTGTAGTCATCGCCGGCGATCCAGGCGGTCTGCGCCAGCTGTTTTTCCACCCTGTCCACCGCATAGAGAATTTTCTCGGTCGCATGGGCGAGGTCGGTCTCGCTGAATCCGGAGCGCGCCGTGCGCCACTTGGTGCGCTGGTCGGGCAGCGGAATGTGCTCCATCAGCCGCTCGAACTCACCGCTGTCGAGCTTGCGCGCGATGATGCCGACCATGCGGTGCCAGCCGTGCATCGAGACGAAATTCATCACCTGTTCGTCGCAGAACTTATTCCAATAGCGCATGCGCGCCGCGCCGACCGGGTCCCGCGGCCGCAGCGGGATGCCGGGAAATACGTCCTCCAAGTACTCGTTGATGACGGTGGTATGAGTGATGATCACGCCGTCGTGATCGAGCACCGGCACCTGTCCTTCGGGATTGATCGCCACGAACCAGTCCGCGTGCTGCTCAAACTTGTGGAGATCGACGTAAACGCTCTGAAACGGCAGACCCTTCTCGAGGAGCGGAATCATCGACTTCAGCGAGTTCGCCGCCGGCTCGGCGTGATAGTACTTGAGACTCATGCGGTCCTACCTGTCAGTGGGCAAATTTTGTAGGTGTTGCATACCATTGGCGCGGGTCGCGGGTCAAGCCGCGGCGGGGTTTTGCCGTCGACGTAGTCCGTATCTCCCGCTAAGCTAGCGGCCGTTCTGTAGGACGATCGGCCCGCAATTCAAGCATGTCCCCGACCTATCGATTGGTGGAAGCAGAAAGCACCGCGCACTATGCAGCGGCGCGGGTCCTCATCGAGGAATACGCGGCACAGATCGGCGCATCGATGGGAGCCGACCTCTGTTTCCAAAGTCTTGCCGCCGAACTGGATCGATTGCCGCTCATGTATGGACCGCCGACGGGCTGCCTGCTGCTCGCGGGCCGCGGCGATGAGTGGCTGGGATGCTGCGCGCTGCGCCGGTTCTCGGATGAAACCTGCGAGATGAAGCGCCTGTATGTCAAATCCAGCGCCCGCGGCGCGCATCTGGGCCGGCGGTTGACGCAGCGACTGGTGACCGCCGCGCGCACCCTGGGTTATCGACGCATGGTCTTGGACACGCTCGAGCCCATGACCGCCGCCCGAACGCTGTATGGTTCATTGGGCTTTCAAGCAATCGAAGCCTACTACTTCAATCCGCTGGCAGGAGTGTCTTATATGGAACTGGATCTGCTCACCGCGGCGCGCGCCGTGCCCCGCTCATGAGGACGCTCGGATTCCCGCTTTCGCTGGCGGCCTGCGCCATTGCCTGGGTGGGTGCCGGCGTCGCGGCCGCCACCGCGCCGCCCGGCCTGACGCTCGACAAGATCATGTCGGACCCCGATTGGATCGGGGCGGCCATCCGGGATATGTATTGGTCCGCCGACGGCCGCGCCGTGTATTACTCGGCCAAACGCCGCGGTTCGCCGCTGGTCGATTTGCATCGCGTCGATGTTGCCGGCCGCAAGGACCAGATCGTCGACGCCCAGGCGATGGCGGATACGGATGCTCCGGCGGTGTTCGATGGCGCCGGCAGACGCGCCGCATTCATTCGGAACGGCGATGTCTTCGTTCGCGACTTGCAGAACGGGCGCCTGCGGCAGATTACGCGCACCGCGCAAAATGAGGCGGTGCCGCGCTTTTCGGCCGACGGCAAGCTGTTGAGCTTCCGCGTCGACAACGAATGGTTCGTGCATGATTTCGCCGCCGGCGTCACGGCGCCGGCCGCCATTCTCAAGACGGAGAAGGATCCGGACGGGCCGCCCAAGTCCGATGATTTGCGCGACATGCAGCTGCATACCTTTGCCACCCTCAAGAGATTGCACGATGAGGCCGAGGCCGGCAAAAAGCACGCCGAGGAAATGCGCCGGGGCGACACCACGCGCGCGCCGGCACCTTTCTATCTCGGTGACGACGTCAGCATCCGCGCCACGGAGTTGTCGCCCGATGCGCGCTGGCTGCTGGTCGTGACCACCAGCAAGTCCGCCGCCAAGGGCGTCGAGGGCAAGCTCACCCGCTATGTGACCGAGTCGGGTTACGAGGAATTCGAGACCGAGCGGGTGCGCGTCGGGCGCAATCCCCCGGCGCCGCAATCCCTGCTGCTGCTGAATCTGGTCGACCACACCGCGCACGCGCTCAAGATCGATGATCTTCCCGGCATCGGCGACGATCCGTTGAAGGCGATCCGTGAGGAAAACGCCGCCGGCCTACCGGCGGCCGCCGCCGCGAATCAGGATGCCCATGCGAAGCGGCGCGAGGTCGTGGTGGTGGGTGAAGAACCGGACCCCGGCGCCGGCGGAATCGCCTGGAGCCGCGACGGCGGGGCGCTCGCCGTCCAGTTCGTGTCGATCGACAACAAGGATCGCTGGATCGCCAGCGTCGACTTGGCGAGGTACAGACTGGTTCCCCAGCAGCGCTTGAGCGACCCGGCCTGGATCGGCTGGACCTTCAACGAATTCGGTTGGCTCAACGACGGCCGCACGTTGTGGTACGAGTCCGAGGAAAGCGGTTTCGCGCATCTGTACACCAAGGCGCCGGACGCTGCCGCCCGCGCGTTGACTGAAGGTAGGTTCGAAGTGTCCGAGCCGGCGTTGTCCGAGGACGGCCGGTGGTTCTATGTGCTGAGCAACCAGGCCGCAGCGTATTCGTCCGACGTTTACCGGGTTCCGAGCGGCGGCGGAAAGCTGCAGCGGGTCACCCGGTTCGAAGGAGTGGAGAACTTCCGGCTGGAGCGCGCGGGCAGGCAGCTGCTCGTCAAGCATTCCTCGCCGTACGTCGGCGGCCAGGCCGCCGTCGTCAGCGCGGACGGCTCGGGCGCGGCGCGCGAGCTCACGGATACGCGCACACCCGAGTACAAATCCATGTCATGGGTGCAGCCGGAAATCGTCGAGGTGCCCTCGACGCATTTCAAGGGCGTGATCTACGCCAAGGTTTACCGGCCTGCGGCCGCGCCGGCGGCGGCGCAGAAGCGTCCCGCCGTCATATTCATTCATGGTGCCGGGTACCTGCAGAACGTGCATCTGCGTTATCCGTATTATTTCCGCGAGCAGATGTTCAACAATTTTCTGGTGCAGCATGGCTATGTCGTGCTCGACATGGACTATCGCGCGTCCGCCGGCTACGGACGCGACTGGCGCACGGCCATCTACCGCCAGATGGGTCATCCGGAGCTGGAGGATTTGCTCGACGGCAAGCGTTGGCTGGCCGAGCAGGAGGCCGTGGACCCGAAGCGGGTCGGGCTGTACGGCGGCTCGTACGGCGGATTCATGACCTTGATGGCGTTGTTCCGGGCGCCGGGGGAGTTCGCCGCCGGCGCGGCGCTGCGGCCGGTCACGGATTGGATGCAGTACGACCACAACTATACGTCGGCAATTCTGAACGATCCGCAAGTCGACCCGATCGCCTACGCGCGTTCTTCGCCGCTCGAATTCGCGGACGGATTGCGCGATGCTTTGCTCATCTGCCACGGGGTCATCGACGACAATGTCCTGTTCGAGGATTCGATGCGCCTCTATCAGCGGCTGATCGAGCTGCACAAGGACAACTTCACCCTGTCGCCGTATCCACTGGATCGTCACGGCTTTACGAACGCCGACTCCTGGCTGGATGAGTACAAGCGGATCTACCGGCTATTCGAGTCGCAATTGCAGTAGAGGCGGCCCCCCGCCCCGGTGCTCAGGGTGAATCAGCGTGGATTTGCCCCGCGAGATCGACGCTCTCGGGCGCGGCCAAGCCGCCGTAGCGGGCGTCTATTTTTTTCAGCAATGACCATGCATCGCTCGCTTTGCCGGCGTCCAGCAGGGCTCTCGCCTGGGCCAGTTTTGCCGACAGGTCGGCGGCGGTGCGCTGCCTGCAGGCCGCGAGTTTCTGCGGATCGGGCGCGTGGGTGCCGGTCAGCGCATCGAGCGCGCGATCCACTGCCGCGGAACCTGCCGGCTCGTGACCGGCGCGCAGCATGAGTTGCGTATCGAGGTCGAAGACGCACCACTCCTGCATCGATTGCCGGCTGCGCACATCTTGATCGAGCCCGGCTGAATCGTCCTGGCCGGTGAGGTATACCAGGCGGCTCGCTTCCTGAAATTGCCGGAAAAGATTGGCCGCGGGCAGCGGCAGCTGCCCGTCGCCGATCGAATCGCTTCCCGCATCCAATAAGGCACCGCGAAACACGTCTGGATACGCGACGGCCAGTCGGAGGGCGACTCGCGACCCTCCCGAGAAACCGCCGACATAAACGCGGGCCGGATCGAGCGGGTAGCGCCGCATGACGTTGTGGGCGGCCAGCAGCGCCAGCGGCTCGCGGCGATCCAGCACATTGGCGTCATTGCCGGAATTAGCTGCGGAAACGAAGATCATGGCGTGGCGATCCAGAGCCCCGATCCAATGCGGCGGCACCACGGCGTCCCGCCACGGGGGAACGAACACCAGCAGTGCATAGCCCCGCGCCGGCGCGCGGCGGGGGACGTAGACCGTGAATTTCTCATTCGCGAGATCGATGGGTTGCCCGCGCAACGGCTGTCCTGAGCGAGCGCCTTCCCGGCGCATTTGCTCGACGGTCAAGGGGCTCAACAGCCGCCGCATCAGTTCAGCGCTGCCCGCGAGCGGTGAATAGTCGGCGAACGCGACCCCGGGCTGCAGGCCGGTTGGGCTGTCGGGCGCCGCCGCCGCGCGCCCGGCAGCGGCGGCGAATACCAGGATAGGGACGAAACCAAGCGCTGCCAGCCGATGCGCCGCCGGGCGCGGGGATAGGAGCGGCGTCCAGGTCATCGATCCAGAATTTCGGCGGTGGCGCGCTTTAAGATCTCAACCAGGCGGTGTTGCTCCTCGCGCGGAGAATCCCATTTGTCGGCGAGCGCGGCTTTGAGATCGCGCCGGGCCCGCAGCAGTTCCTTGGATCCGCGCCGCTCGTGCTCGGTACCTACGTCTTCGCCGGATTCCTCGGCCTGCATCGCCCGGCGCAGGCGGTCCATACGCTCGCCGATCCGCTCGAATTGCGCGAACATGGCGTCCGCGGCGCTCTGATTGTTGTCCAGGTGCGTCTTGCCGGATTCGGTGATGCGATAGAGCTTGCGCGAACCCTCGGCTTCCACGGTGGCGTGGCCGATTTCCTCCAGATAAGTGAGCGCGGGGTACACCATGCCGGGGCTGGGTATGTAGAAACCCTTGGAACGCTCGTCCAGGGCCTTGATGATTTCGTAGCCATGGCGTGGCTTTTCCGCGAGCAGCCCCAATATGAGGAGCTGCAAATCCACGGAAGCTAATTTGCGGCCCATGCCGAAGGCGCGGCCGCCCATGTCGTCGCCGCCCATGAACCCGCGACCCACGTGGCCGAAGCCGCGGCCTCCGTGATGACGCCCGAAGAAGTGATGTAAACGATGATGCATGTAACTCTCGATATGTTTTATAACCTATCGTACGATATATATATCGTACGATAGTGTCAAGATCCACAGAACTCAGGACTCGAGGCCGCGCGGAGCTCGCCGATAGTTGCGCTTGAAGCACGGCTATGCATTGACACTGGATGCCTCCCACCGCAAAATACGCGGCTCATTTTGAGGAGGGGTACCCAAGCGGCCAACGGGGGCAGACTGTAAATCTGCTGGCTTATGCCTTCGTAGGTTCGAATCCTACCCCCTCCACCAGCTGCGGATGTGGGGTTCGGTGCCATTGGCTAAGGCTTTAGCGGAGTGCGGGTGTAGTTCAATGGTAGAACGTCAGCCTTCCAAGCTGATCACGTGGGTTCGATTCCCATCACCCGCTCCAAAAGGATGCGGCCCACGTAGCTCAGTTGGTAGAGCACGTCCTTGGTAAGGACGAGGTCAACGGTTCGATCCCGTTCGTGGGCTCCAGTTTTTCTAATTTAAGAGGTACTTGCCGTGTCGAAGGGGAAGTTTGAGCGAACGAAGCCGCACGTGAACGTGGGGACGATAGGTCATGTTGATCATGGCAAGACGACCTTGACGGCGGCGTTGACGAAGGTGATGGCGGAGAAATTTGGCG
>Ga0193726_1001402_pt1 | contig 19113 bp, 15 predicted proteins | sample H2c1metaG_FD_144928 | JGI IMG/M metagenome (GOLD analysis project Ga0193726, IMG submission 144928) | Soil microbial communities from a riparian zone of the East river system, Colorado, United States - H2c1 | ecosystem: Environmental > Terrestrial > Soil > Riparian zone | place: USA: East River... | reverse complement strand
GCACTTCGACGCCAAGCGGTCCACAAACGCCCGGGAACCCAACCCAGACGGGCACCGGAGCTGGGGATCCGAACTCTCCGAACGCGCCCACGAAGACTCCGGATACCTTCCCTCCCGACACCAAAGTGCCCGCACCGGATGGCTCAAAGACTCCTGACAAAGCGCCTGCGGCCAAGCAACCCATACAGGCTGCCGATCCCAGCAAGGTCGATCATGACGGCGGGCGAGCCGACGTCGACGCCATCGGCAATCGCAACGTAGGTTGCGAACGCGGCATGGGCAACTGGTACACCATCGAAAAACAGATTGCCATGGGAAAGTCCTATGCCATGCAGGTCGAGTCCCAGTCGAAGATGGTGAACGATCCCGTGGTCACCGAATATGTGAACCGTCTGGGCCAGAATCTTGTGCGAAATTCCGATGCCCAGGTTCCGTTCACCATCAAGGTGATCGACGCGGATGACATCAACGCCTTCGCCCTGCCCGGCGGATTCTTCTACGTGAATTCCGGGCTTATCCTGGCAGCGGATGAAGAAGCAGAACTGGCTGGCGTGATGGCACACGAAATCGCCCACGTCGCCGCCTGCCACGCCGCCCGTGAAAACACTCGCGGCAACCTGATGAATATTGCTTCCATCCCGTTGATCTTCATTGGTGGTCCGATTGGCTACGCGGGTTACGAAGCGGCAGGATTGGCGTTGCCTCTCACCTTCCTGAAATTCTCGCGCGGATTCGAAGCGGAAGCCGACTATCTCGGTCTCCAGTACATGTACAAGTCGGGATACGATCCCCAAGCCTTTGTTGCCTTCTTCGAGAAAGTGCAAGCGCTGGAGAAGAAGAAGCCGGGAACCCTCTCCAAGGCTTTTGCCACGCATCCCCAAACCCCTGACCGCATTTCCAAATCGCAGGACGAAATCTCCACGATTCTTCCGGCCAAAGCGGAATACATGGTGAGCACGTCGGAATTCGACGACGTGAAATCCCGCCTGGCTGCCATCGAAAACAAACACAAAGTAACCGATGACAAAGACGGCAAGAAGCCCAGCTTGCGACGAACCTCCACGGCGGACAAGAGCGGTACCGGCACCGATAGCGGATCGGATGACGGGCGTCCAACTCTCAAGCGGAGAGACGACACGAACTAGAGCTTTCTGCTTTCGAAAAAAAGAAAAGGCAAAGACCGCGACCCAGTCGCGGCCTTTGCCTTTTGAGGCTCACCAGTTTTTGGTTTCGAAGAGCCCTGCGGGGGAATCTGCCGGCGCCCGAGGCGCCGATCGCTCGCTGGTTTCGCTCGATGGCAGGGGCGGTGGTGGGTAGTTCCAGGGCAGCAGACGCCAGTTAGGCGGCGGGTTTCGTGGCCAAAGATCCCACCACCGGGCCTGCTTCGCGCGGCAATGGATCGGCCAGCTTCATCTCAGCCCAATCGTAGGGCAACTCCCGGCCGCAGTCCAGGCAGACCACGTAGGTGCCGGTGATCGAAGCGGCAGAACTCCCACGCAAGTGCTTCTGCCGAATGGTTATCGGGAAGCTGTAATGGCTGTGCCAGCAGCCGAAAAATGCGTTAAATAGTTTTGCCATCATGCCAAAAACCTCCCCACAATGGGCTCTAACCGGCCCCTTGCCCAAGACTCCACAGAGCCTAACTGCTCCTGTAGATTAGATTCCGTCCGGATGAAAAGGGTTCGATGGAGATGGGCGCTACGCGCCCGATTCCGGGAGTTGGAACGGTTCAACCACAGAATCGGTGACAACCGAATCAGTTAGAAAAGGGGGAAATTAGCTCAGACGCCCTCGGGACCGACCTTCTTGTGTTCCTGACACTTAGAAACGATGGCAGAGCGGAGACGACTGCGGAGGTCTTCCGGAAGCTCATAAAGCTGCGAATCGCGGTAAATTTCAATGGTCTTCTTGGTTGTGTCGCACACCACGTAACAGTTGTGGCACCACGACAGATGGTTTTCCAGCTCCGTCTTGGTGCGCTCATCGATGACGCCGTCCAAGTAATTGGTCAGCTCTTGCAAAAACTCAGAGCATTTCACTGGTCGCCATCTCCACTCTCAAGTCTCGGTTTGCCATTTCCGCTCTCCCGCTTTTGAAAGAAACGGCTGAGCCGTTCCCGTAGTTGAAGCCGGGCCCGAAGCAGCCTCGACTTCACCGCCGGAATGCTCAATTCGAGCGCTTCGGCAGTCTCTTCCGTGGACAGTCCTTCCACGTCGCGCAGGACAAACACCGTTCGAAAACTCGCGGGCAAGCCCTGAATCGTTTTGGTCAGGATCTCCCGCAATTCCGCCTGATTGTACTGCTGCTCGGGATTCGGACTCCAGTCCGCAACCTCGCGCGGCACCGAGTCTTCCTCGGTTTTAACTTCCTCGTCCAGAGAGACTGTCCGCTCCGGACGCCGCCGCCGCAACTTCATCAGCGCTTCATTGACCGCAATCCGCACCAGCCAGGTGTAGAACTTCGATTGCCCCTGAAACTGCTGCAGATTCCGATACGCCTTTAAAAAGGCGTCCTGCACCACGTCTTCCGCATCCTCGCGGTTTTGCGTGATGTGCTGCGCGATCCGGAAGACGTTGCGGTCGTAGCGCTTGACCAACTGCTCAAAAGCGCCAACGTCGCCTTGCTTCGCCGCCTGTACCAGCGCGAACTCGTCACTGACCGGCTCACTTACATTTGGTTGGATGGTGCCCATGTGTCCTTCGATGCAACAATTTTCAGGCTGCGCGAGCAGGAGACGAAGCTGTTATTCTACTTGGTAACCAGCCCTTGTGCTAGCTGTTTTGACGTATCCATGGCCCTCCGGTTTGGGTTAAATTCTGACCTTGAGTAAAACGTTCGCGCATCGCGTTCGTTGACGGCTGGCAGCAAGTACCTTTTGGCTTACGACCAATGACTAACGCGGGCGGGCCATCAATCCGATCGAAGTAGCCCTATAATCGGAACTTAGCGGGGAACAGCGAAATAGCCCACTTTCTGCGCACCAAACCAAGCTTAGGAAACCATGCCCGAGAGAGCCCGGATCGAACAAATCGTTGCCCAGACAGTGTCTCAGGTACTGGACAGCCACATTCCTCGCTTGCAGGAGGAGCTGGTTCAGCGCGTCCTGCAAGAATTGCAGCCCGCGCTCGAAAAGGCCCAGTCGGAGAAGGGCAGTTCGAATCGCAGCTCAGGCGCCGGTCCTGCGCACCTGCTCAAGGCGATCTCCTCGATTCATGCCGGCAGCACGCAGAAGGAAATTCTACGTTCGCTCCTGGACAGTACGGTTCTTTACTGCGGACGCGCGGCGTTGTTTGTGGTCAAAGCCGGGACGGCGACAGGCTGGCAGGGACGCGCCTTCAGCAACAGCGATGACATCAAAGATTTCCCGCTGGACGTGAGTTCGGGTGTGGCAGGCGCCGTCATGCAATCGCGGAAGGCTTCCCTGGGAAGCTCGAAAGAGCTGGATTCCAAGTTTGTTTCGCGGTTTGGCGCGCCCGCCGACGATCAAGTATTGCTGCTTCCACTCTTGCTGAAAGACAAACTAGCGGCGTTGGTCTATGCAGATGCCGGCCCTCACGCCGGTTCCGGCATGGACGCGTCCGCACTGGAGCTGCTGGTCACAGCGACCAGTGCCTGGCTGGAAGTGGCCTCGCTACGCAAGCAGGCGCAAAAGGAAGGCACGCCAGAAAATTCGGTCGGCGACAAACCGGAAGTCTCGGCTCCGGTGCAGAGCGCTTCGTCTTTCTCGGATCCATTCGCGTCGCATCCGCCGACCCACACTCCGGTGGCGGCTCCTCCCGTCATACCAGAACAGGCGATGGCAGCGGCTGCCACGGCCGACGTCGAGTCCACCCCGCTTCCTACGGTGCATGAATCGCGCCCGCCCGAGGCGCCGCCAGCCTCGCCAGAGGATGTCGAGATTCATCGCAAAGCCCAGCGCTTCGCGCGGCTGCTGCTCGACGAGATCAAGCTCTACAACCAGGTCAAGGTGGCGGAAGGACGAAAGAACAAGGATTTATATGATCGGCTGAAGGAAGACATCGACAAGAGCCGTGGCACCTATCAGAAGCGGTATGGCAACACGGCAGCGGCCAAAGGCGACTACCTGAACCAGGAATTGCTCCGTAGTTTGGCTGAGGACGATATTTCTCTCATGGGGCCGAACTTCCGCCGTTAATTGCGCCTGGATCTCGAAACAACGATAGTTAGGTAAAGTGGTCTCACATCTCCGGCAATTTTTCACAATCTTCGTGTTGTTGTTCGCGGTCTTAGGCGGTGATTTTTCCGCGCGGGGCGGTCGCGTCTTGGCGCAATCGTCCAGCCCGCCCGCAGCGGGCAAGCCTGCGCCTCCCCGCTCGGGCGCCAGCAAAAAGGCCGCGACCGGTTCGTCAAGGGCCAAGAAAAAACCGAGCGCCACCCGGAAGAAACGAAATCACAATTCGCCACGTCTGAAGCGGATGCGGCAGGCGTTTGTCGCGTCGGCGACGCTGAGGCCCATGGCGCGGCAATTACTCCAGGATCGGACCCCTGCCGCCTATCGCGGAGTGGAAGGGTATGCGCGACGCCATCCCCAGGAAGACGCCGGCGCACTGGCTTGGTTGGTTGTGGGCTATTCTCATGTGATCGACCACGACTATGCCAAGGCGATTGACTCGCTGAATCGCGCCCGGCCCCTGGCAGGAGATTTAGGGGACTACGTCAGCTATTACCTGGGAAGCTCCTATTTGCAGACGGGGCGCACGGCTGAGGCCATCGCCGCCCTGGGCGAATTCGACAAGATCTATCCAGATTCATTCCTCATTCGTGATGCGCACGTGATCTATGGCACGGCTCTGGTGGCCGGAGGCCGGTCCGCAGAAGCCATCGCGCTTCTGGAGAGCGAGCGGCGGCCCACCCGTGCCGACTTGGAGCTGGTCCTCGGTCGCGCCTACGCCGCCGCGGGGCAGAGCGCCAAAGCCGCCACCATATTTCACAATCTCTACTTCACCATGCCGCTCAGCTCGGAAGCGAACCAGGCGGATGCCGAACTGCGGAAGCTGCCGTCATCGGCGGTTACCTCGCCCACGACCGGGGAACGGCAAATCCGCGCAGGGTTGTTGCTCAAGGGCAGGCGCTTCGGCGATGCTGCGGAGGAATATCGGAATATCCTCGGCGTCGTGAGCGCCGCTGAGGGTGCGGCAGTCCAGATCGCGATGGCCGATGCTTTGCGACGCGCCGACCGAACCCGGGAAGCCAAGCAGATCCTGGCGGCAATGCCCAACTCGACTCCTGAGATCAACGCTGAGCGCATGCTCGCCCTGGGCGAGATCGCGCGCGCCGCCAACGATGACGACGGGTTTCTGACCACGGTGGATCAACTCCGCCAGGCCTCGCCCACCAGCCTGTGGCTTGAACAGGCTTTACTCGAAGCGGGAAATATCTATCTTCTGCGTCGTGACTACGAACACGCCATCGATTCCTACCGGGAGTTGCAGCAGCGTTTCCCCACGGGAAACCACGCTTCGTATGCCCATTGGAAGGCGACCTGGCTGACCCTGCGAATGGGCAGAAACCCAGAAGCGAAAATCGGTTTCGAGCAGCAGATCGCCCTCTATCCAGCATTTGCCGAGACTCCAGCGGCGATCTATTGGCGAGCGCGGCTGGCGGAAGAAGACGGCGATCTGGCCATGGCGGGCGCCTACTACCAGAAGCTGAATACCCGGTTTCGGAATTATTACTACGGGGTTCTGGCCCAGCAGCGGCTGGCAAAAATCAAGCCCGGCACCGATTCCCCCCACTATCCGCTGCTCGATCGGGTGACCCCGCTTAAAACAGGGAATCGAGTCGCCGCCGAGGCGCTTCCCGCGGACGATCTCAAAATACAGAAAGCCCATTTGCTCGAAAACGGTGCGTTGCTGGATCTTGCCGTCCGCGAATTGAAAGCGGCTGAGGAGGAAGACAAGGGAAATTGGGCCACAGCCGAAATCGTTCGGATGTACGGCGAAGCAGGGCGCTACGATATTGCGATTGAAGTGCTCAAGCGTGCGGTGCCGGACTATTTCGCCATGGATTTCGCCAGCCTGCCGCGCTCTCATTGGGAGGCCCTATTTCCCAAGCCCTATTGGACCGATCTCAAGAAATTTTCCGAGAGCAATAATCTTGATCCCTACCTGGTGGCGTCTTTGATCCGGCAAGAGTCCGAGTTCAATCCGCTCGCCGTATCACGGGCCAACGCCGTGGGTTTGATGCAGCTTCTTCCCAAGGTTGGTAAGGGCGTCGCCAAACAGCAAAAGCTGAAGCATTTCTCCACCGCGCAATTGTTTACACCCGCGGTAAATCTGCAGTTGGGGACGCACTATTTCCGAGGCATGGTCGACCAGTACGGAGCGTTCGAATACGCACTGGCGGCCTACAACGCGGGTACGAACCGCGTCGACGACTGGCGGACGATTGGGAAGTATCGCGATCCGCAGGAGTTTGTGGAATCGATTCCGTTCACCGAGACGAGGGAATACGTGCAGGCGATTTTGCGCAACGCCAATGTCTACCGGCAGTTGTATGGAACGCCGTAACCAGCCTCAGGCAGCGCCGGCGGCGGGTGCAGACGCGGTTGGCTAGGTGGCCCCACGGGTGGGTGGAGTGGCCTTGGCGAACAGGATTTCCACCAGTAACAATCCGGCGCCGATCACAATCGCGCTGTCTGCAACATTGAAGGCCGGCCACTCATACGATCCGAGATAAAACAGCAGAAAATCCACCACCTTGCCGCTCAGCAACCGATCCCAAAGATTGCCAATCGCGCCGCCCATAATCATGGCCAGTCCGATGCCCGTGGTTGCCATCGCATGGCGGCTCCGCCACAGCATGGCAGAGACAATGACCAGCGCAACGATGGAAAACAGAACCAGAAGGCTTGCCTTCCATTGGGAATGCGAGTCGGCGAAAAGACCAAATGCCGCGCCGCGATTCTCCAGATGGGTCAGGTAGAAAAACCTGGGGATAATCTGGACGCTGTTGTGGAGCGCAATATCCCTGGCCACAAGCAACTTCGTTGCCCGATCGAGGAGCACAATCACAACGGCAATCAGAAAGTGAATCTTGCGCATGGGCGGACGGTGGAGCACTGGAACAGAGCCGCCGACTACTCTGCCGGCCTTGCGGCCTCGATTTGTCTAAGCACCGGGCTGCAACGTTCGCACACCGTGGGATACGCCGGATCTTCACCGACGTGAGTCGAATAGTTCCAGCAGCGGTCGCACTTGAGTCCAGCAGCGTTACTTACTTGGATGCCCGCAACCCCGGTTCCGTTCCCTGAAGCGCCTGCTTCCAGGGTGACGGCAGAGACGATGAACAGATAGCGTAGCTCCTGCTGGTGGCGCGCGAGGACGGAGTAAACGGGATCGGTCGCAGTGATCGTAAGCTGTGCTTCGATGCCCTTGCCAATCAGTTTCTGTGCGCGGGCTTCTTCCAGCACTTTCAGCGCCTGCTCGCGGACACCCCGCAGTACTTTCCAGTCTTCTCGTTGCGCCCCATCTTCGCACGCGGTCTTGCTGTCGCCGAGAATGTCCGGCGGACCTGGAAAGCGCTCCAAATGCACACTCTCGCCGCGCGCCGCACTCGCCGGCAGATATCCCCAAACTTCTTCACAAGTGAAGCTGAGGATGGGGGCCAGCAGGCGCACCAACGCTTCACCAATTCGCCAGAGAGCGGTCTGGGCGGCTCTCCGTCCCGGCGAATTCGGGGCGAAGGTGTAGAGTCGGTCTTTCAATATGTCGAAATAAAAAGCGCTCAGCTCAACCACGCAGAAATGATTGATGCGCTGGTAAATCTTGTGAAAGGCAAATTCCTCATACCAGCGCCTGACATCGGCCGCCAGCGCGCAGGTTTCACGCAGCATGTATTGGTCGATGGCGGCCAGCTTCTCAAAGGGCAGAGCATCGCGCTGCGGTTCGAAGTCGTGCAGGTTGCTGAGCACATAACGGAACAAGTTATTGCGGATCGTCCGATAGTTGTCCGCCACCCGCTGCATCAGCGCTTCCGAACCCACCATGTCTTCGCGGAAGTCGACCGATGCCACCCATAGACGCACCACCTCGCCGCCCAGGCGTTTTGCGATGTCCACCGGGTCCACATCGTTCCCGCGCGACTTGGACATGGCCTGCCCTTTTTCATCCAGCGTCCATCCCGGAGTGACGACCCCGGCATACGGAGGGCTGCCTTGCTTTCCCATCGCGCAGAGCAGGGCGGACTGAAACCAGCCGCGGAACTGGTCAGCGCCCTCCAGGTAGAGATCGGAAGGCCACGGATAGTCGGGCTCGCCAGCACGCAACGCCAAGTAGCTCGCGCCTGACTCCAGCCAGACGTCGAAAATATCCATTTCTTTCTTGAACTTGTTTTCCGAGCAATGCGGGCAAACCGTTCCCGCAGGCAGAATGGCGTCTGCTTCCGGCGTGTACCAGGCATCGGCGCCACTCCGCGCAAACAGTTCGGCCACGCTGCGATTGACGGCAGGATCGTTCAGCGGCTTGCCGCAGCTCTCGCACAGAAACACCGCGATCGGCACGCCCCACACCCGTTGGCGGGAGATGCACCAGTCGGGGCGTCCGGCGATCATGTTGTTCATCCGCTCTTCGCCCCAGGAGGGGTCCCACTTCACTCGCTTGATATCCTCGAGGGTGCGGCTGCGCAAGGTTCCGCCGTGTTGCATCGGCGCGTCCATCGAGATGAACCACTGCTCCGTGGCGCGAAAAATAATGGGATTATGGCAGCGCCAGCAGCAGGGATAGGAATGCTCGAGCTTGCCCGACGCAAGCAGAGCCCCCCGTTTCCTCAGCAACTCGATGATGACAGGATTCGCCTCCCAAACTCTCAGGCCGTCGTATTCCGGCAAGCCGTTACGCAAGATGCCGCGCTCGTCCACGTTGCTGGTCGCGTCGAGGCCATACTTGGTGCCGGTGATGAAATCCTCGGCACCGTGCGACGGAGCGGTGTGGACCACACCGGTTCCGGTATCCATGGTGACGTAGTCGGCGAGAACGCCGAGAATCCTGCGCTCAAGAAACGGGTGCTGAAAGTTCAGTTTCTCCATCCTGCGGCCCGGAAAACGGGCCGTGGCCGCCGCCGGATCCAGACTCACGGTGTCGGTCAGGTCAGCCTGCACATTTCGGGCGAGTCTCTCCGCCACGATGTAAATCTGAGCAGGATCGTTGCGGTCCGGAATCGCAACGTACTCTTCACTGGGATGAAAGGCCACGGCCATCGAAGCCGGCAACGTCCAGGGGGTCGTCGTCCAGATGATGGTGGAAACTTTCTTCCCCTGCAGTGCAGGATCGATTTTCGCCGGATCGTCCAGCAGGGAATACTTCACCCAAACCGTCGGACTGGTGTGGTCTTCGTACTCGACTTCCGCTTCCGCCAGCGCGGTCTTGTCATGGATGCACCAATAGACCGCGCGCAGCCCTTTGTAGACGAAGCCTTTCTCGTAGAACGAGAAGAAGGTGTCCAGAACCACCGACTCGTACTCCGGGGACATGGTGGAGTAAGGCGTGTTCCAGCGTCCGAACACCCCGATGCGCTTGAATTGGCCGCGCTGCAAGTCGAGATACTTCTCGGCGTACTTGCGGCATGCCAGGCGAACATCGGTGGGCCGCATTTCAAGTTTCTTCCCGCCGAGCTCCTTGTCCACCTTGATTTCAATCGGCAGGCCATGGCAATCCCATCCGGGAACGTAGGGTGCGTCAAAACCGGCCATGGTCTTCGACTTGACCACGAAGTCTTTTAAACACTTGTTCAGGGCCGTACCCAGGTGAATCGGCCCATTGGCGTAGGGAGGCCCGTCGTGCAGGACATAGAGCGGCGCCCCCTGCCGCGCCCCGCGGATGCGCTGGTAAATGCCCATTTCCTCCCATCGGGCCAATATTTTGGGCTCATTCTGGGGAAGGTTGGCCTTCATGGGGAAGTCGGTTTTGGGCAAATTAATGGTCGATTTCAGATCGAGCGGCACTCGGTTAGTTTCTCCCAAACAATTGATTTCCTTCATTATAGGGAGCACGGCGACGAACGTCCATTGACCCGGCGACAGGCTGCGGCCGCGGCCGAAAGGAACCGTAAAAGCAATGTGGTAATTGTGAAAAACAAGTGTACAATTTTGTTCAGAGTAGCGTTTTAGCGCGTTCCTGCATCTAAGATTTTGGTGACTAACTCTCGCCGCAAAAGCAACTTGGCGTCGAATGAACTCATCAACTGTCAGGAAGCGGGACTAAGTTTCGAAACTCGGGTCAATTATGGGAACCACTGACATCATCGAATCGCGAGTGCAGAGCGAACCCGAACTCAACCTTCTAGTGCCCACGAGCACGTTCGACGAGTCATTGTGGACATCTCTGTTTCGAAACATCAACGATTTCTTCTTCCCCAAGAAGCAAGCTCCGCTGGTTCTGACTTCGAAGCCGATCCCGGTCAAAGATATTTGGGGCTTCTATGACTACAAGAAGAACGGCGCCTTCGGTTCCACCCTGGTCCACATTCTGGTGGTGGCTCTGATTATTGTGGGAACACTTATCGCCCGCCGGATGGTGAAAGCGATTGAAGCGCCTACCGCGGTGATGACTTTGATCCGTCCTGACGACGTGCCGGTGTTGCCGCCGTCGAAGACCAAGGTCGGTGGTGGCGGTGGTGGCGGTGATCGCGACAAGCTGCAAGCGGTAAAAGGAAAACTGCCCAAGTTGGCGATGGAACAGATCACGCCGCCCGCAGTGATCGTGAGAAACGAGCATCCGAAACTGGCCGTCGAGCCGACCGTGGTTGTTCCTCCCACCATCAAGATGGCGTCCAGCATGCCAAATATTGGCGATCCCATGTCGCACGTGCCCTCTGGTCCTCCCTCGAACGGAACCGGTTCGGGTGGCGGCATTGGTTCCGGCTCGGGTGGCGGCGTCGGTGTCGGCGCTGGACCGGGCGTGGGAGATGGACGCGGGGGCGGGGTGGGCGGTGGCGTGTTCCGCGTGGGCGGGGGAGTGTCTGCTCCCAAAGCAACTTTCGCGCCGGATCCCGAATACTCCGAGGAAGCTCGCAAGGCAAAATATCAAGGCACCTGCGTGCTGTGGCTGATCGTCGGACCCGACGGTCATCCGCGTGATATTCGAGTATCGCGCACCCTGGGCTTGGGTCTCGATGAGAAAGCCATCGAAGCCGTCAAGAACTGGAAGTTCGAGCCGGCCATGAAAGACGGCAAGCCCGTCGCCGTTCAAATCAACGTGGAAGTGGATTTCAGGCTTTATTAGCGCTGTCGGTTTTGCGGATGACCAGCAGGTGGACCACTGCCCGCTTCTTGAATCCCAACCTCTCGTACAAATCAATCGCACGCTGGTTCTCAGCGGCAACGTGAAGCATCGCGGATTCGCCGCGCTCCTGAATTTTTTCGACCACCGCGCCAATGAGGTTCGCGGCATATCCACGTCCAGCATGTTCGGGATGAGTGCAGACTGCACTCACTTCGGTATATCCAGGGAGGCGCAGCCGTTCCCCTGCCATCGCCACCAGACGCCCCTGGCGACGAATTCCCAGATACCTGCCGAGCTCGCGAGTGCGCTTACCAAACGGACCAGGTTTGGTCAGTTCGGCAAGGGCCAGCATTTCGGGGACATCGGGCCCGCCTAATTCGAGGTAATCCTGCGCCGCAGGTTCCAGGTTGCGGCCGTCATGCAACATTTGCAAAAGCGGGATGGCGCGGACCACGTCGAAATCTGCAGGCGCTTCCGTTGGCGCGGGCAGGAAAAGAGCGACCGTGCCGCACACCGGAAGCAGACCCTGCAACGACTCGAAGCCCTCGGCCTCCGGTCCGGAAAAGGCGCCCAGCGCGGTTACCTCGTGGGGAAATCTTCGCGCCGAGCCATAGGATTCAGCAAAGCCCGCATGGGTCGTGGTGAGCGCCTTCCAGATGACATTGTCGAGGGGATGCATGGAATCCATTTAGATTAATTCGTGGTTGGCGTTGGATGCTATCCGATTCTTGCGCCTGCACTGCAGAATTACTCCTTCAAGTCCACGTGTTCAACCTCCTCAATCGGACGCCCCAGGAACCGCGCTCCCAGCCGGCGGAACTTCTCCACAGAATCGGTGGCAAAGAATTTGAGCCGCGGCGCCTTTCGTCTCTCTTCTTCACTGGGCACTTTGAAAGGTGGGTGTTGGAACAGGTCTTTGACTGCCTGCGCCGTAGACTCGGCGGAGTCGATGATGGCGACGTGAGTTGGCGCGGCGCGCTGTAAGATCGACTTGATGAGGGGGTAGTGCGTGCAGCCAAGCACAAGAACATCGGCGGACTGAAAGCCATCCCCGAACACCTCGTCGAGATAGATCCTTGCGATCTGCTCGGTCACCGGATGCTCGACCCATCCTTCCTCAACCAGGGGAACCAGCAATGGGCACGCCTTCTCTCTGACTTGAATTCCCCGAGCCTCCAAGGCCTTTCGATAGGCATGGCTGCTGACGGTCGCTTCCGTTCCTATGACCGCAACTCTCCGGTTCTGGCTCGCCTGCGCCGCGCTCTCGGCCCCGGGCCCGACAACTCCCACCACGGGCACGCTGGCTGCGCTCGTGATTTTGTCCAGCGCCAGTGCGGTCGCGGTATTGCAGGCGATTACCAGCAATTGCGCGCCCCGCTGCTCGAGAAAGTTCGCAGCCTCCACGGCATACTTGGCGACCGTTTCTGCGGATTTCGAACCATAGGGAAGCCGGGCGGTATCGCCAAAATAGAGGTAATCAGCGTCCGGAATCACTTCAAGTAAAGCTTTAAGAACCGTGAGGCCCCCGAAACCGGAATCGAACACGCCGATGCAGGGTTTGCGGGTGGTCATGCGCTCAGCTTACCCGGTTTGATTTCGACGCAAAAACACCTGCATATTCCGCGGTTCGGCCGCAGCATGGCCCGGGAGGGATCGGGGCACCGTGCGGGCAGGTGCGGGGATGTCCGAGAAATGCGCAGATCTTGTCGGTAGCTTCGGGTGAAAGGATGTGTTCGAACTTGCAAGCTTGCTGCTCAATCTCCGACTCGCTGTCCAACGCCAAGCTGTCGGTAAAAAGGCGCTCCGCCAGCCGGTGGCGGCGGATGATGTCGGCGGCGCGCTGTCGGCCCCGCAGCGTCAATTCAACGATCATGCTGCCATCGCCGATCGAAACTCCTGTCGGCTTGAGCGCGTCGTGACAGGGATTTACGAATACTTTGTGGTTGTGCGGCTCGGGCGGATGGGGGCGCGTCGTAAGCAACCCCAGGTCAACCATCTTTTCAACCGCGATGCTCACCGGCAATGCGCCGTGGACCTCCATATGCTCGATCTCGGCGATCTCACCGTGCTCTTCGAGCGCCCAAAGCTCCTCGAGTACTTCGTCAAACTGTTCTTCATCCGCCATGACGAAGACTTCCTGCATCGCGATCTTGCCATGGTGCAACTCAATTCGGCGGTCTGCCAGACGCGCCACCACGGGATCGTGCGTAACCATCACAATGGTGTGTCCCTGCCGGTGCAATTCGCGGAGAAGTCGCAGGACAATTTCTTCGTTGACGGCATCAAGATTTCCGGTGGGCTCATCCGCCAGCACAATTCGCGGATTGTTAATCAGGGCTCGAGCGATGCAAGCGCGTTGTTGCTCGCCTCCGGAAAGCTGCGAGGGCAAGTGGTGTGCCCGCTGCTTCAATCCCACGCGCTCCAGAGACTGCAAGGCTTCCTGCTCGTCGGTCATGCTGTGGAAATATTGCGCCAGCATCACATTTTCGAGCGCCGTGAGGTAAGGGATCAAGTGGAACTGCTGAAAAATGAAACCGACCTTCTCGGCCCGAACCCGGTTCAACTCTGCATTGGAGATGCTGGCCACATTTTCACCGTCGAGCCAGATTTCGCCTGAGCTCGGGCGGTCCAGACAACCAATCAGATTGACCAGGGTGGACTTGCCGGAGCCCGAGGGGCCCATGATCGCGATCCACTCCCCCGCAGCAACGCTCAGGGAGAAATCGTCGAGCGCGCGGATGGTGCCGCCGCCAGCCTCCGCTTGCGCGGGGTAGACCCGGGTCACGCTCTTCAGCTCAATCACGTTATTCGCCCTTCAAGATCATAGCTGGCTGGACCCGCCGCAGCAAAGCGATGGGTACGACAGCCGCGACCAGAGCCACCGCCATGCTGCCGGCCAGCACCATGGGGAACAGGCCAAAGCGGGGCATCACCGGGGCATTGAAATTCGCCCGCCCGATCCATGCCGCCACCCCGCTGCCAATCACGAATCCAGCCACCGCCCCCACCGCCCCCAGCGCGGCAGCCTCACCAGCAAAGAACCCGCCTATCAGTCTTTCCGACGCCCCCAGAGCCTTCATGATGGCAAAATCCCGACGCCGGTCGAAGACCCAGCCCATTAAAGTGGCCAGCACGCACACCGACGCCGTCAGGATAATGAGGAGCGCGGCAGCCAGCAGGGTGGCGCGAGTCTTGCCGAGGACGCGGGCCTCGCTCTCCATGATTTGTCGTACAGGGCGGACTTCCGCAACCGGCACCGCGTGTGCCAGTTGATTCACCATCGCGGAGATTTCTTCGGAGGAGCCGGAGGCGGCCACTTCGATGGTGCTCGGTGCCACGCCCGTCCATGCCTCAAAATCGTGCAGCGAAAGGTAGACGCGTCCGTCTTCGGCGGCGCCGGTTTGCAGGGTGCCCGCCCGAGTCAGGTGGAGGGTGTGTCCTTGAAAACTCAAATCAAAAGATCCGCCCTGCCGATTCACCACTCCAGCCGCTCGCGCACCGACCAGGGCTTCACCCGCCGCATGCGGCCATTGGCTTACCGACCACCAGGCGTTTAACTTGGACACCCGCTCCAGATCGGTACCCGCGACGACGACCGATTGCCCGTCGTGGGTTCGGGCCACAACGTAGGCAAAGGGCACTGCAATGCCGCGCTTGGCGAGCACGGTTTCAACCGTCGGGAAGGCGTTCCCCGGGAGCGCCAGACCGTCTTTGGCAACGATCACGACGTTGGCGCCGTACTTGTGGAATTCGTTGCGCAGTTTGACCTGCACTTCAACATAGAGATTGAGCATGGCCGTCGCCACCCCAGCAGCAACCGTCATGGCCAGCAAAGCCGCGGCGGCTCGTCCCCGGCGAAGGATGGCCGCGCGTAGCAGCATTCGCATAAACATGGAAGTATGCGGTGAACCGGACCGCCGCTTGGCAACTCTCTCTGCGGAAAGATGCGAGGATGGTGAACTCATGACTCTCCTCGCAGCGCATATACGGGATCGAACAACACCGCACGTCGAATCGCAACCGCGCTGCCGGCGAAGGTCACCAGAATTGCAATCGCCAGAATGACCGGGAGCAGCACGGGCTGGATCGTAATCTGCGAATCAAAGATCGAGCGTCCGATCTGGTGCGCCAGGAGCGATCCTCCGGTGAAACCGATGGTGCCGCCCAGCAAAGCCAGCAGCGCGGCTTCCCCCAAGAAAATCGCGGCCACCACCGCCTTGCCCGCGCCCAGGGCCTTCATCAATCCGACTTCGTGGCGCCGCTCAAAAATCGAGGTGGCCATTGCCGCCGAAACCGCAAGAGCTGAAGCCAACAGAGCCGCCAAAGTGATCAGCAGCATGAGCCCCTTGATGCGTGAAAGCACGGCGCCTTCGGTCTGCTCGACCTGGCGAATCTGTTCGGCACGGGAGAAGGGAATCGCTTCCTGCAGCTGATAGGCGATCGACTGCGCGTAGGGCGAACAGTACCAGCGGTCGTACATTGGACCGCTCAGGGTCTTGGGATCGCGGCGGGCAAAGGCGTCTTCCGGCTTGGTCAGCGCGCTGACATAGACGCGACGTACCGCGCCCGACTTGCCGAGGATCTGCTGGGCGAGTGCGAGCGGGGCCACGATCTGGTCATCCTCCACTCCGCCGCTGGAAAGTATGCCGGAGACAAGGTGCGGCTCTCCGCCTATCGAAACCGTGCTCCCTGTCTTTTTTGCGGTTTTCTCCGCCAGCCGTTCGCCCAGCAACACGTTCTGCGAATCATCCGCCGGCCACTCGCCCGAAACCCGCCAAGAGCCGTTGGTCGAGCGAACGCCTGTCACGAAATTCTCTTTCCCGTAGCTGTACGGCTTGGCAAAATAGGTGCCCAGCAGGGTTACTTCCTGCCCGTCGTCCAGCCTAACCTTCACCGGCAACATGGGCGCGAAACCGAGGATTGCGTTCCGCCAGAATGTGCCCTTGATCTTGGGTAAATCCGATTCCTGCAGAAAGGCGCCGTCCGAGGGCGGCTTGAGGTTCACCCCGCCGATTTCCAGATCCAGCGTGTCTTCCTGCGGAGTGACGACGATATTTGCGTGATTCCTGCGCAGCTCGAGGCTGATCTTGTCACCAATGTCGGTGGCAACACCAATCATCGCGGTTGCCACACCGACTCCCAAGGCGATGGCCACGCCGGCCAAGAGTTTTCGCCGCTTTTGCCGTCGGAAGGACTCGTAAACCAGCCGCACAAACATGGATTATTGCTGGAACATCCGGGCCCCGGCCGCGATGTCCGCCTCCTTGATGACGACTTCATTGGAGACGATCTCGGCAGTCAGCGGCACCGGATTGCAACCGCCCTTGGTGCCAATCGACTGCGGATTCACAGGGGCAGCACAATTTTTGCACACGACACCGTTTGCACTCTTGTAGAAACCAACGCCGCCGCAGATTTCGCAGGCATCAAAGACCGTGGCAATCTTGCCATCCGGCTTTTGATAGAGCCAGAAGCGCACCGTCGTGCCGTTTTCATTGGCGGAGAAACGGTGCAGGTCGCCACCCGAGACCCCGGTCAGAGGAATATTCACTTGGCCGTTCTGGAATATGACTTCGGTCGCGGGCGACAAGGCACTCACGCTCTTGGTGTAAATAAATTCGGCGGTCACCAGAAAAATGAAAACAAACGAACTCACGTAAACCGACGCCATCCACCAGCGCTCGCGGCGTGCGCTCCACAAAGCCTTGCGCCGGGCAGCCGGTGAGTCCGGCACCGCACTCGGCTCGCGCCGTTTGACCTCCAGCAGCACCATCAATGCGGCCAGCGCAACAATGGTGACAAAAAAGAACAAATCATTGCGGACGATGGGCCCGATGAGCGCCATCTCCCGTTTTGATGAGCGGATGAAGCCGTTCTCCGAAAGCTCATGCAGACCCGATACCAGGAGCTGAGCGGCCACAAAAAACAGAATGCCGGTGGTCACGCGGAAAAACTTTTGCAGATTGATCCGCACACTGCCCTTGACGAACATCACGCCGAACAGAACGGCGACGATTGCGCCCGACAATGTACCCAGGAAGCTCAGCAGCGCGCTGGAATTTAGCGACACCGCCGAGAGGATCAGGACCGTTTCCACCCCCTCCCGCAGCACCATGAGGAAGACAAAAACAAACACACCGATCGCGGAACCGCGCTCCGCCAGATGGCCTAATTTTCCTTCGATCTGGCCCTTGAGTTTGCGGCCGGTCCGCATCATGAAAACAATCATGCTGATGACAAAAAATGCGGCTGCCAGCATGATCCAGCCTTCAAAAATGTCCTGGTTCCAATGCGTCCGGGAGAGAATGATGGCGACGCCAATGCTTCCGAGAAAGGCCGAAATCAGCGCCGCATAGGCGGTCTTGCGCAGTTCCGGCCTGCCCACCTTGGTCAGATAGGCAAGCGTGATTCCCACGATCAGCGCGGCTTCCACACCTTCGCGCAGGGTGATAATAAAGGCCTGCAACATCTAACTGGGGGCTCCTGCTATTTTGAAAATGAATTTCAATTTCAATTCCTCAAGGATAGTCTTCCAACCAGATAGCGTCAACGTTCGGGGGCCGAACGGCGGGGACTGGAGCTTGAATCGTCTCGAAAGCCACTTCGCCTACAAACCCTTCAGAAACTGCTGAGCCCGGTGCAAATTGGGGAAAAGCTTTTCCTCCGCCTGAAACTCGGGAGGATGTACGCAGCGCCGGCTGCCGCGCAGTTTCACCGGATGTTTCAGGTGCAACATCTCGTGGTAGACGATGTATTCCACTGCGTAGCGGGGAACTCGTGGAACATCGAAAATACGGCTGACCACGATGGCATTGTGGGCGGGATCGTAATGACCGAGGCGGTGACGGGCACGCTCCCGGCTCCAGGTCAGGAGCGGACGAGCGAGCAACCCGTGGAAAAATTTCGTGTTTAGCTCATCGAAAATATCTTCCAGGTTGTAAGCGATTCCCTGAGCGGGCACGATGCGTTTTCTGCCGCGGATCTGCCGAATCAGATGCGCTTTCTTGCGAAGATCGTGACTGGAAACATAGCGGCGGTACCGGGTGGCATGTCCCGGGTCAATGGACTTGCGATACATTTTGGCCAGGAGAATATGGGCGAGGCCCCGCAGCACCGGTTGCGGAGCGCCTTCCAGCAGGTCCGACAAGCGCACAAAGAGTTTCCCCTGACGAAGACGGATGGTGTTGTTGATGTTGGCGTAGGCGAAGAACCGGACGGAGAGCGCCGGCATCGCTGTCGCCGGGCGCAGCTCGCGATGAGTTTCCTCGAAAACCTGGAGCAGTTCGTCGTTGGAGGTGGAGCTGGAAGGGAAGGCCCGGGGATTCATCGCTCCTCCGCTGGAGCAGCCTTCGTAGGCTTCTTGTGCTTAGCGGCTTCTTCCTGTTCCGCCAACAACTGGCGATGGTCCTGCGCACTGGCCTCGACCGTCTCAACCGCATTGTTGAGCAGGAAATTGTACTGCTGGGTTTCCGCTGGAACTGCGGTGGCGGAACTCTTCAAGGCCTGGAGCTTGGCCTGGAACTCTGTATCCGCATCAATCACGTTTTTCAAGGCCTTGCGTAGATCTGCTCTCCGGTCGGCAAAAGTATCGACATTGTCGTTCAGTTCGTCGTAGACGTCCAAAAAATCCTGCAAGCGGTCGTGTGTCTCCCGGGCACGATCCGTCACTTTGGGATCGGACCGGACCTGTTCGATGGCTTCGAGGCGGGCGCGGGCAAACTTGATGTAGAGCTTGAGGCGCATAGCGGGCTCTTGCGCGGTGTCCCGGAGCTGATCGACTTCAGGCTGAGTGAGCGGATCGCGGTGACGGTCCGCGCCTGCGGCGGAACCCCACAAAAGGGCGAATCCCAGGCAAACCAACCTGACGGCGGGG
>Ga0193726_1001401_pt1 | contig 19121 bp, 13 predicted proteins | sample H2c1metaG_FD_144928 | JGI IMG/M metagenome (GOLD analysis project Ga0193726, IMG submission 144928) | Soil microbial communities from a riparian zone of the East river system, Colorado, United States - H2c1 | ecosystem: Environmental > Terrestrial > Soil > Riparian zone | place: USA: East River... | reverse complement strand
TCGGTGCAATCGGCGCTGCGCTATCTGCTGCGGCAGGAAGCCGCACGAGGCCGGCTGGCGCCGCCCGATCCCGCTTCTCCCGAGGACGGCAGCGGCTTTATCGTGCTGGCGATGGGCAAGATGGGCGCGGACGAACTGAATTATTCCAGCGACATCGACCTGATCGTGTTTTTCGATTCTGCAGCACCGACGCTGGCGAGCGGAATCGAGCCGCAGCCGTTTTTCGTGCGGCTGACGCAGGCGCTGGCGCGGCTGCTGCAGCAGCGCACCGGCGACGGCTACGTGTTTCGCGTCGACTTGCGGCTGCGGCCGGATCCGGCTTCGACGCCGGTGGCGATCTCGACCGCCGCGGCACTTTATTATTACGAGCGGGAAGGGCGCACCTGGGAGCGCGCCGCCATGATCAAGGCGCGGCCCTGCGCCGGCGACGCCAAGGCCGGCGACGCGCTGGTCGCGGACATAGCGCCGTTTGTGTGGCGCAAGCATCTGGACTTCGCGGCGCTCGCCGACGTCCACGACATGAAGCGGCGGATGCAGACCTTTCGCGGACAAAGCGAGATTTCCGTCGAGGGCCATAACGTCAAGGTCGGGCGCGGCGGCATCCGCGAGATCGAGTTTTTCGCGCAGACCCAGCAGCTGGTCGCGGGTGGGCGGCATCCCGAATTGCGGGTGCGGCGGACCCTGCAGGCGCTCGATGTGCTGGCGTCGAGCAACTGGATCACGTTTGATGCGCGCGATGAGCTGACCCGTGCGTATGAATTTCTGCGCCGGGTCGAGCATCGGCTGCAGATGATATCGGATGAGCAGACCCACACGCTGCCGGAAGAGGCCGAGGCGGTGGAGCGGTTCGCGCGATTCTTCGGCTACGACGGCCGCGACGCGTTCGCCAGGGATCTGCTCGGCCATCTCAACTGCGTGCAGGGCCACTACAGCAAGCTGTTCGAGGGCGACCCGGCCGGCACCGTGAAATTGCCGGCGGTCGATTACGGCGCCGGCCCCGGCGACAAGCGCCTGCTCGAAGTCTATGCCACGCTCGGCTTCAAGCAGCCGATCGCGGTTGCGGCCACCGTGCGGCAATGGATATCCGGCGAATATCGCGTGCTCCGGAATGAGGCCACGCGGCGCGCCTTCGTGGAATTCGTTCCCGCATTGATCGATGGCCTCGCGCATGCCGAAGATCCCGACAATGCCGTGATCGTGTTCGACCGTTTTCTGCAGGCGCTGCAACGCGGCGGGCGGCTGATCTCGTTGCTCAGCCAGAACAAAGAGCTTGTCGCGCTGGTGGCGCTGATATTAGGCGCTGCGCCCCGGCTCGGCGACATGCTGGCGCGGCAGCCGCAATTGATGGACGGGCTGATCGATCCGCGCTTCTTCGGCGCGATGCCGGACCAACGCGAATTGTCCGCGCGGCTGACCGCGACGCTGAAAGACGCCGGTTCCTACGAGGAGTTTCTCGATCGCTCGAGATTGTTCGGCCAGGAAAGCCTGTTCCTGATCGGCGCGCGCATCCTGTCCGGCACGGTCTCGGCGCAGCATGCCAGCGTCGCGTTTGCCGACGTCGCCGAGGGTATCGTCCATACCGTGCATGGCCTCGTCACCGATCAGTTCGCAGCCCAGCACGGAAGGATCAAGGGGCAGGAGACTGCGATCCTCGCGATGGGAAAGCTCGGCAGCCGCGAAATGACGGCATCGTCCGACCTCGATCTGATTTTGATTTACGATTTCGATCATGAAACTCCGGATTCCGATGGCGCGCGCTCGTTGCAGGGCGCGCAGTATTTCGCGCGGCTGACGCAGCGGCTGATCAGCGCCTTCACCACGCGCACCAATTACGGCGTGCTCTACGACGTCGATATGAGATTGCGACCCTCGGGCCGCGCCGGCCCGCTGGCGTCGCGGCTGGATTCCTTTGCCGAATATCAGGACCGCGAAGCCTGGACCTGGGAGCATATGGCGCTGACCCGCGCCCGGGTGATTTCAGCGTCATCAGAATTTCGCGGCAAGATCGAAGCCGTGATCCGCGAGGTGCTGACCCGGCCGCGCGACGCCGCCGTCATCGCCAGCGACGTCGCCGAGATGCGCCGCGCCATCGCGCTGGAAAAAGGCGAGGCCGAGTTCTGGGACCTGAAATATGCCGCCGGCGGCATGATCGATATCGAGTTCATCGCCCAGTACCTGCAACTGGTCCACGCCGCGGCAACGCCTGAAATTCTCGATGTCAGCACGTTGGGGGTGCTCGATCACGCCGCGCGTCTCGGCGTGCTGCCGCCCTCGGCGGCCGAGGTGCTGCGCCCGGCGGCGCGGCTCTATCACGACCTCACGCAAATCCTGCGCCTCTGCGTTACCGGAAAATTCAAGCCGGAGAGCGCGGGCGACGACCTGCTGCGCGTGCTGGCGCGCGCCGGCGACGCCCCGGACTTTTCATCGCTTGAGGCGCGGGTGCGGGAGACCCAAGGCGAGGTGCGGCGGGTGTTTGGCGAGGTGGTGGAGGGCAGTTAGTTCTTCGTCATTGCGAGGAGTTCTTGCGACGAAGCAATCCAGCCTTCGCTTGGGCCTTCTGGGTTGCTTCGCGGAGCCCGTCATCGGGCGCGCATTCGCGCGACCCGTTGGCTCGCAATGACGGGATCGGTCTAAGCCGCCGCTGCTTGTTTCACCTTGCCGGCGTCGCGCGGCAGCGAGACGCAGACCACGGTGCCGATCTCGATTTTCGAGCGCAGCTTCATCGAGCCGCCGTGCAGGTTGACCAGCGACTTGGCAATCGCGAGGCCAAGGCCGGAGCCGTGATAGGTCTTGGTCAACTGGCTTTCGACCTGCTCGAACGGCTTGCCGAGCCGCGCCAGCGATTGCGGCGCGATGCCGATGCCGGTGTCGGCGATCATCAAGATCACTGCGTTATGCCGCCGCCGGCAACGGACCGTGACCTTGCCGCCGTCGGGCGTGAATTTGACTGCGTTGGACAAGAGATTGACGAGGATCTGCTTGATGGCGCGGCGGTCGGCGACCACCGGCACGGTGCCTTCGATATCGGTATCCAAAGTGAGATGCTTGTCCTCGGCGCGACCCGACACCACGCGCAGCGATTCCGCCAGCGTGTTCGACAGGTCCAGCGTCTCCATGTCGAGCTTCATGCGGCCGGCTTCGATCTTCGACATGTCGAGAATGTCGTTGATCACCTCGAGCAAATAATGGCCGCTGGTCAGAATGTCGTGGCAGTATTCCTGGTATTTTTCCGATCCCAGCGTGCCGAACATGCCGCTGCCCATCACTTCGGAAAATCCGATGATGGCGTTGAGCGGCGTGCGCAGCTCGTGGCTCATATTGGCGAGGAATTTGGATTTGGTCTGGTTGGCTTCCTCGGCGCGGTTTTTCTCGTCGGAATATTTTTGCGCGAGGTCGGCGAGCTCGATGGCCTGCGCTTCCAGCGTGGTCTGCGAGCGTTTCAGGTCGATCACGGTGGCGCGCAGGCGAAGGTCGTTGTCGACCAGTTTCTGCTCGTGCTCCTTGATGCGGGTGATGTCGGTGCCGACCGAGACATAGCCGCCGTCCTTGGTGCGGCGCTCCGAGATGTGCAGCCAGCTGCCGTCGTCGAGCTGCGCCTCGAAGGTGCGCGCGCCCGGCGCTTGCGCTGAGGTCTCCTGCAGCCTTGTGCGGACTTCCGGCATGCTGCCGACCTCGATCACGGTCTCATAGGAGGTGCCCGGGGTGACCGCGGTATCCGGCAATCGGTGCAGCCGCTGGAAGTGCGAGTTGCACAGCACCAGCCGGTCTTCGGCGTCCCACAGCACGAAGGCTTCGGGAATGGTCTCGATCGCGTCACGCAGCCTGAGGTCGGCTTCCACGGTCTTTTCGGCGAGGCTCTTCTGCTCGGTGATATCGACGGCGATGCCGATCAGATGCAAGCCGCTGTCGCTGGCGCCCTGGCTCAGTTCACAGCGCACCCGCAGCCAGATCCAGTGGCCGTTGGAATGCTGCATCCGGAAGGTCTGGTCGATGTGGTTGATTTTCGCGGAGATCAGTTGGTCGGCAATTGCGAACAGGTCGATGTCGTCGGATTTCACCAGCGCGTTGACCTCGCCGAAGGTGAGGAGATCGCTGCGGCTGTCGAGCCCGAGCATGGTGAACATCGACTGCGACCAGAATATCCTGCCGCGCGACAGGTCCCAGTCCCACAATCCGCAGCGTCCGCGATTGAGCGCGGTGTCGATGCGGCCGCGCACGGCGTCGTTGATCAGGTCGCCTTCGCGCGCGCGGGTCGACTGCCAGTGGAACGCGAAGCCCAATATCAGCACCACGAAGCCGGTGGTGGCCGACAACGTCACCGACAGCGCGGTGTCGGATCGCCATAGCGAGTCGACCTTTTCCTGAATCACGATGACCTGGCCGGGCAGCGCCTTGACCAGGCGCAAGGTCGCCAGCGCGCTGCCGCCGTTGGGCAGGATCATGTCGGTGACGCCGGCCTGCTGGCCGGGCAGCGTGAGGAACTGCGCCGCGCTGATGACGTCGAGTATCCGGTCGGTATCGCCAAGTGCTGCCTCGATCGGAACGCGGGCCAGAATCCGTCCATCGGCGCTGGTGACGAGGACGTGACGCCCCGCCGCGATTCCCCATGATGGAATGAAGCCGGGCAGCAGGCTCTGCAGCCGCTCGACGGAAACAGGGCGATCCGGGCGGATGGTGCCGATACGATCGAGACGTTCGCCGAGCAGATCGGCCAGCGCCGCGAGGTCCCGCTTCATCGAGGCGCGCTTCTGCCGGCTCTGGTCGATCACCTGGACGAAGGCGCCAAAGAAGATGGTGACCATGAAAGCGATGATGAGGGTCGGGACTGCCCGGCGAAGCGCGGGTTCCGCGATCAACTGGCGATGATAGGCAGGTTTCGCGATCGACTGCGCCAATCCCTTGATCGAATCGGATTGGACGCACGCGCTCGCCGCGTGTGCGCGCGCCATGCCTTTGGCCCCCTAGATACTTGTTATTTGTCACCCATTCGAGAGAACCCCCGGCCACTCTCGAATCACGGCGATTTGAATCCGTTTTTTCCCGGCTGTCGAGAGTCAACGATTCGTTAATGCGAAATAAATCTTGTCCAGAAGAGAATCGGTGACTCAAAACGCGGGTGAAGTGAGTCCGAAACAGGAACGTGCGTCTCACCGACCATTTCCGGTGTCGTCCCCGCGAAAGCGGGGACCCATACCCTCCGTCGTCCGTGATGCGCAAAGTGTCAGCGACTTGCGGAAGCAGCGTACCAAAAAATATCCGTCGGTGGTTATGGGTCCCCGCTTTCGCGGGGACGACGAGGAGCGCTACTCCGCATACGGCGGTTCGGCGTGGCTGATGACGCGCTTTACCGTGGGGAAGGCGCGGCGCAGCGCGCGTTCGATCTCGTCGACATTCTCGTGGACCTTGATGACGCTCATCGAAGGCGCCGCTCGGCAATGGAAGTTGACGATTTCACCGGCGTCGGTGTCGCGCACCCTGACATTGTGGATGTCGTGGATCGCGCCATCGGCGGCGAAGCGCGCCAGCGCCGCGGCAATCTCCGCGACCCGGCCGGGTGCCGCGTCGGAGCCGAACGGCAGTTCGGGTTCCAGCGGTTCGATATGAGTATCGACCTCGACATCGGCGCCGAACTCGTCGCGGATATTGTGTTCCAGGTTGTGGGCGATTTCGTGCGCCTGGGTCAGCGCCATCTCGCCATCGACTTCGAGATCGATGCTGACGGTCAGTTTGCCGCCGAGATCGTGCACGGTGACATGATGGATCGCGAGGCCTGAATTGCGGGCGATCACCATGATGCGCTCGCGCACGCTTTCATTGTCGCGCGCGACCGGCACCGCGGTAAATGTCAGGTCGGCATCGCCAAGCGCCGTGCTGACCGCCTCCTGCGCTTTGCGCTTGATCTGCTCGATGCGGTCGATCGGCCAGGTCCGCGGCACCTGCACGATGGCGTCGATGAAATGCGTCGGACCGACCATCCGCACCCTGAGGCGTTCGACATCGATCACGCCGGGCACGGCTTTGATCGCGGCGCTGGCTTTCGCGGCCGCACCTTCCGGCGCGCGATCAAGCAAGGTCTCGATCGTGGAGCGCCCCAGCCGCAGCCCCAGCAACGAGATCAGCACCGCCACCCCGATCGCAGCCGCAGCATCTCCCCATGCGTAGCCGAACGCCGACAGTCCAAGCCCGACAATCACCGCGCTCGATCCGAACACGTCGGACGCAAAGTGCAGCGCGTCGGCTTCCAGCGCCTGACTTCTGGTATCGAGCGCGGTGCGATGCAACGCGCGGGCGCGCCAGAAATTCACCGCGATATCGACCACCAGAACGACGAACGGTACGGCCGACAGCGTCGGCGGCGGCGCGCCATCGCGCAGATGGCTCCAGGCCTGCACCACGATGCCGCCGGCCAGCACATAGAGCATCGCAATCACGCCGAGCGCCGACAGGCTTTCGATCTTGCCGTGGCCGTAATGATGCTCCTCATCGGCCGGGCGATCCGACATCCGCACCACCAGCCAGGTGATGATTGTCGCCACCAGATCGACCGAGGAGTGCAGCGCTTCGGAGATCAGCGCGAGGCTGCCGATGGCAACCCCGACCGCGAATTTGATCGCGGCCATGCCGGCGCTGGCGAAAATCGAAATCGCAGCGACGCGGGATTTGACGGTGGCGACATGAGCGCTCATGGGCGCGGTTTAGCAGGGCGGCGCGGTACGTCAACGCGCGGATTCGCAACTGCCAATCAGTCGCGATAACAAAGAATTGCGTGCCCCGGACGCAGCGCAGTGCGCCGCCCTTGCGGCGTAGTGCGCTGCAGAGCCGGGGCCGTTACGAACTCCGGCGTTTGGTACGGTCCCGGCGGCATGAAGAATGCCGCACCGCGTCCGGGACACGAGTGCCTTACTGTGTCACCACGATCTTGCCGAGATGTTTGTTGGCTTCCATGTGCTCGAAGGCTTCCGCGATCTTGCCGAATGGGTAGACCTTGTCGATCGGCAGTTTCAGCTTGCCGGATTCCACCGCCGGCCAGATGTCTTTGCGAACCTCGTTAAAAATCTCGCGGATTTCCTCGATCGAGCGGGTGCGGAAGGTGACGCCGATATACTGGATGCGGCGCGCGGCATGCAGGTCGAAGTTGAAATCGCCATGGGTGCCGCCGAGCCGGCCGACATTGACAATGCGGCCCAGCACTCTTGTCGCGGCCAGATTCTGGTTGGCGACCTTGCCCGAGACCTGATCGACGATCAGGTCGACGCCCTTGCCGTCCGTCGCCTTCAGCACCTGATCGACCCAGCCGGGATCGGAGGAATCCACCGCGAGATCCGCGCCGAACTCCTTCAGGCGCTCGCGGCGCGCGGCATCGGTGGACGAACCGATCACGAGTTTCGCGCCCTTGTGTTTTGCGATCTGCATCGCCATCAGCCCGACGCCGGAACTTGCGCCCTGGATCAGCACCGATTGCCCCGGCTGCAGCGCGCCGTTGGTCACCACCGCGTTGTGCATGGTCGCGAGCGCGACAGGGTAGGTGGCCGCTTCCTCAAAACTCATGTTCGAGGTTGACGGGATGTGGAACAGCCGGCCGTGATCGGCCAGCGTATATTCCGCGAATGCCGCGGCACCCGAGCCCATCACCCGGTCGCCGACCTTCACGCCCTTGGCGTCGGGACCGAGTTCGGCGACTTCTCCCGCCCATTCCATCCCGAGCACCGCGCCGACGCCGCCGGCGGCGCCATGGGCGTGGCCCTTGGTCATGCCGAGGTCGGCGCGATTGAGGCCGTTGGCGCGGACGCGCACCAGCACCTGCGTGGCTTTCGGCTGAGGCTTTGCGACATCGGTGATTTCAGCGCCATTGGCGCCGTAGACAAAGGCTTTCATGGGATTGCTCCTTAATGAACAGGGATCGGTTCGATCGTCATTGCGAGGAGTTCTTGCGACGAAGCAATCCAGTTCTTGCTTGCGGTTACTGGATTGCTTCGCTTCGCTCGCAATGACGGACGGGTTATTCCGCGGCTTCGCGCCGGCGGCCGGACATCATGCCTTCGAGCCGGCTCTGGATGATCGCTTCGGCGTCGCGCATGATGCGCGACACCAGTTCGGCGCAGGTCGGGATGTCGTGGATCAATCCCTGCACCTGTCCCGCCGACCAGATCCCTTCATCGGCGTCGCCGGTCGCGTAGACCATCTTGCCGCGCGCGCCGGCGACGAGATCGCGCACCTGCTCGAAGGTGGCGCCTTCCTTTTCCATCGCCACCACCTTGGTGCTGACCGCGTTTTTGGCGACGCGCGAGGTGTTGCGCATGGTGCGGAAGATCAGTTCGGTCTCGCGCTCGTCATTGGCGACGATCTTTTCCTTGATCAGCTGATGGATCGGGCTCTCTTTGGTGCACATGAAGCGCGTGCCCATGTTGATGCCCTCGGCGCCGAGCGCCAATGCCGCAACCAGCCCGCGGCCATCGCCAAAACCTCCCGACGCGATCATCGGAATCTTCACCTTGTCGGCGGCGACCGGAATCAGGATCAGGCCCGGCGTGTCATCCTCGCCGGGATGGCCGGCGCATTCAAAACCGTCGATCGAGATCGCGTCGACACCCATGCGCTCCGCCGACAGCGCGTGGCGGACGCTGGTGCATTTGTGCACGACCACGATGCCGTGCTTTTTGAATTCGGTGACGTGTTCCTGCGGCTTGTTGCCGGCGGTCTCGACGATCTTGATGCCGCTCTCGATGATGGCCTGGCGGTATTCCGCATAAGGCGGCGGCTTGATCGAGGGCAGGATGGTGAGGTTGACGCCGAACGGTTTGTCCGTCAGCGAGCGGCAGCGCGCGATTTCTTTTGTCAGGTCGTCCGGCGTCGGCTGCGTCAGCGCGGTGATGAAGCCGAGCGCGCCGGCGTTGGCCACCGCCGCCACCAGCTCGGCGCGGCCGACCCACTGCATGCCGCCCTGCACGATCGGATGCTCGACCCCGACCAGTTCGGTAAATCGCGTTTTGATCATTCGGCCCTCTTTGTTTCCCAGCGCGGTTACCGCGCACGTTCAGAGGGGAGGATGCCGTCGCATTTCGTAAATGTCCACTGCTGCAATGGCATTCACCATTGTGCCAATAACAGTCACCAGAAGTTACCTTCGAATACTCAATTTGCTAGCCCGGCTTTCTTGACCAAGGTCAGGCGGCCACCGCTGTCTCCGGGTGCGGCGGGCGGCGAGAGCGGACAAATGACGCCTCCTCGCAGCAAATGTGTGGCCTGTGCGGCGTCAACCGGGCGGCTGAAATAGTAACCCTGCGCGAATTTGCAGCCCGCCGACGACAAGAACCGCGCCTGATCGGCATTTTCGACACCTTCCGCAATCAAGTCGGTGTCCAGCTCTTCGGCCAAATGAATCGCGGCGCGAACCACCGTTGCGTGCCGGATTTCTGTGGTGCATTGGAAGATCAGCTCCTGCGCAATTTTGATCCGGTCAACCGGAAAGTTGGTAAGATAGCTGAGCGATGAATAACCGGTTCCGAAATCGTCGATCGCAAGTTTCAGTCCGAGCGCTCGCAGACGCGCAATGACATCGCAATGATGTTGGGTGGCTTCCATCAGAGTGGATTCCGTTAATTCGAGTTCTATCCGTTCGGGCGCGATTTGCCAGCGGGCAAGACTCGCGACGATGTCGTGCTCAAGCTCGGGCCGCTTACATTGGGTTGGCGATACGTTGACCGCCACCAAAGGCGGATCGATCCCTTCATCCTGCCAGATCCGGGTCTGGCGGCACGCTTCATCGAACACCCATTTTCCCAGGTCGACGATCGACCCAGTTTTTTCTGCAACCGGGATAAATACTCCGGGTGATATCGGGCCGCGCTCAGGATGGTTCCAGCGCGCCAGTGCTTCAAGCCCGACAATCCGGCCGGTTTCGATGTCAACCTGAGGCTGGTAATGCAGGGCAAGGCCGCCGCACTTGATGGCGGTCATAAGTTCTCGGCCGAGGATGACGCGCTCGCACGCATGCTGGTCGAACGTCTTGTCATGAAAGCAGGCGCGATTGCGGCCGGCATTCTTTGCGCGATAGAGCGCGAGATCGGCCTGCATTAGCATGGTATCCGGTCCGTCCAGTTCCTCGGCGTAGCGCGAAACGCCGACGCTGGCTGAAATCCGCGCGACATGCCCTTCAAGCACGAATTGCCGGTTGAGCGTCTGGACAATTTTCGCTGCCAAGGCCTTGCTGTCGCCTTCCGCGCTGGCGTTCGATTGCAGGATGACAAATTCATCGCCGCCGAAGCGGGCGACGCAGTCGGTGTCACCAGATTCGGCGAGCAGCCGTTTGCCAACTTGCACCAGCAGAGCATCACCGGCCGGATGACCCATCAAATCGTTAAAGTCCTTGAAAAGGTCGAGGTCCACATAGAGCATCGCAAAGTGTTTACCGCCTCGCTTCGCATCCTCGAACGCCGTAGCCAATCGGTCATGAAACGCCCTGCGATTGGCAAGGCCAGTGAGGGGGTCGGTGCGTGCCAGCTCGCCGATCAGCTCATTGGCTTCGAGCAGTTTGCTGGTGTGGCGGTTCGATCGCCACATAAAGGCAAAGACCACCCCGGTGAGGCATAACCCCGCCGTCAGTACGATCCATGCCTTGGAGTGGGGGGTAAATCCCTTCTCGGGCACGGCGATCATCGACCAATGGCGATCCGCGATGGCGATCCTGCCCGACCAATGAAAGCCCGCGTCGAGCTCGGCGCGCCGGCGCTCCGCCGGCGGCACATCTGACGGCTTCAGCAGACCGGCGTAGATCGGGCGCGTGTCCGGACCGGCTTCGGATGAAAAGACGAAATAATCAGCCGGTAGTCGAATTCCTCGCAGCGTGGTGGCGATCATGGTGTCGATCTGAAATACACCCTGAACGAACCCGAGGAGGCTGGCGCGGCGCTCTTCGACCGAGTCGTGTGGCAGGCCATGTTTGTAAATCGGCAAGACGACAAAAAACCCGAACCGATCCCCGGTTCCGGATTGCAGCGTGAACGCTTGCGAGGCCGCCAGCATATTGCCATCCCGGGCATTTACGAGCGCCTGCTGGCGAATACCGCTATCGACCAGGTTGAGTCCGCGAACCAGGCCTGCACGATCCTTTTCCGTCGTGTAGTAGACCGGAAAATACTCCGCAGCGGCGGGCGACGGAACGAGCATCCCATCCTCGCGCACCGAGCGGATGCGATAGCCCTCGATGCCGTCTCGTTGAACTGCCTGCTCATGGGTCACCCGTTCATCGTCCCGAATGCGTGGAACCCAGGACAGGCTCAGGATCGCGGATTGGTTCCGCAGCAGACGGTCGGAAAAGGTCAAAAATTCCCGCTCGCTGACGGTGTCCTGACTGGACTCAAACAACGCGCGAAGCGCGGATATTTTCGTGAGATACTCATTTACGCCATTCTGAAGGGCGGCGGCCCAGTTGGTTGCGCGGAGATTGAACTCGGCCGCCGAGGTTCGGTCCTCTAGGCTCGAGACGATGAACCAGCTCATGATCGATAGGGCAGTGCCAAGAACAGCGATCATCAGGATTGGTGGGCGATGCCCAACATTGCGTAGCGTCGTAAAACCCATCGCCGACCTGCTCCAGTGACTACTGACCAATATGTGAGGTGATGAAGCAGGTTTTGCGCCGGTATTTCTACGAGGCCTGGATGCATTTCATTAGAAGACGGTAACCAAATCGCGAACAGAACGTCAGCCGCTCGCCTAGTCGCGCTCGCTAGGTTCCAACTACGATATGCACCAAGTCCACTGCGTTCTTGGCGCCGAGTTTCTGCATGATATTTGCGCGATGGAACTCGATCGTCCGGGGACTGACATCGAGCGAGCGCGCCGCTTCCTTGCTGGAGGCGCCGCGTACGATGTACGCCAGGACAATTCGCTCGCGCGCTGTCAATAGCTCGTGACCCGGGAACGGCCGCGATAGCACGGACAGGGCGTCGCTGAGGTTGTTGATCTCGCGCTTAGCCTGCTTGAGTTCGGGCGTTTCCAGAAATTCCCACTGGCCTCGCCGCCGCGCGACCGTGAACTGGTGGGCGCGCGCAACGTCGAGTAGATCGACCGCACGGGTGGCGCCGAGCGCATAGGTGCACAGCACAAGCATTGGCCGGTCCTGCGTCATTTCGTCCAATTCGTGTTCGTATTCGCAAAACTCTTTCCAGAGATTGTTTTCCATCCAGAATGCGTTGCCGCTGATCCGCAACCCGTCGAAGCCCTTGTCGAGAGCGAACTGCAATTTTTCATGCCAGCCGCTGGTGATCTTTTTTGAGTCGAATTCGCCGTCTTTGAGATACCAGCTGTAACCGGGGAGAATCTCCAGTTGGTTTGCCGCTATGCGACCATCGAGATCAGGAACATCACGACGCAACGCGGCCCAAGCGTCCTCCTGCGTAATCGGTTGCGAGATCGCCCAAACGCAATACTCGTTGTCGTCGAGGCCGGCCTTGATATAGGCGGAGTTCGTGTCGAGCAGATCGTGCTTCGTCTCGTAAAACAGGCAGATGTGCGCGCCCCACGGCATCGCATCCGCGACGCGAATGCCGGTGCTACGGAGCGGCGTCGGGCTGTTGTGATTGGAAGAACCACGCGGATGGGAATGTCCAGCCGCTGGTTTACGCCACCTTGTCCGCCCGGAGGCTTTCATTATGGCTCCGCAAAATTATCTCGCTCGACAAACAATAGTAACTGCAATCTGCCGGTTATCTTGCGCTCAATAACGCCCTTCGGCAATAGCCTGAACGATAAAAGCTGACTATACCTCCGCCCCAGCCTTCGTCCTGCGATACTGGTTTGATTTTGCAACCTGTAAGCGCCTGCGGCCGGATTGGAAGCGACGTCCGGCAAAAAGCGAGCGCCAGCTACGCGACAAATGCAAATGACGGCTGCGCTTCGCGCGCGATCAACTCCGGTACGTCAATAACTGGTTCGAAAGCCGTCTCGGTCACTCCGCTCAAATAGTTTCCGAAGTTTTGCTCGTAGTCATACCAGTTACATCGATCGGAGAGTTCTGGAATAAATGGGAAATGAAAACGGATTGGAAAACAATGACGACGACCATGTCAGCATGTGGATGCAGCAAAAAGCAAGCAAGTTCTCGCATTGGAATGCGCGGCGCCGGCAACGCTCTGCACAAACCTTTGAAGCTCACCGCGACTCTGAAGCGAAGGGCTCTGAAGAAGAAACAGAAAGCTACCTGACAACAGCGGTTGTTCCCGGTTCGGAACGAAGCCGTGTGGAAAGCTTGGCAATAGGAGACCAAATCGCAATGAAGATGCGAACACACGACTCCGAACATGAGCAGAGCAACCTCAGAACGGTCCCCGAACGAAGTCCGCCTACGCTCTGGCCGGATTTGAAGGACCGGGCACGAAACGAGCGCGCGCTGAAATCTTGTCAGGAAGAAAACCGATCGCTAAGAGCCCTGGTCGTTCAACTTTCGGAAATGGTTCTGCGACACGCCTCCGGTAAGAGCTGAGTTGAGGGTCTCAGCACTTGCCGGTATGACCCCAGGTCTCGTCCCAGTCCTGGCCGGCGGCATCGACGACGCGGCCGTCGGCTTCGAAGAACTTGTTGGGGACCTGGAAGATCGCGAGCATCAGCCCGCCTTGCGGACACCATGCGACGTGCCGGCTGCCCTGTTCGCGCCAGATGAATTCGCCGGCCTTGCACTCGATACCCTCAGCCGGGCCTTCCTTGTCGACCAGGCTGCCTTCGAGAACGTAGGTCTGCTCGATGTTGACATGCTCGTGGTCGGGCAGCACGGAGCCTGGCGCGAACCGCATCAGCGCGGTCATCAACCCGGTCGCGCGATCGAACAGCAGCGTCTTGGCCTCGCAGCCGGGAAAGCGGGTCTGCTGCCACTCCATGGTCTCAGGGCGAACGACGTGAGAATGCGTGTCGGCGGTCTGCGGGCCTTTTGGCGTCACGGCGTCCATGGCGATCCTCCGTTGCAACGAATTTTGCGCCATCCTAGCAGCTTTGCCCGCGTCCGTCAGCCGGGCAGGCGGCAGGCGTCGGTTAGCCGATCTCGTCGACACGGTCCGGGTAGAAGGCAAGGTAATCCTTGATCTCAGCCATCGCTTCAAATGGCGTCTCATACGTCCACACCGCATTGACGGAACGATCCCCGCCGGCCGGAATGCTGTAGTAGGAAGCGTAGCCCTTGTAGGGGCAATACGTCGTGTGTTGGCTGCGCGTGAGCGCGGCCATATCGACATCTCGACGCGGGATATACTGAACTGCGGGATAGGAGGCCTCGCGAAGCGTCAATGCATTACGGGTGTCGGCAATAACCTTACCGCCGACCGTGACCACGACGCGAGACCGGTTGGCTTCGATCGAAATGGGGTGGTCGGGCCCCGGAATCTTGACCTGCATGTCAGCCATAATCTGTATCCTTCTGAATTGGAAATGGGGCCTCGGCGTCTAGAAACTGCGTCACGTCAGCGACGAACAACGCGGGTGGCAGAGGCCGGCCGTCACACATCTGTTTGCGTCATGCGGGAAAGCGGTCGCCGAACATGGGCAATCCGCTCTTCGATTCGGCTTCGGTCGCCTCGTCCTGCAGTACGTCCCAATGCTCGGCCAAAACGCCGTTCTCGATCCTCACCACGTCGGCCGCCACCCATGCCGCGGGTTGTCCGTGACCCGAAAAGCGGCCGTGGACGATAACGTAATCGCCCTCCGCCAGAATGAGGCCGTACTCGTAGCGCAGGCTGTCGGGAAGGCTGCGGACAAGTCCGAACAGCCCTTCGCGACCGGGGCCGATGTGGGCGCTGTGCTGGATGTATTTGTCGGACCAAAAGCGGGATGCCGCGTCGTAGTCACGCTTATTGAAAAGTGTGTCAAATGCTTCGAGCACGAGGGCTTTGTTTTGCTCCGGCGCGGTCCTGATCATCTTTCGTCCTCCGCTTTTCGATGGGATCGCGATCTAAATGATCCGGCGCGCGTCATCGCGACCAAAGCGACAGTGATCACGCTCAACAGGGCGATCACGCCGGCGCCAAGGTTGACGGCGAAACCGAGCCCGTGCGCGGTCGCCACCGCGCCGAGAAGGAGCGAGACGGCACCCAGCGACACATAGGCCAGCAAATAGATTGCCGAGAGCACGCCGCCGCGGTGCTCGGCTGGCGCCGTGCTGTTGATCGTCGCGAGGCCGCCGAAAAACAGCAGGCTGTATCCGGCGCCGGAAATCGCCGTGGCCGCGAGGAAGACCGGCAAATGATGACGGGCGACCGCCGTTGCCAGGAGCGCCATGCCCGCGGCGGACGCGGCGGCGCCGCCAATCATCGCGGTTGGAGGTTGCAGCCTCCTGGCGCCAATTCCCACCACGGCCGAGGCGATCGCGAATAGCGAGAGAGCAGCGCCGTTCACGAGTGTGTTAGGCGATCCAACGAGATCGCGGGCGACCTGACTTCCCAGCGACAGGATCAAGACGCCATGCGTGTACGCAGCGGTTACCGCCGTCGCCGCGACCGCGAATGCGTTGCGCAAATGCTTTGGTATGGCGGGGAATTTGGGACGCCAGCGGCCATGGGCTTCGTTGCCGGTGTGGCGTGGCAGGAACCATACCGCGGCAAACAGCGCGGCGAGGACTGCGAACAGTACCCAAAAGTTTAGCCGCGTCGGCAGCGGAGCATATTGAATGAGGGCACCGCCAAGGAGCAGAGCCGCGGCGAAGCCGACGGCTTGGGCGGCAGTTGTGATCGTGGCGGCGCGTTTGCCCGTTCGCTGGCCGCTGAATTCCACCATTGCGGCGGTCGACGGGCCGGCAGTGAGGCCGACGCCGATGCCCATGAAAGCGCGCCCCGCGAACAGCCAGAGCACATCGGGTGCGACGGCAAACAGCAGCGTGCCAACGAGCGAAGCGCCGACGCCCCACAAAATCGCGGTGCGGCGCCCGACATAATCGGACACATCGCCGAAGCCGACTAGGACGGCGGCTACGACGATGGGATAGATCGCGAAGATTGCGGTCGTAACGGTGTGGGTGAGATGCCACTCCTCGGCGAACAGCGGATAGGTCATCGCTGGCGCAGCGCTGGTCCACAAGGTGTGAGCGACTACGCCCGCCGCAACCCAAAAGCTCGCGCGCTGCCCAAGCTCGTACGGCGCGGAGGCCCGCCGGGGTGCAAGAGCCGGGGCGGTACTCACAAGCGGATGAAGAAAGGGGAGTCTTCATCATCATTTTTGCGCCTCCTCACATGCATCGATGCTTGTCCGCCGACAGGAACAGCGAGACATGCCGGACGAAGAGTTCGGGATACTGGTACTGCGAGCCGTGATTTGCGTCGGGATAGAGAATGAGTTGGGCGTTCGGCAGGTGCTGCTGCAGGATGAACGAGTTCACGGAGTAGATGATCACGTCGTTGCCGCCGTTCACGATCAATGCCGGCTGCCGGATCGAATTCAGGTAGTCGTACGACCCCTTGAACCGAATGCCCCATTTGCCCAAGGCTTCGAGTTGTGCGGGTGCTACCTGTTCGTTGACCTCGGGGTCCCGGTTCGCTTTGCGCAGCCGGAAGCGCTTGAGGAAGTCGCGGCCGGCCGCCTGGCTTGCTTCCGACCTGGTGAAATGAACGGCGAGCCAGAGCTGGTCGGGTTCTTCGTAGCTTGCGCCGAAAATCTGCTGTGCTTCGGGCGTCAGATTGGCCATACCCTCGCCCCCGCGTGGTCCGGTCCCGACAAGGACCAGCTTGCGAACGAGGCCAGGCGCCTGGCCGGCGATCTCCTGAGCGACGAAGCCACCGATGGAGAAACCCAGCACGTCGACCTTGGAAAGACCCAGCGCTCCGATGAAGGCGATGGCGTTGGTGGCCATACCCTCGATGGAAGTGGGCACTTCCCCTGAACTGCTGGAGACGCCGGCGTTGTTGAACAGGATTACTTCGCGGTCCTTGGCGAAACCGTCGGTCACCGCCGGATCCCAATGGTCCATCGTGCCGGTGAAGTGCTGGTTGAAGACGAGCGGCACGCCGCCCGATTTGCCGAAGCGGCGATAAGCGAAGCGGATGCCGTTGGCTTCGGCGAACTGCGTCGGCGCGGTCTGGTGGGTATGAATCACTTCTGGGCGGCTATAAATCATGATGGTCGCAACCTCGTTAGTCAGCCGGCGCTGCGTCGGGCACGAGCGCTAGGGCTGCTCTCGCGCAATCGACGTCGTTCTGCACCATGGGCGCCCCGCTCACTCCGATCGCCCCGACAATTTCTCCATCGACCTTGATCGGAAATCCTCCTCCATATGCAGCGACACGCCCGAGCGTGGGGATGCCGGCCAAAAGCGACGGGTCGCCCTGGATGAAGTTGAAAAAGTCCTGCGTCGAGACGCCGAACAGCGCCGTATACGCCTTGTTCTGCGCAATCTCGATCGAAAGGATCGGGGCCCCATCCATCCGGCTGAAGGCCTTGAGATTGCCGCCGTCATCGAGAATCGCCACGTTCTCGGTCACGCCAAGTTCTCTGGCCTTCGCCACCGCTTGATCCACCATTTTCTGTGCTAGCTCGGAAGAGATGCTGTGTTTCTTCACCACGTTAGCCATTGGATTAACTCCTCACTTGATATGCACTGCGCGTTGATCGGGCGTAGGTCGTAATGAATCGACTCCCTTGCGCATCCAGGTCGATGAAGCGTGAACGGGAGCGATCACGTGGCGGTCTTGCCGCCGTTGATCCTGATGATCTGGCCGGTGACGAAGGACGCCTTGTCTGAAGCGAGGAACACGATGGCGTCGGCGATCTCTTCCGGCTTCGCACCGCGTTTAAGCGGTATGGCAGCATAGAACGCCGCTTTTTTGTCGGGCGTCCCAGTCAGACGATCGAGCATCGCGGTCTCGGTCGGACCAGGCGCGACTGCATTGACGCGCACGCCCGAAGGGGCGGCTTCGAGAGCGGCGGATTTCGTGAGACCTTCCACCGCGTGCTTGCTTGCGGTGTAGAGCGCGAGATTCGCCGCACCGCGCTCGCCCATGGTCGAAGAAATATTGATGATGCTGCCTGAGCCTTGCGGCTGCATGACCCGCAGCTCGTGCTTCAAGCTCAGTAGCGTGCCGAGCACATTGGTGTCGAACATCCCTGCATAGCTGTCGGATGTCTGCTCGGTCAGCGGGCCAGGCTTTCCTTCGGTGCCGGCATTGTTGACCGCGACATCCAGGCGGCCAAAGCGCGCGACAGTCCGTTCGACAAGGCTGCGCACGTCGTCTTCGTGACGCACGTCCGCCGGAATGAAGGCGGCTTCAGCGCCGAGGCTGCGAAGCTCGGCTTCGAGTGCCTTGCCTTCGGCCTCGCGGCGGCCGGACACAACGACCGTTGCGCCTTCTTTGGCAAAGGCAAGCGCCGTGGCACGACCGATGCCGGTCAGAGCGCCGGTAATGAGGATAACAGGAGCGCCCATAGTGGCTGTCCTCTCAATCTTGTTGTTGACCTGAAACGTATTCGAAGCCGTGGCTTTCGAGCGCGGAGCAAGCCTCCGCGCCCGAACGCGATCAGTTGGCGCTGACAAGCGCTTCCGAATGGCCGAGGTGATCCGTCGGAATAGTCGGTATTAGAGCAGCCTTCTTCTCCGGCGCACCCGTAACGCGGGTCCTTGCCGTCACCCCCCGGCCTTCCGGGTCCTGATTGTCCGCACCACCCGAAACGCCGCGGTTAGCCGGTCGGCCGAGCGTGGTCCGGCCAACCGACAGCTCCTGCGCGACCTCGGCCACTCGACGGCCAAGGAATTCCGCCGTCCGAAGATCGGAGGAGGGCGGCGCAACGTCGCCACTCTGGTCCGTGTCAGCCTGGCCGGCCATTCCAAGCGTGTAGCTGTCGCGGTTGAGGATGTCTTCGTTGGTGTAGGAGCGATTATTCCCGTAGTTCAGCCCGAGATTGACCCAATGCATCTGGTGCTGGGCCGCAAAGGTCATCAGCTGGACCAGGGAGTTCTGCTTGTCGCCGCCGCGGGACGCGCCGTTGGTGAAGCCCGCGGCTACTTTGCCCGCCCAGCGCTTCTCGGCATATTGGAGATGCGAGGTCGCATCCATGAACGCTTTGAACGGCGCTGACAGGCTGCCCATATAGGTGGGAGCGCCCATGACGATGGCGTCGGCACCATCGAGAAGCTAAACTCCCTGGTCCAG
>Ga0193726_1001400_pt1 | contig 19126 bp, 35 predicted proteins | sample H2c1metaG_FD_144928 | JGI IMG/M metagenome (GOLD analysis project Ga0193726, IMG submission 144928) | Soil microbial communities from a riparian zone of the East river system, Colorado, United States - H2c1 | ecosystem: Environmental > Terrestrial > Soil > Riparian zone | place: USA: East River... | reverse complement strand
GACCATTTTTCGTTACTCTCAGTAATTAAAACACCATATTTAGTAACTCTAAGTAATGTCATTAGGCAAAGTAATTACCCCCGCTAATCATGTCATTAGCGAGGGTAATTACTATTGCGAATTACCTAATTGATCCACCATTCTTTTGTGGTCACAAAGAATAGCGTGACTATTAGGCAGATTGCCGGAATAAGAATGGCGAACCAAGTAGGCATTTTTACCTTCTAATAGGTGAGAGTATCGTCGCCAATTCCCTTACGAAGATCGGCGCGGCCATCTTCCGTCATTGCATCCCATTCTTTCTTGAATGCAGTAAGGCCCGATCCGTGATCCTCATTCGGGCGCTCAGTGAATGACGAACGGAAGAATGTCCATATCTTGCTAATTCCTTCTGGCATTTACTTTACTCTTCCTTTTCCTTTGCATGTTTTGCAGGTTTGGGGGATGTATTCAGTTCGTGATTTGCCGTCAATAATGGCGCGACGACGAACCATTACGATTCCGCGACCGCTGCAAGTGCCACAGATTTTGCCCGGTTTTGGCTTAGGCAGTGGCATGCTTTCCCTGGCCGATTCGGCGCATGTACGTATCGAATGCGTCAGCCTGGACCGACGTAATATCTGCAAGCATCTCATACCATGCGGCAGACGAAATGTACTGATGTTGGCTGACCACGAATTCGGCGACTCGATTTGCTTTCTTTGCAGCGTCCGACATTGCGGTGATGAATTCTAGCAATTCATCCTGAGTTGCTTTCGACTTTGAGAATACGTTTTCGATTACGTTATCGAGTTTGCTGGCCATACCGGCCGCTCCTAAGATTGGAGTGATGCACCTTTCGGGATGTTTTTGTTTCTGTTATCTCGACCTTTCGAGGGTTCCGGCATCGGTGAGTGATAACGGCATTGACCGCGAATTCATGCTGATCTGCTCTGAATTCATCGCGGTAAATGCATGAATAGCACATAGCGCGATATCCGATTTTCTCGCCATGATTGTCACGGATTGACGACACGGTCGTGATTCGCGGTTCGATTATATGTCCGGTAATTGTAGATGCCATTTTGGTTCCTTTCGGTAGAACGGAATGGCACGGGCATTGTGTCCGGATACCCGGAGCTTTTCACTCCGGAACCTTCCCGATGCTGCAAAAAATCGGGACGCTCTCTCTTGAGCTAACATCGCGTTGCCTTGCCCGTGCCATCCCTCATTGCCAGTCGCACCCCGGATTCGGGCCAAATGGTGCGATCTGGCAGCTAATTAAGCAGTAGCGCGGCGACCTTCACGCTCGCCATTCTTCTCCAGATCGTTCGTGATCTGATAGCGACCCTCATTGTCAGGCAGGTTCTTAGAGGGGAGCTGACGGAACCTCAGGGCGCCAGCCTGGCGAGTCTGGCAGTAAGCGCGAGCCTGGCGAGTCCAGTCGAGCCGCTCCTTCTCATCAGTGAACGCGATGTGCGCCTCATGATTGGGGTTCTTAGTGAGCTGCGCGAACAGTCCCTCGACTTCCTTCTTAGTCTGCTCGGAAACCTCAACCGTAGAGGTAGCGGTAGCGGCCGGGCGGACAGTGATCTTAACAGCCATTGTCTTGCCTTTCTGTTTTCTTTCCTGGCAACCATCTTGTGATGAATCGCCTTACTTCTTACTAGGACTCATAACCCTCACGCCGCCATATGAATCAGCTCTGTTTCTCGCGTGTGCCGGTAGGCCATCGATATTCAGTTATCCGACTACTTACTTCCCGGGCGACCGGCGCGGCCCGCGAGGGGCCCTTCCGACTTCCCATCCTGTTTTCGTTCGGCCGTGCAAGCACGAGTCTAGTCGAAGATTCGTGATTTCAGGGCCATATTTGGTAACAGTGAGGTTGCAGAAGTGTAACAGAACAGTCACGCCCGTTATGCCCAGTAATACAACTTAATGTCCTTCGGCACTGCCAGATTCTTAATCCATGTCGCTGATCTAGGATTAGCAGACTGATCCAGAAAATGGGCGAAAGCTTCTGGCAGTTTTCTGCCTGGCGAATTCTTAACCGTCTGATTGATAATACTATGCACCGTTGTATGGAGACTTTCGGCCAGCGGATAAAGCGCGAGAGATCCGCCAGTCATATGCGATCTGACATGCGGAATATCTTTCTTACTGATATCCCAGAGCGGAACAATCTTATTGTTCCTTACCAGAGAGAGATCATACTGTCCATCGAATGCATACTGAGTTGCGACAGTGTCGCCAGTTGAATCCATGAAAGGTTGCTTATCCTTTTGCGGATCGGCGACAAATGTACCGCCATCAGTCTGCGGATTCTTAAAGATACTTCCCTTTGATCCGTACTTGATAACCTTATATCCAGCCGCGCGCATTCCCGAATTAAAGCGCTGGACATAAATTGTGCTAATAGCGGTTTCCAGGTCCAGGCAAACGCAAGTGCCCTGCGGCACCTTATGCGAATGCAGCCATGCGGCAAACAATGCGGCTTCTGCCGCGCCATCATGCTGTGCAGGATTAGAACGAACCCATGTCGGAAAACGATACCTTTCTGGCATCGCTTTAATATCAGCATCAGTCCAGGGATGTGGTGTATCCCCGCCAACGTAGATCAAAACAATGTCAGTTTTAGGACCAGCCTTAGTCGGAAATGCTGAATCCTTCATTGTCCGGAAACTAGTTAGCTCAACTGTATTAGTCATCTTCATTCTCCAGACTGTCCCAGAAAAGGCTTCCGCGCTTACTCTTCTTTGTCTCTGGTGGTGTTTTATCATCCTTCTTTGGCGGTAGGTTCTTGTCGTCATTCTTTTCTGCCATCATCTTATCGTAAGCGGCTGCCTTTTCTTCGGCGGTCATTTCCGCTACTGGCATTCGAGACATGCGATCCCGGACAGTTGCGCGGAAATCCAGTTCATCCTTTCTATCCTCCGCTGAATCTTCATCTTCATATGTACCGCGAATCTTCTTAGTATCCGTATCCACTACAAAATACTTATCGCCACGAGTCTTAATCTCATATGGCATTGTCAGGCCCTTCTATACTTTGATCGATCGGAACATCTAGTCCAGCATTATTCAGTGCGCGCACTAGCGCCCGATTCCAGTTTTGCATATCTGTGAATCGCTGATTAACGAGTTTGTGTGTACTTTTGGTTGTGCGCAATATTGGAAGCAGCAATGTAAGTGCGGTTATAACTGCCGCGAACGCAATAAACAATGTGGCCGATGCGGTAATAATACCGGCCGTACTAGATGCGGTTGCTGCCAGAACCATTTATGCATCCAAATCATATAGTCCGTCAAAGGAAACATCAGTAGTGCCAGCAGGAAGGGAAATGAATTCCAATGCTGATCCCGCAATTCGTAGCTTTGCATTGGAGACGTTAGCCGCATAAGAGTTAGTTGCGGCATTGACAATACATGAACCAAAGATCTGATTAGACACCGGGCGATATGCGAGCGGCATAGAAAAGAAAACACTAGTACCGCTAACCGCGCTATTAGTTATCCTTCCTTTTACCTGAATATTTCTAGCGGGCGAACCAACCAATCTATATTGCGCCGTTATTTCGGCGCCACCAGAATTTACCCAGCTATTATTAAGCGGCGTCATAGGATGCCATACTTCAGGCTTAGGCGGACTAGCTGCCGGGTCCATTGCGGTAAGCGTTCCGCCAATACCCGCATCGAATTGCGAGCCATCTGGATTAGTTCCGGTTACTGGCGAAAGATAACCAATCAGAATTTGATTAGTAAGATAAGTTACCTGCACTTTCCCGACGACGCCATTACCGCCAGCATGACTACCAGTACCGCCACCGCCACCACCACCACCAGGAGTGGCCCCATCCGACCCTACGCCGCCGCTAGGGCCGCCATTGCCACCCTTACCGCCAGCCAGTACAGCAGCGCCACCAGTGCCACCAGCGAATCCTGTAGCACCATTATTACCGGCGCTGGACTGGCCGCCACTTCCGCCACCACCACCGCCGGTAGCACTGCCAATACCTGCGCCACCTTGACCGCCGGGGAAGTGAATAGTATTAGGACTAGCCGGTGCGTTATTACCATTGAATGCTTTGACCAGAACAGACGCGCCTTGAAAAGTATTAAAGTTTGCGCCATTCTGCACGAATGCGCATGTTCCGCCAGGAGTAACTACTAGATTAGGCTCGCATGCATATTCACCACCGCGTCCACCATTACCACCACTAATAAGCGGACCACCCGGGGATGTTTTACCATCCTGGCCTTTGCCCCATACTTCTGCTTTCAATTGCCCGACAGTTGCGGGCACATTAAAATTACCTGCGCCCGTTAGGGTCTGCTTAGTTTGAGTGCTGGAGTAAATGAATACGCCGCCACCATTTGCATCCATTGTAAACACGGTGGATTCAATGGTGGAATTATTTATGTCGGAATCAATAATTGTAGAGTCACCAATAGAACCGGAGGTGATTGATCCGGCTGTTAGCTGTCCACGAAAAATTCCATTGTTAAATTCGACTGTTCCATCTTTATTGATAGTCCAGCCTGATACGCCCATTACATAATCAGGCGAATGGATTGACGGATAAACGAGAGTGCCGCCTCCGCCAATTATAGGATTGTTGAATCCCATTACAGTTTGGCTTTCTGGTATCCTTGCGCGCTTTTGGTGGCTATTGTCTGGAATGCATCTGCGAGACTTTGCGATGCTTCTTTAGTTGTATGAAGTATACGCATTCGTATTGCCTGCCTAAGCGCAGGCTTTTGCATAAGCATTGCGATGGCGATAGGACCAACCGTGAGGACTACTGCGATCGCGAAATCCTTGACCTTAATTTCGCGCGGCATTAGTGCCATCCAAAGGGGATTATCCTTTGACCCTGGATTGATCATGTTTTCTTTCATTTAAATATCCTTATCTCCGGTCACAGACATTGTGGCTTGCGCTCCGGCATCGCCATTCATCCACACTGCCCAGATGTATTGACCGGATTTTACTTCATCAGAATTAAGCGCATCGGTAGTATCTCCTGATGACCCGGAAAGCGTGCCATCCCGAAAGTTATTCGGATTCACTGTCTCGCCCATGTATACAATGCACTGGGCTTCATTTGTGACATCACCGATATTAGCGGCAACGTGAACATTACCGGGATACCAGATCTCTCTAGCCGATGCTGGACCTACTTTCGCAGTGCCATTACCACTGCCATCTAGAGTGACCGATGCTGATACACCAGTCATGTTTACGCGGCTCATTTACGTATCAAACTCTTTGAATACAGATAGCACTGTCGGGCCCGATCCCGCAACTACCAGGCCAGCCCACATCTCGCCATTGTTAACCAATGGAATAGGTGATCCATAAGGACCGACTGTGTAAGCAACCGCACCAATGAATTCCCCAACGCCAGTAGCAATAGCATCTTGCACATCAGATTGCGATGTGCCATAGGCGACGATTGCGCCCGTAGTTGCATTAATGACTAGCTGAGCGCTGCAACGCTTAGGAGAATGACTAAGGATTGGAACAGCCGCGCCTAGCGCCAGCAGATAGGTATTACAAATGACATTTCTATTTCTGCCTACCGGCTGAGTTGGCAGCAATCTTTTCTGAATTTCCGGATCAACACTAGCTAGATGTACGTCAACCTTTTCTGGCTTGTCTGTCATACCGGCACGACCTTAATATTCTTTGCCATTTCCTTAACCTGATCTTCCATTCCCGTAAGCTTTCCCAGAGCAATACCGATAAGAATCACGCCTAGGAATGCCTCACCAATTCTAAGCCAAGTATTGGCTTCTGACAGTTTGTTAAAGAATGCGCCGATAGCTGCAATGCCAGTGAAAGGCGATAGCAGGTTAGGAATAGGACCGGTAGCATTACCAATCTGCCCGGTAATGCTCGTATCCTTACTTCCGGTATCATGAGCTATGAAGGCTTTAGCGTCAGCCATATTAGTAAATGGCCCGCCCTTTAGAGTTGCACCAGGGCGGCCATTTACATGCGCTTGCGCGGTTAGTTTATTAGTAGCCTCGAATACCACCTCGACCAATTGCTGCGGATCCCTGGGGATGCCTGATGGCGCTTGCATTACCCAAAATGACATTAGATAGCTCCGTAAACCAATAGGGCCATAGACGCACGCACATCAGAATCTTTGACCGCCGGACGTTCGAACCTTTCTGAATAGAAATTAGCCGCGCTAACCGGATTCTTTATTGCATTCAACTGCTTTACCAGTCCGCTACCCTGAGCATTGTTGTAAGCAACAATCATAGGCAACTGAGTTTGCAGATCCTTAGTAGCATTGCCGGTAACGATTCCTGGCCTTGCCGGTGTCCAACCAATAAGACCATTCCCGCCACTGCCAACGCTTTCAGGATTGCCACCAGATTCGCCAGCAATACAACCGCAGATTCCGGCCGCCGCAGCTTTCGAATATCCATTAGCCATTAGGTACTTACCGATTACAATAAGATTGTGGGTATTACTTCCGGCCGAGCCAATAGGACCATTACTGACGCCAGTACTTCCGCTATCAGATGTACCAGTCACATCCGCGATGGGATTAGATTGTGGCAATGTTCCGGGATTCTTTCCGGTAATAATTGACTGAGTTGTGGCTAGAACGCTCTTACCTTTAATGGCAGACCAAAGGAATACGCTGCCCATTGCGAGCGCGCCTAGGGCCACACCATTGATAGCCATTACTTAAGCCTTCTAACAGAAAATACAGGATCGGGGAACGTGCTAATCGACTTCTCCGTTACACCTTCTATTACATCGTGATTTGAAATGTAATTGCCATTACCGGTAGCAATTCCCATATGCGTTAGTCCGACAATGAGGTCATCAGGTTGTGAATCTTTCGCAGAATGGCCGACAGTACGCGCGCCGGACCAAGATAGGTAAGAGATAGTATTAGGACCATGTGAATTCGGATTATAAGGAGCACCACCGGGATTCTTTACTCCTGCCATATGTAGTATCTTACTAGTCCACGAGCTGCAATCCGTCGTACCATTTGGCGGAGGACCACCAAAATGATAAGGCGAATTCTTATTAGCTCGCGCTATTGTGACAATGTTATTGTTAGACGGGAGCTGACCATTACCATTCCCAGTAGATGTATCTGTTACTGATGTTACTTCCGTAATAGGATTAGCATTGGGGAGGTCGCCGGGATTTTTTCCTGTAATTATTGACTGAGTAGTAGCAAGAATACTCTTGCCTTTAATGGCAGACCAAAGGAACACGCCACCCATTGCAAGCGCGCCTAGGGCTACACCATTAATTGCCATTTTTAGTAACCCGGAACCCCAACATATCCAGTGCTAGGTGCATTAGCGCCAGCAGTAGAGGCCATCTGAGTAACATTGTCTCCACCAGCGGGAGCGTAAGGATTAGCGGCCGGGGGCTGCATCTTGCCATTGCCAGGGTTAACCATGATGGCATGACGACAGTTGATTTCCTCAGCAACAATTGTGCCATAACCAAGCAGGCCAATATTGGAATCACGGGTAAGCAGCGTCATTGCGGAAACGAATACAAAGGAAATGTACCCGGCCTTCTTACGGGACGATTCCAGCGCCATATGATTAGCGTCCGATGCATACGCGCCAGAAACAGAACCGACATTCATCTGATAAATTGCCATCACGGCGCCAGCGGTGGCAATGCCGCCCATTACAGTGCCTTCTGGCTTTAGAATTGACTTAAACTTAGGCATGCGATACTCCTGGATGCATAATCGGATCGGGAAACTTATGCTTAACGGGTGTGGCATTCTTCCTAGTAGTGAAATGGGCTGTGTAACTAAACAGGCCATCCTTACTGTTAGCCGATCCCGCTACATGCCAGCCATAGGATTTTCCCGGCTTCAATCCGCTAATGGGATTGCTAGTCGTTGCCGTTTTCTCATCTACAACAACATGATGAGCGGCATCGGCTTCCCATACGCGCCAATGATATTGTGTCGCATTCTGCAAACTAGTACATTGCAGTGTAGCGGATTTAGTCGTGATATTAACAGCACGCAATCCACCAGGCTTATGAGTCACATTCTTTACGGTCGGTGGTGTTGCGGTGCTATCAACAATGCCAGGAGGATTACCACCAGAACCGCCAACGGGTGGCATTCCCTCAAAAGCGATTGCCTGCTGAATGATTGACCTTTGCGCAGCGGTAACCGGCCTGCCATTAATGTAATTACCTAGCGCATTATTGATTGTTTCTGCATTAGTGTTCTGATCTGAATCAATTAGGAATGTTTCTGCGGCCTGAGCCCATTGTGCATCATTCGTGAATCCACCCGGCACACCAGTCTGATCGCTAGATGATGAATAGATCGGATTACCAAATTGATCGTATCCAATTATCTGCCCACCGACGAAACTAGATGAGTCTGATCCGGCAAGTGTTCCGCCTAGCGATCCCGTTGCTGTGTTGCCCGCATAGGCAAGATCTTCCGGGCTGCCAGGGCAGTACCCGGACGATGGCGAGAGAGCCGCACAGACGTTCCCAGCGGGATCTGTGACCGTACCCGTAGAGTTAACGCCACTACTAGACTTAGAGCGATAATAAACAACAGCAAGAGTTACAACTGCAACTGCAATACCAGAATAAACATATTCTTTCTTAACGCCGCCAATCTTGCCGCCCTTGGATGGCAGAACATCCATTTTTACCATCCTTAGAAAAGCGGAATTTCGGGGATCGTCTGACCAACCGGATCAATACCAATCATTGAATTAGACAATGATGGCTGAGGCGGCGTTACATATTCACTAGGGATATTCTGCAAAATAGCGCCCTGATATCCGAAAGTTGCGCCAGGGTCATCATTAGCAAAAGGTCCGCTAAGCGGGAACGGATGATTACCGGTAAAAGATCTAACCATTGGCCTTCCGCCGGGTCGCATCCACTGAGTATTACCGGGAATTGATCCGGTAGCGAATCGACGGTGCCTATGCGATGTGTTGAATCCATAGGAATTCTTTTTAGCAAAAGCATTGCTAGTATGGTCATTGACGCCGACGCCAAAAGCATTGTTGCCAATGCTACCGGGAACAGAGGGAACATTATCCTCGCCCTCGACATCATTATAAAAACCGGTCCAGTCATCCTGCCTGGCAAGCATTTGCGGCAGGAATAGCCTCTTAAGACCAGCACCAGTGTTACTAGCATGAATCCTCAGAGATTCCAGCAGTTGCCTGGTGGAACCTATCTGCCTCCCAGTTATATCGAACTGATCAGCAGTGCCGGACGCGGGACCTTCGGTCGGGAATGGGGCCGCATGATATGCAGGAGTGTTATCGGCAGTTGGATCTTGCGCCATTACACCCGCCGGCAGAATCCCTCTCTCTACCGCGCCGCCAACCATTCCGTCTATGGGTTGCATTGCATTAGGGAATGGTCCCATTGGGATTACTTCCCATGGATAAACAGAAGCGGGACCATTACCCGCATGTCTAGGATCGGCAGGGCCACCATGCACATTAAATGGCGGTGCTTCCGGATTGGCAATAATAAATCCAGTAATCCCATTAACTGGAGTGGGACCGCTCATTAAGCAGCCGCCGGATTACCACTCGCGCGCTTTCCGCCAGTAATAATCTGTGTCTCCGTTCCGCCAACCAGATTCTTAAGTCCAGAAGTAGCGGAATAGAAACCCTTTGGATTAGAGACGACCAGATAAAGTGCGCCTAGGCCAGCCATAGCCATCAGCCACTTTGACATTACGCCCTGCATATTTAAACCCCTATCACCGTAGTGATGTTTTCTAGCGGCGTTTTAGCATTGCCAACTTTAATGATTAGGACGCTGGCCAAAACAAGCATTCCTAGCGCTTTGCCAAAGGGAGCATTGAGTTTTTCGATGCCCCCGATGACAAGCGCTAGGACTGCCGTTGCCGGAACAATGCGCCAATTGAAATCTTTCCAAGGTGCAGTGTGAGTTACGATTGGCGCAAAGACTGCCTCATTAAGCGCGACAATGCCACCTGCGGCCAATACATATCCAGCGGATGCTGCCATTTTTAATTCCTTAGAAGCGCGGAATCTTATTAACCATCGGGAGGCTATTGATCTTATCAGCGAACATAAGAACAACAACGGCAGTAACCAGGACGGTAACAACAGTCTTCTTATTCATTTCATTCCTTTCTAGAACTGGTGCTCATTGTCTTCAGGCTTATAATCGGATCGCTTTTCGGCGGGAATTTCATAAGCGCCAATTACGGTAATACCATCGATATGTGAGGCAACGCCCTTAGACTCAGCAACATCACCATTTGCGAGATGCAGCCAGTGAGTATTAGGCAGCTTGCTCTGCTTTTCTTCTGCCGCCTTCTGGTCAGCATTAACAGCATCGCGGTTCTTGCGCAGTTCTGTCAGTTCTGCGCGATCATCGGCGGAAAGGGAATCATCATTCTTATTCCCCTTCTCAACATTAATGTTGGTGTCATCCTTAGTGTTAGCCATTTAGATTAGCCTCCGGCAATCAGTGCGTAACGGTTCTGAGAAGGCGTCGCAAGCCAGTTAGTAACGGCAAACAAAGTAAGTGCGGCACCATTAGAACCGGTAATGCGAACCAGAGTGTTAACCTGAGTATCAATGTACTTAAAGCGCAGTTCCTGGCCGGGGTCATTTGCGAGGTCAAGCGTAAAGAATACGGGCCATACGCCATTCTCTCGACCCATTGCGGTGTCGGGCGCCGGGGGAGCGCCACCAAATCCGCTAAAGCCATATGCCTTGCTAAACTTACTAATGAACAGATTACGCCCGCGAGTGAAGTAGTTAACGTTACCGATTAGCAGAGTAACCGGATCGGGCCAGTTGGCGTCGGCAGTTGCGCGCGAACCGTCGGTAGCATCCCTCACATAGTAAAGGACATTACGGAGCGGGAATCCAATACCATTGGAAAGGTCAAACTTAGCTGATCCAGAAGGCAGAGCCTGATTTTCCTGCTTCCAATACTGAAGAGTGCCGGGAAGCGGCGGAGTCTGCGCAAATGGCCTGCCATTAGGAGCGGCGGCGGCAGGCTCAGTATAAGAGTCAATGTAACCCTTAACGCGAACCTGAGGACTAACAGCGGCGCCAGTAAACGGAGTGCCACCAGAAGTCTTACCACCAGCAACCGCATTAGCGGCAGTGTCAAACCAAAGCTCGACCTTCCAGCCAGGCTTAGACTCATTCTGTACAACGCCCAGAGAGTCGCGCAGGATGGCCTCTAGCGGCAGATACTGAATGTAATGAGCAACGGGACTAGCCTGCGAGTTTCCGGCCGCAGCGTTGGTTACAAACGTGGGATCGCCACGAGGGTCGCCAATGTTAAAGTATCCGCCAAACTTGTTAATCATCAGCCATTCATAGCCAAGAAGGGAAAGCACAACTTCCCCGCCGAGGTCATACAGAATAACCTTCTGAATAAGCGACCACGGGCCATCATTAGCAAATGCACCAGCTGCATTACCACTAGCAAAGAAAAGCGTAAAATCAAACCAAAGTCCGCGCAGCCATCCGGTCGGGGAAACATTCCAAAGCGGCGCCTGGACCGGGCTAGTCCAGCCAGCCGTAGTAGCACCTAGAACAATGGTGTTATCGTAATCCTGAGTAGTGGATTCATAAACGCCAACTGGGAAAGGATAAGGGACCACCGGAGCGGGATTATTACCATTCCCGCCACCCGGAGGATTCTGATTCATCGTTTGGACCGTCATTTAATTCTTAAACCTTCCGGGAATAATGAGGTTGGTAGTTCTACCATTAACCATAGCCATTTGATCCTCTACGGCTAGCCGGGTAATTGGCTCCAATCCACCAGAATGGTGATCGCGGTCCATTAGCGCCTTTCTGGCATCATACATTTTTTTGACGCCAGAAAGGAAGAATTCGCAATCGCAGAGTGTCATATCCGATGGCACAATCTGGATGTACGCATAGTAATGCTCATTGTGATGCTGATGGCGAATCGCATCACGGCGACTATCATAAAGCACGCGGTCTGAAGTACCGTCAGCAATAGCCACAGCAAACCAACGCCCAATATTACCAATGGGGTCAGCAAGCCTATGCAACGAATACGTATCATGTATTCGTTTTGCGGGATCAGTGTGCTCAAGCGTTCGGCAGTATTGCGCATGATTCATTAGTCTTTCTCTTTTCCCAGTATATTGCCAAGTTCGGGTTGCTTATATCCAATTGCAGCAAGGAGAAAGATTAGAAATATGTAACCTTTAAGTGTATTAAACATGCGGCGACCATTCATTTCGAATCGACAATGCAAATAAAATTTTCGTACTTATGAATATACAAGAATTGATACGGTTCCAGTGTGGGAATTGTTGCCTTTACTAGGTTGCCTTTATCCCCGGCGATTTCAGCGTATCTATCAAGTACGCGAGAATCACCGCCCTTGGTAAAGAACAAATGTGACGCTTGCTCATATCCCCATACCGTTGTCCGGCCTGAATCGGTTGGCTTCTGGACAAAGATCCAGAGACTGATACCCATTGCACCAGCCATTGCCAGAATGGTAACCATCTGGCCATCTAGATTCTGGATTTTAGCCTTTACCATTGTGTCATCCATAATAAGGATGCACGGCTTTCCCTTTGCGCCATCCGCATATGTTTGCCTAAGCAATGTGCCATGAACGCGCGATGCATTGGGAATATCTAGATCTATATTGCCAAATTTAGGCCATACAAGATAGCCGCTTGGCTTACCATCGAATACGTTTAGTTCCCGTATCTTTTTGTTTGGCGGGAATTCCGAAATTCGACGATAACCAAGCCTTTCTCCCCATTGTATAGATACCTTATCGTCTGGCTTTGAGACTGCAACATAGGCGGGATATTCGGGGCTGGCGATATGCCGCACCAACTCAAAAGCAAGTTGAGTTTTGCCTCTGCGCGTTGGGCCTCCGAATACAACATGATCGCCCTTTTCAAAATGAAAATAATTCTCACAGAAGGCATCCCGCGAGAATACCGCTATACCATCTGGGCGGTATTCGAAATCATTTACCACATCGCCAGTTTCGGTGATGCGGTAATCGCTAGTCATCTGTTTTGGACTTACCATTCTGTGAAGCCATTTCCGCCTGCATTTGCGCCAATTCCGCTTCCATTTCCTGCTGTTGCCTAAGCGCTTCCAGTGCTTGCTTAGTCAATGCAGTTTTAACCTGTGACTCCAATACGTCAGGCATTACTACATTAGCGGAAGAAAGCTTCTCCGGGGGTACCACCTTATGATTTGCGAGCAATTGCAGGACCAGCGGCATAAGCGCTGTTACAAGACCGGCATAAGGACCGACTTGCAAAAGGGTATCAATACCCTTACCAATAGTTTGATTCTTTTCGGCAATTTCGGCAAGTTCAACTGAAATGTCATGTCCGTGCATATCCAGCGCGCCAGCATCCGCAAGCTGCCCAACCATGATACAGCCCATTCCGGCAAGCTGAAAAATACCATCTACGGCATCAATACGATCGCTTTTAGTGCTAGATGGTCTACTGATAGCGGGAGGCGTGCGAGTATTACCGGCGCCTTTCTCAACCCTGATTTCGGCCATTACTTAAACCGCTTTCCGAGCGACACGACCAAAGCGGTAATGGCGACTAGCAATGCGACCAGTGCAATCTTTGTTGCCTGTACGGGGGCTTCTTTAAGTGCCTTTAGCGATCCTCTTATTGCCATTCTTTTCTTCTTTCTGAATTAGAATGGGGCGGCAAAATGAATGGCGTGAAAACGACGGGTCGCCATTCGTCGCGAAAGCCGCTCTGTCCATTCTGCCGCCCCATTTTCTAACAGGGATTCCCTCTGCTCTATTGTACCACATAACCATTTCTGGCGTTTACCCGTGGCATTCTCTGTCGTCATTTCCTTGACAATTGGGGGCATTGTTTGCTATACTTGAATTGCACGGCCGACTACCGCAAAATGGTCGCAGGAAAGGGAAATGGAAAGGCCGGCAGAAAACAAATCGGAATCAAAAGGAAAGGCAAAACAATGGAAGAGAATGACGAATTCACCACTCCCGTAGCTGATGAATTCACAATGGTTTCCACCGGTGCAGCTGAGCCGGAGAATAAGATTATCTTTGAGAATATCGGCGAGTCATTTACGGGCACGTATCTGGGAATGCGCAAGATGGAAAATGCCGATGGCAATTACCAGCAGGCGCGTTTTGATCAGGATGGCGTTGTGCATTTCGTGAATGTCAATTACTCGCTCAGGGAAGGGCTCAAGACTGTTCGCAATGGTCAGAAGACGCGCATTACTTATGTGGAAGATCTGGACACTGGTCAGGCTTCCCCGATGCGCGTTTACACGGTAGAGGTTGCCCGCGCTAACAGGGCAGTTCGCGCCTCTAGTTCGTGAGAATAGTAACACCAGAAATGAGGGCGGCCGCCCGGAAGAAAACATCTTCCGGGCGGCCCGTCCGTCATTATAGGCCGCTTTACAAATCGTATATCCCTAAGTCAATCTTTCGGTATATCCATCTGCAATGCGGCCACGTAACGACGCTGGAAAGCATTATTTTCTGGTCCCATTGGCGTCCAAAGAATACCCGCAAAGAATATTGCGAAACATGCGGTAAATGGGTACTCAGAACGCCTAAGCCTAAAGCTGCAAATATCCCTGCCGAACCAATGTTCTAAAAGGCACGAAAGATGGCGCGTAATGGTACCCGTCGTGAACTAACCGCCGCCGTTATTCAGAGAAAAGAATCACTATGGGGATCAGGTGATAGGCCATTTAATCCTCAGCGTAGCGCAAGAAATGTAACATCAAAACCGGGAGGAGGTCAGCCAAGTATTGCATTGCTTCAATGGGCAGCAAATGCCACCGACGATGAACTAATGCTAGCTGCTGGTAATCAAGATAAAGAATACGCATTCCTTTATTATAAGTAGGGCTTAAATGCCTGAAGTCGCCATTATAAAGAAAGATAGGGTTACCACTCGCCACGGCAAATCGCATCACGGAAAGTTGCTTAAGTTTGTCGCTATAGATGGCGAAGGGGAAACAATAGATGGCCGTCATGAATACGTTCTTATTGGGATTGGGAACGATCAACTCAGTGACCCTAAAGGGTTGCACTGGACTGTCATCTTTGAATTCCTTTACGATCATTACGAGCCTAATGCTGCATATGTTGGATTCTTTCTCGGATATGATTTCACACAATGGTTTAAGACACTGCCAGAATCAAAAGCCAGAAAGCTACTAACAAAAGAAGGAATAGCGTCCAGAAAATGGAAAGGTAAAAACAATGTCACGCCGCACGCACCTCACGCGGTACAATGTCGCAATTGGCAATTTGACATACTGGGAAATAAAAGGTTCCGTTTTCGGCCTAAAGTATGCGATTGTGAGTTTGCAACTTGCAAATGTCCCGATCAAAATAAATGGATGTACATTTGTGATTCGGGGCCATTCTTTCAGAAAGCGTTTCTTTCGGTAATCAATCCGAAAGATTGGCCAGAAGGGACCATTACAGAGCAGGAATATCTGGATATACAAGAGGGCAAAGGTAAGCGCTCTAGCGCCCATCTAGGTCCAGAAATGATGCGTTACAATAGGCTAGAGAATGATATTCTTCAGCGAATAATGGGCCTTCTTAATGAAAGCTTCGAAAGCATTGGCGTAAGTCTCGCAAAGAACAAATGGTTTGGGCCAGGTCAAGCGGCGCAGGAATGGCTAAAAGGAAAGGCGCCCACTAGAAAGGAAATTGAAAGTCATGTTCCGGATTGGTTCCGACAATTCGCCAGGGAATCGTATTATGGCGGATGGTTTGAAATTTTCGCGCATGGCCTTATACCAGGGATCTCATATGAATTCGATATCAACTCCGCCTATCCGTTTGTCATTGCAAGTCTGCCCTGTTTGCTACACGGCGCTTACGAGCGGGGAATCGGGCAACCTTTCGTTGATTTGGAACAAAAGGAAATCGCTCTGGTGCGAGCATGTGTTTCTAACAATGGGAGCAATTCCCGTTATAGTGGAGCCATGCCACACCGAAATAACCGTGGTGGAATCAGCCGGCCACTAACAACAATAGGTACTTACTGGTATCACGAATTGCAGGCAGGAATAAGAGCTGGAAACATTACCGATATTGAATATGTCGAATGGGTTAAATACACACCGTGTGAATGCCCACCACCACTAGCAGAAATCGAGGATCTTTATCAGCTAAGATTGCAGGTAGGTAAAAATACCCCATTCGGAATGGCGTGCCGACTCGTTTACAATAGTATGTACGGGAAATTCGCGCAGTCTATTGGGGAGCCATTGTTCGGTAATGCAATTTATGCATCGCTAATCACATCAGGATGCAGGACAATGATTCTGGACGCAGTAGCCACGCATCCTAAGAAATGGGAAAGTGTGCTTATGGTGGCCACCGATGGCGTTTACTTTATAGATAAGCATCCGACATTGGATATCGATAAACAAAGGCTAGGTGCCTGGGATGAAGGAACGCACGAGAATCTATGTCTTTTCAAACCCGGAGTCTATTGGGATGATAGTGCTAGAAAACAAATCGAACAGGGAATCGCGCCTACTTTCAAAGCCAGAGGTATATCAGCAAAGGATTTCTCTGACAGTATTGGCGATGTTGATTATGCATTTGCTCTTTGGGAGAACCAGGTAGAATCCGAATGGCCGAAAGTAACTTACGTCCCTCAATTCAGTATGACTACTGCATTGCAAGCTCTAATTCAGCACGACTGGTCACTAGCGGGTTTCGTTAGAGATGACCGGGAAATGAAACAGGATAGTCAGCCTGGAGAAAAGCGTTATCCTAAAGCCTATTTCGATGAAGAATATGAAATTTACAGGACATTCCCAGGAAAGGTAAAGGATAGACAAAGTCAGCCCTATAAGAAAAGGTTTGGTGATACATCAGAAGAAGCGAATGACATTATGTTCTCGCAAGAATGGATGGAACAAGGAGGTATTACTCCTGACGAATATGTTGGTGATAGTTTCATTAGGCTTATAACCGGAAAGGAAATAGCATAATGCCAACGCCACATTTCAAGTACATTTATACACCCGTCGATAAACTGGAAGATACGCTAAATGAATATGTACAGGGTGGTCATTATCTGTTCTCGGCGCAATTCCTGGACAATGGAATGGCTCATATCATTCTAGTGTCAATGCCTAATCCTAATGCAACATCAATGGTGCATGCGGAAGAGAAGCGGAGCTATAACTAAATGTGGCCATTCGCACAAATCCGTGAACTGGAAGATGAAATAGTCGAACTAGAAATGACGAATGCTCGGCTAAATGTAGAAAAGGGGCAGCTGCTTAATAGCACTGTGCGATTCAGTCTCAAAACAGAACTGGGAATTAAGCCAATTTATCAGTCTAATCTGCAAATGGCATTTCTTGCCACTATTCTCGCGGGAGGTAATGGTCTTGACATGGGCCAGGACACTACGCTGGAAATCATATCTGACTGGAAACCCAGCAATTACGAGGGAGAAAATGATGCAGACAATTAAGACCGGGCCCGTTAATGATGAATTCACGCTAATGGGCGGCCCCGAGCTTAGATATACGCCAATGGGGGATGCGGAAATCGTATTCCATATTACTACAGAAGCAGATGAAATATATAATGCATATGCGACTGGTGGTGCAGATCAAATGGAGGACTGGATAGAAAGGAATCTCGAAAAGTATACGAATGGATCTAATATAAGAATTGAAGGTGAATGGGGCGCAAGAAAGGGAATGGACAATAGACAGCACAATTATATTAAGATTCTTAAGGTGACATTCAATGGCTAGATATATTTATACTGCCACTGTTAAGAAAGATAATGAGACTGTTCTTGAAGTTAAATTCAATGACCAGTCAGTAGCAGAATTCATTATGAATATGCTTTATCCGCTAATCCCAAAAGACCAGTAACTATTCATATCGACCCGCCCGATCCAGAATGGGAAATGGTGCAGGATGCATATAACTAAAATGCTAGTAGATAAATTCCATGTCTCACATACTATAGACGTTGTGCATAGAATTAAATACGAGCCAAAACCACGCCCTGCGCAATTGGTGCTCAGATGCGTTAATGAAAATGGCGAAAGGTGGCAGCTTAATCCTATTCCAATGAACGGTCAATCGTTTATAAGTATTAATATACCAAAGGGTTTCCTTACGGGTAATCCTATGGACCATTCGCAAATCAAAATAGAAGGAGATCTGTTTTACTAATGGTAATCGAATGGCGCGACGTTAATGGAATGTCGCATATTATTAATAGTAGCGATCCGGAACTAATATCTAAATGGCTGCTAGAGAAGGCGCGGCTATTCCTTTCCTATGATGATATGTATAGGTATGGGCAAATACATATTTTCCCATCAGAGAATGACCCATTCACGGAAAAGATATGGGCTAAATTTGATCAGGGCGGAATGGAGCTTATGATTGGTACTTTGCTGCAAATCAAAAGGGAAATGCCAGAAGAAATGGATATACGTTCTGCATATCCTAAAGAATTCGATAACAACGCAATGGATAGGGTAATTACAGAAAGCGGTGATCCGAAAGAAGAAATAACCGGATATACTAATGATACAGAATTCGAAATGGTAGAAAAAGAGGAGGATGAGGGAGATGCCTAAGAAAGAAGGATTCTATCACGAATTCTTCGGAAGCCTTTACATTCTTGTTAAGGCATTCTTTTACGGAATTATAAAAGACAATGACGCCAAATTCGAATCGCTGCTAAATGAATTCGAAGAAAGGATGGCGGTCACGGAAGACCTTTATCATGCTAAGCATTCAAAGAACACCTAATGGGCATGCAATAACAATTACAGTAATGCCGCCAGTGCTATTTCATCCAGAGCCTTATATAATGGTAATGTGTGAATGCGGAACATTCGCTAATTTCGAATCGCCAATTACTTACGAAAGAATGTCAGAAGTAATCGCAAAACAATTGAAGCACAATTAGTCGCACTAATTAGCCGGGCTAACTACTTTAGTTAGCCCGGCTAACTATGTCAAGATCCTTTAAATGGTTCAAGATCGTTTCTAAATGATCTTGGAAATGGTCCCCACGCAGGACCCCCTTCATGGCGAGAAAATCGGATATCGCGCTATGTGCTA